>FTHB01000453.1_pt1 | contig 14441 bp, 12 predicted proteins | sample 1640851 | NCBI WGS metagenome assembly FTHB01 (sample SAMEA3914788, study PRJEB12502) | metagenome | biome: forest; material: soil | place: Canada | collected 2011-07-03 | depth 0.1 m
ATTGTCCAAAATTCCCCACTGCTGCCTCCCGTAGGAGTCTGGGCCGTGTCTCAGTCCCAGTGTGGCTGGTCGTCCTCTCAGACCAGCTACAGATCGTCGGCTTGGTGAGCCTTTACCCCACCAACTACCTAATCTGCCATCGGCCGCTCCAATCGCGCGAGGTCTTGCGATCCCCCGCTTTCAACCAGAGTTCGTATGCGGTATTAGCGTAGCTTTCGCTACGTTATCCCCCACGACTGGGCACGTTCCGATGTATTACTCACCCGTTCGCCACTCGCCACCAGGGTTGCCCCCGTGCTGCCGTTCGACTTGCATGTGTAAAGCATTCCGCCAGCGTTCAATCTGAGCCAGGATCAAACTCTACAGTTCGATCTTGATTTGTGCTCAATAGGAATCGAAGTGAACTTCACTTCTCTTCTTCATATGAGCGTTTGATTTGTTCCGAAGAACTTGGCAATCGCCATCAAACGCCCACGCTTATCGGCTGTATGTTTTTAAGGATCCACACAAGAACTTCCGGCTTTGCGCCTTCCTTTCTTGCTAACCTCGCTGCGATCAGCGAAGCCCTCGATTATGACAGATTTTTTGAAGCTCTGTCCAGCTGTTTTTGCTGCTGCGTTTGCGATTCGCGCTTTCGTCGCGTCTCGCTGTCGTCATCAGCGGAGCCCTAGATTCTATACCGACTTTTGATCGTCTGCCGAAGCGCTGGAGCTCATTTTTCTCTGCTGCCGCGTCGGACGCTTTCGCGGCCCGTCGTCAGCGGAGCCCGCGACTATAGCACAGGGAAAACCCGGGTGCCTAGAGCAGCAACGGTAACGACCGGTACCGCTGCCCGGTCAAGGCAAACAGCCCATTCGCGACCGCCGGCGCAAGAGGGGGAACGCCAGGTTCACCCACGCCTGCAGGCGCGCGCTCCGAGGGGACTATGTACGTCTCCACCAGCGGCGCAGACGCCAGTCCGAGCATCGGGTAGTCCGGGAAGTTCCCCTGTTGCACGATGCCGTCCCGAACGTCGATGCGGCCGTACAGCGCGGCGGACAGGCCGAACACGACCGCTCCTTCCATTTGCTGCGCCACGATCTGAGGGTTCACCACGGTGCCGCAGTCGATGGCGCAGACGACGCGATGGACACGGGGAACGCCCTTGTCGATGGAGACTTCGGCGATCTGGGCGACCACGGAACCGAACGACTCGTGCAGCGCCACGCCACGAGCTCGGCCAAGCGCCAATGGACGCGCGCCCCAACCCGCCTTTTCGGCTGCGAGCTCCAGCACCGCGCGATGTCGGGCCGCTCCCTTCAGCAACCGCCGACGGAACTCCACCGGGTCCTGTTGCAGATCCGCGGCCATTTCGTCGATGAACGACTCCGTGAAGAATGCGTTGTGCGAATGGCCCACCGATCGCCAGAATCCGACGGGCACGCCGCTGTGCGTGAACACGTGCTCCATGCGCTGGTCGCGGAATCCGTAGGGCTGGTCGAACAAGCCTTCCGAGGCCGTCTTGTCAGGCAGGTCGATCGGTCCCGTGAGAGAAGGCAGCCCTCTTTCCATCCACCGAGGAGAGATCGCGTCCCCCGCAGACTTGATCTGCAGCCCGATGGGTTCTCCCGTCGCGCCCACGGCAGCGCGCAGGCGAGCCACGTGCATGGGCCGGTAGAAGTCGTGCCGCATATCCTCCTCACGGGGCCAGATCAATTGCACCGGCACGCCCGGCACGTCCATCGCGACGCGCACCGCTTGGGCGACGTAGTCGACTTCGAGGCGCCGCCCGAAGCCGCCACCCAGCAGCGTCACGTGCAGTTCGACGCGATCTTCGGGCACGCCCGCGACCCGGGCGGCGACGGCACGGCACATCTGCGGCACCTGGGTCGGCGCCCAGACTTCGACTCGGCCGTCCATGACACGCGCCGTTGCATTCATGGGCTCCATCGTTGCGTGAGCCAGATAGGGCGCGCTGTACCACGCCTCGATGCTGCGAGCGCCCGAAGGCAAAGGCTGCTCCACGTCGCCGCGTTCGTAGAAGCGATATCCATCGCGCCGCTGGATCGCATCGCGCAATGCGGCATCGATCTGCAGCGTGTCGGCGGTCGACGTCGCGCGAAGCCAGTCCACGTCCACGGCTTGCGCGGCCTGTTGCGCGCGCCAGAAGCTGTCCGCCACCGCGGCGACACCCGCCGTGGAGCCGCCGTAGGCCGGCAAGGTCACGACTCGTTCGACCCCAGGCATGGCGAGGGCACGCTGGGCATCCACGCGGCCCGGCGCACCGCCCAACATGGGCGCCAGCCGCAGCGCGGCGAAGCGCATTCCGGGCAAGCGCACATCCAATCCAAACCGCGCCGTACCGTTCACCTTGCCTGCGAGATCGAGGCGCGCAGCGGGCTGGCCGATCACGCGCCATCGCGCCCGGTCCTTGAGCACCACGGTGCCGGGCGGAGTTGCCGAGGCGCTGCGCGCAAGATCACCGTAGCTCAGGGACAGGCCCGACGGATGCGAGACCACGCCGTTCGCAACGCTCAGGTCCTCTGCCGGGAGCTTCCATTGCAAGGACGCGGCACCGACCAGGCAGGCGCGCGCAGCCGCGGCGGCGAAGCGCACCACCTCCCATGCATCCGCCACGCTCGACGATCCACCGGTGGCGTTGAGCCCCAGCTCCCGTGCCAACTTTCCGACCAGCCAGCGGCTAGCCTGCACCCGCCCGAAGCCGTCTTCACGCTCCGCCTCCAGAGGATGGAACGGAAGATTGCCTTCCAGCATGGCCACGTTGCCATAAACCGCGTCCCAGCCTGCCTGCTCGATCTGCACGCTGGACAAGGGAAGATCCAGCTCCTCCGCTGCCAATTGCGGCAACGCGGTGTGCACTCCCTGGCCCATCTCGCTGCGCGGCATGGCCAACACCACGCGGCTGTCCGGAAGGACCTTGATCCAGCCATTGAGGGCGACGTCGCCCTCACCTGCGGCCATCATGGAAGCAAGGCCCAGTCGCGAACGCTGCGGCATGACCACCCATCCAACCAGCAGCGCCCCTGCGCCGACGGTCGTGCCCAGTAGCCAGGCGCGTCGCTTCATGCTTTCGTTCCGGCCGCGCGCTTGATGGCCATGCGCACCCGTTGATAGGTGCCGCAGCGGCAGATGTTCGTCATCGCCTCGTCGATGTCCGCGTCGGTCGGCTTGGGCCTCTTTTCCAGCAGCGCCGCTGCCGCCATCAGCATTCCGCTCTGGCAGTAGCCGCACTGCGGCACCTGTTCCGCGATCCACGCGCTTTGCAAGGGATGCGGCCGCCCCGCCGTACCGAGGCCCTCGATGGTCTGGATCGCCTTGCCGCCGACGCTGCCCACGGGCGTCACGCAGGAGCGCACCGCCTGTCCGTCGATGCGCACGGTGCAGGCACCGCACGCGGCAACGCCGCAGCCGTACTTGGTTCCGGTGAGCTGCAGCAGGTCGCGCAGCACCCAGAGCAGGGGCATCGCGGCATCCGCTTGCACCTGCACGCGCGCGCCATTGATCTTCAACTCCACGGAACCCTCCTTCCCGGGGCAGGTCCCACTATAGCCATGGCCCTCGCAGGAGCGATAGTGCGCAATGCGCGATCTGCGGCGGCGGTGCTACGCTCACTGGCTTTTGCCCCACACATGGCCCTCATCACCCTTGCCGACGCCCAGCTGGCTTACGGACACGTGCCGCTGCTGGACCACGCCGACTTCTCGCTCGAAGCGGGCGAGCGCGTGGGCCTGATCGGCCGCAACGGCGCAGGCAAGTCCTCGCTGCTGCGCATCCTCGCGGGACAGGAACGCCCCGACGACGGCGAAGTGCAACGCCAGCAGGGGTTGCACAGCGCGTTCGTCGCCCAGGAGCCGCAGCTCGCGGAGGATGCGACGGTTTTCAGTTCCGTGCAATCTGGCCTCGGCGACGTGATCGGCTTCATCGACGACTACACGCACGGTCGCGGCGACCTCGACCGCCTGCAAGGGCTGATCGAGGCGCAGGACGGCTGGAACTGGCAGCAGCGCGTCGACGAGACGCTGCACCGCCTCCACCTGGATCCCGACGCGCGCATCGCGTCCCTCTCCGGCGGCAACCGCAAGCGCGTCGCCCTGGCGCAGGCGCTGGTGCGAAGGCCCGACCTCCTGCTGCTGGACGAACCCACCAACCACCTGGATCTCGACTCCATCGAATGGCTGGAGAACCTGCTGCTGGAATTCCGTGGCAGCGTTGTCCTGATCACGCACGACCGCACCTTCCTCGACCGCGTCGCGACACGCATCGTGGAGCTCGATCGCGGCAAGCTGCTTTCCTATCCCGGCAATTTCACCAAGTACCAGTCGCTCAAGCAGGAGCAGCTGGCGCAGGAGGCCGTGATCAACGCGAAGGCGGACAAGCTGCTGGCGCAGGAAGAGGTCTGGGTGCGCAAGGGAGTGGAAGCGCGCCGCACGCGAGCGCAAGGGCGCATCACCCGGCTGCAGGACCTGCGCGCGCGCCGTGCCGCCCGGCGTGACGTGCTGGGACGCGTGAGCATGGAGGTGGCGGCCGGCCAACCCACCGGGAAGATCGTCGCGGAGCTGCAGCATGTCTCCAAGGCGTTCGGCGCGAAGCAGGTCGTGCGCGATTTCAGCGCGACGATCCTGCGCGGCGACAAGGTGGGCCTGGTGGGCCCCAATGGCGCGGGCAAGACCACGCTGCTCAAATTGATCCTCGGCGAGCTCGCGCCCGACGCCGGCAGCGTACGCGCGGGCTCCAATCTCCAGGTCGCGTACTTCGACCAGATGCGCACGGCGCTCGATCCGGACGCCACGCTGGAAGACTTCATCAGCCCAGGCAGCGAGTGGATCGAGATCGGGCGCCAGCGCAAGCACGTCAAGAGCTATCTCGGCGACTTCCTGTTTTCGCCCGCACGTTCCGGCTCGCCCGTACGCTCGCTCTCAGGTGGCGAGCGCAACCGCCTGCTGCTCGCACGGCTGTTCGCGCGTCCGGCCAACGTGCTGGTGCTGGACGAGCCCACCAACGACCTCGACATCGACACGCTGGAGCTGCTGGAGGAACTGCTGCAGGACTACGAAGGCACCGTGTTCCTCGTGAGCCACGACCGGGCCTTCCTGGACAACGTGGTCACGAGCACGATCGCGTTCGAAGGCGACGGACGCTGGCGTGAATACGAAGGCGGTGTCGAAGACTGGCTGATGCAGTCGCGTCGCTCGCGCGAGTTGGCGCAGGCCGCGCAACCGCGCCCGACGACGCCGCCAGAGCCGGCGAAAGCCACTCCCGCACCGGCGCCCACGCAGTCCGCGCGGCGCAAGCTTGGCTACAAGGAACAGCGCGAGCTCGAAGCCTTGCCGCAGCTGATCGACGCCCTCGAGAAGGAGCAGCGCGATGTGCAGGCCGAACTCGCGGAGGGCAAGGTCTATCGGGACGATCCGCAACGCGCCGCGCAACTGGCCGCGCGCATCGACCAGCTCGAAACGGAACTCATGTCCGCCCTGGAACGGTGGGAAGCCTTGAGTCAGCTGTAGGCTGCGGCCGTCAAGCAAAGCCGGTCATTGCTGACCTTTCGCGAACCCCGTGCGCGCAGAGCGACCGCTACAGTCGCTGCACGCATGCCAACCTCATCCCCTTCCCTCACGAGCCCCCCCATTTCGCCGTGGCTTCGGCTCTGTCGCTGCCTGGCACTGCTCGTGATGCTGGGATGGGCGACGGGATGTGCCAGCCTCCCTGCCAACACGCAGCGGGTGCCTTCAAAGGCGTTCGAACAGCCTGAACAAACGGCACTCGGCCAACTGGCGATCGCGCGGCGCGCGCAAGCCAATGCACGCAGCGACTCCGCCTTCCATCTGCTGGACGGAGTCGATGCGGCGCTGGCCGCGCGCATCGCGCTGATCGACAACGCGCAGCGCACGCTGGACCTCCAGTACTACGCGATCCACGCGGACGCGAGCACGGAGGTGCTGCTGCAAGGCCTGCGCGACGCCGCACGCCGCGGCGTGCGCGTGCGCATCCTGCTCGACGACTTCAATTCGGTCGGCGAGGACACGCAGGTGCTGCGCCTCGCTTTCGAGCCGAACGTCCAGATGCGCCTGTTCAACCCCATCCCTGGCTCGCGCAAGAACATGGTCGGCCGCATCCTCACGTCCCTGGACGACGTGGCCACCATGCAGAAGCGCATGCACAACAAGCTGTTCATCGCCGACAACGCGTGGGGCATCGCCGGCGGGCGCAACCTGGGGGACGTGTACTTCGGCGGCGGCGACAAGCAGAATTTCGTCGACCTCGACGTGATCGCCGCCGGCCGCATCGTGCGCGACATGTCGGCGAGCTTCGACCGCTTCTGGAACGACGAACTCGCGTATCCGGTGCAGACCCTGCTCTCGCCGGAAGACCTGGACAAGCTGCGCAAGCCGCAGACGCCGGCCGCCGGTACCGCCGGCACGGGGGGGCTCGTCGCCCCGGCCGCAGCAGCCTCGCTGCCGGTGACCATCTCTCCGACGGTGATTCCCTCCGTGACCCCTGCTGCGGCCGCCCGCGCGGACCGCCCGCCGCTGGACCTTCACACCCTGCCGCTGATCTGGGCGCCGTCCGTATTGCTCGCAGACAAGCCCGACAAGATCGGACCCGGCGACGACGAAGTGAATGCGGGCGAGACCGTGATCGACGGCCTCCTCGACCTGATGCAGCAGGCGCATCGCGACATGCTGATCATCTCGCCCTACTTCGTGCCGGGCGATCGCATGATGGCCGTCTACAGACAGTTGCGTCAGCGCGGCGTGCGCATCCGCGTGCTGACCAACTCCCTGGCCTCCAACGACGCGCCGGCGGCGCACGCGGGCTATGCGCGGTACCGCAACCAGTTGCTGGACATGGGCGTGGAGATCTACGAGATGCGCTCGGACCCGGAGACCGCGGCCAAGCTGGCAGGCTCTTCGGGCAAGGCGCAGGGCAGCGGCGGCTGGCTGGGCAGCGGCGTTGGCGGATCCAAGGGCGGCACCTCGCGCGCCAGCCTGCATTCCAAGGTCGTGATCATCGACGGCCTCTACGCCGTGATCGGCTCCATGAACCTGGACCTGCGCTCGCAATTGAAGAACAGCGAGGTCGGCCTCCTGATCCGCAGTCCGGCGCTCGCGCAGCAGGCAACGGCCCAGACGGAGAACACGCTCACGACCGCGGCCTATCACCTGGAGCGCAAGGACGGTCACTTCTACTGGCAAGCGCCTCCGGGAGCCGACTTCGGCGATTCGACCAGCGAACCTGGCGCCAGCACCGGGCTCAAGCTCCTGGTGAAGGTGCTCGGTCCCTTCGCGCCGGAACAGATGCTGTAGCGGCTACATCCGCTTCACGAGCTCCGCGTATTTCTTCCAGAACGTGGCGTCCTGCGTGGTCGCGAAGTTGATGCGCATCAGCGTGCTGGGCTTGCGCTCGGCGTGGAACAGCGCACCGGGCGCGAGCAGGTAGCCCTCGTCCAGCATGCGCTGCGACAGCGCGTCGGTGTCCACGCCGGTGTCCACCCACCCGAACAGGCCCGCGGGTTCGGCCGCGAACCGGCAGCCTGCGTTCAGTGCGAGCTTCACGCTGCGCGCGCGCGCCAGGTCCAGTCGCGTGCGGATGCGTTCGCTGTGCCGCCGCAGCTGCCCCTGCTCGATGCACAGCGCCAGCGCCTTCTCCAGCAAGGCCGGCGTGGTGAGCGTGGCGAGCAGCTTGGTATCGAGCAGTGGCTCCACCATGCCCGGCGGCGCGGCGAGAAAGCCGATGCGCCAGTTGGGCGCGAGGATCTTGGCGAAGCCGCCGACGTAGATCGTGCGCCGCAGCCCGTCGAGCGACGAAAGCCGCGGGGCATGCGGCGGCGCGATGTGGCTGTACGTGTCGTCCTCGACGATGTGGAAATCGTGCTCGTTGGCCAGCTGCAGCAGCCGGTGCGCGCTGCCCGGCGACAGGCAGTAGCTGGTCGGGTTGTGGAACACGCTCACGCTCACGTACAGCTTGGGCTTGTGCACGGCGCAGTACTTCGCCATCACGTCCAGGTCCGGGCCCTCGGCGCGGCGCGGCACGGGCAGCAAGTGCATGCCGAGCGCCGTGAGGCGCGCAAACTCCACGGCCCAACCCGGCTCTTCCACCATCACCGGATCGCCCGGCCGCAACAGCGTGCGACTCACGATGTCCAGCGCGTGCGTCGCGCCGACCGTGGTGATGATCTGGTCCGGCGACGCGGGTACGTCGAGCCCGGCGAGCTTGGTCGACAGCGCGCGGCGCAGGCCCGCATCGCCCAGCGGCTCGCCGTATTGCAGCGAAACGTCGTGCAGCATCTTCGTGCTCGTGACCTTGCGCACCGCCGCCGGCATGAAGGTGGACTCGAGCCATTCCGCCGGCAGCACACCCATGCCGGGCTGCGGCTTGTCGCTGATCTTGTGGAACATGCCGCGGATCAAGGCCGTGGCGTTCACGGGCGCCGGGCTGCGGCGCGCGACAATCCAGTGCGCGGCGACGTTGAAGCCCTGGGGCACGGCCGGTCCCGCGGGCTGCACGTCGGCAGGCGCGCTCGCCTCGCGCACGAAGAAGCCGCGGTTCTTGCGAGCCTCCACCAGTCCTTGCGCCAGCAGCTGGTCGTACGCAGCCACGACCGTGGATGGACTCACGCCGTGCTGTTCTGCGCACTGGCGCACGGAGGGCAGGCGCGCGCCGGGCGCCAGCAGGCGATGGCGGATGCGTTCGGAGAAGCGGCCGGCCAGCTGCTCGGTGAGCGACTGGGACGATGCCTTCATCAGCATGGGACTTCCTCGTGTACTGGCATGACGGGCAATACAGCGGCCCCGGTGACCTGTGAAACTGTATTGTCGGTGTATTGGTGCCGCAGATTACATTGGACTTCATGTTGCTGCAATCCCGCCCCGCATGACGCCCTCCGAGATCACGGCCTTGCTGCTGTTCTGCAGCGCGATGAGTTTCTCGCCGGGACCGAACACCACGCTGTCGACCGCACTGGCCGCCAACGGCGGGCTGCGTCGCGCGATGCGTTTCTGCCTGGCCGTTCCCATGGGCTGGACCGCGCTGATGGCGGTCAGCGGGCTCGGTGTCGGCGCGCTCGTGCTGGGATTGCCCGCGTTGCGCTGGGCGCTGAAGCTCGCGGGCGTCGCGTACATGCTGTGGCTGGCGTGGCGCCTGGCCCGCTCCGCACGACTGGTGCAGGTCGACGAGGGCAGGCTTCGCGTGACGTTCTGGCAGGGCGTGGGCCTGCAGTTCCTCAACATCAAGGCCTGGATGCTGGCGCTCACGCTGACGGCGGGCTGGGTGGTGAATGCGGCGGGCCAGCCCGCCAGCAACCCCGGCCAGCGTCTCGCCATCATCTGCCTGGTCATGCTGGCCTTCGCCTTCACCAGCAACTTCGCCTATGCGCTCGTGGGTTCGCTGCTGCGTAACTGGCTCGCACAGGGGAAGCGCCTGCTCTGGTTCAACCGCGTGCTGGCCGCCGTCCTCGCGGGCACCGCGGCATGGATGGTGACCGTATGAGTCCCGCCGAACGACGCGGGCTCTGGCTCGGTTTCGCCGGCGTGGCGATCTTCGCGCTCACGCTGCCGATGACGCGGCTCGCCGTGGGCACGCCGGAAGCGCCGCTGATGTCCGGGGCCTTCGTGGCGCTGGGCCGCGCCGCCGTGGCCGCCGCGTTCTCCGCCATCTTCCTGCTGGTGACGCGCGCGCCCTGGCCGCGGCGATCCGAATGGTGGCCGCTCGGGATCACCGCAGGCGGCGTGGTGTTCGGGTTTCCGCTGTTCACGTCGGTGGCGATGCGCCATGTCGAGGCCGTCCATGCGAGCGTGATCGTGGGCGCGCTGCCTCTGGCGACCGCCCTCGTCGGCGCGCTGCTGCACCGGCAGCGCCCCTCGGGCGCGTTCTGGGCTTGCGCGCTGTCCGGGAGTGCCCTGGTCATCTCCTTCGCGCTGCTGCGCTCCGGTCCCGGCACGGGACTGCACCTGCACGTCGCCGACGTGCTGCTGCTGGCTGCCATTGCCTGCGCCGCGGTCGGCTATGGCTACGGTGCGCGCCTGTCGCAGCGCATGCGCGCCGAACACGTGATCTGCTGGGCGCTCGTGATCTCCTGGCCGTTGACGCTGCCGCTCGCGCTGTGGGCACGCCCTGCCGCGATGCTGCCGGCGAGCACCTGGTGGGCCTTCGGCTACGTCTCGCTCTTCTCGATGTGGATCGGCTTCTTCGCCTGGTACCGTGGCCTCGCCCTCGGCGGAACTGTGCGTGTCAGCCAGGTGCAACTGGTGCAACCTTTCCTCAGCATGGTCTTCGCGGTGCCGCTGCTCGGCGAGCACCTCGACCTCGTCACGCTCGGTTTCGCGCTCGCGGTGATCGCCACCGTGTTCGCGGGCCGGCGCATGCCCGTGCGCTCCACCGCCCGGCCTGCCGCGTCCCTCTCACCCGCCCTGGAGCCAAGATGAATCCCCACGACCTGCCGCCCGCCACGGGCTGGACGCTGGCGCGTCGCGCCGAACGCATGAACCCGTCGGTGCTGCGCGAGATCCTGAAAGTGACGGAACGACCCGGGATCATCAGCTTCGCGGGCGGCCTGCCGTCGGCGAAGACTTTCCCGATCGCGGAATTCGCGCAGGCATGCCAGCAGGTGCTGGGTGACGATGGCGCGGGCGCGCTGCAATACGCCGCCAGCGAAGGCTTCCGGCCTTTGCGGGAAGCGGTCGCGCGCATGCTGCCCTGGCCGGTGGATCCCGAGCAGGTGCTGATCACCACGGGCTCGCAACAAGGCCTGGACCTCGTGGCCAAGGTGCTGATCGACGAAGGCAGCCGCGTGCTCGTCGAGACGCCGACGTATCTTGGTGCGCTGCAGGCTTTCGGCCCCATGGAACCCGAAGTTGTCGGCGTGGCCTGCGACGCCGACGGCATCGATGTCGCGGAGCTCGCTCGCCTGCGTCCCGGCGCGCGTTTCCTCTACGTCATGCCCAGCTTCCAGAATCCCAGCGGCCGCACGATGAGCGAAGCGCGTCGCGCCGCCCTGGTGCAGACCGCGCGCGAGCTCGCGCTCCCCCTGGTCGAGGACAACCCCTACGGCGATCTCTGGTTCGACGCAGCGCCGCCGCCCACGCTCGCGGCCCGCCATCCCGAAGGGACGATCTATCTCGGATCCTTCTCCAAGGTGCTGGCACCGGGCCTGCGGCTGGGCTTCCTCGTGGCTCCGCACGCCGTATTCCCCAAGCTGTTGCAGGCCAAGCAGGCGGCGGACCTGCACAGTCCCGGCTTCAACCAGCGCATGGTGGCCGAGGTGCTGCGCGACGGCTTCCTGGAGCGCCACGTGCCGACCATCCGCAGCTTGTACAAGGCGCAGCGCGATGCGATGCTGGCGGCCCTGCAACGCGAGATGCGAGGCCTGGACATGGAATGGAACACACCACAGGGCGGCATGTTCCTGTGGGCGCGGCTGCCTGCAGGCGTGGACGCCGTCGCCTTGCTGCCGCAAGCCGTGGAGCGCGGCGTCGCCTTCGTGCCCGGCGCGCCTTTCTATCCCGACGCGGCCGATGCGCGCACGCTGCGCTTGTCCTTCGTCACGGCCTCGGTCGCCGAGATCGACCGCGGCATCGCGGCGCTGGCGGCCGCCGTCCGTGCCGCGCTGGAGCGAGGCGCATGCTGAAGATCTGGGGCCGCATCTCTTCGATCAACGTGCGCAAGGCGGTGTTCACCGCGCAACTGCTGGGCGTCCCCTTCGAGCGCGTCGACGCCGGCGCCGCCTTCGGCGTGGTGAAGACGCCGGAGTACCTCGCGCGCAATCCGAACGCGCTGGTGCCCACGCTGGAAGACGACGGCTTCGTGCTCTGGGAGTCGAACGTCATCGTGCGCTATCTCTGCGCGAAGCACTCCGCGGGCGAGCTCTATCCGGACGACCTGCGCGCCCGCTTCGACGCCGAGCGCTGGATGGACTGGCAGCAGACCACGCTCAACGGCGCCGGGCGCGAAGCTTTCATCCAGCTGTTCCGCACCCCCGAGGACCAGCGCAATCCGCAGGCCATCGCCGCATCGGTCGCCGCGACCGAGCCGCTGCTGGCCATGCTCGATGCGCACCTTGCGCGCCAGCGCTTCATCGCGGGTGATCGCCTCACCATGGCCGACATCCCCGTTGCCTGCGAGATGCATCGCTGGTGGGGTCTGCCGCTCGCGCACCCGCCGCATGCCAACCTGCAGCGCTGGTACGACGGGCTGCGTTCGCTGTCCGCCGCCCGCGGCGCCCTCGACGTTCCCCTGGGATGACTGCCATGCGCCTGCGAGATTTCAAGCAAGTCGACGTGTTCACCGAGCAGCCCTATCGCGGCAATCCGGTGGCCGTGGTGCTGGACGCCGAGGGCCTGTCCGACACGGAGATGCAGGAGTTCACGAACTGGACCAACCTGTCGGAAGCCACCTTCCTGCTGCCGCCCACGCAGGCGGGCGCGGACTACCGCGTTCGCATCTTCTGCCCGGGACGCGAGCTGCCCTTTGCCGGCCACCCCACGCTCGGCTCCTGCCATGCCTGGCTGGAAGCCGGCGGGAAGCCGCGCGGCGAGCACGTGGTGCAGGAGTGCGGCGTGGGCCTGGTGAAGCTGCGGCGCGACGGCACGCGGCTCGCATTCGCGGCCCCGCCGCTGCGCAGGAGCGGGCCGCTGCCCGAGGAAGACGTGCAACTGATCGCGCGCGGCCTGGGTGTCGCCCGCAGCGACATCGTGGGCCACGCCTGGTGCGACAACGGGCCGAACTGGCGCGGCGTCCTGCTGCAGTCCGCACAGCAGGTGCTGGCGCTCAAGCCCGACGCGGGCATGCTCGCGGGCCTGGACGTCGGCGTGGTCGGTCCGCGCGGCAAAGTCGGCGTGGTGGGGTCGCGCGCCAGCGGCGACGACTGTGCCTTCGAGGTGCGCGCCTTCTTCCCGGGCAACAACGGCATGGCGGAGGATCCCGTCACGGGCAGCCTCAATGCCGCTCTCGCCCAGTGGCTGATCGGCGCGGGGCTCGCACCGGATCGCTACGTCGCAAGCCAGGGCACGGCCTTGGGCCGCGCGGGCCGCGTGCACGTGGAGCGCGACGCGTCCGGCGAGACCTGGATCGGCGGCGCGTCCGTCACCTGCGTGGACGGCAACGTGAGACTCTGACATGGCAGCGCGCATCGATCATCTCGTGGTGGCCGCGGCCAGCCTGGATGAAAGCGCTGCCTGGTGCCAAGCCACGCTGGGCGTCACGCCCGGACCGGGCGGCGAGCACCCGCTCATGGGCACGCACAACCGACTGCTGCGCATCGCGACCGTCGACTATCCGCGCGCCTACCTGGAGATCATCGCCCCGCAGGCAGGCCGCGCGCCGCAACATGGCCGACGCTGGTTCGACCTGGACGACGACTCCGTGCGCGAGACGCTGGCGCGCAGCGGCCCGCGGCTGCTGCACTTCGTCGCCAGCGTGCCGGACCTGCGCGCCGCACTCGGCAAGATGGCCGCACTGCATGTCGATCGCGGAGAACCGGTCGCAGCGTCCCGCATGAGCGCGCGCGGGCTCCTGTCCTGGCAGATCTCCGTGCGCCCCGACGGACAGCGGCTGTTCCAGGGCGTGCTGCCCACGCTCATCGAATGGGGCGAGTCGCACCCGGCCTCGGCGATGCCCGAGTCCGGCCTCACCCTGCAATCGCTCACCCTTTCCCACCCACAGGCGCGGACCCTGCACTCCGTGTGCGACGCGCTGGACTTGCAAGGCGTGGGAATCAACGAAGGCGCGGCCAACCTCTGCGCCATGCTGCTCACGCCCAAGGGCCGCGTGCGGCTGGACTCCGGAGGACTCTGATGCTGTCGCCGACCGATACCGTCCTGTTTGCGCTCACGGCGCTGGTCCTGGTGCTCACGCCCGGACCCAACATGATCTATTGCGTGTCGCGCGCCTTGTCCCAGGGACGCCGCGCCGGGCTGGTGTCGCTGGCCGGCGTGCTGCTCGGGTTCGTCGCCCACCTGCTTGCGGCGACCTTGGGACTGACGGCGCTGCTGGCAGCCGTGCCCCTGGCTTTCGACGTGCTGCGCATCGCCGGTGCGGCCTATCTCGCCTGGCTCGCGTGGGATGCGCTGCGCCCGGGCGGCAACAGCCCCTTCGTCGCGCGGGAACTGCCCGTGCACGGTCCAGCGAAGCTGTTCCGCATGGGCCTGCTCACCAACCTGCTGAACCCCAAGGTGGCGATCTTCTATCTCTCCTTCTTCCCGCAGTTCCTGCATCCGGAGCGCGGCAGCGTGCTGCTGCAGGGACTGCAGCTGGGCGCGATCCAGATCCTGGTGAGCGGGACGGTCAACGCGCTGCTGGTGCTGGGCGCCGCACGCATCGCTGCGTTCCTGGCGCGCAGCCGCCGCTGGCTCGCGGCGCAGCGCTACCTGATGGCCACGATGCTGGGCGCGCTGGCCTTGCGCATGGCGCTGCTGGAGCAGAAGTGAACTTCACCGAGCAGGAAATCG
>FTHB01000434.1_pt1 | contig 14423 bp, 10 predicted proteins | sample 1640851 | NCBI WGS metagenome assembly FTHB01 (sample SAMEA3914788, study PRJEB12502) | metagenome | biome: forest; material: soil | place: Canada | collected 2011-07-03 | depth 0.1 m
GAAGACGGACAACCGGACGCGGAGGGCGCAAAGGGTACGCAGAGGACGCAAAGAATTTCAAAAAGGGATTTCCAAAGTGGATTTCCAGGAAGGTCTTTTCTGCGTCCTCTGCGTACCCTTCGCGCCCTCTGCGTCCGGATGTTGGTTTTAAAAGGAAGGGCCGCGCATGCGGCCCTTCCCCTGTCAGCGAAGCGACGGCCTCACATCTTGCGGTAGTTGTCCACCAGCTGCTGCCCTTCGGGGCCGGCCTTCTCGAGCCATTCCTTGAGCATCTGGTCGCCGACCTTCTTCATGTCGGTCTTGAGTTGCGCGGGCGGCTGCAGGATCTGCATGCCGTTGGCCTTCAGCTTCTCGAGCACTTCGCCGTTGGCCTTCTTGCTCATGGCCCAGCCGCGCGTTTCCGCTTCGGCGGCGGCCTTCAGCAGCGCGTCCTGCGTCGGCTTGTCGAGCGCGTTGAAGGCGGCGCGGTTCACGATCACCGCGTTCTTGGGCAGCCAGGCTTGCGTGTCGTACCAGTTCTTGATGTGCTCGTAGGTCTTGGTGTCGTAGCCGGTGGCGCCCGAGGACATGTACGAGTCGATCACGCCGGTGGCCATGGCCTGCGAGAGTTCGGCGGCCTGCACCGTCACCGGCTGCGCGCCCACGAGTTCGGCGATGCGCGCCGTGGCGGGGCTGTAGGCGCGCCACTTGAGGCCCTTCATGTCGGCCGCGGAGGCGAGCGTGCGCTTGGTGTAGATGCCTTGCGGCGGCCAGGCCACCGCGTACAGGACCATCATGCCCTGCTCTTCGAGCTTCTTCTCCAGCACCGGCTTCTGCGCGCGCCACAGCCTGGCGGCGGACTCGTAGCTGTCGGCGAGGAAGGGGATGCCGTCGGCGCCGAAGATCTGCCACTCGTTCTGGAAGTTCACCAGCAGGATCTCGCCGATCTGCGCCTGGCCGCCCTGCACGGCGCGCTTGATCTCGGGCGCCTTGAACAGCGAGGCGTTCGCGTGCACCTGGATCTTGAGCTTGCCGTTGCTGGCCTTGTCCACGTCCTGCGCGAACTGCTCGAGGTTCTCGGTGTGGAAGTTGTTGGCGGGGTAGGCGGCGGGCAGGTCCCACTTGACCTGCGCGGACACCGAGCCGGCCAGTGCCAGTGCGGCGGCGGCCAGGACGAACTTGACGGTCATGAAAACTCCGGAAGGATGAGTTGTGCTGTGCGGCGAGCTTACGTGCAATTCCCGCGCCAACGGATGCGGTCTTTCCCGGGGCGCACGCGCGAGCGCTGCGTCGTCCGACGCGCCCATGCATGGGCCTTTGCTACAGTGGGCCGATGCCCGGACAAGCTTTCGACCTGCCCACGTCCTGGGGCTGCCTCTCGGGCACGCTGGAGCTGCCCGAAGGCGTCGGCCCATGGCCGGGCGTGCTGCTGATCGCGGGGTCGGGTCCGACCGATCGCGACGGCAACAACGCGCTGGTCCCGGCGGCCATCGACAACCTCAAGGGCCTGGCGCAGGACCTCGCGCTGCGTGGCGTCGCAAGCCTGCGCTACGACAAGCGCGGCGTCGGCCGCAGCACTTATCCGGGCCTGAGCGAGTCGGCGCTGCGCTTCGAGGACCTCGTGGCCGATGCGGTGTTGCTCGCGCAGCGCTTCGGAGCCGACGAACACATCGCGCGGCTGAGCCTGGTGGGCCACAGCGAAGGCGCGCTGGTCGCCGCGCTCGCCGCGACGCAGGCGAACGCGCAAGGCGTGGTCTCGATCTCCGGTGCGGGCAATCGCGCGTCGACGCTGATGCGCACGCAGATCGAGGCCCTCCTGCCGCCTGACCTCGCGCAGGCCGCGCTCTCCGCATTGACCGCCCTGGAGGCGCAGCAACTGGTGGCCGACGTGCCCGACGCGCTGGTCCTGCTGTTCCGACCTTCGGTGCAGCCTTACCTGATGTCCTGGTTCCGGCACGACCCGCCGCAGGTGCTGGCGGAGCTGGCCTTGCCCGTGCTGCTGGTGCATGGCAGCGCGGACACGCAGGTCGCCGTGGAGCATGCGCACTGGCTGCAGCAAGGCCGGCCCGACGCGAAGCTGCGGATCGTCGACGGCATGGACCACCTGCTGTCGCTGGGCGGCGACGTCCCCGCGGGCACGCGCCTCGTCGCCGAGGAAGTCGCCGCCTGGCTGCAGGAGCTGGACGTGGGCGTGGCGGCCTAGCGAACGGCCGCCGCCGCCCGCGCTACATGTGCGAGGGCAGCCAGGTCGCGATCTGCGGCACGAACCACAGCAGCAGCACCATCGCGCACATCAGGAAGAAGAAGGGCAGGGTCACGCGGGCGATCCAGGTGATCTCCTTGCCCGTCATGCCCTGCAGCACGAACAGGTTGAAGCCCACCGGCGGGGTGATCTGCGCCATCTCGACGACGATCACGATGAAGATGCCGAACCACACCAGGTCGAAGCCCGCGGCCTGCACCGTCGGCAGGATCACGCCCATGGTGAGCACCACCATGGAGATGCCGTCCAGGAAGCAGCCCAGGATGATGTAGAAGATGGACAGCGCGATCATCAGCAGGAAGGGCGACAGGCCCAGCGAGCGCACGAACTCCGCGAGGTGGCGCGGCAGGCCGATGTAGCCCATGGCCAGCGTGAGGAACTGCGCGCCGGCGAGGATCAGCGCGATCATGCAGTACAGGCGCGTGGCACCCAGCAGCGACTCGCGGAAGGTCGTCCAGTTCAACGATCGCTGCACCGCCGACAGCAGCAGCGAACCCACCACGCCGACGGCGGCCGCCTCGGTGGCCGTCGCGACGCCGCTGTAGATCGAGCCCAGCACGGCGGCGATCAGCAGCACCACGGGAATGAGGTGGCGCGACTCGCCCACCTTCTGCGCGAAGGTGAGCACCTGGTCCGGCTGCGGCACGCGGTCCTTGTTCACCATGGCCCACACGCCGAGATAGGCCGAGAAGAGGGCGGCCAGCACGATGCCGGGGATGATGCCGGCCACGAAGAGGTGCGCGATCGAGACGTCGGCCGTCACGCCGTACACGATCATGATGATCGAGGGCGGGATCAGCAGGCCCAGCGTGCCCGCGCCCGCGAGCGACCCGATGGTGATCTCCTCGGGGTAGCCGCGCCTGGCGAGCTCGGGCAGCGTCATCTTGCCGATGGTGGCGCAGGTGGCGGCGGACGAGCCGGACACGGCCGCGAAGATGGTGCAGCCGATCACGTTGGTGTGCAGCAGGCGGCCGGGCAGGCGCGAGACCCAGGGCGCGAGGCCGCGGAACATGCTTTCGCTCAGCTTGGTGCGGAACAGGATCTCGCCCATCCAGATGAACAGGGGCAGGGCGGTGAGCGTCCAGCTCGAGGCCGCGCCCCATACGGTGACGGCCATGGCATCGCCGGCGGGGCGCGACGAGAAGAGCTGCATGCCGAGCCAGGCGACGCCGGCGAGCGTGAGGCCGATCCAGATGCTGCTGCCCAGGAGCAGGAACAGCGTGACGACCAGCAGCGTGGTGACCAGGAGGTCATTCATTGTGCAGGGCCTCCTCGCTGTCGGCGGTCTTGCGCTCGCCGCGCAGCTCCAGCACCCATTCGTCGATGAAGGCGACCAGCAGCACCACGGTGCCCAGCGCCATCGCCAGCTGCGGGATCCACAGGGGCGTGGCGTCGTTGCTGGTGGACACGTCGTTGATCGCGTGCGAGACCCAGGCCAGGCGGGCCGAGTAGAAGGCGAAGAGGGCGGCGAGCGCCAGGCCCGCCGACAGGGCCCACATCTCCAGGGCGCGCCGGCGCGCGCCCTGCAGGCGGCCGAGGATCAGCGTCACCCGGATGTGTTCGTTGCGCTTGAGCGTGTGCGCCAGCGCGAGGAAGCCCGCGGCCGCCATGCAGTAGCCCGCGTAGGCGTCCGTGCCCGGGATGTTGAATCCCAGCTGGCGGCTGACGATCGACGCCAGCACCGAGAGCAACACACCCACCATCGCCAGTGCCGCGAGCCAGGCCGAGGCGTCGTACAGGAAATCCAGGAATCGTCGCATCTGCAGTCCCACTCCTCGTCGTCGCGGCTGTCGCGCCGCGTCCCAACACCCTGAGCCAGGCAAACGTCGCGCACTATAACCGCAGTGCGCGAGCGGCTTGCACGTTCCGGGCCCGCGGTCAGCGCCGCGCGAGCGGTTGCCACGCCCGTACCGCGGCCAGCACCGTGCGCATCTGCACCGTGTGCGCGAAGCGGAACGCCTCGCCCAGCACGGTCTCGTCGGGAAACTCGGTGATCAGCGTGACGGGCGCGGAGTCGGCGCGCTCCACCTCGGCGACGGCGCAGGCCGTGCCGTGCACCAGCTCGAAGGGCAGCGCCCCGGCATGGCGCTGGTACAGCGCCAGCTGCGACGCGTTGTAGTCGGCGAGGCCTGGTACCTCGGCGAGCGCGGCCGCGACGCGCTCCAGCAGTGACCGCGCTTCACCCGCCCAGCCGCGGTGATGGCGCAGGATCAGGAAGAAGCCCTTGGGGATGGTCCACAGCTCGAAGCCCTGCGGCAAGTAGCCCGAGAGCGGCCGCGTCCACTCGTGCGCCGGGTAGCCGTGCAGGTTCAGGTGCAGCTGCGCACCGGAGAGCGCCAGCGCCTGCCGGCGCGCATCACGCTCGAACCAGGGTGCGTGCTCCCGGTATTCGACGTCGTCGCCCAGCGCGGTGTAGCGCGCCGCGTGCAGCATGTGCTCGGGGTGCTGCGCCGCCAGCTCGCGTCGCAGCGCGTAGCCGTCGGGGTTCTCCAGGGCGATCAGCGCGAAGTGCGCGTCGCCCTGGGCCTGCAAGGCGTCGGCCGCACGCAGCGCACCGACGATGCCCGAGGTCTCGTTGGCGTGCTGGCCGCCGCTCACCAGCACGGGCGCCGACGCGCCGGGCACGTACAGGCCCAGCACGCTGCGGCCCTGTCGGCTGCTGGCCGCGAAACGCTGGCCGCCCAGGCGCTCCATCTCGCGGGCGACGCGCGCGGCCGCGGGCGCGCTGGCCAGCTGCGCCAGCGGCACGTCGTGGCCTGCACTTTCGCGCGCGTCCTCCTGCGGCGCGAAGCCGCGCAGTGCGATGCGCAGGCGCGGCGCGCCGTCGCTCGCGCGTACGTCGGGCACGATCTGGCCCGGCTGCAGCCGCCGGTCTCCCGGCGCGCGGCCGGAGTGGCGCTGGAAGAATTCCAGCAGCGAGAAGTAGATGTCCTCGTGCAGCGCCTCGTGGGTGCTCACGGTCTCGTGCGCCAGCGGCAGCCGCTGCGCGATGCCGGGCAGGTCCACGCGAACGTCCAGCCGCTCGAAGAAGGGTTCGGCCTCGGGCCAGGGATGGCGCGCCACGGTGTCCATCAGGCCCGCGAACAGCTGCTCGTAGTCGGTCGCCTCGGCGCCGTCCATGGCGATGCCGCCGTCGGCGCGCTGCACGCGCAGCCAGCCGGTGGGTGACAGCAGCCGCGCGCCCGTGGTGCCCACGTGCACGCGGTTGGGCGCGAACACGCGGGCCTCGCGTTCGCGGCCATCGCGCCAGCGCAGCGTCACCTCGTGATCCAGCCCGGGGCCGCCGGAGGCGAAGTCGAAGGCGCATTGCGGCCACAGGCCGGCCAGCGGATACGCCTCCAGCAGGAAGCGCCCGGGCGCGGCTTGCGGATGCTGCGGCAAGCGCACCGTGACCGCGGCCAGGCCGGCCATCTCGACTTCCTCCAGGAAGAAGTGCAGCAGCGGCTTGTAGGCGCTGCGCAGGAACGCCTGCACGCCGGCGGCGGCCAGCCGCCGCTCGGCGGCGCGGCGCACCGGCGCGTCCTCGAACAGCCAGCCTTCGATGCGCGCGCCGCGCCAGGAGCCGTCCTCGAAGCGCGCCAGCCAGGCATCCAGCGTGCGCGGGATCGTGAGTTCGAGCAGCAGGGTCTCGTTCATCGCGTGCGGCCCGTGGGGTCGAGCTGGTCGCGCAGCCAGTCGCCCAGCAGGTTCAACCCCAGCACGGTGAGCATGATCGCCACGCCGGGGAAGACGCTGACCCACCACGCCGTCTGCAGGTAGGTGCGGCCGTCGGCCAGCATGCCGCCCCAGCTGGGGATCAGCGGGTCGACGCCGAGGCCGAGGAAGGTGAGGCTGCTTTCCAGCAGGATGTTGTTGGCGACGTTGAGCGTCATGAGGATGATGACCGGCCCCATCACCTGCGGCAGCACGTGGTGCCACACCATGGGCAGGTCACGCACGCCGAAGGCGCGGGCCGCCTGCACGAACTCGCGCTCGCGCACCGACAGCACCATGCCGCGCACCAGGCGCGCGAACTGCACCCACTGCGACAGGATCATGAACAGGATGATGTTGGCGAGGCCCCCGCCCAGGATGGAGATGAAGGTGAGCGCGATCAGGATGAAGGGCAGGGCCAGCTGCACGTCCACGCAGCGCATCAGCACCATGTCCCAGAAGCCGCGGTAGTAGCCGGCGACGAGGCCGATCGCCACGCCCAGCACGGACGCGCCCAGCACCGACAGCACGCCCACCATCAGCGAGATGCGGCCGCCCACCAGCACGCGGGCGAGCACGTCGCGGCCCAGCGGGTCGGTGCCCAGCAAGTGGTGCCACTGCGCGAAGGGCGCGGTGAGGCGCGCGGCCAGGTCCATGGCGGAGCCGCGGTCGGGGAACAGCAGCGGCGACAACAGCACCAGCAGCACCATGAGCCCGGTCAGCAGGCCGCCGACGACGAATTCGAGAGAGCGCCAGGGCAGCGTGCGACGCGGCGCGGCGGCGAGGAGCGGGGCGGCCGTGGTCATGCTCATTTGCTGCGGATGCGCGGGTCGACCAGGCCGTAGGCCATGTCGACCAGCAGGTTGACCAGCACGATGACCAGGGCCAGCACGGTGACCGTGCCTTGCAGCACCGGGTAGTCGCGCGCGGCGATGGCGTCGAAGGCCAGCGTGCCCAGGCCCGGCCAGTTGAAGACTTTCTCCACCACCACGATGCCGCCGATCAGGTTGCCGAACTGCAGGCCGATGTAGGTGATGAGGGGAATGGCGCAGTTGCGCAGCGCGTGCTTGTACAGCACCACGCGCTCGGCCAGGCCCTTGGCGCGCGCCACCATGATGTACTGGGCCGACAGGGTCTCCAGCATGGCCGTACGCACCAGCCGCACGTTGGTGGCCGAGAGGATGATCGCCATGGTCAGCGACGGCATCACCAGGCTCGCGGGCCCTTCCCAGCCGGAAGGCGGCAGCAGCGGGAAGGTGATGGACAGCAGCAGGACCAGCATGATCGCCAGCCAGAAGTTGGGAAAGGACAGGCCCACCAGCGAGACGATGCGGATGAACTGGTCCACGCCCTTGCCCTGGTGCACGGCGGCCTGGATGCCCAGGGGCACGGAGACCAGCACCGACAGCAGCAGCGACAGCGCGGCCAGCGACAGCGTGGCGGGCAGCGCCTCGCCCACCAGGCGCGACACCGGCGTGCCGCCCATGAAGCTGCGCCCCAGGTCGCCGTGCAGCGCGTGGCGCACGAACTCGCCGTACTGCACCAGGAAGGGCCGGTTCAGGCCCAGGCCCTCGCGGATGTTGGCCAGGTCCTGCTCGGTGACGCTGCCCGCTCCCTGCGACAGCATGAGGGCGGGGTCGCCCGACAGCCGCACCGCGTAGGAGACGAACAGGGTCACCACCAGCAGCACGAACACCGCCTGCAGCACCCGCTTGAGGACGAAGCCGCTCACGTCACCCAGCCCGGATCGCGACCTCAGTCGACGCGCGCGTCGACGAAGCGGAAGCGGCCGTCGGCCGGCAGCGCCAGGTCGCGGGCGCGCTTGTTGATGCCGTACACGGTGTTGAGCGAGTACAGCGGCATCTCCAGCGCCTGGTCGGCGACGTAGCGGGCGATCTCCTGCAGCGTCTGCTTGCGCGCGGCCTGGTCCCAGGTGTTGCGCTGCTGGTGCAGGAGGGCGTTGAGCTTGGCGTCGTCGTCGTACGGATTCCAGCGCTGCTTGGTGTAGTACATCGCATAGGCCGTGTTGTCGTAGTCGAAGGTCCAGCCGCCCCACTGGTTCTGCCACATCTCGCCGGTCTTGCCGCTGGGGATGATGTCGTTCAGCAGCACGTTGGTGTCGTAGGGCTTGAGCGTGACGGTGATGCCCACGGCCTGCAGGTAGCCGGCCACGGCCTGCGCCACTTCGCGGAAGTTGCTGTCCGGGCCGCGGAAGTCCAGCTGGATGGTGGTGCCGGGCTTCACGCCGGCCTTCTTCAGGAGGGCCTGCGCCTGCGCCGGGTTGAAGGGCAGGGGCTTGAGCGCCGGATCATTGCCGAAGGACAGCGTGCCCTGGAAGCTGGCGATGGGCTTGGCCTGTCCCAGCAGGATGGTCTTGATGATGGCGTCGCGATCGACCGCCATCGTGAGCGCGCGCCGCACGTCGCGGTCCTGCATGATGCCGCGCTTGGTGTCGTAGCGCAGGGCCAGCGCCACCGGGCCGTCCATGCTGACCACGGCCAGCTTCGGGTCCTTCTTGATCGTGTCGATCATCGCCAGCGGGATCTGGTTGGCCACGTCGACGCGGCCGGCCTGCAGTTCGGCGGCCTGCGTGGCGGGCTCGGCGATGAAGCGGTAGACCAGCGAGTCCACCTTGGGCGTGCCGCCCCAGTAGCCGGCGTTCTTTTCCAGGCTCAGGCTGATCTTCGGCTTGTAGTCGACGAACTTGAACGGGCCCGTGCCCACCGGGTGCGCGCCGAAGTACTGGCTGCCCTTTTCCTGCACGTACTTGGGCGGCACGATCATGGCGCCGTAGCCGGCCAGCTTGGTGAGCAGCACGGGGTCGGGGCTCTTGAGGAGGAAGTCCACGGTGGTCGGGTTGACCACCACCACCTTCTCGATGGAGGTGTAGTTGGACTGCTGCGGGCCCTTCTTGCCCTCGTCGCCCAGCAGGCGGTCGAAGGTGAACTTCACCGCGTCGGCGTCGAACGGCTCGCCGTCATGGAACTTGACGCCCTGGCGCAGGGTGAAGCGGATCCTGGTGTTCTTGTCCAGGAACTCCCACCTGGTGGCGAGGCCGGGCACCAGCTTCATCTCTGGAGTGCGCATGATCAGGCCGTCGAAGATCTGGCTGCCGACCGCGCCCCACGACACCAGGAAGGTGGCGACCGGGTCCCAGTTGCCGGGATCCTGGTGCAAGGCGACCGTCAGCGTGCCGGCGGCGTGGCTGGCCGGCGACGCCAGGCAGGCCAGGGCGACCGTGCCGCTGGCGATTAGGGCTTTGAGCTTCATCATGCTGTCTCCGTTGGAAAGGTGTTCGTTCAGGCCCGGGCGACGCAGTGGCCGGGATGCACTTCGACCAGGCGATGGACCTGCGGCTCCTGGCCGGCGCGGCGCAGCGCGCTGGGCACCTCGCCTTCGATCAGGCGGGCGTCGAAGGCGTGGCCCGGCTCCGCCACCGGCACGGCGGCCAGCAGCTTGCGCGTGTAAGGATGCTGCGGCCGCTCGAAGATGTCCTGGCGGCTGCCGATCTCGACGATCTGCCCCAGGTACATGACGGCCACGCGATGGCTGATCTTCTCCACCACCGCCATGTCGTGGGTGATGAAGAGGTAGGACAGGCGGCGCTCGGCCTGCAGCGCCATCAGCAGGTCGATGATCTGCGCCTGCACCGAGACGTCCAGCGCCGACACCGATTCGTCGGCGATCACCAGGCGCGGCTCGCTCGCGAGCGCGCGGGCGATGCACACGCGCTGGCGCTGGCCGCCCGAGAACTCGTGCGGGTAGCGGTGCATGTGCTCGGGCTTCAGGCCCACGTGTTCCAGCAGTTCGGCGACGCGGTGCCGGATCTGCCGCGTGTCCGCCAGCAGGCGGTGCGTGCGGATCGGCTCGGCGATGCTGAAGCCCACGGTCTTGCGCGGGTCGAGCGAAGCGTAGGGATCCTGGAAGATGTACTGGATCTCGCGCCGCAGCTTGCGGCGTTCGGCCGCCGGCAGCTGCGCCAGCTCGCGGCCCTCGAAGCGGATGCTGCCGCCGGTGGCTTTCACCAGCTGCTGCAAGGTCTTGCCGACGGTGGACTTGCCGCTGCCGGACTCGCCGACGAGCGCCAGCGTCTCGCCGGGCTGGATGGTGAAGCTCACATCCTCCACCGCGTGCACGCGGTGCGTGACGCGTCCCAGCAGGTCATGGCCGACGTCGAAGCGGGTGACGAGCCTGTCCACGGCCAGCAGCGGAGCGCCCGCCTGCACCGTGTCCTGCACCTGCTCCACGCCGGACTCCCGCAGCTCGCCGTCTTCCAGCACCACCAACGGCGCGCGCACCGGCAGCGGCCGCCCGCGCAGGCTGCCCAGGCGCGGCACGGCGGCCAGCAGGGCGCGGGTGTAAGGGTGTCGCGGCGCGTGGAAGATCTGCTCCACCGGCCCCTGTTCCACCATGCGGCCGCGCCACATGACGACCACGTCGTCGGCCATCTGCGCCACCACGCCCATGTCGTGCGTGATGAACATGACGGCGGTGTTCAGTTCGTGCTGCAGCTCGCGGATGATGTTGAGGATCTGCGCCTGGATGGTGACGTCCAGCGCCGTGGTCGGCTCGTCGGCGATCAGCAGCGCCGGCTTGCAGGCCAGGGCCATGGCGATCATCGCGCGCTGGCGCATGCCGCCGGACAGCGTGTGCGGGTAGGCGTCCAGCAGGCGCGGCGCATCGGGCAGCCGCACCCGCTGCAGCAGCGCCAGCGCCTGCGCGCGCGCCTGGCCGCGGTCCATTCCCTGGTGCAGCACCAGCGCCTCGGCGATCTGGTTGCCCACGGTGAACACCGGGTTCAGCGAGGTCATCGGCTCCTGGAAGATCATCGCGATCTCGTTGCCGCGGATGGCGCGCAGCCGGTCCTCGCCCGCGTGCCGCAGGTCCTGCAGTCCGCTCACCGGCGAATGGAACAGGATCTCGCCGTCGACGATGCGGCCGCCGGTGTGGTCGGTGAGCCGCATGATGGCCTGCGAGGTCACCGACTTGCCCGAGCCCGACTCGCCCACGATGGCCAGCGTGCGGCCGGCATGCAGCTCGAAGCCCAGGCCATCGACCGCGCGAAACGGCGCATCCCGCGGGCCGAACTCCACCGACAGCGAACGCACGGACAGCAGCGGACCGGCGGCAGGGCGGGAAGGCGTTGCGGACATGGGCGGGAAGAGCCGGCCGTGAATTGTCGGGTTGATGCCGACAATTTGTCGGCAAAATGTAGATGAGTTCTAGAATCCTACCACCCCCGCCAGCCCGCACTTTGAAAGCGTCGATGCCGAAACCGATCGTGTCCTCCGCGCACCTGGTGTCCCCGCGCAGCGCCGAGATGAGCGAGTTCGAGTTCGGCCTGATCGTCGCCGGCAATGCCTTCAACCGCTGGATCACGCACTGCATGAGCGCGGCCGGGTTGAAGGAGTTGACCCCGCTGGACGTGCTGGTGCTGCACCATGTGACGCACCGCGCGCGCGACAAGCGCCTGGCGGACATCTGCTTCATCATGAACGTGGAAGACACGCACCTGATCAACTATTCGCTCAAGAAGCTGCAAAGCCTGGGCGTCGTCGCCTCGCGCAAGAACGGCAAGGAAGTGACCTATGCCGCGACGCCCGAAGGGCAGCGCTACGTGGAACGCTACCGCGAGATCCGCGAGAACTGCCTGATCGACGCGCTGAAGGCCGACGACAGCTTGAACCGCGACATCGGCGAGCTGGCGCGCCTGCTGCGCGTGCTCTCCGGCATGTACGACCAGGCCGCGCGCGCGGCGGCGTCCCTCTAGCAAGACGACAAGATGACGAATTCCCCGGATCCCAAGCGCTGGCAGTTCTGGATCGACCGCGGCGGCACCTTCACCGACGTGGTGGGGCGCCGCCCCGACGGCACGCTGGTCACGCACAAGCTGCTCTCGGACAACCCCGAGCAGTACCGCGATGCGGCCGTCGCCGGCATCCGCCACCTGCTGGGACTCGCGCCCGGCGCGGCCATCCGCCCCGAGGAAGTCGAGTGCGTGAAGATGGGCACCACGGTCGCCACCAACGCCTTGCTGGAACGCAAGGGCGAGCCCACGCTGCTGGTCACGACGCGGGGATTCCGCGATGCGCTGCGCATCGCCTACCAGAACCGCCCGCGATTGTTCGACCGGCACATCGTGCTGCCGGAGCTGCTGTACTCCGAGGTGATCGAGGCGCGGGAGCGCGTGGACGCGCACGGCGCGGTGGTGCAGGCACTGGACGAAGCGCACCTGCGCGAGGCCTTGCGCGCCGCGCATGCGCGCGGGCTGCGCAGCGTGGCCATCGTCTTCATGCACGGCTACCGCTACCCGGCGCACGAGCAGGCGGCGCGCGCGCTGGCGCAGGAGGCCGGCTTCGCGCAGGTGAGCACCTCGCACGGCACCAGCCCGATGATGAAGCTGGTGAGCCGCGGCGACACCACGGTGGTCGACGCCTACCTCACGCCCATCCTGCGCCGCTACGTGGAACAGGTGGCCAGCGAGATGCCGGGCGTGAAGCTGTTCTTCATGCAGTCCTCCGGCGGCCTCACCGACGCGCACGCCTTCCAGGGCAAGGACGCGATCCTGTCCGGCCCCGCGGGTGGCATCGTGGGCATGGCGCGCACCGCGCAGCTCGCGGGCCACGACAAGGTGATCGGCTTCGACATGGGCGGCACGTCGACCGACGTCTCGCACTTCGCGGGCGAATTCGAGCGCGAGTTCGAAACGCAGGTGGCGGGCGTGCGCATGCGCGCACCGATGATGAGCATCCACACGGTCGCGGCCGGCGGCGGCTCCATCCTGGAGTTCGACGGCGCGCGCTTCCGCGTGGGGCCGCAGAGCGCGGGCGCGAATCCGGGGCCGGCGAGCTATCGGCGCGGCGGCCCGCTCGCCGTCACCGACGCCAACGTGATGGTCGGCAAGATCCAGCCGAAGTACTTTCCCAAGGTGTTCGGGCCGCGCGCGGACGAGGCCCTGAGCCAGGAGGCGGTGCTCGGGAAGTTCGGCGCGCTCGCGAAGCGCACCGGGCGCAGCGCGGAGGACGTCGCGGAAGGCTTCATCGCGATCGCCGTGCAGCAGATGGCCAACGCGATCAAGAAGATCTCGGTGGCGCGCGGCTACGACGTCACGCGCTACACGCTGCAATGCTTCGGCGGCGCCGGCGGCCAGCACGCCTGCCTGGTGGCCGATGCGCTGGGCATGTCGCGCGTGTTCGTCCACCCGCTCGCCGGCGTGCTGTCCGCGTACGGCATGGGCCTGGCGGACCAGAACGTGATCCGCGAGCAGGCCGTGGAGGTGCTGCTCGCGCCCGACCAGCTGCCCGCCATCGCGAAGCAGCTCGATGCGCTCGCCGCCGCCGCGCAGGCGGAACTGCAGCGCCAGCAGGTGAGCGGCAACGCGGTGCAGGTGCGCCGCCGCGTGCACGTGCGCTACCAGGGCAGCGACTCCGCGCTGGTCGTGCCCTTCGGCACGCCGGAGGAGATCGTGGCCGGCTTCGAATCGGCTTATCGCCAGCGCTTCTCCTTCCTCATGCCCGGCAAGCCGATGATCGTGGAGGCGGTGTCGGTCGAGGCGATCGTCGCCGGCGACGCGCCGCAAGAGCGGCGCCTGGACGAACATCCCGAGCGGCAGGTGCCCAGGCGTGAGACCGTGCGCATGTATTCGGGCGCGCAATGGCATGACGCCGCGCTGTGCGTGCGCGAGGACCTGCGGCCGGGCGACGTGATCGCCGGGCCCGCGATCATCGCGGAGAAGAATGCGACCACCGTCGTCGAGCCGGGCTGGCGCGCGCGCATCACGGCGCTGGACCACATCCTGCTCGATCGCGTGACGCCGCGCGCGCAGAGGTTCGCCGCGGGCACGCAGGTCGACCCCGTGCTGCTGGAGGTGTTCAACAACCTGTTCATGAACATCGCCGAGCAGATGGGCCTGCAGCTGCAGAACACGGCCTACTCGGTGAACATCAAGGAGCGACTGGACTTCTCCTGCGCGCTGTTCGATGCCGAGGGCAACCTGATCGCGAACGCGCCGCACATGCCGGTGCACCTGGGCAGCATGGGCGAAAGCATCAAGACGGTCATCGACGAGAACCGCACGACGATGCAGCCCGGCGACGTGTACGTGCTCAACGACCCGTACCACGGCGGCACGCACTTGCCGGACATCACGGTGATCACGCCCGTGTACCTGCAGGGACACAAGGATCCCATCTTCTACGTCGGTTCGCGCGGCCACCACGCCGACGTGGGCGGCATCACGCCGGGGTCCATGCCGCCGTTTTCGACGCGCATCGAGGAAGAGGGCGTGCAGATCGACAACTTCAAGCTGGTCGACCGCGGCGTGCTGCGTGAGGCGGACATGGTCGCGCTGCTGAAAAGCGCGAAGTACCCGTCGCGCAATCCCGAGCAGAACATGGGCGACCTCAAGGCGCAGATCGCCGCCAACGAGAAGGGCGTGCAGGAGCTGCGCCGCATGGTGGACCAGTTCGGGCTGGACGTCGTGCAGGCC
>FTHB01000272.1_pt1 | contig 14419 bp, 13 predicted proteins | sample 1640851 | NCBI WGS metagenome assembly FTHB01 (sample SAMEA3914788, study PRJEB12502) | metagenome | biome: forest; material: soil | place: Canada | collected 2011-07-03 | depth 0.1 m
CGGGCGCGTTGTTCACCTTGAACTCGACGAGCAGGCTGCGCAGGTCGCGCTGGTAGCGCGCGAGCGTTCCGTACAGCAGCAGCGCGCGCTCGGCCTTGTTCAACTGCAGCAGGCTCGCCAGCGCGTCGATGTTCTTCTCCACCAGCGTGGAGTGCTTCTTCAAGGCATGCGTGAGCCACTCGCCCGTGACGGCCAGCACCGACAGCAGGTCCTTGGGCTGGTCCTTCGCGTATTCGTCCAGGTAGAAGAAAAGCGTTCCCTCTTCGTACGGGCCGCGCCAGACGCCGTGGCGATCGAGGAACTCGCGCGCCGTGAGCTGCTCGTGTCCGCGCCAGAACTCGTTGTCCTTGCAGCGGCGACCCAGGAATTCGCGCAGGCGCTCCAGCGAAGGCGCGGGCCAGGCGAGGTGGCGCCCCGCGAGCGACAGCAAGCCGTTGAGGTCGCGCCGCACGTTGAACTTCGCGCCCTGCTTGGCGGCGAGCGTCAACACGAAATGCGAGCACATCAGGTCCAGCACCGGCGCGTCCTTGAGACCCGGCGAGGGAAGTACTTGCGAGTCGAGCGAACGCTTGGCCAATCGACCTCCGGCGGACAGTGGCGGCTTACGATAGCGCCAGATGATCCTACAGGGAAGCCGCCACGCCGTGGCCGCGGCCCTCCCGGCACAATGGCGCGATGATCGGCCTGCCCGAGATCCGCCAAGCCGCCGTCCGCCTGTCCGGACAGCTGCTGCATACGCCCTGCCTCGCCTCGCACATGCTCTCGCAGCTGGCTGGCTGCGAAATCCACCTGAAGTTCGAGAACCTGCAGTACACGGCCTCCTTCAAGGAACGTGGCGCGTGCAACAAGCTGGTGCAGCTCAGCCAGGAGGAGAAGGATCGCGGCGTCATCGCCATGAGCGCCGGCAACCACGCGCAAGGCGTGGCCTACCACGCCCAGCGCCTGGGGATCCGGGCGGTGATCGTCATGCCCCGCTTCACCCCGATGGTGAAGGTGGAGCGCACGCGCGGCTTCGGCGCCGAGGTGGTCCTGCACGGCGACACCCTGGAGGAGTCGCGCAGCCATGCCTTCGCGCTGGCGCAGGAGAGGGGGCTCGTCTTCGTGCATCCCTATGACGATGAAGCCATCGTCGCGGGCCAGGGGACGGTCGCGCTGGAAATGCTGGAGGCCGTTCCGCAACTGGACACGCTGGTGGTGGCCATCGGCGGCGGCGGCTTGATCGGCGGCATCGCGCTGGCCGCCAAGTCGCTCAAGCCGGGCATCCGGGTGATCGGGGTGCAGACGCTGCGCTTCCCCAACATGTACAACGCGTTCAAGCACGAGGCGCTGCCCCAAGGCGGCTCGACCATTGCCGAGGGCATCGCGGTGGGGAGCCCGGGGCAGATCACGCAGCAGTTGGTCGAACGCTACGTCGACGACATCGTCCTGGTCGACGAGGGCGACGTCGAGCAGGCGATCGTGATGCTCCTGGACATCGAAAAGACGCTGGTGGAGGGCGCGGGCGCCGCCCCCCTCGCGGCCGTCATGAAGGAGCCCGAGCGCTTTGCGGGACGCAAGCTCGGGCTGGTGCTGGGAGGCGGCAACATCGACCCCATGCTGCTGGCGGCCATCATCCAGCGGGGCATGGTGCGCGCCGGGCGGCTCGCCCGCCTGAAGGTGTGCGCGCGCGACGTTCCGGGCTCGCTCGCGAAGATCACCGGCATCGTCAGCGAGGCCGGCGCCAACATCGACGAGGTGCATCACCAGCGCGCCTTCACCATGCTGGCGGCGCAGAACGTGGAGATCGAGCTGGTGGTGCAGACGCGCGGTCGGCCTCACGTCCAGACGCTGCTCGAGGCCCTGCGCAGCGCCGGCTTCGAGGCGGAGGAGCAATGATGGATGCGCAAACCTTGCAGGCTGCGCTGCCCGAATACTTCGCGCCCTGGGTGCAGGAGCTGGGATTGCGGGTCGAAGGCTTCGCGGCCGGCAGCGTCACCCTGCGCCTGCCCCGGGACGCGCGGCTTTCGCGCGCCGGTGACATGCTGTGCGGCCAGGCCATGATGGCCGCAGCCGACACGGCCATGGTGCTGGCCCTGATCCATCACTTCGGGGGCTTCCGGCCCTGCACGACGGTGCAGATGAACACGAGCTTCCTCAAGCCGCTGTCGGGACAGGACGCGCTGGTGCAGGCCACGATCGTCCGCGCGGGCAAGACGCTCGCCTTCGGCGAGATCGACATCCGCGGCGCGCAGGACGGCAAGAGCGCCTGCCGCTGCAGCACCACCTGCGCCCTCCTCTGACAGGCCCGAGGCGACGGGGCGTTAGAATCAGGACATTCAGAAGACGCAGAGGAACCCATGGTCAGTCCCAACGAGCCCGCACAGCATGGTCACGATTTCGAGCCGCAAGACGCGGTCGAATCCGTGGTGCCGGCGATCCCGATCGTGCTGCCCGTGGTCGGCGCGGCGCTGATGTTCCTGCTGGCTTTCATCGCCATCTACATGGCCTGAAGATTCCGCTCTTCGCGAAAAGCCCCGCGCAGCAATGCGACGGGGCTTTTTTCTTGGCGCCGCGGCCGAGTGGCATCGCATAACGCTATGCAGGTTTTGCATGGAATCCCGCCGGCACGGACGCGCCGGGGAGGCCTCCCTCCCTACAATGGCCCATCCAGCCGACCCAGCGGTGGAGACCCGCAGCCGACTGAACGAGGCCTGTTTTCAAAGGGCGCGCATCGGGCTGCCGGCCCTTCGCTCCTTTTGGAAACACGCTTTTCAAACTAGGAGCTTCGAGGATGAACTCACCCGTGATGCGCGGCCTGAACCTGCAGGTCCCCTCTTACGTCAAGAACGCCAAGCTGATCGCCTGGGTGTCCGACATGGTCGCCCTGTGCAAGCCGGACCAGGTCTATTGGTGCGACGGCAGTGAAGAGGAGTACGACCGCCTCTGCCAGCAACTGGTGGACGCCGGCACCTTCAAGAAGCTCGATCCCGCCAAGCGCCCCGGCTCCTTCCTGGCCAATTCCGACCCGAGCGACGTCGCCCGCGTGGAAGACCGCACCTTCATCTGCTCGCGCAAGAAGGAAGACGCCGGCCCGACCAACAACTGGGTCGACCCGAACGAGATGCGCCAGACCCTGCAGCCGCTGTTCGACGGCTGCATGCGCGGGCGCACCATGTACGTGGTGCCCTTCTCCATGGGTCCGCTGGGCTCGGACATCGCCCACATCGGCGTGGAGCTCTCCGACAGCGCCTATGTCGCCGTGAACATGCGCCTCATGACCCGCATGGGCAAGGCGGTGTACGACGTGCTGGGCGTGGACGGCGAGTTCGTGCCGTGCCTGCACACCGTGGGAGCGCCCCTGCAGCCGGGCGAGAAGGACAAGACGTCCTGGCCCTGCAACAAGACCAAGTACATCGTCCATTACCCCGAGACGCGCGAGATCTGGTCGTACGGCTCCGGCTATGGCGGCAACGCCCTGCTGGGCAAGAAGTGCTTCGCGCTGCGCATCGCCTCCACCATGGGCCGCGACCAGGGCTGGCTCGCCGAGCACATGCTGATCCTGGGCGTCACCAACCCGCAGGGCAAGAAGTACCACGTCGCCGCGGCCTTTCCCTCCGCCTGCGGCAAGACCAACTTCGCCATGCTGATCCCGCCCAAGGGCTTCGAAGGCTGGAAGGTCACCACCATCGGCGACGACATCGCCTGGATCAAGCCGGGCCAGGACGGCCGCCTCTACGCGATCAATCCGGAAGCGGGTTACTTCGGCGTCGCGCCCGGCACGAACTACAAGACGAATCCGAATTGCATGGATTCGCTCAAGAAGGACGTGATCTACACGAACGTGGCACTCACCGATGACGGCGACGTCTGGTGGGAAGGCATGGACGGCGAGGCGCCGGCCCACGCCATCGACTGGCAAGGCAAGGACTGGACGCCGCAGCTTGCCAAGGAGACGGGGGCAAAGGCAGCGCACCCGAACGCGCGCTTCACCGTCGCCGCGGCCAACAACCCCGCGCTCGATCCCGCCTGGGACGATCCTGCCGGCGTCGCGATCGACGCCTTCATTTTCGGCGGTCGCCGCTCGACGACCGTGCCGCTGGTGACCGAGGCGAACGACTGGGTCGAAGGCGTGTACATGGCCGCGACCATGGGCTCCGAGACCACCGCCGCCATCATCGGCCAGCAAGGCGTGGTGCGCCGCGACCCGTTCGCCATGCTGCCCTTCACGGGCTACAACATGAGCGACTACTTCCAGCACTGGCTGAACCTCGGCAAGAAGCTGGAAGCGACCGGCGCGAAGCTGCCCAAGATCTTCACGACGAACTGGTTCCGCAAGGACGCCAACGGCAAGTTCGTGTGGCCCGGCTACGGGGAGAACATGCGCGTGCTCGCGTGGATGATCGACCGCATCGAAGGGCGCGCGAAGGGCGAGCGCCACCCCTTCGGCATCAGCCCCAGCTACCAGGAGCTGAACTGGGAAGGCCTGCCCTTCAGCGCGGAGCAGTTCCGCCAGGTCACGGACATCGACCTGCCCGCGTGGGAAAAGGAGCTGCAGCTGCACCACGAGCTGTTCGAGCAACTGGCGCAGCGCCTGCCTGCTGAACTCAAGGCCACCAAGGCGGAAATCGAAAAGCGCCTGGCGGCGTGACGGCCCGGCCCGCTGCGGCGGGCCCGCAATGGAAAAGCCACCGCGAGGTGGCTTTTTTCATTCCTGGTGCGTGTATCCGAATCACTTCTGGCCGGCAAGCCCCGCGTCGCGTCGTTGCTGCCAGCGCTGCTGGCGCTGGTCCCAACGCCGGCGGGCCACGCGTTGCGACCAGCCGTCCAGGGCGCGCAGCAAGGGCCCCGGCAACAGGCGAAGCACCTGCCCGATCGTCGAAGGCGGCACAAGCGAAGCCATTGCAGCGGATCGACTCAGCAGTAGCCGCGGGTGTCGCGCAGCGCGTCCTGGCTCATGGCGCGGCTCAGGTCAGCCATGACGCGGGCATCGCTCATGGCGACGGCCCAGAGCTTCTCGTCTTCACGGCGCTGGCGGCGAGCGACGGCCCAGGAAGCGTAGCCGCGAGCCAGCGCGCTGCCGGCACGGATGAAAGGCTTGCCGATGAAGGCCAGCAGGCCGAGGACGACGTTGGCGGCGAGGTTGCCCGCCGCTTCCGCGCCTTCGGCGGAACGGCCAAAGCTGGAGGCCGGGTATTCGATGTGGATGCTACGTGCCATGTTCTTCTCCCATTGGCGCCAGGCGGAACTGCCCGAAGCGATGAGCGAATACTAGGGTTCTCCCTGATATTTATCTACTTTTGAATAGTGATGTATATCATTCACCATGTCTATGAAAGGCCCGAACTTCCGGACGCTCGACCTGAACCTGCTGCGGGTGTTCGACCAGGTCATGGCGGAGCGCAACCTCACCCGCGCGGCGCGGAATCTCTCGATGACACAGCCCGCAGTGAGCAATGCGTTGAACCGGCTGCGCGACGCGCTTGGCGACCGGCTCGTGACCCGCAGCGGCTATGGCGTGGAGCCGACGGCGCGTGCCCTGGCCCTCTGGCCGTCGGTGGCCGATGCCTTGCGGCAGCTCGAAAGCTCCATCGTCCCTGGCGACTTCACCGCGTCGCAGGCGACGAACAGCTTCACCCTGGCCATAGCGGACGCGACCGCCGCCGTGATGGTGCCCGGCCTGGTCGAAATCCTCGAACGTGACGCGCCGGGTGTGTCGGTGCGCGTGCTGCCACTGACCACACGCGACCCGCGCCGGCTCCTGGACGAAGGCACCGTCGACCTGGCCGTGGGATTCTTCCCGGCGGTACTGGCCGACCTGACCGCACAGGCCCAAGGCGGCGGACTCGCCGCCTTCGAGCATGAACGCCTCTACGACAGCGTGTATGTCTGCGTGATGCGCAAGGGCCACCGCCTCGCCAAGGGCGCGCTGACGCTGGACCGCTTCTGCGATGCGCGCCACATGCTGGTCAGCTTTTCGGGCCGCCCGTATGGCTTCATCGACGAAGCGCTCGCGTCGCGCGGTCGCAAGCGCCGGGTCGTGCTGACCGTGAACCAGTTCTTCACCGCCGGCCGCGTGGTGGAAACCTCGGACCTGCTCACGGTGCTGCCCCGGCACTTCATCAGCGTCACGGGTCGTGCCGAGCATCTGGTCTTTCGCGACCTCCCCTTCGACGTGCCTCCCGTGCACGTCGATTCGCTGTGGCACCGCCGCCAGGCGCAGCGGCCCGACCACGCGTGGCTGCGCATGGCCGTCGCGACCGCGGCGCGCAAGGGCTTCGGGGAAAGCGCGCTCTAGCGCCGCGACACGGCCCGTGGCATGTTGCTTGCGTGCTGCCTCCGCAGCCGAGAAGGAACGCCATGAACCGCCAAACCAGCCGCCGCCGCTTCCTGCAACTCGCCAGCGCCGGCGCTGCGAGCCTGGGCCTGCCCGCATTCGCGGCCTGGCCCGAAAGGCCGATCCGCATCGTCGTGACCTTTCCGCCGGGCGGCGCAAGCGACATCGTCGCCCGACTGATCGGCGACCAGCTCGCCACGAAGCTGGGACAGGCCGTCGTGATCGACAACCGGCCGGGCGCCGGCGGCAGCATAGGCGGGGTGCTGGTCGCCCAGGCGGCGCCAGACGGCTACACGCTGATGCTGTCGAACTCCACACCGATTTCCATCGGACCGTTCGCCCTGGAGAAGCAGCCCTACGACCCGGTCGAGGCCTTCACCCACATCGCGATGATCGGCAGCGCGCCTTGCGTGGTGATGGCGAATCCCAAGACCGGACTGAAGTCGATGAACGACCTCGTCGCCGAGGCGAAGAAGTCGGGCCGCCTCGACTTCGGCTCGGGCGGTCCCGCTTCCATCGGCCACGTGTACGGCGAGCTGATGAAAAAGGAACTGGGCATCAACATGGTCCACGTGCCTTACCGCGGCGGCGCGCCCATGACGACGGACCTCATCGCCGGCGTCGTGCCGGTGGGCATCGACGTGATCACTGCTTTCGTGCAGTACTTCAAGTCCGGGCAGATCGTGCCGCTAGCCGTGACCTCGGCAACGCGCTCGCCGCTCGCGCCGGACGTGCCCAGCGTGGTCGAAACCGGCCACAAGAACGTGGTGCTGGACAACTTCTTCGGCCTGTCGGGACCGGCCAGGATGCCGGCGGACGTGGTGGCGCGGCTCAACGCGACGATCAACGAGATCGTCGCGGGAGCCGAGATCCGCCGCAAGATGACGGAGCTGGGCATCACGGCCATGCCCGGCACCCAGGCTGCCTTCACCGGCTTCGTGAAGGAACAGGTGGCGCAGCTCGCGCCGACGGTGCGAGGCGCCGGCGTCAAGCTCTAGTCCGACACCCCGCATCAGGACGGCACGCGCCGGGGCCTCGCGCAGCCCCGTACCATCGGGGCCGTGAAGATCCAGCTGATGTCCGACCTCCACCTGGAAGGGCACCCTTCCTATGCGCCGCGGCCCGCACCCGGCGCTCAGCTGCTGGTGCTCGCCGGTGACATCGGCTCCTACCAGCGCGGCTCGCGGCTTGCCGACAGTGACTTCGGCCTTGCCCGCTTCTCGCCACGCGAGGGTTGGCCGGTGCCGGTCCTCTACGTGCCGGGCAACCACGAGTACGACGCGCTCGACTTCGACGAGACGCATGCACGCCTGCGCGAGACCTGCGAACGCCTCGGCATCACGTGGCTGGAACGCGAAGAACACGTGGTGGGCGACGTGCGCTTCGTCGGCACCACCTTGTGGGCGGACTTCGATGCGCTGGTGCTGCAGCCCGGCCAACCCGAGCCCACGGTGCAGGAACAGTTGAAGCAAAGGCACAAGGCCTTCCGTGCCGCCAACTTCTACCTGCGCAAGGCGGCGGCGCAACGTCATGGCCGCCCGATGCTGGCGGAAGAGTGGCGCGAGCAGGCGCTGGTGTGCGAAGCGTGGCTGCGCGATGCGCTGGCGCGCCCGTTCGAGGGCACGACGGTGGTCGTCACCCACTTCGCGCCCAGCCTGCGCAGCGCCGATCCGCGCTATGGCGTGACGCCGGCCACCGCGGGCTTCTGCAACTCGCTCGACGACCTGTTTCCGCAGGCCCGCTTCTGGCTGCACGGCCACCTGCACTGCCAGCACGACTATGTGGAATCCGGTTGTCGCGTGATCGCGAACACGCTTGGCTATGCAAGCAAAGGCGAACAGGAAGGCTTCCGGGAACAGCTCGTGCTGGACCTCGCGAGCGCGCACACCGCTGCGTGAAGCACACCCGCGCGCCACGCGCGTCGGCGCAGCATTCCGGCACATTTGCGCAGGGACTTTACAAACGCGAAGCGTGCCTGTGCGCTTCGCAGCGCACACTGCATCCAAGCGCGATGACGCGCTTTGGAGCTCCCCATGAAGCCGCTGTGGACACAGACTCTCGTCTGGATCGCCGCCGTCCTCGCCGCGGTGCTGCTGGCATGGGCGAATCCGGACGGCCTCGGCTTCACGATGGACGACAACTACCGCCCGCAAGGCGGCATGACGCCGCGCTGATTCAGGCGCTCCTTAGCGCCGCGGACGCGGCTTCGCGCAGGGCTTTCGTCAACTGGTCCAGCACGGCGGACTCCAGGTTCCAGCAGTGCCAGTACAGCTGCACTGAAACACGCGAGCCCGCCGCCACCTCCACCAGCGCACCCTGCGCGAGCAATCCCCGCACGAGCAATTCGGGCACGACGCTCACGCCCCAGCCGGCCAGCACGGCGCGCACCTGCCCTTCCGAGCTCGGGACGAACATCTGGTTCAGCGTCACGCGGCGCAGGCCCAGGACGCGGGCAACGAACTCCGCCTGCAGGTCGTCCTTGCGGTTGAACGCCACGAACGGCGTCTCGCGGAAGTTCTGCGCTGTGATTCCGCTGGGCAGGTGCTCACTGGCGTAGCCTGCCTGCGCAACGGCGACATAGTCCATCGCGCCCAGCGGCAGCACCTTGCAGCCGCGCAACGCCTGCTTGAGCGTCGTCACGCAACCGAGGACCTGGCCTTCGCGCAGCCATTCCTGCGTGAAGTCCTGGTCGTCCGTGATGATCTCCAGCGGCAGCCCCTCGCGAACGAGCGCATCGAGTGCCGGCAGGGCCCAGGTCGCGATGCTGTCGGCGTTGACGGCCAGCGAGATGCGCTCTTCCTCCCGCGCGCCACCCGCGGAACTCGGCGCCAGTTCGCGCAGGTCGCGATCGAGGTCGGCGCGCAGCAACCTCAGCTGCTTTGCGTGCTTCAGCAGCAGGTGACCCGCCGAGGTAGGCCTCAAGGGCCGGCTGCGCACGATCAATACGGTGCCGACCTGCGCCTCCAGCGCGCGCAGCCTCTGCGAAACCGCCGATTGCGTGATGCTGAGCCGCTGCGCCGCGCGCTCGAAGCCGCCTTCTTCCACGATGGCGGCGAGCGCCTCCAGCGCGGCCGGGTCAAAGGTCGTCATATAAGCAGTCCTGATCGATCCTCTGAAAGTTTAATTCGGCTTTTGGAAATCCAGGGGCCAGCACAAACTTCGAGGCATGAAGACTCTCGTCCTCGGCGCCGGCATCATCGGCATCAGCACCGCGTGGCACCTGGCCGAACGCGGCCATGAAGTGGTCGTCGTCGATCGCCAGCGCGACGCTGCATTGGAAACCAGCTTCGCGAATGCGGCGCAGATCTCGGTGAGCTATTGCGAGCCCTGGGCGAACCGGCACGCACCGGGCAAGCTCCTCAAGTGGATGTTCCGAAACGACGCGCCCCTGCTGTTCCGGCCGCGGCTGGACTGGCAGCAATGGCGCTGGGGCCTGCAGTTCCTCTCGCAATGCAACGACATCGCCTTCGAGCGCAACGTGCAGCAACTGGTCGCGCTGGGCGCATACAGCCATGCCGCGCTGAAGGACGTGGTGGGCGCCACCGGCATCGAATACAACCGCCTCGAGCGCGGCATCGCGCACTTCTACACCGACCAGAAGGCGTTCGATGACGCAGCGGTCGCGGCCGAACTCATGCAGAAGTACGGCGTGGACCGCAAGGTGGTGAGCCGCGACGAGCTCTTCGCGGTCGAGCCGGCCTTCCGCAACTTCGAGCGCATCGTCGGCGGCACCTACACCGCCAGCGACGAGAGCGGCGATGCGCGCGTGTTCACGCAGAAGCTGGCGCAGCTGTGCGCCGCGCGCGGCGTGCACTTCCTGTTCGGGCACGACGTCGAACGCCTGGAAACGGCCGGCGGGTCGATCCGGGCCGTACGCGTTCGCGATCGCGCGACCGGCATGGCGCAAGGCCTGCACGCCGACGACGTGGTCGTGGCCTGCGGCTCCTGGTCCGCGCCGCTGTTGCGCCAGGTCGGCGTCGACCTGCCGATCTATCCGGGCAAGGGCTACAGCGCCACGTTCAAGCTGAAGAAGCCGGCGGATGCGCCCTTCGTGAGCAGCATCGACGACGAGGTCAAGGTCGCCATGAGCCGCCTGGGCGCGAGCTGCGAGTCCAGCGTCGCGTCGTAGCCCGACACCTCGATGGTGCCGGCCACGCGCAGCTCGCGCGGGACCGCTGCCGCATGCTGGCCGAGCGGATCGCGAAAGTGCTGCCGGGCGTATGCGACACGCGGCTGCCGGAGCAAGGCGGCCACCCGAAGTTCTGGACGGGCCTGCGGCCCGCGACGCCGACCAACATTCCCTTCATCGGCCGAACCAAGGTGGGCGGCCTCTGGGTGAATGCGGGACACGGGACGCTGGGCTGGACGCACGGCGCCGGCTCCGGCAAGGCGCTGGCGGAATTGATCGTCGGCCGCATGCCGCGCATGAACTTCCGCTTCCACGGCTTCGAGCAGCCCACGCGCGGATACGAGGGGGAGGCGGAGCTGTCGCTGCGCTGAACGCAATCCGGACCGCAAGAAGGAAAGGCCGCGCAATGCGCGGCCTTTCCTTGCCGCGCGGACCTCGTGGTCAGGCGTTCAGAATCTCCCACAGCTTCGGCGGCGTCAGCGGCATCTGTACCAGCGGCGCTGCCTCCGGCTTGCCCGCGCGCGCGAGCGCGTCCGCGATCGCGTTGACGACGCTCGGCGTCGCACCGATGGTGCCCAGCTCGCCGACGCCCTTCACGCCCAGCGGATTGTTCTTGCAGGGCACCGTCTCGTTCATCTCGGTGACGAACTCGCAGGCGATCACGTCGGCGCGCGGCGCGGCGTAGTCCATCAGCGTGCCCGTGACCGGCTGGCCGCTGTCCACGTCGTAGACCATGTGCTCCATCAGCGCCTGGCCTATGCCTTGCACTGCGCCGCCATCGAGCTGGCCGCGCACGATCATCGGGTTCACCACGCGCCCCACGTCGTTGACGCTGGAGTAGCGCACCACCTGCACCGCACCCGTCTGCGGATCGATCTCGACCTCGCTGACGTGGCAGCCATTCGGCCAGCTCGGTCCTGCGACCGCACTGGTGTGGTCGGTAAAGATATGGCGGTCCGGCTGCCTGGCCGCAAGCTCGAACAGGTCGATGCCGAGGTCCGTGCCCTTGACGCTGAAACGTCCCGATGCGTAGCTTAGATCGGCGGCGGCGGCTTCCAGCGATTGCGCCGCGAGTTCGCGCGCCGTGTCCAGCGTCTTCTCCGCGCCCAGATGCAAGGCCGAGCCGCCGGTGAAGAGCGAGCGCGAGCCGGCGCTGCCGAAGCCGTCCCCGCGATCCGTGTCGCCCAGCACCACGCGCACCTTGTCGATCGGCACGCCGAACACGTCGACGACCAGCTGCGCGAGCGTCGTCGCGATGCCCTGCCCCATCTGGTTCACGGCGGAGAACACCTCGATCACGCCGTCAGCCCGCACTTCGACGGTGACGCGTTCCTCGAAGACATTGCCACTGGTCCACTCGAGGAAGGTGGAGATGCCCAGGCCGCGCAGCTTGCCCCGCGCCTTGCTCTGCGCGCAGCGCGTCTCGAAGCCGCTCCAGTCCGCGAGGTCCAGGCCTTCGTCCATGATCTTCTCGAAGGCGCCGACGTCGTACACCTGTCCCTGCGGATTGGTGTAGGGCATCTGCTCGGGCCGGATGAAGTTGCGACGGCGCAATGCGATCCGGTCGATCCCGGTCTGGCGCGCCGCTTCGTCCATCAGCCGCTCCATGATGAAGATCGCTTCCGGCCGGCCCGCGCCACGGTAGGCCGCCGTCGACGCCGTGTTGGTCATGACGCAGCGGATCTGGAAGTCCACCAGAGGTACGTCGTACACGCTGGTCTGCACCCAGGGCCCGACGACCATGGGGATCACCATGCCGGTGGCGGTCGCGTAGGCCCCGACGTTGGCGAGCGTGCGCAGGCGCAGCGCCAGGATGCGACCGTCGGCGGCCAGCGCCAGCTCCGCTTCCGCGCGCTGGTCGCGGCCGTGGAAGGAGGAAAGGAATTCCTCGCTGCGGTCCGCGATCCACTTGATCGGACGCTTCAGCGTCCACGCTGCCCAGGAGACCGCCGCGTCCTCCGGATAGATGCCCGTCTTCATGCCGAAGCCGCCGCCGACATCGCCGACCGTGACGCGTACCTTCTCCGGGCCTATGCCCAACACGTCGTTGGCGAGCGAGCCCCGCACGCCCGAAGGCATCTGGCTGCTCAGTCGCAGCGTGAGGCGGCCGTCCTCGGCGACCCAGGCGAGCACGGAGCGTGGTTCGACGGTGAACGCTGCCACGCGCTGGTTGACGATGGTGAGCTGCACGACATGCGCTGCCTGCGCGAAAGCCGCGGCCGCCTTCTGCGCATCGCCGATGCGCATCTCGGCCGCCACGTTGTCCGGCGCGGCTGCGCAGATCACCGGAGCACCGGGCGACGTCGCGGCCTCGAGGTCCACCACGTGCGGCAGTTCCTCGTATTCCACCCACACGGCCTCGGCCGCGTCGCGCGCCTGTTGCAGCGACTCGGCCACGACCAGCGCCACCGGCTCGCCCACGTAGCGCACCCGCTCGTGCGCGAGGGCGCGGCGTTCCTCCGTCGCCATCGGCGAACCGTCACCTCGCCGGAAGGCAGGATTGCTGGGGATGGGCTTCACGCCAGCCTGCGCGAGCTCGGCGCCCGTCACCACCTGCACGACGCCCGGCATGGCCGCGGCATTCGACTTGTCGATGTTCGCGATGCGTGCGTGCGGGTAAGGCGAACGCACGAACACGGCGCGCAGTTGCCCCGCCGGCGCGAGGTCGTCCGTGTACTGGCCCACGCCCTTGAGCAGGCCCTCGTCCTCGATGCGCTTCACCGCCCGGCCACTGCCGAAGCGGGCGGGATTGTCCAGTGTGTCGGTCGTCATGGTGGCCGCAGTCTCGCCGATTTCCGGCGAAGCTGCAGCCCCGGATCAGCGGGCCACCGGGCCGTCGCCAGTGACCTTGGCTGCCGTCCAGCGCAACAGGTCCACCCACATCTGACGCATCTCCGAATCCAGCGGCGTGCGCAGCGCATTGGGCAGCTCGATGGTCACGACCGGCACGCCCTTGTGCACGCCGCCGTAGTTGCCCAGCGAGCCCGGGAAGATGCCGACCTGGTCCAGGTACAGCCGGCCCAGGCGCGAAGGCGGCACGGAGGGGCCGTCGAAGTCCAGCACCCCGTAGGGTGCGTGGATGGACACGATCAGGTGCGGCTTGAAGCGGTCCATCTGCTCGTAGAGGAAGCGGGTCTCGGGCTCCGACAGCGGCCGCGGGCCGGGCCAGCGTCGCGGGTCCTTGCCGGTGCGCCGCTGCCAGTAGTTCGGTGCATCGTGCTCCCACTGCGGCGTCGGGAAATTGCGGTTGAGGTCCACGCCGTTCGCGTTCGTCCGCCTGGGCGGCCGCGCGAGCATGCCGTCCGGATTCATGATGGGGATGAAGCGCCAGTGCACCGGTTGCGGCATGGCGGCCGGCTCGTCGGAGGCCAGGCCGATCCAGTGCAGCGCCAGCGAAGCGGCCGAGAGCTCGTCGCCGTGCATGGCCCCGATCACCAGCACGCGCAGCTTGCCCTCGCCGACGTCGCGCATGTACAAGGGCGTGCCACGCACGGATTTCTCGCCGCTGTCCGTCAGCTTCGCCGCTTCGCACTGCGCGCGCGTCAGGTTCGGCAGCTTGCCGACGAAACGCTCGCAAGGGCCTGGCGCCGCGGCATGCGCTTGCCCTGCGAGCGCGAACAGCGCCGCCCACCAGAAGGCTTTCACTCGTCCTCTCCTCGTCCTCTATTCGGTGTGCCCGCCCAGCGAGCGCAGCACGCCCAGCCAGAGCGCATTGCGCTCCTGCGCGGGCGCGGGATCCTGCTGTCCGCTCGGCTGCTGCCACACGGACGTCACCACCATCACGATGCCCGAGGCCGGCTGCACAAACAAGCCCTGGCCGTAGACGCCCTGCATCGCGAACGTGCGCTGCGCCAGCGGCAGCAGCCAGAACTGGTAGCCGTAACCCAGGTAGGGGGTCGCATGCCGCGGGCGGAAAGCGACCGGCTGCCGCGTGGCGTCCGTCGCGTCCATCAGGTATTCGCGCGGGACCACCTGCC
>FTHB01000147.1_pt1 | contig 14343 bp, 12 predicted proteins | sample 1640851 | NCBI WGS metagenome assembly FTHB01 (sample SAMEA3914788, study PRJEB12502) | metagenome | biome: forest; material: soil | place: Canada | collected 2011-07-03 | depth 0.1 m
CTCGCTCATCACGGCCTGGTCGGCCTCGATGTTGATGCACAGGAAGTGGGCCTTGGCGAGCTTGTTGATCTGGTAGGCCAGCTGGCGGCGGCCCCAGTCTTCGACACGGTGCACCTTGCCGTTGCCGGCGGTGATCATGCCCTTGTAGCGCTCCAGCATGGCCGGAACCTGCTCGCTCTGATCCGGGTGGATCAGCAAGACGATTTCATAATGACGCATTGAGACTCCTTGTGGATGGAAGCTGCCCCGGGCGTCGGCAACCGCAAGGGTCGCTGTCCGAAAGGACGATGGGTGCAGCAAGGTGAGCCCGCGATTATAGCCCGGCCCGCGCGGGGCTGCCGGAGAGCCGGCTCAGCGGGTGCGGAGCAAGGCCTCGAGCCTGGCGAACTTCAGCGGCCCGACGGCCGCCCGGATGCGGGGCGCCAGCGCCTCCAGCTCCTCCAGGTTGTTGGCGGATTCGACGGCGAGGTCCAGGTTGCCCCATTTGCCACCGAGTTCCGCGGTGAGCTGGGTGGCCACGGCATAGGCCTGCAGGTAGCGGTCGCGGTCCAGGCCGCCGGGGCCTGAGTCGGTGAACGAAGGCGTGCCGGGCGGCAGCTCCGCCACCAGCCCCAGCTGCAGCAGGTGCTCGATGTCGTCCCGCGTGGCCCCGCCGCCCGACGTGGCCGCCAGCACCTCATCGAGGGAGCGCTGGCCATCCAGCAGGATCAGGACCGCGCGCTGGCGCGGGGAAAGGCCGCTGCCGCGGTCCTTCAGCATCCGCAGGCCGGCGTCGGTCTTGGCCAGTGTCATGCTCACCTCTGCATGTGTGGCGTGCCCCAAAAAGGAAGGCCCGCACGGGGCGGGCCTTCCATGCTCGAGAAGAGCTTAATCGCCCGCGTAGATATCCACGTCCTTGGTTTCCCGGATGAAGATCATGCCGACGATGAACGTTATCGTCGCCACCACAACGGGGTACCAGAGGCCGTAGTAGATGTCGCCGGTCGCCGCCACCATGGCGAACCAGGTGGTGGGCAGCAGGCCGCCGAACCAGCCGTTGCCGACGTGATATGGAAGGCTCATGGAGGTGTAGCGGATCCGCGTCGGGAAGAGTTCCACCAGCATGGCGGCGATCGGGCCGTAGACCATGGTGACCAGGATCACGAGGAACACCAGGATGGCCAGGACCATGCCTTTGTTCATCTTGTCCTTGTCGGCGGCCTGGGTCAGGCCTGCGGCCTTGGCGGCGTCGCCGACCTGCTTCTTGAAGTCCGCGAGCGCCTTGGCGGAGTCGGGCGCGAACGCGTGGGCTTCGTCGTTCACCGTCAGGGCCGGCGCGGTAAAGCTCTTGTCTCCCAGCATCACGGTGGCAGGCGTGCCCGCCGGTGCGGACCTGTTCTCGTAAGGGATGTACGCCTGCGCCAGCGCGCGCTTGGCGACGTCGCACGACGAGCGGAAGTCGATCTCGCGGGCGATCGGGCTGCCCTGGAACGAGCAGGTGGCCGGATCGGCCGTGACGGTCACCTTGTTGGCGGCCTGCGCGGCGGCCAGGCCCGGGTTGGCGGCCTTCAGCAGCATCGGGAACACCGCGAAGTAGGTGAGCGCCGCGATCAGGCAGCCGGCCATGATGATCGGCTTGCGGCCGATCTTGTCCGAAAGCGCACCGAACACCACGAAGAAGGGCGTCCCGATCAGCAGGGACCCGGCGATGAACAGGTTGGCGGTCGTCGCATCGACCTTGGCCATCGTGGTCATGAAGAACAGCGCCTGGAACTGGCCCGTGTACCAGACCACGGCCTGGCCGGCCGTCAGGCCCAGCAGCGCCAGGATCACGATCTTCAGGTTCTTCCACTCACCGAACGACTCCGTCAGCGGCGCCTTCGAAGTCCTGCCCTCGGCCTTCATCTTCTGGAAGGCCGGCGATTCGGCCAGCGTCAAGCGGATCCAGATCGAGACCGCGAGCAGAATGATGGACACCCAGAAGGGAATGCGCCAGCCCCACTCGGCCCAGGCCTTGGGATCCATGTACTCGCGCACGCCCAGGATCACCAGCAGCGACAGGAACAGGCCCAGCGTCGCCGTGGTCTGGATCCAGGAGGTGTACGCACCCCGCTTGCCGTGTGGCGCGTGCTCCGCGACGTAGGTCGCCGCACCGCCGTACTCGCCGCCCAGCGCCAGGCCTTGCAACAGGCGCAGCGCGATCAGGATCACGGGCGCCGCGATGCCGATCGACTTGTAGCCGGGCAGGCACCCGACGATGAAGGTCGACGCGCCCATGATCAGGATGGTGACGAGGAAGGTGTACTTGCGCCCGATCATGTCGCCTAGCCGGCCGAACACGATGGCGCCGAAGGGGCGCACGAGGAAGCCCGCAGCGAAGGCGAGCAGCGCGAAGATGTACGCCGACGTCGGGTCCAGCCCCGAGAAGAACTGCGCGCCGATGATCGCGGCGAGCGAGCCGTACAGGTAGAAGTCGTACCACTCGAACACCGTGCCCAGCGACGAAGCGAAGATGACCTTCTTCTCCTCGCGCGTCATGGGTGCGGCGGCGGCGGCCGTCCGTCCTGCGGCATTCGCGGATGCTGTTGCCATGCTGGTCTCCTCTTTGGATGGGAGGCCGCAGTGTTGAGGGCCGCACTGACACGTCGCTGACACGCCCGGCCCTGCGGCCTAGGGCAATCCCTAGGACGCTGCCGCCCGGCGCGCGAGGAGGCTCATGCCCCAGGTCACGACGAAGCCCACCGGCACGCCGAAGACACCTGCGGAGAGCGGCTGGATGCCAAACCACAGCTGCTGGCCCGGAGGCAAGCCGCAGAACACGCGGACCAGGGGCGCGTTGGCCAGCATGTAGTAGATCGTGATGCCCAGGCCCGCCACCATGCCAGCCGTGGCACCCGTGCGGTTCGCGCCGCGCCACAGGATGCCCAGGAGCATGGCCGGGACGAAGGCCGCCGCCGCGAGCGAGAAGGAGGCGGACACCAGCGGCAGGATCTCGGCCGGCTTGGTCGATGCGACGACGGCCGCCACCAGCGCCACGGCCATCAGCGCGAACTTGGAAAGGATCACGCGCTGCTCCGCGCGCAGGTCCGGCCGGAAGTCGTGGCAGAAGATGTCGCGCACCAGCGCATTGCTGATCGTGAGCAGCAGGCCGTCAGCGGTGGACAGCGCCGCCGCAAGGCCGCCGGCCGCCACCAGCGCGGAGATCACGTAAGGCAGGCCGCCCAGCTCCGGCGTCGCCAGCATGATGAGGTCGGCGCCCATGTGGATCTCGCCCCATTGCAGGATGCGGTCGCCGTTGACGTCGGCGATCGAGATCAGCGAAGGGTCCACGCGCGCCCACTGCGCGATCCAGGGCGGCAGCGCGTCGAAGCTGCTGCCCACCAGGTGCTGCATCACCTCGTACTTCACCAGCGCCGCGAGCGCCGGCGCGCTCACGTACACCAGCACGATGAAGAACAGCGACCAGGCGACCGAGGAGCGCGCGGCGGCCACGCTGGGCGTCGTGTAGTAGCGCGTGAGCAGGTGCGGCAGTCCGGCCGTGCCCACCATCAGGCAGAACATCAGCGCCAGCACGTTGCGCCGCGACAGCTCGAAGGCCTCGCGCTGCTGCGGCGAGCCGTCCGGGTCGCCGGCGAAGGGGCGCGTGTGGCGCGCGACGCCGCCCAGGGGGCGCGCGCGCTCGTAGCTCTCCTGCATTGCGCGGGTCCACTGCTCGCGCGCCGTGGCCGCATCATGCGGAAGCGCGGCCAGCGCGCGATTGGCCGCGAACACCTGGGCCGAGTCGGCGCCCTGCTCCCGCAACTGGCGGATGCGCTGCTGCGCGCCGGCGCGGTCCCGGGCGAGCGCGGCATCCACAACCTGCAGCCGCGCCTCGTACTCACGGCCGCGCCGCAGGAAGATGGCCGCGACTTCCTGCTCCTTCGGGTCGCGGGCGATCTGGTCTTCCAGCGCCGCGATCTTTCGCAGCTGCGCGCCATACACCAGCGGCGCGGCCGGCTGGCCCAGCTGCTTGTACGCGAGCCAGGACACGGGGATCAGGAACGCCAGCAGCATCACGATGTACTGCGCCACCTGCGTCCACGTGATCGCCTTCATCCCGCCCAGGAAGGAACACAGCAGGACGCCTCCGAGCCCCAGCATGATGCCGATTTCGAACTGCACGCCGGTCAGGCGCGATGCGATCAGGCCGATGCCGTAGATCTGCGCGACCACGTAGACGAAGGAGCACAGCACTGCCGCCAGCGCCGCGACGATGCGCGGCCAGCGGCCGCCGAAGCGCAAGGCGAAGTAGTCGGGCACCGTATAGAGCTGCAGCTTGCGCAGGTGCGGCGCGATCAGCAGTGCCACCAGGCAGAAGCCGCCGGTCCATCCCAGCACGTAGGCGATGCCGCCGGCCTGTCCCTCCGTGCCGCCGTAGCCTTGCAGGTAGAGGCCGCCGGCCAGGCTGATGAAGGACGCCGCACTCATCCAGTCGGCGGCCGCCGCCATGCCGTTGTACATCGGCGGGATGCGCCGGCGCGCGACGTAGTACTCCTCGGGATCGGTGGTCCGGCTGCGGATGCCGATCACCGCGTACATCATCACCGTCGCGAAGATGAAGATCGGCCCCAGCCACAGGCGCGAGAGCCCCTCGTGTTCCGCCCACGTGAGCAGGCCGAGGAACAGCAGGAAGCCGGCGACGAAGGAAAGCAGGAAGCGGCGCAGGCGCCGCTCGTACGCGTTCACCGGGGCGCCTCGGGCGACGCGCCGCCCGCCTCTTCATCTTCCGGCTGCAGACGCTTCATCGCCCAGGCGTAGGCCACGACGATCGCCACGAACGCAAGCAGCGCGCCTTGCGCCGCGAACCAGTAGCCGAAGGGCCAGCCCAGGACGTCGAAGTCCAGGCTGCGCGCGAAATAGACACAGCCGAAGCTCACGCCGGCCCACAGCGCGAGCAGGCCCAGCTTGAGGGCCAGCACGCGAGGGGGCGGCGGCGCGGTGGACGGCGGTTCATCCATGCGCGGATCATCGCATCACGGACGAGCTCTCCCACTCGGTGTTTCGCCGGGGAGGCCGGCCAACGGGCCGCTTACTCGGCGAGCTTCTGCCAGGTGGCGATCACGCTGTCGGGGTTCAGCGAGATCGAGGTGATGCCTTGCGCCACCAGCCACTGGGCGAAATCGGGGTGGTCGCTGGGACCCTGGCCGCAGATGCCCACGTACTTGCCCTGCTTCACGCAAGCCTGGATGGACAGCGAGAGCATGGCCTTCACCGCGGGATCGCGTTCGTCGAAGTCGGCGGCCAGCAGCTCCAGGCCCGAGTCGCGGTCCAGGCCCAGCGTGAGCTGCGTGAGGTCGTTGGAGCCGATGGAGAAGCCGTCGAAGAACTCCAGGAACTGGTCGGCCAGGATGGCGTTGCTGGGGATCTCGCACATCATGATCACCTTCAGCTCGTTCTCGCCGCGCTTCAGGCCGTGTTCGGCCAGCAGCTTCGTCACGCGCTCGGCCTGGCTCAGGGTACGCACGAAGGGCACCATGACCTGCACGTTGGTCAGGCCCATCTCCTCGCGCACGCGCACCAGCGCCTCGCACTCCATGGCGAAGGCTTCGGAGAAGGCGCCGCTGATGTAGCGCGCGGCGCCGCGGAAACCCAGCATCGGGTTTTCCTCTTCCGGCTCGTAGCGGCTGCCGCCAATGAGCTTGCGGTACTCGTTGGACTTGAAGTCCGACAGACGCACGATCACCGGCTTGGGCCAGAAGGCCGCGGCAATGGTTGCCACGCCTTCGGCCACCTTGTCCACGTAGAAGGCGCGCGGCGAGGCGTGGCCTCGCGCCACGGACTCCACGGCCTTCTTGAGGTCGGCATCGACGTTGGGGTAGTCGAGGATCGCCTTGGGATGGACGCCGATGTTGTTGTTGATGATGAACTCGAGGCGCGCGAGGCCGACACCGTCGTTCGGCAGCTGCGCGAAGTCGAAGGCCAGCTGCGGGTTGCCCACGTTCATCGCGATCTTGGTCTTGATCGGCGGCATCTCGCCGCGCTGCACCTCGGTGACCTCGGTCTCGAGCAGGCCGTCATAGATGAAGCCGGTGTCGCCCTCGGCGCAGCTCACCGTGACGAGCGTGCCGTCCTTGAGGACCTCGGTGGCGTTGCCGCAGCCGACCACGGCGGGGATGCCCAGTTCGCGCGCGATGATCGCAGCGTGGCAGGTCCGGCCGCCGCGGTTGGTGACGATGGCGCTGGCCCGCTTCATCACGGGTTCCCAGTTCGGGTCCGTCATGTCGGTTACCAGCACGTCGCCAGGCTGCACGCGGTCCATCTCGGCGGTGCTGTGCACCAGCCGCACGGGACCCGTTCCGACCTTCTGGCCGATCGCGCGGCCCTCGGCGAGCACGGGGCCCTTGCTCTTCAATTTGTAGCGCATTTCCGACTTGCCGGAATCCTGGCTCTTCACCGTCTCGGGACGGGCCTGCAGGATGTACAGCTGGCCGTCGCTGCCGTCCCTGCCCCACTCGATGTCCATAGGCCGGCCGTAGTGCTCCTCGATGATCAAGGCGTAGCGAGCCAGTTGCTCCACGTCCTCGTCGCTGAGCGAATAGCGGTTGCGCTGCTCCAGCGGTACGTCGACGGTCTTCACCAGCTTGCCGCCCTGCGCCTTCTCGGCGTCGGTGCTGAAGACCATCTGGATCAGTTTGGAGCCGAGGTTGCGCCGGATCGTGGCCCGCTTGCCCGCCCTCAGCATGGGCTTGTGCACGTAGAACTCGTCCGGGTTCACCGCGCCCTGCACCACCGTTTCCCCCAGGCCGAAGCTGGAGGTGATGAAGACGACGTCGGGGAAACCCGATTCGGTGTCGATGGTGAACATGACCCCGGCCGCGCCGAGGTCGGAGCGCACCATGCGCTGCACGCCGGCGGACAGCGCGACGTTCTCGTGCGCGAATCCCTTGTGCACGCGGTAGCTGATGGCGCGGTCGTTGTAGAGGGAGGCGAACACCTCCTTCATCTTGTGCAGCACGTCGGCGATGCCCTGCACGTTGAGGAAAGTCTCCTGCTGGCCGGCGAACGATGCGTCGGGCAGGTCTTCGGCCGTGGCGGAGGACCGCACGGCGAAGCTGGCGGCGGGGCTGCCGGCCGAGAGCTTCTCGAAAGCGGTGCGGATTTCCTGCTCCAGGTCGGGCGGGAAGGGCTGCGACTCGATCCAGCCGCGGATCTCCGCGCCGGCCGCGGCCAGCGCGCGCACGTCGTCGATGTCGAGGGTGGCGAGGCGCTGGCGGATGCGCTGGTCCAGCCCTGCGTGCTTCAGGAATTCGCGGAAGGCGTGCGCCGTGGTGGCGAATCCGGTGGGGACCCGCACGCCGTTGGGCAGCTGCGAGATCATTTCGCCGAGGCTGGCGTTCTTGCCGCCGACCACCTCGACATCGCTCATCCTCAGGTTTTCAAACGGAACGACCAGGGCGGTCGCGCTGAAACGTGCAGACATGGGGAGACTCCGGAAGTTGAAAGCGGTGCTGCGCGCGGGCGCACGGTCCGGTGCCCCGCCGTCGGGCTTTGTGCTTGTTCGAATGGGCTGCGGCGGTTCATCGGCTCGGGAATTCGGATAATGGCCGGGATTGTAGGTCTCCCATGCATACCCGTACCGTCTTCTTCGTCTCCGATGGCACCGGCATCACCGCCGAGACTTTCGGCAATGCCATCCTTGCGCAATTCGAGTTCAAGCCGCGCCACGTGCGCCTGCCCTTCATCGACACGGTGGACAAGGCCCACCAGGTCGTGCGGCAGGTCAATCACACGGCCGAAATCGAAGGGCGCCGGCCCGTCGTGTTCACCACGCTCGTGAACGTCGAAGTGCTCCAGGTGATCGAGGAAGGCTGCAAGGCCATGGTGCTGGACATGTTCGGCACCTTCGTGCGACCGCTGGAGATCGAGCTGGGCATGAAGTCCAGCCACCGCGTCGGCCGCTTCTCCGATGTGAGCAAGAGCAAGGAGTACCACGACCGTATCGAGGCGATCAACTTCAGCCTGGCGCATGACGATGGGCAGTCGAATGCGGACCTCGAACAGGCGGACGTCATCCTCATCGGCGTGAGCCGCAGCGGCAAGACGCCGACTTCGCTGTACCTCGCCATGCAGCACGGCCTGAAGGCGGCGAACTACCCCTTGATCCCCGAGGACTTCGACCGGCGCCAGCTGCCGCCGGCCCTGGGCGCGTACCGCAAGAAGATCTTCGGGCTCACGATCCAGCCGGAGCGGCTCAGCGAGATCCGCAACGAACGGCGGCCGAACTCGCGCTACGCCTCGCTGGAGAACTGCCGCAGCGAAGTGGCCGAAGCGGAGGCCATGATGCGGCGCGAGGGCATTCGCTGGCTCTCGACGACGACCAAGTCGATCGAGGAGATCGCGACGACGATCCTGCAGGAGATCCGGCCCGAGCGGCTGGAGTACTGAGCCTCGGGCTTCAAGGCTTCGCTTCCCGCGCGGCGCAATAGCCGACACCTAAGCACGCGATGCGGCCTTTCAATGGGAAAGGCACGCCGCAGCCCTTACCATTCATAGGCGCGACAAATCGAAGCGTTCTCAGTCATAGAGGAAAAACAAATGTCCCTGATCAATACCGCCATCCCCGCCTTCACCGCCACGGCGTACCACAACGGCAAGTTCGTGCCGGTGACCGAGCAGAACTTCAAGGGCAAGTGGTCCGTCGTCGTGTTCTACCCGGCCGACTTCACTTTCGTCTGCCCCACCGAACTGGGCGACCTGGCGGACAACTACGCCGAGTTCCAGAAGCTGGGCGCCGAGGTCTACGGCGTGTCCACCGACACGCACTTCACGCACAAGGCTTGGCACGACACCTCCGACACGATCAAGAAGGTGCAATACCCGCTCGTGGGCGACCCGAGCCACCAGCTGGCCACCTTCTTCCAGGTGCTGATCACCGAAGGCGAAGACACCGGCCTCGCGCTGCGCGGCACCTTCATCGTCGATCCCGAAGGCCGCATCAAGACCATCGAAGTGCACGACAACGGCATCGGCCGCGACGCGAAGGAAACCCTGCGCCGCCTCAAGGCTGCCCAGTACATCGCCGCGCACCCGGGCGAGGTCTGCCCCGCCAAATGGGAAGAAGGCGCCAAGACGCTGACGCCGTCCCTCGACCTCGTCGGCAAGATCTAAAGACGCACCTCCCGCATCACCGGCGCCTGGCGCCGGCCGCAAGCCCACCAAGGCCCGGGCATGCCCGGGCCTTGCCGTTTCCGAACCAGAACTCTTCAAGGAAGTCCCATGCTCGACGCCAACATGAAAGCCCAGCTCGCTGCCTACCTGGAGCGCATGACGCAACCGGTGGAGATCGTCGCCTCGCTCGACGACACGCCTGCGTCGGCCGACATGCAGGCGCTGCTGAATGACATCGCCGAAGCATCTTCGCGCATCACGGTCACGCAGGCGCGTGGTGGGCCTCAGCGCACGCCCTCCTTCCAGATCAACCGGCCCGGCCAGACCACGGGGCCGCGTTTTGCCGGCCTGCCCATGGGCCATGAGTTCACATCGCTGGTGCTGGCGCTGCTGCAGATCGGCGGCTATCCGCCCAAGGTGGAACAGGCCCTGCTGGAGCAGATCCGTGCGCTCGACGGCGACTTCGAGTTCGAGGTCTACGTCTCGCTCACCTGCCACAACTGCCCCGACGTCGTGCAGGCGCTGAACCTGATGGCGGTGCAAAACCCGCGCATCAAGGCCACCATGATCGAAGGCGGGCTGTTCCAGAAGGAAATCGAGGAGCGCCAGATCATGGGCGTGCCCACGGTTTTCCTGAACGGCACCTTGTTCGGCTCCGGCCGCATGAGCCTGGAGGAGATCGTCGCGAAGGTCGACAGCGCCGCGGGGGAGCGCGAGGCGAAGAAGATTTCCGCCAAGGATCCGTTCGACGTGCTGATCGTCGGTGGCGGGCCGGCCGGAGCCGCGGCAGCCGTCTACGCGGCGCGCAAGGGCATCCGCACCGGCATCGCCTCCGAGCGCTTCGGCGGGCAGGTGCTGGACACGCTGGGCATCGAGAACTTCATCTCGGTGAAGGAGACCGAAGGCCCGAAGTTCGCGCTGGCGCTGGAGGAGCACGTGCGCCACTACGACGTGGACATCATGAACCTGCAGCGCGCGAAGGCCTTGCGTTCCGGCGAGCTCGTCGAACTGGAACTGGAAAGCGGCGCGAAACTGAAGGCGAAGACGTTGGTCCTCACGACCGGCGCACGTTGGCGCAACATCAACGTGCCCGGCGAGAAAGAGCTGAAGAACAAGGGCGTGGCCTATTGCCCGCACTGCGACGGTCCCCTGTACAAGGGCAAGCGCGTTGCCGTGATCGGCGGCGGCAACTCGGGCGTCGAGGCGGCGATCGACCTCGCGGGCATCGTGAAGCACGTGACGCTGATCGAGTTCGACACGAAGCTGCGGGCCGACGAGGTCCTGCAGCGCAAGCTGCGCACGCTGCCCAACGTGGACGTGCTCGTCAACGCGCAGACCACGGCGATCACCGGCACCGACCGGGTGGACGGCCTGACCTACAAGGACCGCGCGAGCGGCGAGGAAAAGCGCGTGGACCTGGAAGGCGTGTTCGTGCAGATCGGCCTGGTCCCCAACACCGAATGGTTGAAGGGCACGCTGGAGCTTTCACGTCACGGCGAGATCGTCGTCGACGCCAAGGGCCAGACCTCGATGCCCGGCGTGTTCGCGGCCGGCGATTGCACCACGGTGCCGTTCAAGCAGATCGTGATCGCGGCCGGGGACGGCGCGAAGGCGGCGCTCGCCGCCTTCGACCACCTCATCCGCAACTGACCGAAGGAGCAGCAAAGGGGGCGCAAGCCCCCTTTTCTTTGCGCCACAATCGCCCCCAGACCAACGAGAACGACGACCATGCAAGGCGATCCCCAAGTCATCCAGCTCCTGCAGGCGCAGCTGAAGAACGAACTGACGGCGACCAACCAGTACTTCCTGCACTACCGCATCCTCAAGCACTGGGGTTTCGATCGCCTGGCGAAGAAGGAGTACGAGGAATCGATCGGCGAGATGAAGCACGCCGACAAGTTGATGGAGCGCATCCTTTTTCTCGACGCCCTGCCCAACCTGCAGGACCTCGGCAAGCTGATGGTCGGCGAGGACGTTCCGGAGATCCTGGACTGCGACCTGCAAAGCGAGCGCGGCGCGCAGGCCACCATCAAGGCCGGCATCGCGCAGAGCGAAGCGTCCAAGGACTATGTCTCGCGCGAGATCCTCGCGGAGATCCTCGTCGACACCGAGGAACACATCGACTGGCTGGAGACGCAGATCGACCTGTTGAACAAGGTCGGCCTGCAGAACTACCTGCAGTCGCAGATGGGCGAGGCTTCCTGATCAGCCCCAGCCGAGGGCGATCGCCGCGCGATAGGTGATGAAGGACGCGAGGTACGCCAGCCCGAACAGGTAGGCGGCCATCACCAGCGCCCATTTCCAGCCGCCGGTTTCCCGCTTCACGGTCGCCAGCGTCGCCATGCATTGCGGCGCGAACACGTACCACGCCAGCAGCGAGAGCGCGGTCGCCAGGCTCCAGCTCTGCGCGATGATGGGCGACAAGGCCTGCGCGGTGTTGTCGGCCGTCGCCGAGAGCGCGTAGACCGTTCCCAGCGCGCTCACCGCCACCTCGCGCGCGGCCAGGCCGGGCACCAATGCGATGCTGATCTGCCAGTTGAAGCCGATCGGCGCGAGCAGCAGCGACAGGCCGTGTCCCAGCATGCCGGCGAAGCTGTACTCGATGGCGGGACGCGTCGCTCCCGCAGGCGCCCCGGGGAAGCTCGCGAGGAACCACAGCGCGATGGTCAGCGCGAGGATGATGGTGCCGACGCGCCGCATGAAGATCTCGGCGCGCTGCCACAAGCCCAGCGCCACGCTGCGCAGGTGCGGCCAGTGGTACACAGGCAGTTCCATCATCAGCGGGCGCACCATGCCGCGCGCCGTCGTGCGCTTCAGGATCCAGGCGACCAGCAGCGAGCCCAGGATGCCGGCCGCGTACAGCAGGAACAGCACGAGTCCCTGCAGGTCGAAGCCGGGCCCGATGCTGCGGTTGGGAATGAAGGCGCCGATCAGCAGCGCATACACCGGCAGCCGCGCCGAACAGGTCATCATCGGCGCGATCATGATCGTCACCAGCCGATCCCGCGGGTTGGCGATCGTGCGCGTGGCCATGATCCCCGGGATCGCGCAGGCGAAGCTGGAAAGCAGCGGGATGAAGGACCGTCCCGAGAGCCCGACGCCGCCCATGATGCGATCGAGCAGGAAGGCCGCCCGCGGCAAATAGCCGGATTCCTCCAGCACCAGGATGAAGAAGAAGAGGATCAGCACCTGCGGCAGGAACACGATCACGCCGCCGACGCCGGCGATCAGGCCGTCGATGAGGAAGCTGCGCAGCAGGCCTTCGGGCAGGCGGCCGCCGACCCATGCGCCCAGCCACGACGTGGCGGACTCGATCCAGTCCTTGGGCGCTTCGGCCCAGGCGAAGACGGCCTGGAACACGAAGAACAGCAGCACCGCCAGCAGCAGGGGACCGAGCACCGGGTGCAGCACCACGCGGTCGATGCGGTCGCTGAGCAAGTGCGGAGCCACGTTGTCGAGCCCGAGCCTTTCGAGGATCTGGCGCACGCGCTCGTGATCGGGAAGCTCGTCTCCGGGCGGCATCGGCACCGGCATCAGGCTGGTGGTGGGCTGCCAGATTTCGGCGCGGGCCAGCAGCTCGCGCAGCGCGGCGTCGCCTTCGCCCTGCACGGCCACCGTGCTCACGACGGGGACCCCCAGCTCGCTCGCAAGTGCGTCCGGGTCGAGGCGGATGCCGCGGTTGGCCGCGAGGTCCGCCATGTTGAGCGCAACGACACAGGGCAGGTTCATGCGCTTGATGCCCAGCACCAGGCGCAGGCCGCGGCGCAGGTTGGTGGCATCCACCACGCACACGACCAGGTCGGGACGCTTCTCGCCGCGCGCGGTGCCCTGCAGCACGTCGCAGGTGATGCGTTCGTCCGGCGAGCGCGGATGCAGGCTGTAGGTGCCGGGCAGGTCCAGCACGCGCACGGTCTTGCCCGAGGCCAGCGTGAGCTTGCCTTCCTTGCGCTCGATCGTGACGCCGGCGTAGTTGGCAACCTTCTGGTTGCTGCCGGTCAGCCGGTTGAACAACGCGGTCTTGCCCGCGTTGGGATTGCCCACCAGGGCCGCCAGCCGACCCGGCGGATGCAGGTGGATGACGGCTTCGTTCATGCGGCCCGGCCGCCTGCCCCTTCGACCTGGACGCAGGCCGCCTCGGCCCCGCGCAGCGCGAAGGTGGACTGGCCGATGCGCACCACCAGCGGGTCGCCGCCCGGGATGCCGCGGGTCATCACCATCACCTGCTCGCCGGGATAGAAGCCGATTTCCTCCAGCTGCCGCGCCCGCTCAGGCACTTGCGGATCAGCCAGCACCTGCCTCACCAGGAAGGGCTTCCCCGTGGGAGCGTGCGCCAGGGACTGGCCCAGCGCCGGGCGGGCATCGGGGTGCGGCTCGGGAGTGGAAAAGGTTTCGCGTCGCATGGCTTGGCTCGGTTGGGGGTATTGTATTGCAAATGCGAGAGATTCGCATTTATACTTGCATCACTTTCCAACGCCTGCCCGACCGAACCATGATCGTCTGCGTCTGCCGCCGAGTTTCCGATCGCGAGATCGCCCGCCACGCCCGGGCCGGCATGAGCTTCGACGACATCCAGTTCGAGCTCGGCGTCGCGACCCAGTGCGGCCAGTGCGAGGGCTGCGCGCGCGACGTGGTCGCCCAGTGCAATGCGGTCCATCCGGTCGCCGCCGTGGAGAGCGCACCCCGCACGCACTCCGTGCAGCTGTCCTCTCGCATCCAGGAAAGCGCGGCGTGGCCCTGCTCTTCGTCCTTGGCGGCGGCTTGATCCTCGTCGTCGGCGCGGCCCGCTGGGTGCTGCGCTGACACGGCCGCCCCCGCTGGCGCCATGAACGCGCAAACCTCCTTCGCCAGTCCCTCATCCCGCCGCAACGTGTTCCTCGCCGGCGGCGTGGTGCTGTTCCACGTCGCGGCGCTGTGGGCCTTGCAGTCCGGCCTGGTGCAACGGGTGACCGAGATCCTCGTGCCCGTGGAGGCCGTGAGCGAGATCATCACGCCCCCGGCCGTCCGGCCGGAACCGCCGTCGCCCTCCCGACCCAAGCCGCCCGAGCCCGTCGCGAAACCCGTGGTCGCGCACAAGGCGGCGCCTCCACCGCCTGCGCCCAGGCTCGCGGCCGCGCCGGAACTGCCCCCTGCACCGAACGCGCCCACCGGCGTCACCGAACCCCAACCCGCACCGCCCCCGATCACCGCGCCCGTGGCCGCGGCGCCCGCGCCCGCGCC
>FTHB01000471.1_pt1 | contig 14060 bp, 10 predicted proteins | sample 1640851 | NCBI WGS metagenome assembly FTHB01 (sample SAMEA3914788, study PRJEB12502) | metagenome | biome: forest; material: soil | place: Canada | collected 2011-07-03 | depth 0.1 m
GACCTGGATGACCTTGGTGCCTATCACCACGGCGTCGGCCACCCGGCCGATGGCGCGGGCCGTGGCCTCGTCGCGGATGCCGAAGCCCACGCCCACGGGGATCTTCACGTGCTTGCGGATGCGGGGCAGGGCTTGCTCCACGGCGTCGGTGTCCAGGTTGCCGGCACCGGTCACGCCCTTGAGCGACACGTAGTACACGTAGCCGCTCGCGATGCGCGCGACCTGCTGGATGCGCTGCTCGGTGCTGGTCGGAGCCAGCAGGAAGATCAGGTCCAGGCCCTGCACCTTCAGCTGCGCGGCGAAGGCCTCGCACTCCTCGGGCGGATAGTCCACGATCAGCACACCGTCGACGCCGCACGCAGCGGCGTCGCGCGCGAAGGCGCCCTCGCCATGCGCGAGCTCGTAGCGCTCGACCGGGTTGGCGTAGCCCATGAGCACGACAGGCGTCTTCGCGTCGCGCGCGCGGAAGGCCTTCACCATCGCCAGCACCTGCGCCAGGCCGATGCCGAAGGCGAGCGCCTTCTCGCCGGCCTTCTGGATCACCGGGCCGTCGGCCATGGGATCGGAGAAGGGCACGCCCAGCTCGATCACGTCCGAACCCGCGGCGACCATCGCGTGCATCAGCTCCGGCGTGATGTCGGCAAAAGGAAAGCCGGCGGTGAGGTAGGGGATGAGCGCCTTGCGCTTTTCTTTCGCGAGGCGCTCGAAGGTGGCGGGGATCCGGCTCATGGCTTGGGTCCCCCCTTGAGCGAGAGGCCGCGCATCGAAGGCCGGTCGTAGAACTCCACGCCCGCGAGATCCGCGACGGTGCCGATGTCCTTGTCGCCGCGGCCGGAGAGGTTGACCAGGATGTGCTGGTCCGCCCGCATGGTCTTCGCCAGCTTCATCGCGTACGCGATTGCGTGGCTGGATTCGAGCGCCGGGATGATGCCTTCGGTGCGGCACAGGTAGTGGAAGGCTTCGAGGGCTTCCTTGTCCGTGATGCCCACGTATTCCGCGCGGCCGGTGTCCTTGAGCCACGCGTGCTCGGGACCGACGCCGGGATAGTCGAGGCCCGCGCTCACGCTGTGCGTCTCGATGATCTGGCCGTTGGGGTCCTGCAGGATGTAGGTGCGGTTGCCGTGCAGCACGCCCGGCGAGCCGCGCTGCAGCGAGGCCGAGTGCTTGCCGCTGTCCAGCCCTTCGCCCGCCGCCTCGACGCCGATCAGGCGCGTCTGCTCGAAGGGAATGTAGGGATGGAAGATGCCCATCGCATTGCTGCCGCCACCGACGCAGGCGATCACCGCGTCGGGCTGGCGTCCGGCCATCTGCGGCATCTGCTCCAGGCACTCGTTGCCGATCACGCTCTGGAAGTCGCGCACCATCATCGGGTAAGGGTGCGGGCCCGCGACCGTGCCGATGATGTAGAAGGTGTTCTCGACGTTGGTGACCCAGTCGCGCATCGCCTCGTTGAGCGCGTCCTTCAGCGTCTTGCTGCCCGACTCCACCGGCACGACGCGCGCGCCCAGCAGGTTCATGCGGTAGACGTTGGGGCTCTGGCGAGCCACGTCGTTGCTGCCCATGTAGACCACGCACTCCAGGCCGTAGCGGGCGCAGATCGTGGCCGTGGCGACGCCGTGCTGGCCGGCGCCGGTCTCGGCGATCACGCGCGGCTTGCCCATGCGGCGCGCGAGCATCGCCTGGCCGATCACGTTGTTGATCTTGTGCGCGCCGGTGTGGTTCAGGTCCTCGCGCTTGAGGTAGATCTGCGCGCCGCCCTGTTCGCGGCTCATGCGCTGCGCGTGGTAGATGGGCGAGGGGCGGCCCACGAAGTGCTTCAGCTCGTACTCGAACTCCGCCAGGAACTCGGGGTCGTGCTGGTAGTGCGCGTAGGCCTCGCGCAGTTCCTCGATCGCGTGGGTCAGCGTCTCGCTGACGAAGCTGCCGCCGTAGCGGCCGAAGTGGCCGGTGGCGTCAGGCTGCTGGTATTGGGACATGGCTGGACCTTGCAAGGCGTTCGTCGGCAGCGCGGACCGCGGCGACGAACTGATGGATCTTGGCGGCGTCCTTCACTCCTTTCGAAGCTTCGACGCCCGAACTCACATCAACGGCCAGCGTCTTGAAACGCGGCCGCACTTGCACGATGCCATCGGCCACGTTTGCAGGTGTGAGCCCACCAGACAAAACGGCGTGACAGCTGGCGCTTGGAGGAAGGCGTGACCAAGGGAATGTCCGTCCGGCGCCGCCGTAGCCCTCGACGTTCGCGTCGAGGAGCAGGGCTTGCGCTTCGCTGAAATCGGAAGCGAATTTTAGCAAGTCGAAGGGCTGGGCCGGATCCAGCGGGATCCGGGCCGCCCGCATCCACGGATGCGCGCCCGCCGCCTCGCGGCAGAAGACCGGCGTCTCGTCGCCGTGGAACTGCAGCATGGCGGCGGGGACCTGCTCGCAGGCGGCGCGCACGCCCTCCACGGTCTCGTTCACGAACAGCAGCACCGGCGTCACGAAGGGCGGCAGGCGGCGCGCGAGTTCGCCGGCGCGCGCCGCGCTTACCTGGCGCGGACTCTTCGCGTAGAGCACGAAGCCGACCGCATCGGCGTCCGCGGCTACGGCCGCATCCACGTCCTGCTCACGCGAGAGGCCGCAGATCTTCACACGGGTGCGCACGGGGGCGAGGCTCATGGCAGCCAATCATACGCAGCGACCTGGCCAGGCAGATCCCAGTGGGGCTCGTAGACCGGTCCGAGGAAGTAGAGGCCGTCCGGCGAGAAGGTGGGCGAGGCGGCGTCGCGGCTCTTCGCCTCCAGCACTTCGCCCATCCAGTCCGGAGGCTGCAGACCCTGGCCCACCGTGACGAGGCAGCCCATGAGGTTGCGGATCATGTGGTGCAGGAAGGCATTCGCCTCGAAGTCGAAGCGCCAGTACGGGCCGCGCCGCGCGATCCGGATCGGGGCGAGCGTCTTCACCGGCGTCGGCGACTGGCACGAGGATGCGCGGAAGGAGGTGAAGTCGTGCTCGCCCACCAGGTGCGCGGCCGCCGCGCGCATCGCATCCGCATCGAGCGGCCGGAACACCCAGCCGACGCGGCCCGCCTCCACGCTGGGCCGCACGGGCGATTCCAGCAGCACGTAGGCGTAGCGCCGCGCCCTGGCGCTGTTGCGCGCGTGGAAGGTCTCGGGCACGTGCCGTGCCCACTGCACCGCGATGTCGGGCGGCAGGAAGGTGTTGGTGCCGCGCACCCAGGAGAAGTCCTCGCGCCGGATCCCGGTGTCGAAGTGCACGACCTGCATGAGCCCGTGCACGCCCGCGTCGGTGCGGCCTGCGCAGACGGTGGAGATGCGCGTGGTGCCGAAGCGCTGCAGCGCCGCCTCGAGGTGGTCCTGCACGGTGCGGCCCGATGGCTGGCTTTGCCAGCCGTCGTAGGCCTGCCCGTTGTAGCTGATGCCGAGTGCGAGTCTCACCGTGGAAGTGGGCATGGAGTCGGCAGCGGTGGGCGGAGGGGCGCCCGGCTACGCGCAGGCCGGGGCTGCTGCGCCACCCCGGCCCCGGGGTGGACGCAGGAGCGTCACCTTAACCGATCTCGGCCAGCAGGCGCTGCGCGCGCGACTTCAGGTCGCCCGACGCTTCGGCCAGCACTTCCTCGGCCAGGCTGCGCGCGCCGTCGGCGTCGCCGATGGCGTTGAACTCCTCGGCGAGCGCCAGCTTGGTGGCCAGCGGGCTGTCCGCGTCGCCGCCGACGGCGGCGGGCGGGGCCACGTCGAGGTTCATGGACGGGGCAGGAGCCGGCGCCCTGGCCGCGGGTGCGGCAGCAGCGGGCGCAGGGGCCGGTGCGCTGCCAGGCAGGTCCAGGGAGAGGCCGGCCAGGTCGAACTCCAGCATCTCGTCCTTCGCCGCTGCGGCGGGCGCGGCGGCCGGCCTGGCTGCGGGCGCAGGCACGGGAGGCGCTTCGAACTCGAGGCTGTTGCCCAGCGAAGGCGCGGCTTGCGGCGCAGGCGCGTGAGCGGGCGGCGCACTGAAGTCCATCTCCAGCGGCGGCATGTCGAGCGCGGCGGCTTGCGTCGGGGGCTCCTCCAGCACGGGTGCGGGGGGCGGCGCAGGACGCGCAGCCGGCTTCGCCGCGACGGGCGCCGCAGCGGCGATGGCCTGCGGCTCGTCACCGAGCGAGAAGTCCAGGTCCAGGTCCAGGTCGGGCGCTGCCGCAGCGGATGCGGCTGGCGCCGGCGCGGGGGCACGCGCGGGGCTCGCGGCGACGGGAGCCGCCGCACCGCCGCCCGCACCGGGCTGTCCGCCCGGGCGGTACATCGGGTTGGACGGATCGAGCTCGCGGCCCAGGTCGCAGATGTGGTCCCACTCGGGGCCCGAGCCCTGCGTGAGGGTGTACGCCTCGGCGGCCACGGCCTCGAAGGCCTTCACGTCGCGGCGCTTGGCGTAGATCTCCAGCAGCTTGCCGTGGATCGCCACGCGCTGCGGGTTGATGCGCAGCGCTTCCTTGAGGATTTCCTCGGCCTGCAGGTCACGGCCATAGGCCAGGTACACGTCGGCTTCGGCGACGGGGTCCACGTCGCCTGCAGCATCGAGTTGGCTGGGCGAATAGACCATCGACGAGCCCGTCGGGTTGTTGGTCTCAGCGGTGTCGATGCGTTGCCCGCCGCTGGCGCCGAAGAAAGAATCAGGTTGCAGCCTGCTTTCGAGGAAGGAACTGTCGACGGCAGCGGTCTTGCGCTTCTGCCGCATCTTGTAGAAGCCGAAGCCCAGGAGCACCGCGAGCAGGCCCACGCCGAGGGCGGGGATCAGCGGGTTCTCCAGCACGTCGTCCAGCAGACCGGGCTCGGGCGGAGGCGGTGGTGGCGCGCGCTTGGGCGCGGGCTTGACGACGGCGACCGGCGCGCCGCCGCTGGCAGCGGGCTGCGCGGCGGACGCCGTGGCGGTCGGCGCCGATGCCGCGCCGGCCGGTGCGGGCGCGGTGGTCGCTGCGGCAGCGACAGGCGCGGGCGCAGGCGTCGGGGCCGGCGTGGGCGCGGGAGTCGGTGCCGGTGTCGGAGCAGGTGTCGGTGCCGGGGTCGGCTTCGGCGTGGGGGCCGGTGTCGGCGCCGGTGTCGGCGCAGGCGTGGGCTTCGGTGCCGCAGCCACCGGCGCGGGCGCCGGCTTGGCAGCCGCGGCGACGGCGGTGGGCGCGGCCGCGGAGGCGGACTTCGCCGCAGGCGCGGGCGGGGTGACGCCGGCGGGAGCGGTCACGCCAACACCAGGGCGCGAGCCCGTGCCGCCCGACGCACCCGGCGTGCTGCCGGACAGGCGATTGAGGTCGGAGATGTTCTTGTTCAACTCCGCGACGCGCTGCTCCTGCTCCTTGGCCTGGCGCTCGCGAGCGATCTGGTCGGCGCTGGCCGCCTTGCCCGGCACGGCGCCCTTGGACAGCGTGAGGCGGTCGGGCGCGCTGGGCGCCTTCTTGTCTTCGACCTGCGCCTGCACGCGGCCCGAGGCCTGGCGGCTGGCGGCCGGCGTGGCGGCGGCCGGTACGCCTTCGGCGAGGCGGCGGCGGAATTCGTTGAAGTCGCGGCTCTGCACCACCAGGGTCTGGTGGGCTTCGTCGGGACTCACGGCGCTCGCCTGGTCGGCGCCCGGCATTTCCAGCACGGCACCCGACTTCAGCCGGTTGACGTTGCCATCGACGAAGGCATCGGGATTGGCGCGCAGCATCGCGACGAGCATCTGGTCCAGCGAGACGCTGGCCGGCTTGTTCGCGGCGGCGATGTGCCCCGCCGTGTCGCCGCTCTTCACCGTGACGGTCTTGCCTTCGCCCGATGGCGTGGAAGGCGACGCAGCCGGCGCGGATGCGTTCGGTGCAGGTGCAGGCGAGGGTGCGCGGGCCGTGGCCGGCGCAGGCGCGGCGGCGGAAGGAGCCGGTGCCGGCGCGGGAGACGGCGCAGCGGGGCGCGGCGCAGCGGCCGCAGGTGCGGGCGTGCTGCGGGCCGGCGCGGGCGTGACCTGGGCGGCGAGTGGCGCCTGGCGCTGGCGCAGTGCCGGCGGATCGAACAGCATCGTGAAGTCACGCTGCACGCGGCCCGCGGACCAGGCGGCCTGCAGGATCACGTCGACGAAGGGCTCGTTGACCGGCCGATCGCTCGCGAGCTGCAGGAAGTAGCTGCCGTCGGGACGGCGCTGCAGGCTGATGGTGACGTTGCCGAGCGCGGGGCTGTAGTCCATGCCCTGGTTACGGAAGGTCTCGGGCGGCGCGATGTTCGCGCGCAGCGACGACACTTCGTCCGGGCTGATTTCCGGGACGTCCACTTCCGCGCGCAGCGGCTCTCCGAGCGCGGACCGCACGGTGACGCGACCGAGCGCCAGTGCAAAAGCGTCGGGGGAAGCGAGGCCGAAAGTGACTGCTGCCGCCAGTGCCAGCGCAGACAGCCGTAGCTTCGGCAGGCTCTTCTGTGTCGGCGTCCCCACTCCTCGGTCGGGAGGCATTTTTCTCTTCATGCGGCCCATTGCCTATGAGGCTGAATTCGAAAAAGGACCATAACAGCAACGTCTTAGGCTGACAAGCTGAGACACCGCTTAATGTCCGTGGAACCGTTTCGCAGCGCGTGATGGGGCTGTGCTTGTTGTCGCGTCACAACGCGCGCGACACGTGTCGCATGACCGAGTGTTTCGCGAAGCCCACAGGTGCACACGCGTCTCGCCCATGGAAAAAGCGCCGCTGCCGGCGCTTTCGAGGACTGCATGGACTGCGCGAGGCGCTGCACGCGCAGCCCGCCCGCGTTCGCTCAGGCTTCGAGCAACACGCGCAGCATGCGGCGCAGCGGCTCGGCCGCGCCCCACAGCAGCTGGTCGCCGATGGTGAAGGCGCCGACGTACTCCGGCCCCATCGCGAGCTTGCGGATGCGGCCCACGGGGATGTCCAGCGTGCCGGTGACGGCCACGGGCGTGAGGCCCTGCATGGTGGCCTCGCGCGTGTTGGGCACGACCTTGGCCCACGGGTTGTCCGCGGCGATCATCGCTTCGATGTCGGCGACCGGCACGTCCTTCTTCAACTTGAAGGTCAGCGCCTGCGAGTGGCAGCGCATCGCGCCGATGCGCACGCAGAAGCCGTCGACCGGGACTTCCTTCGTGCCGAAGCCTGCGCCCTGGCCCAGGATCTTGTTGGTCTCGGCGCCGCCCTTCCACTCCTCGCGCGACATGCCGTTGCCCAGGTCCTTGTCGATCCAGGGAATCAGCGAGCCGCCCAGGGGCACGCCGAAGTTCGCCGTCTCTTCACCGGACAGCGACTGCTGGCGCGCCAGCACCTTGCGGTCGATCTCCAGGATGGCGGACTTCGGGTCGTCCAGCAGGGTGCGCACTTCGGCGTTGAGCGTGCCGAACTGCGTGAGCAGCTCGCGCATGTGCTGCGCGCCGCCGCCGGAAGCGGCCTGGTAGGTCATGCTGGTCATCCACTCGACCAGGCCGGCCTTGTACAGCGCGCCCACGCCCATCAGCATGCAGCTGACCGTGCAGTTGCCGCCGATCCAGTTGCGGCCGCCCCTGGACAGCGCGTTCTTGATGACGGGCATGTTGACCGGATCGAGCACGATGATCGCGTCGTCCTTCATGCGCAGCGTGGAGGCCGCGTCGATCCAGTGGCCGTTCCAGCCCGCCGCGCGCAGCTTGGGGAAGACCTCGGTCGTGTAGTCACCGCCCTGGCAGGTGATCACGATGTCGCACTTCTTCAGCGCCTCGATGTCGAACGCGTCCTTGAGGGACTTCTCGTTCTTCGCCTGGGCGGGCGCCTTGCCGCCGGCGTTGGAGGTGGAGAAGAAGACCGGCTCGATCAGGCCGAAGTCGCCTTCGGCCTGCATGCGGTCCATCAGGACCGAGCCGACCATGCCGCGCCAGCCGACCAGGCCGACCAGCGCTTGCTGTCCGTTCGAGAGTTTCATCGCTGCGCCTTTCAGTTTGATCCTGTTTCCCCCGGCTCGTCTCGGCCAGGGGGGCGCGACGAACCGGAGCTTGCTAGCCCTTGGTGGTCTTCTTCGTAATGGCAGCGACGACCGCGTCGCCCATTTCGCGGGTGCCGACCTTCACTACCGAAGGGGTCTTCGCATTCATGCCTTCGGAATGGAAGATGTCCGCCGTCCGCAGGCCCTGCGACAGCACGTCCTTCACCGCGGACTCGATCCGGTCGGCGGCTTGGGGCTGGTTGAGGGAGAAGCGGAGCATCATGGCGGCAGACAATATTGTAGCCAAAGGATTGGCCACGCCCTTGCCGGCGATGTCGGGGGCACTGCCGTGGGACGGCTCGTACAGGCCCTGGTTGCTGGCGTTCATGCTGCCCGAGGGCAGCATGCCGATGGAGCCGGTCAGCATGGCGGCCTCGTCGGACAGGATGTCGCCGAACATGTTGCCGGTCACGACCACGTCGAAAGACTTGGGCGACTTCACCAGCTGCATCGCGGCGTTGTCCACGTACATGTGGTCCAGCTTCACGTCGGGATACTGCTGGCCCACCTCAGTGACCACGTCCTTCCAGAACTGGAAAGTTTCCAGCACGTTGGCCTTGTCCACCGAGGTCACCTTCTTGCCGCGCTTGCGGGCGGCCTGGAAGGCGACGTGGGCGATGCGCTCGATCTCCGGGCGCGTGTAGCGCATGGTGTCGAAGGCTTCCTCGGCGCCGGCGAACGCGCCGTCGGGCGAGGTGCGCCTGCCCCGCGGCTGGCCGAAGTAGATGTCGCCGGTGAGCTCGCGGATGATCAGGATGTCCAGGCCCGCGACCAGCTCCGGCTTCAGCGACGATGCATGCGTGAGCTGTTCATAGCAGATGGCCGGACGGAAATTCGCGAACAGGCCCAGGTTCTTGCGCAGGCCCAGGATGGCCTGCTCGGGACGGAACTGGCGCTCCAGCTTGTCGTACTTCCAGTCGCCCACGGCGCCGAACAGGATGGCGTCGGCGGCCTTCGCCAGCTTGAGCGTCGCCTCGGGCAGGGGATGGCCGTGCTTGTCGTAAGCCACGCCGCCGACGTCGGCGAACTCCAGCTCGAACTTCAGGTCCAGGACCTTCAGGACCTTGACGGCCTCGTCGACGATTTCGGTGCCGATGCCGTCACCGGGCAGGACTGCGATTTTCATGTTTTTCTCCAAGGCGGAGCGAACAGCCGGACGCAGAGGGCGCAAAGGGTACGCGGAGGACGCAAAAGGGAAAAACGGAAATCAGTTCCGGAATTTCTCTTCTGGAAGTCTTTCGCGCCGCCTGCGTACCCTCTGTGCCCTCTGCGTCCGTTATCCGTATTTCTTACAGGGTATGCGCCAACCAGGGCTTGGTCGCGAGGCGTGCGGCTTCGTAGGCCTTGATCTTGTCGGACTGGCGCAGCGTGAGGCCGATGTCGTCGAAGCCGTTCATGAGGCAGTACTTGCGGAAGGCCTGCACCTCGAAGGGGAGGGACTCGCCGCCGGGCGTGACGATCAGCTGGCGATCGAGGTCCACGGTCAGTTCGTAGCCCGGGAAGGCATAGCACTCGTCGAACAGCTTCGCCACCTTCACCTCGGGCAGCACGATGGGCAGCACGCCGTTCTTGAAGCAGTTGTTGAAGAAGATGTCGGCGAAGCTCGGCGCGACGATGGCGCGGAAGCCGTACTGCTGCAGCGCCCAGGGCGCGTGCTCGCGCGAGGAGCCGCAGCCGAAGTTGCGGCGCGCCAGCAGCACCGACGCGCCCTTGTAGCGCGGCTGGTTCAGCACGAAGTCCGGATTGGGCTTGCGCGAGGCCGGATCCTGGCCCGGCTCGCCGTGGTCCAGGTAGCGCCACTCGTCGAAGAGGTTCTGGCCGAAGCCCGTCTTGCGGATCGACTTGAGGAACTGCTTGGGGATGATCGCGTCGGTGTCGACGTTCTCGCGATCCATGGGGGCGACGAGGCCCTTGTGAACGGTGAATTTGTCCATGATGTGTCCTGCAGGCGCGTGGCCCTCAATGCTTCTTCGCCGCGTCTTCGATCTTGTCGCCGACCTTCTGCATGTCCTGGCCGAAGCCCTTGACCGTGTTGCAGCCGGCCAGCAGCACGGCGGCGGCGAACAGGGCGGCGGTGGTGATGGTCTTCATGGAAGTACTCCTCCTCGTCCTCATGCGAACTGCCGGATGTCGACGAAATGGCCATGCACCGCGGCAGCGGCGGCCATGGCGGGACTCACGAGGTGCGTGCGGCCGCCGGCGCCCTGGCGGCCTTCGAAGTTGCGGTTGCTGGTGGACGCGCAGCGCTCGCCCGGCTCCAGCCGGTCGGCGTTCATGGCCAGGCACATGGAGCAGCCCGGCTCGCGCCACTCGAAGCCGGCGGCGCGGAAGATCACGTCCAGGCCTTCCCGCTCGGCCTGCTCCTTCACGACGCCGGAACCCGGCACCACGAGGGCGGCCTTGATGTTGGGCGCGACCTTGCGGCCGAGCTTCTTCACCACGGCCGCGGCTTCGCGCATGTCTTCGATGCGGCTGTTGGTGCAGGAGCCGATGAACACCTTGTCGACGTAGATGTCGTTCATGGGCTTGCCCGGTTGCAGGCCCATGTAGGTGAGCGCGCGTTCCATCGCATCGCGCTTGTTGGCGTCTTTCTCCTTGTCGGGGTCCGGCACGCGCGCGTCGATGGTGGTCACCATCTCGGGCGACGTGCCCCAGGTCACCTGCGGCATGATCTGCGTCGCGTCGAGTTCGACCACGGCGTCGAACTTCGCGTCGGGGTCGGAGTAGAGCGTGCGCCAGTAGGCCACGGCCTGCTCCCACTCGACGCCGGTGGGCGCGAGCGAACGGCCCTTGACGTACTCGAAGGTCTTCTCGTCGGGCGCCACCATGCCGGCGCGCGCGCCGGCTTCGATCGCCATGTTGCACACGGTCATGCGGCCTTCCATGCTGAGGGCGCGGATCGCGGAGCCGGCGAACTCGATGGTGTAGCCGGTGCCGCCGGCCGTGCCGATCTTGCCGATGATGGCCAGCACGATGTCCTTGGCCGTGACGCCGGGGGCGAGCCGGCCCTCGACCTTCACCAGCAGGTTCTTCGCCTTCTTCTGCAGCAGCGTCTGCGTGGCGAGCACATGCTCCACCTCGGAGGTGCCGATGCCGTGCGCCAGCGCGCCGAAGGCGCCATGCGTGGACGTGTGCGAATCACCGCAGACCACCGTCATGCCGGGCAGCGTCGCGCCGGACTCGGGGCCGATCACGTGCACGATGCCCTGGCGCTTCGAGAGGAAGGGGAAGTAGGCGGCCGCGCCGAACTCCCCGATGTTCTTGTCCAGCGTCGTGACCTGCTCCTTGGAGATCGGGTCGTCGATGCCGTCGTAGCCGCGTTCCCAGCCGGTCGTGGGCGTGTTGTGGTCCGCCGTGGCGACGACCGAGCTGATGCGCCAGACCTTGCGGCCTGCTTCGCGCAGGCCCTCGAAGGCCTGCGGGCTGGTCACTTCGTGCACCAGGTGACGGTCGATGTAGAGGACGGCGGTCCCGTCTTCCTCGGAGTGGACGACGTGCTCGTCCCAGATCTTGTCGTACAGCGTGCGTCCCATGGGGCTTCCTTTGGCGTGAAATTCTATGCGGCGAGTGCCTGCGGGCTTTCGGCGCGCGCGCGCAGGTGGTCGACCAGCAGGCGGGCGGTGAGCGGCAGCGTGGAAAAGTCGCGGGCGACGAGGCGGATGTCGCGCGTCGCCCAGGCATCGGTGAGCGCAACGCATTCGAGCTCGCCGACGCCGTGCATCAGGGTGAAGGCGCGGCGTGGCATCAGGCCCACGCCCAGGCCGTTGTCGATCATGCGGCACATGGCGTCCAGGCCCGTGACGTGGATGCGCAGCTTGATCGCGCGCCCCGCGGCCGTGGCCGCCTCGCGCATCGCGAGGTAGATGGAGCTGTTGGAGTGCAGGCCCACGTGGTCGAAGTCCAGCGTGTCCTCGAAGGCGACGGCCTTCTTCTTCGCCAGCACGTGCCCGCGCGGCACGATCAGCACCAGTTCGTCGTGCCGATAGGGCAGCGTCTGGAGCTCGTGGCCGTTGCCGCCCGCGGCGACGTTGCAGATGCCCAGGTCCGCCGCGCCTTCCTGCACGGCGCGCAGGATCTCGGTGGACAGGTGCTCCTGCAGGTCGATCTTGACCTGCGGATGCTCCTCGCTGAAGGCGCCCAGGTCCTCGGGCAGGAACTGCACGATGGCGGAGATGTTGGCGTGGATGCGCACGTGGCCGCGCACGCCGTCGGCGTATTCGGAGAGCTCCGCCTGCATCTTCTCCAGGCTGAACAGCACCGAGCGCGCGTGGTGCAGCAGGCTTTCGCCGGCCGGCGTGAGCTTCACGCCGCGCGTGTGGCGATAGAGCAAGGGCGTCTCGAGGGTCGCCTCCAGGTCGGACAGGCGCTTGCTGACGGCCGACGCGGCGATGAACTCGCGCTCCGCCGCACGGCCGATGGACCCCAGCTCGCAGACAGCGACGAAGAGCTGCAGCGAGGTGAGGTCGATCCGGCGGGCGAAGGAACGTTCGGAGGGGCGCATGGAGCGGTCTGGGCATCGCATGGCGCGATGACAAGCCGCGATTTTCCCCGATAGGGAGATCTTCCGCCATCGCCATCCGCGATGGCCGCGTTAGCCGAAGGCGTTACGCGCGGCTCAGTCGCCCGGGCAGAAGGCCCGCGGCGCCGACGCAGCACCTGCATCAGCGCGAGGCGGCGTTCGGAGCGGGACATGGCGCGCCGCATAGCCGCGGGCTCGGGGAGATCGCGGATCCAGCGCGAGGCCGGCGATCGGGCGCCGGCCCCATCGCGAGTGCGCGGCGGATGCTCAGTCGCGCAGGGACCCGAGCAAGCGGTTCGTGCGCAGCGCGAGCAGCGTGCACACGGCGCCGGACAGCAGGTAGAGGCTCACCGCGACCAGCCCGAAGCGTGTCGACAGGTACAGCGCCACGAGGGGCGCGAAGGCGGCTCCGATCAGCCAGGCGAGGTCCGTCGTGAGCGCCGCACCCGTGTAGCGCAGGTGCGGCAGGAAGTTGGACGTCACGGTGCCTGCGGCCTGGCCATACGACAGGCCCAGCAGCACGAAGCCGACCAGGATGAAGGCATCATGACCCACGCTGCCCGCGCCCAGCAGGAAGGGCGTGACGATGCTGAATGCGGCGATCGCGAACGCCAGCGTGCCCAGGGTGCGGCGGCGACCGATGCGGTCGGCCATCCATCCGGACACCGGCATCGCGAGCGCGCCGAGAACCCCGCCGACCAGTTCCACCGTCATGAACTGCGCGATCTCCTCCTGCGAGAACAGCGCCACCCACGACAGGGGGAAGATCGTCACGAGGTGGAACAGCGCGTACGAAGCCAGTGCCGCGAAGGCGCCGATCACGATGTTGACGCCCTGCGTCGAGAGCAGCTCGCGGGTGTCGCCCGGCTCGAGTTCGGCACCCTCCAGGCCCTGCTCGTACTCATGCGTCACCACCAGCCGCAGGCGCGCGAACAGCGCGACCACGTTGATGGCGAAGGCCGCGTAGAAGGGATAGCGCCAGCCCCAGGTCAGGAAGTCGGCGCTGGAAAGATTGGTCCAGAGGTACAGGAACACCGCGCAGGCGACCAGGAAGCCCAGAGGCGCGCCGAGCTGTCCGAGCATCGCGTACCAGCCGCGCTTGTTTTCCGGCGCGTTGATCGCCAGCAGCGAGGGCAGGCCGTCCCACGACCCGCCGAGGGCGAGGCCCTGGCCGATGCGGCACAGCGTGAGCAGCGCGATGGACCACAGGCCGATCGCGCCGTATCCCGGCAGCAACGCCATGCTGCAGGTCGAGATGCCGAGCAGGAAAAGCGACACGGTGAGCTTCACGCTGCGGCCGAAGTGGCGTTGCACCGACATGCCGAGCAGCGTGCCGATCGGCCGCACCACGAAGGCGACCGCGAACACCGCGAAGGCATAGAGGATGCCGTGCAGCCGGTCCACGAAGGGGAAGAAGACCTGCGGGAACACGAGCACCGATGCGATGCCGTAGACGAAGAAGTCGAAGTTCTCGGAAGCACGGCCGATCACGACCCCGACCGCGATGTCGCCGGGGGCGACGACCGCTTCGTCCGGGGAATTCCCGGGGGTGGCGCCGTGGGCGCCGGACATCGTGGGGGAAAGGGGTGGGA
>FTHB01000155.1_pt1 | contig 13912 bp, 13 predicted proteins | sample 1640851 | NCBI WGS metagenome assembly FTHB01 (sample SAMEA3914788, study PRJEB12502) | metagenome | biome: forest; material: soil | place: Canada | collected 2011-07-03 | depth 0.1 m
AAGCCGGGCCAGCTGGCCTATGCCTCCGGCGGCAACGGCACGATCCTGCAGATGCAGGCCGAACTGCTGGCGCAGCGCACGGGGCTGAAATTCCTGCACGTGCCATACAAGGGTGACACGCCGGCGCTGCAGGACACGCTGGCAGGCCAGGTGCAGTTCATGTTCGCGCCGGTGACGGCGGCACTCCCGCACGTGCAGTCCGGCCAGCTGCGTGCGCTCGCCGTCACCTCGGCCAAGCGCCTGGAGACCTTGCCGAATGTGCCCACGATGGCGGAGGTTGGCCAGAAGGACTTCGTCGTGGAGCAGTGGCAGTCGGTCTACCTGCCGGCGCGCACTCCCGCGAACATCGTCCAGCGCCTGAACACCGAGATCGGCGCCGCGCTGCGCGATCCGTCGGTGGCCGGGCTGGCACGCAAGCTCGGCGTGAACCTGGTGGGCGGCACGCCGCAGCACCTGGCCGAGGTGCAGGAAGCCGATTCCGCGGTCTGGGCCAAGGTCATCCGCGACGGCCACATCCACATCGACTGACGACCCCCTCCGAAAGAGAGATCACCATGAGCCAAGACATCGTTCGCGACTTCGAGCGCGTTTCTCCCGACCTGGTGCGCCAGGCCTCTGCATACCAGGCCGCGATCCTGGCGGACGTGAACGGCCGGCGCGGCGCGCTGCACGGCCGCATCGCCGCCCTGCGCCCGCGCATGAAGCTGGCCGGCCCTGCCCTGACCGTGGAAGTGCGCCCGGGCGACAACCTCATGATCCACGCCGCGATGACGCTCGCGAAGCCGGGCGACGTCCTCGTGATCGACGGCAAGGCGGACCAGACCGCCGCCCTCATGGGAACGATCATGATGACCGCGTGCAAGCAGCTGGGCATCGCTGGTGTCGTGATCGACGGGGCAGTGCGCGACAGCCTCGAGATCGACGAGATGGACTTTCCGGTGTTCGCCTTCGGCACGAACCCCAACGGGCCGACGAAGAACGTGGCGGGCCGCATCGGCCACGCCATCACCTGCGGTGGCGTGGTGGTGCGCTCGGGCGACCTCGTCGTCGCCGACGCCGACGGCGTTTTCGTCGGCGAACGCGAGCGCGTCGCGACACTGCTTACGCTCGCGCGCAAGAAGGTGGACGACGAGTCCGCGCGCATTGCCGCGATCAAGAAAGGCAATACCGCCAGTGCCTGGCTGCTGCCGGCCCTGCGCGCGGCAGGCGTGCTGAAGGAAGGCGAGACGCTATGAGCCGCAATCTCCAGTGCGCGTTCCCGCGCCCAGTTCTCCCTTTCCCACATTGACGAACCGATGACTCCCTCTTCCCTCTCCCGCCCGCGACACGCGCTGGTCGTCGCATGCGCGCTCGCCTTTGCCTCGCTGGCCCATGCGGCCTTCCCGGACCGCACCATCACCATGGTCGTCCCGTATGCACCCGGCGGGGCGGCCGACGCGCTCGCTCGCGTGGTTGCTGCAAAGATGGCCGTCAAACTCGGCGCGACGGTGATCGTTGACAACCGCGCGGGCGCGAGCGGCACCATCGGCGCAGCATTCGTGGCCAAGGCCGCCGCCGACGGCTACACCGTTCTGTACGACGCCACCCCGTATTCCATCAACCCGCACCTGTTCGCGCGCATGCCGTTCGCCGCGAATGCGTTGCAGCCGCTGTCGCTGGTATCGCTGGCGCCCAACGTGCTGGTGGTGAAGGGTGATTCCAGCCTGAAGACCGTGCAGGATCTCATCGCGAAGGCCAAGGCGCAGCCGGGCAAGGTGAATTTCGCGTCCGGCGGCAGCGGTACCGTGCAGCGCATGGCGGCCGAACTGTTCCGGCAGAAGCTGAACCTCGACATGGTGCATGTCCCCTACAAGAGCGGCGGCCCCGCCATCACCGACGTCACGGGCGGGCAGGTCGACTTCATGTTCGGCACGGTGGCGGCCACCTCGGCGCTGATCGATGCGGGCAAGCTGCATGCGCTGGCGGTGTCTTCGCAAAAGCGCTCGCCGCGCCTGCCGCAGGTGCCCACCGTGGCGGAGACCGTCATTCCCGGCTACCAGGTGTACGAGTGGAATGGCATGTTCCTGCCCGCCGGCACGCCGGCCGACGTCGCGGCCAAGCTGCAGAAGGCCGCCGAGGAGACGATGAAGGAGCCCGACGTGCGCAAGCGCTTCACCGACCTCGGCGCGGAGCCTGTGGGCTCCACGCCGGCGCAGTTTGCCGAATACCTGAAGGAGGAAGACGCGAAATGGGCCGAGGTCGTGCGCAAGGGCAACATCAAGCTGGACTGATGCAGCTCCCACCGCTCACCGAACGGGTGCCCCATTCCGCAGGCATGCGGCGGCCTTCGCGTACGGAACGGACAACGCGTGCACGCAGGACGCGTTCGACGACGCCTGGCATGCTGGAGACGCTCGCGGGCAAAGTCGCACCCCTGAGCTGGCATGTCCAGGTGTTCGCGCATCCAGAGCAGCTGCTGGTGATGGAGCCGCCGGTCGCGTCGGGCGATGCCGACCTCGTGGCCTGCTGCTTGCCTGGTGCGGCGATGACCAGACCTTGCATCCTGTGCTGGTCGACACCCCGGCCAGGCTCTACGGCTTCGACTAACTCACAATCCGCAGCGATGTTCATTCTCAGACCGCCGCAGGTGCGGCAGCTCACCCGCTTCACCACGTTGCCCGAGCGCTTCCGCACCCGCACGAAGAGCGCGTGGGCCGATGCCAATCGCGGAGGGCGCGCGACGGACTCCTTCCTCGAAGGACCGGTGTTCGATCGACAGGGCAACCTGTACGTGACGGACATTCCCTTCGGCCGCGTGTTCCGGATCGACGCTGCAGGCGAGTGGACCCTCGTGACCGAGTATGACGGCGAGCCGAACGGGATGAAGTTCCTCGACGACCAGACGCTCCTCATCACCGACTACAAGAACGGCCTGATGCAGCTCGATGTCGCGAGCGGCCAGGTTCGCGGCTATCTCGAGCGGCGCAACACGGAGCGTTTCCGTGGCGTCAACGACCTCGTATTCGACCGCGCCGGCAACCTGTACTTCACCGACCAGGGACAGACGGGGTTGCACGATCCGACCGGGCGGCTGTATCGATTGAGGCCTTCGGGGCAGCTGGACCTGCTGCTGTCCAACGTGCCCAGTCCCAACGGGGTCTGCCTGTCACCGGATGAATCGGTCCTGTACCTGGCCGTCACGCGCGGCAACTGCGTCTGGCGCGTGCCGCTGCTCGCCGACGGCAGCGTGGCGAAGGTGGGCCAGTTCTTCACCTCGTACGGACCGAGCGGCCCGGACGGGCTCGCCGCGGATGCCCAGGGCCGCCTGGTGGTCGCCAATCCGGGGCTCGGCTACGTGTGGATTCTCGATGCGCGCGCCGAGCCCGTTTGGGTGCTGCGCGGACCGGAAGGGGCATCGACCACCAACATCGCTTTCGGTGGCGCCGACCACAAGCGCCTGTTCGTCACCGACTCCACCCATGGAGAGGTGCTCTATTCCGACCTGGAAGCACCCGGGCTTCCGCTGCACAGGAAACACAACCAGGAGATCGGTTGATGCAGCGGATCGCTCCGACGCCGCCCATGCGCGCACCGGGTCATCGACCGGCGATGGAGCGGGCGACCGCCACACTCGCCAGTCGGAAGGGCGACCGGCCAGCTGCCCGCATGGCCGGAGTGCTCTCATCGGTTCGTTGACGCAGGTCTGGGCTGAATTGGTGCCGTCGCCCGGGCCATCGGGCAACGAGCGGCCGGAATTCCCGCTGGCAAGTCATCAGCTGGCGTGCCCCGCGCCGGCGGTGGCGCCCCGCCCGAGCTACGAGTCGTCCGCCGCAAACGGATGTGCGCGTTCGTAGTCCTCCACCAGCCGCTCCCAGATGGCCTCGAGCTCGTAGCTCACCGAACGCGCGAGGCCGTCGAGGTCGGGAAACAGCGTGGCGTAGGTGACGTTCATGCGGTACAGCGCGCGCATCGCGTCGTTGCGCATGCCGACGTCCAGCACGAACTTCGTGAGCAGCGTTTCGCTGCCCCCGTAGCGGTCCAGGATCACGTCCAGCGATTGGTCCAGGACGCCGGGCACGACGAAGAGGCCCGACTGCGCCACGAGGCGGCTGTCCATCTCCGACGGTTCGCCGAACCAGAGCACCGGCAGCCGGTTTGCCGCGAAGTAGCGCTCGAAGTTGCCTGGCTGGCGCGGGTCGATCTGTGCGCGGGTGAGCGTGGGCTCGAAATCCGGCGCCCGGCCCCACAGCGCGGGGGTATTGAGCGCGAACACGGCGACGTCGTGGATGGCGCTCTCCAGCGCGAAGAAGGCCGCCACGAACGGCGACTTGGTGAAATCGAGCAGCCGCGTGGCCGCCCCATGGTGCTGCATCAGCGCCAGGCAGCGCAGGTCGTCGTCCAGCGCCGTGCGGTCCTGCAGGTAGATGTGCGCCTTGCGGCGGAACACCCGCATCGCCCGCGCCTCGCGCAGCGGCCACAGGCGCGAGTCGGGGCTGAACTCGAGGAGCCGCCGCGTGAGCGACGGCACCAGCGGCCACTGCGCGGAGACGTGGCCGCGGAAGGCCCAACCTTCCAGCGCATCGGTTTGCGCGACGAAATCGGACCAGCGCTCCAGGCGGATGGTTTGCAAGGCGTCCTTCCTTCGCGGGCCGCCCCACGGCGGCCGCCCGGGCGATGTTAGTCCCGCGCGCCAGCACGCGTGGCGCCCGATAATCGGGGGGTGACAAATGCCTCTCCCCAGGAAGGCGAGGTCCTCTGGACCCCTTCCCCCGACCGGATCGCCGCATCCCGGCTCGCCGACTACCAGCGCTGGCTCGAACAGCGCCACGGCCTTCGCTTCACCGACTACGAGCACCTGTGGCAGTGGTCGGTCGCGGAGCTTCCGACTTTCTGGCGCAGCGTCTGGGACTTCTTCGCCATCCAGGCCGATGGATCGCCCTCGCCCGTGCTGGGCGCGAGCGCGATGCCAGGCGCCGAGTGGTTCCCGAACGCGCGGCTGAACTACGCGGAACACGTGTTCCGCAACGCCACCAGCGAGCGGCCGGCGATCGTCGCGCGCAGCGAGGCCGGCGTGCGCGAGGTCTCCTGGCAGGAACTGGGCGACCAGGTCGCGGCATTGGCGGCCAAGCTGCGCTCTCTCGGCATCCAGCGCGGGGATCGCGTCGCGGCGTACCTGCCCAACCATCCCGAGACCGTCGTCGCCTTCCTGGCCTGCGCCAGCCTCGGTGCGATCTGGTCCAGTTGCGCGACCGACATGGGGCCATCCGTCGTCCTCGACCGGCTGCAACAGATCGAGCCCAGGCTGCTGCTGGCATCCGATAGCTATCGCTACAACGGCAAGACGCACGATCGCGAGGCCGTGGTCGGCGAGTTGCTGCAGGCCTTGCCTTGCGTGCGCACCGTGATCCACGTACCGGGTCCGCTGGCCGAAGCTCGGCCCGTGAGCTGGCGCGACTGCGTGGACTGGCGCGATGCGATCGCCGAACCTGCGGAGCTGCGCCACGAGCGCGTGCCCTTCGATCATCCGCTATGGATCGTCTATTCGTCCGGCACCACGGGCCTGCCCAAGGCGATGGTGCACGGACACGGCGGCATCGTGCTCACGCACCTGAAGACGATGGCGTTCCAGCACGACGTGCGTCCCGGCGACCGCATGATGTTCCTGGGCAGCACGGGCTGGATCGTCTGGAACCTGCAGGTCGGTGCGCTGCTCACGGGCGCATCGGTGGTGCTGTATGACGGCAATCCCGCGTGGCCCGACGCGCGGGCGCTGTGGCGCTTCGTCGACCAGCAGGGCGTCACCCTCCTCGGCTGCGGCGCCGCCTATTTGATCAACTGCATGAAGGAGGGCGTGCGGCCGCGCGAGTTCGCGCGCTTCGACAAGCTGCGCGCGATCAACTCCACCGGCTCGCCCTTGCCCATCGAGGCCTATCTCTGGGTGTACGACGCGGTCAAGAGCGATCTCTGGCTCGCGTCCATCAGCGGCGGCACGGACATCGCCTCGGGCTTCGTCGCCTGCGCGCCTTCGTTGCCGGTCACGGCGGGCGAGATCCAGTGCCGCGAGCTCGGCGTCGCGGCCTACGCCTTCAATGAAGCGGGCCAGCCGGTGGTGAACGAAGTGGGCGAACTGGTCGTGACGCAGCCGATGCCCTCGATGCCGCTGTACTTCTGGGGCGATGCGCAGGGCCAGCGTTACCGCGAAAGCTACTTCGAGACCTTCCCCGGCGTCTGGCGGCACGGCGACTGGATCCGCTTCACGGAGCGCGGGACCGCGGTGATCTACGGCCGCTCCGACAGCACCATCAACCGCTTCGGCATCCGCATGGGCACGGCGGAGATCTACCGCGTCGTGGAGGAGCTGCCCGAGATCCGCGACAGCCTGGTCGTGGACCTGGAATACCTGGGCCGCCCCTCCTTCCTCGCCCTCTTCGTCGTGCTGCAACCTGGGCGCTCGCTCGATGAGGCCCTCAGGAAGAAGGTGTTCGACCAGATCCGCACCAAGGCCTCGGCGCGCCATGTGCCCGACGAGGTCTACGCGGTGGCCGAGGTGCCCCGCACGCTCACCGGCAAGAAGATGGAGGTGCCCGTGCGCAAGTTGCTGCTGGGAGCCGCGCCCGCAAAGGTCGCGAGCCCGGACGCCATGGCCAATCCGGCGAGCCTGGACTTCTTCGTGCAACTGGCGCGCGAACTGAATCCCGCGTGATGCAGATCTCCACCCTCCGCGAACGCTTGCGCGCCGCCGGTGCGGGGCCTGGCCACGCGCAGCGCGTGCTGCGCCTGTGGAGCAATGCCCTGCCCCAGTCCAGCGGCAAGCGCAAGCCCGAGCACTTCCTGCCGGCGCCCCTGCTTGCCGCCCTGCCCGCGATCGAAGCGGAACTCGCGGGCCTGGCGCGCCTGCGCTCCGCGCATCCGGCCGACGACGGTTCCGAGCGCCTGCTGGTCGAACTCGCCGACGGCCAGGCCGTCGAAAGCGTGCTCTTGCCGCGCGACGGCCTGTGCATCTCGTCGCAGGTCGGCTGCGCCGTGAAATGCGTCTTCTGCATGACGGGCCGCGATGGCCTGGTCCGGCAGCTCGGAAGCGCCGAGATGGTGGCGCAGGTTGCATTGGCGCGTGCGCGCCGTCCGGTGAAGAAGGTGGTCTTCATGGGCATGGGCGAACCGGCCCATAACCTGGACAACGTGCTGGAGGCGATCGAGCTGCTCGGCACCGCGGGCAACATAGGCCACAAGAACCTCGTGTTCTCCACCGTCGGTGACCCGCGCGTCTTCGAACGCCTGCCGCAGGGCCGCGTCAAGCCGGCGCTGGCGCTCTCGCTGCACACGACGCGGCCGGAGCTGCGCGAACAGCTCCTGCCGCGCGCCCCGCGGATGACCCCGCAGGAGCTGGTCGAGGCCGGCGAGCGCTATGCGCGCGCAACGGCTTATCCGATCCAGTACCAGTGGACCCTGCTCGAAGGCATCAACGACGGCGAGGACGAGATCGAAGGCATCGTGCGGCTGCTGTCCGGCAAGTACGGCGTGCTGAACATGATCCCTTTCAATCGTGTGGAAGGACTGGACTTGCGCCGGCCCAGCTGGGAACGGGCGGCGGAGATCGCCCGCACGCTGCACCGGCGCGGCATCCTCACCAAGCTGCGCCAATCGGCCGCGCAGGACGTGGAGGGCGGTTGCGGCCAGCTGCGCGCGCGCCATCTCGCGCCGGGTGCGAGCGACACGCACACCGTGCACTGGCAGCCGGCCGGCCACGTCGCCGCCGGGCTTGCCCCATAATCCGGCGGCCATGAACTTCCTGAGGACCAGCCGTCGTGCCGCCGCGCTCGCGCTCGCGTGGTTCGTCCTCTTCCTCGGCGTCGCGGGGATCTCGCCCGCGCTGCACGCTGCCCCGCTGGAGCCGCTCTGCTCGGTCTCGACCTCAGGGCTGGACCTCGCGCAGAAGAACACCGGCGGCGAACCCGCCACGCCGCACACGCTGAAGTGCGCGCTGTGCATCGGCGTGCTGGCGCCACCGACGACGCCCGCCCTCGCGATCGCGACACCCGCACCGCTGGCCGACGTGCCCCTGTTGCGAGGCGCCGTCCGCGTCGCCGTCGGCGTGCGCGCGCCGCTGCCCGCACGCGGGCCACCCACGCTCTCCTGATCCGCCGCCGCTGCCGTCCGTGCTGCCCCGCGCGGCCGGCCCCGTCATGGTTCCAGGAGATCCAGTGCATCCCCATCGCCTTGCCGCGGCCCTCGCCGTGGCCTTCCCGCTCCCGCTGCTCGCGCAGGAGGCGGCCGCGCCCTTGAAGGAGCTCGGCGTCGTGACCGTCACCGGCGGCCAGCCGACTTCGCTGCCCGCGCAGATTCCCACCACGATGGAGGGGATCACCGGCGAGCAGGTGCAGCGTTCGATCAATGCGACCGACAGCGAGGACGCCCTCAAGTACTTCACCAGCCTGCTGGTGCGCAAGCGCTACGTCGGCGACTACAACCACGCCGTGCTCTCGAGCCGAGCCTCGGGCACGGGCAACAGCGCGCGCTCCCTCGTCTATGCCGACGGCATCCTGCTGTCCAACCTGCTGGGCAACGGCGTCGGCGGACTGAGCTTCCCGCCGCGCTGGGGACTCGTCACGCCCGAGGAGATCGATCGCGTCGACGTGATGTACGGCCCCTTCTCCGCGGCCTATCCGGGCAACTCGGTGGGTGCGGTGGTCGACTACGTCACGCGCATGCCGACGAAGCTGGAAGGGCACGTGAAGATCGGCTACACGCTGCAGCCGTTCAAGCTGTATGGGACCGATGACAGCTATCCGGCCTGGCAGGCAAGCGCCGCCCTGGGCAGCAGGTCGGGCGACTGGTCCTGGTGGTTGAACATGGAGCGTACGGACAGCGAGAGCCAGCCGCTCACCTTCGCCACGCGCCAGGGGTCGGCGACGACGCCCGCGCCGGGCGTGCCGGTGACGGGCGCGGTGCCGGAGCGCAATCCCGCCAACGTGCCTATCTACTACGTGGGCTCCGGCACGCAGTACCACACGATCCAGGACCACGCGAAGGTCAAGCTGGCCTACGACCTGTCGCCCGCCATGCGCGCCTCCTATGTGTTCGGGGCATGGCAGAACGCGTCGGCCAGCCGCTCCGCCTCCTACCTGCATGACGGCGGCGGCGCGACCGTGAGCAGCGGACCCGTCAACATCAACGGCGCCAACTACGCTGCGTTGACGGGCGCGGACCTGCCCTTCACCGAGGAGAGCCTCACGCACTACATGCACGGCTTCTCGCTGAAGACGCACACCGACGGCCTGTGGGACTGGGAAGTCGCGGGCAGCCTCTACGACTACGCTACCGACCTCAAGCGGCAGAACGGCCTCGCGAACACGCCGCCCGGCGCGGAGGCCGGCGGGCCCGGCACCATCGCCGACGGCAGCGGCACGGGCTGGAACACCTTGTCCGCGCGCGGCACCTGGCGGCCCGACGGCACGAAGGGGCCGCACATCGTCGACTTCGGCGCGCAGCAGGACAGCTATCACCTGCGCTACGTCACGTCGGCAATCGCGGGCGACTGGCGCAATGACGGCGCCGGGCCGGTGGTGAGCGACCTCGGCGGCCGCACGCGCCTGCAAAGCCTGTGGGCGCAGGACGCCTGGCGCTTCGCCCCGCTGTGGAAGACGGTGCTGGGCGGCCGCGCGGAGCACTGGACCGCCTACGACGCCCACACGGTCAATCTCGGCGTCACGCCATCGGTGGCCAGCGACTGGGCCGAACGCAGCGAGAACCACTTCTCGCCCAAGGCGGCGTTGTCCTGGCAATGGCGTCCCGAGACCTTGCTCAAGGCGTCGCTGGGGCGCGCCGTGCGCTTCCCGACGGTGGCCGAACTCTATGGCGCCACCTCCACCACCAACGCGCAGTTCATCAACGACCCGAACCTGCGGCCCGAGAAGTCCTGGACCGGCGAGCTGTCGGCGGAGCAGGACGTGGGCAACGGCCTGCTGCGCCTGACCTTCTTCGCCGAGCAGACGCAAGACGCCTTGTACACGCAGACGGCGTTCGATCCGGTCGCCAACCGCAACGTCAGCCGCGTGAGCAACGTCGACCGCATCGGCACGCAAGGCCTGGAACTCGCGTTCAGCGGCGAGGACGTGTTCATCCCCAAGCTGGATGTCAGCGGCGGCATCACCTACGCGCATTCCGTCATCCGCGAGAACAGCGGCTTCGTCACGGTGCCGGGCGACACGGTCGGCAAGCAGCAGCCCAACATCCCGCGCTGGCGTGCGTCGGCCCTGGTGGCCTACCGCTGGACGCCGCAGTGGAGCACCAGCCTGGGCGCGCGCTACAGCGGCCCGCAGTACCGCACGCTGGACAACAGCGACGTCAACGGCTTCACCTACATGGGCGTGAGCAAGTTCTTCGTGGTGGACCTGCGCGCGCAGTGGAAGCTCACGAAGATGCTGACCGCGGCCTTCGGCATCGACAACGCCAACGACTACCACTACTGGAATTTCCACCCTTACCCGCAGCGCAGCTACGTCGCTGAACTCCGCGCCGACTTCTGAACCCAAGCGAGAACCGAATGAACAAGCTCCTCATCCTTCTTTCCCTCTGCGGCGCCGTTGCGGCGGCGCAGGCCCACGTGGTGCTCGAATACCAGGCCGCGCCGGCGGCCAGCAGCTACAAGGCGACCTTCAAGGTCGGCCACGGCTGCGGTCCCTCGGCCACGCGCCAGCTGGTCGTGCAGGTCCCGCCCGCGATGCAGGAAGCGCATCCCATGCCCAAGTCGGGCTGGGCGTTGTCCGTGCAATCGCAGGGCGACAGGATCACCAGCGTCACGTGGACCGCGAAGACGCCCGAGGACAAGGTGCCGGCCAACTTCTACGACGAGTTCGTGCTCGTTGCGCGCACCCCGGCCGAGCCCGGGATGGTGTACTGGCCCGTCAGCCAGGTGTGCGACGAAGGCCGGCAGGACTGGACGCAGGTGCCCGCGCCCGGCCAGAAACTGTCCGCGTTGAAAACGCCCGCCGCCGCCCTCGAGGTGTTCTCCAGCGGCGAGGCGCCCGCCACCCACCACCATTGAAGAAAGGCCCGCCATGAAGAAGATCGCATTCGCCGCCACGCTGCTGTTCACGCTATTCGCCGCGTTCGCGCAAACCGCGCCCAAGCTCACCATCGATCACGCCTGGGCGCGCGCCAGCGTGCAAGGCCAGGCCACCTCGGGCGCCTACATGACGCTCACGGCCGGCGAGCCGCTGGTGCTGGTCGGGGCCAGCACGCCCGTGGCCGGCATGGCCGAAGTGCACCAGATGAAGATGGAGGGCGACGTCATGCGCATGGGCGCGGTCGACGGCCTGCCCTTGCCCGTCGGCCAGCCCGTGGAACTCCAGCCGAACGGCTATCACATCATGCTGATGCACCTGCGCACGCCGCTGAAACCCGGGACGACCATCCCGCTGACGCTGACGCTGAAGAACGCCAGCGGCGCGCAGGTGCAGGTGCAGGCCTCGGTGCCGGTGAGCGTGCAGCCGCCGGCGCACTGAGCGCACGGCACGCCGTCGCCTCAGGCCGCGTGCAGCCAGGCGCCGACCTGCGCCTGCAGCGTGGCGATCGGCGCGAGCGCATCGACGCGCAGCACCAGAGGTTCGCCGACCGGCGACTGCAGCGTCGCGAACTGGCTGTCCACCAGCGCCGCCGAGAAGAAGTGCGAGCCTCGGCCGGCCACGCGGCGCTGCGCGTCCTCGCGCCCGATCTCCAGGAGCACGAAGCGCAGGCCGGTCGCCGCTGCGCGCAGCTGCTCGCGGTAGGCGCGCTTGAGCGCCGAACAGGTCAGCACCACGCCGTCGGCGTGCGCGGCGAGCTGCTCGCCCAGCACCTGCAGCCATTGCGCGCGGTCGGCGTCGGTGAGCGGCACGCCAGCGGCCATCTTGGCGCGGCTCGCGGCGCTGTGGAAATCGTCGCCTTCCACCAGCGGCAGGTGCTCGGCGCGCGCGACGGCGGCGCCCACCGTGGACTTGCCGCAACCTGCCACGCCCATGATGACGATCCGGTATCCCACGGGTCTATCCTAACCGCCGGCCCGCGCGCCGAAGCCGGGGAGCCGATCAGGATGCGCTTGCGCCAGATCAAGGCGGCCCCATGGGAGGGGCACAGAATCAGCCGCACAGACTGCGGACGCTGCCATGAACCCTGTCGCCCACTCCCCTGCCCTCACCGGCCAGCTGGTCGCGCAGCTGCGCGAGCGCCGTGACGAACTGCGGTCGCTGCTGCATGCCGCCACCGACGCTTCCAAGGCGGGCGACGCGCCTGCCGAAGTCGTGGACTTCAAGGACGTGGCGGGCGTGGACACGCGCGCACAGGTGGACGAAGTAGCCCACACCCACGCCGCGGAGGAGCTCGAACGGATCGCCGCCGCGCTGCGGCGTGTGGAGGCCGGCAGTTACGGCCAGTGCGCGGACTGCGGCGAGGCGATCGACGAACGCCGGCTGCGCGCGCTGCCGGCGACGCCCTTCTGCACGGCCTGCCAGGCCATCCACGAACGACCGCCGCTCGCGCGGCGTTGAACGCGCCGGTGCTTCAGCGCGATGCGGTCTGCCGCGCCACCTCGTCGCGCTTCATGCGCAGGTAGTCGTCGCGCTCCACTTCATGCAGTTGCCGCGGATACTTGTCCGTGGCGTCGAACCAGGCCCTGAGCCGCTGGTCCAGCTGCTGTCCCGCGGGCAAGGCGAGCGAGTCGAGGTAGGCGTCGATGGCCAGGTAATAGCGCATCGTGTTGCGCTCCACCACGCCCCGCATGCCGCCGACGTAGCCTGCGTCGCCGTTGCCCCCCGACACGCGCGTGAAGCCCACCTTGTCGCGCGCCACCGTTCCCAGGTACAGCTGCATCGCGAACTCGCTGGCGGCGCCGTAGCTGGTCGCGTACGCCATGTGGATGAAGGTGTGGCCCGCGTCGATGGGAATGCCTTCGGCCAGCAGCCGGTAGTCGCCGGTGTCGTAAGGGCCCTTGGCCGCCTCCATGGTGGCCGCGAAATAGTCGGGCCGCACCACGGGTGGTTTCCAGTCGAAGTCCAGCTTCGACGCCGACGACAGCGACTGCGGCCCTTTCTTGCCGACGCGCACGTCCAGGCGCGTCGCGCCCTGGGCTTGCTGCAGGCGGCAGTACTTGGTGTTCAGGTGGAGGATGAGGACGTCGCACCACTGGACGGGGTCGGTCAGGGCGGCGGACACGCGGGCGAAAGGGTGCTCCAGCACGGCGTAGACCTCGCCGTCGATGCGGCGCGCAGCCTCTTCCGATTGCAGCACCAGCGGCCCGCCGAAGGGGTTGCGGGCCAGCTGCGGCGCGAGCGCCGCGTGCTGCGCCTGCAGCCCCGCTGGACCGAGCGCGCCGGCAGCCGGCGCGAGCGAGGGAATCAGCAGCGCCAGCGACAGCACGGCCCAGCTCCAGATCTTTTGCATCCCTGCACGATAGGCCGGGAACGTGAAGACAGGTTGACGCCTGTCGATTCCCTTCCTGCCGAGCCGCCGATGCGGTCGCGTTCAATGCCCCGGCCAGGCTTGCTGCAGTGCTTGCAGGAAGGCATCCCACTGCGCGCGCGGCAAGGCGTCTATGCCTGCCGCGCCGGCGCGGCCCCCGCCCGCGAAGCGCCTGCATACGGCCGCGGCACCGGTCGGCTGCACGCGCGGCGCGCGCAAGCTCACGACGAAACAGCCGTCGGCCGAAGGACAGAGCACCGCCTGCGCCCGGTCCGGTACGCGATCGGCCAGTGCATGGGCCAGCGTGCCCTGCACGCGGCGCGCCCACGGCGCATCGGGAAGGACGGTGGCGGTCGCACCTGCGCCTTCCCAGGTCGCCCGCACGGCGAGGCCGCGCGCCAGGTCCTCCGCACGTCGCGCACAGAGCGACCGTGCCTGCGCCGTCGCGGCGAAGGCGAACGGGTCGGCGCAGGGGCGCAGCAGCCGCGCGAGCTGGGCG
>FTHB01000262.1_pt1 | contig 13792 bp, 12 predicted proteins | sample 1640851 | NCBI WGS metagenome assembly FTHB01 (sample SAMEA3914788, study PRJEB12502) | metagenome | biome: forest; material: soil | place: Canada | collected 2011-07-03 | depth 0.1 m
GCTGCAGCTGCAGCCCACCCAGTACACGGTGAGCTTCCAGTCCCGCTTCGGCAAGGCGAAGTGGCTGGAGCCCGCGACCGAGCCCACGCTGAAGGCGCTGGCGCGCGACGGGAAGAAACGCGTCGACGTGATCTGTCCCGGCTTCACCAGCGACTGCCTCGAGACGCTGGAAGAGATCGCGATCGAAGGCCGCAATGCCTTCCTCACCTCCGGCGGCCAGGGCTTCCACTACATCCCCTGCCTCAACGACGAGACGGAGTGGATCCACGCGCTGGGCGGCATCGCGCTGAAGCACCTGGCGGGCTGGCCTACGCAATCCGCGCCCGACGCCCGCGAACTCGCCGCGCAGCAGGAACGCGCCATGGCGCTGGGCGCGACCCGTTAGGCGAGGCTCAGGCGCGAGCGCGCGGCGCGGCAGCGCGCCGCTCCTGCTGGTCGATGAAGGCGCGCACGAGATCCAGTTGCTCCGGCACGTTGAGCGCGGGCGCGTGGCCGCAATCCGGCACTTCGACCACGCGCGTGAGGCCCAGAAGCCCCGGTCCGCGCGTCATCATCTCCGCGGCGGCGTCCTTCAGCACCAGGTCCGACTCGGCACCGCGCAGCAGCAGGACCGGGATGCGCACGCGGTCGTAGTGGTCCCACAGCGCGTAGTCGTCCGGGTGGTCGATGAACTGACGCACCATCGCCGGGTCGTAGTGCGGCGTGACGCGCCCGTCGGGAAGGCGGCGCGTGGAGGTTTCGGCAAGACGGCGCCATTGCGCATCCGACATCCAGCCATAGGGCTTGTAGACCTGCCGGAAGAACGCCTCCAGCTCGGAGACGGTGGCGAAGGCCGGCGGATTGCCCGCGTAGTCGCGGATGCGCGCGATGGCCTCGGGCGCGAGACGCGGCGCGTTGTCGTTCAGGACGAGACTGGAGATGCGTGACTGCATCTGCGGCTGGAACAGCCCCGATGCACAGACCGTCCCGATGGCGCCGCCCATGGACGTGCCCACCCAGTGCGCGCGTGCGACGCCCAGGCGGTCGAACAGTTCGGCGGCGATCTTCGCGTAGAAGGACATCTGGTATTCGCTGCCCGGGTCCGGGCTCCACTGGCTGTAGCCGCGGCCAATGGTGTCGGGGCAGATCACGCGGTAGCGATCCGACAGCGACTGGGCGAGTTCGTCCATGTCGCGGCCCGTGCGCGCCAGGCCGTGCCAGGCGATCACGGCCGGCTCGTTGTCGCCGCCCCACTCGGTGTAGTGGATCTCGCGCCCGGCGCAGCTCACGTAGTTGGAAGTGCATCCCATGGTGAGCCCTCAGGTCGTCTTCGGGTGCGCGGCAGCGCGTGCGCCCACGGGCTGCGGCACCTGCATCGCCCGCAGCCGCCCCACGACACCGGTGGGGAAGTAGTAGACGGACAGCACGAACAGCACGCCCAGCCACAGCAGCCAGCGATCCGGGGACAGCAGGGCCGCAAGCCACGGCAGTCCCGCGACGGCGTCGCTCGCGAGCCGCAGCAGGTCCTGCAGGTAGCTTTGCGCGATAACGAACAGGCCCGAGCCGATGGCCGCGCCGTAGATCGTTCCCATGCCGCCGATGACGACGATCAGCAGCACGTCCAGCATCACCTCGAAGGACAAGGTGGTGTCCGGCCCGTTGTAGCGCAGCCAGATCGCCATCATCGCGCCGGCCAGCGTGGCGAACAGGGCCGACAGCACGCTGGAGACCGTGCGGTACACGACGACGCGGTAGCCGATCGCCTCCGCGCGGAATTCGTTCTCGCGGATCGCCTGCAGCACGCGGCCGAAAGGCGAGTTCACCACGCGCAGCATCGCCAGGAACAGCACGATGCACGTCACGAAGAGCAGGTAGTAGCAGATCAATCGGCCGTCGAGGGAGACGCCGAACAGCGGCGTGTCCGAGAGCTGGAAGCTCGGGGACAGCAGCTCCGGCATCTTGAAGGTGAGGCCGTCCTCGCCGCCCGTGATGTCCGAAAGCTGCGACGCGAGCGTCTGGAAGGCCGCCGCGAAAGCCAGCGTGATCATCGAGAAGAAGATCGCCCGCACCCGCAGGGAAAAAAGGCCGATGGCCAGCGCCAGCACGAAGGAGAGCGCCAGCGCGGCGACCGTGCCGATGGCCAGCGCGCCCCAGCCCGGGCCCATGCGCGTGGCCGCGATCGCGATGCCGTAGGCACCGATGCCGAAGAACATCGTGTGCGCGAAGCTCACGATGCCCGTGTAGCCCAGGAGCAGGTCGAAGCTCGCCACCAGCACGATGAACACGAGGATCTTGGCCGCGACGTTGAGCGCCTTCACCCCCGGGATGAGGAAGGGTGTGACGGCGAGCGCCAGGAACAGCAGCACGAGGATGACCGCCAGCGCGCGGCTGCGGGGGTAGTCGTTGGAGAGGAGCCGGCTCAGCATCGCTGCACCTTCACTTCGCGAGCGCGTAGACGCCTTGCGGCCGCCACAGCAGGATGGCCATCATCAGCAGGATGTTGGAGAACAGCGCCGCCTTGGGCACCAGGAAGCCGGTGTAGTTGGCCATCAGGCCGACCAGCAGCGCGCCCACGAGCGCGCCGGTCGTGGAGCCGAGGCCGCCGATGATCAGCACGATGAAGATCAGCACGTTCACCTGCGCGCCCATCTGCGGCACCACGTTCTGCTGGTACAGCCCCCACATGACGCCGCCCAGGCCCGCGAGCGCGCTGCCCACCACGAACACGCCCACGAACAGCACGCGGATGCGGTAGCCGAGCGACTCCACCATCTCGCGGTCCTGCACGCCGGCGCGGATCAGCAGTCCGATCTTGGTGCGCGCGAGCGTCCACAGCAGCACGCCGAACACGATCGCGCCCACGACGACGGCGATCAGCCGGTACTTCTCCACGGCCGCATCGCCGAAATAGAGGCTGCCGCGCATGCCTTCGGGCAGCGGCAGCGGGATCTGTTGCGGTCCCCAGATCACCTTGATCAGCTCCTCGCCGATGATCATGCCGCCCATGGTGATGAGGATCTGCTTGAGGTGGTTGCCGTACACCGGCCGCACGATGAAGCGCTCGAAGGCCAGGCCGATCGCGCCCGCGACCAGCATCGCGACGACCATCGCGGGCAGGACGGCCAGCAGGTTGCGCCACAGGCTCTCCGAGCCCGTGTAGTCGCCCATCGCGCCCAGCACGCTGGTGGCGACGAAGGCGCCCAGGGCGATGAACACGCCGTGGCCGAAGTTCAGCACGTCCATCAGGCCGAAGACCAGCGTCAGGCCGGACGCGATGATGAAGATGATCATGCCCATCGCCAGTCCCGCGACAGTGAGCGTCACCCACGTCGAGGGCGAGCCCACGAAGGGCAGCACGATCAGCGCCAGCAAGGGCACCAGGGCCAGCGGCTTCCAGTCGAGATCTTTCCAGTTCATAGCGCCAGTCCGAGCAGCGCGTGCTGCAGTTCTTCGTTCTCCGCCAGCTCTTTCATCGAGCCGGCATGCACCACCACGCCGTTGTCCATCACGGCCACGGTGTCGCCCAGGCGCTTGGCGAAGTTGATGTTCTGTTCGACCAGCAGGATGGTCACGCCCGTCGCCTTCAGCTGGGCGAACGCGGCAATCATGTTGTTGATGATGGCGGGCGCGAGTCCCTTGCTGGGCTCGTCGATGACCAGCAGCTCGCGCGGTTCCACGATGGCGCGCGCCACGGCCAGCATCTGCTTCTGGCCGCCGGAAAGCTTGCCGGCCGGGTGGTTCCAGAACTTTTCCACCGCCGGAAACAGCGAGAAGATCCACTGCAGGCGCTCGCCGTCGATCTGCGACGCGTTCTTCGCGCCGCGCGCGGCGAGCACCATGTTCTCCTTCACCGTGAGGTCGGCGAAGATGCCCATGTTCTCCGGCACGTAGGCCACGCCCAGGCCGGCGATCTGCGGCGTCGGCAAGGCGGTGATGTCCTGGCCGGCGAACACGATGCGGCCCTGCGAAGCACGCCACAGGCCCATGATGGTCCGCAGCGTGGTGGTCTTGCCGGCGCCATTGCGCCCCAGCAGCATGGTGAGTTGCCCGCGCGGGACGGCGAGGTCCACGCCGTGCAGGATGTGGTACGCCCCGATGTGCGTGTGCACGCCGGACAGGCTCAGCAGGTCCTCGCTCATGCGGCCTCCTTGGTCACACCGAGGTAGGCTTCTTGCACCATGGGTGAAGCGATGACCTCCGCCGGCTCGCCGTCCGCCACCAGCGTCCCGTTGTGCAGCACGATGATGCGGTCCGCGAGTTCGCGCACCACGTCCATCTTGTGCTCCACCAGCAGGATGGTCTTGCTGCGGTCCGACTTCAGCTGGCGGATCAGGTCGAGGATGACGGGCGCTTCGGCGTGGTTCATGCCCGCCGTCGGTTCGTCGAACATGTAGACCTGCGGCTCCAGCGCCATCAGCAGGGCGACCTCCAGCTTGCGCTGGTCGCCGTGCGGCAGGTTCGCGACCAGCTCGTTCTCGCGGTCCTTCAGTGCAATCGTCGCGAGCAGTTCGTCGGCGCGCGCCACCAGGTCGGCGTGGTCGCTCCACACGCTCCACAGGTTCATGCCATGCCGGTGCGTGCCTTCCCGCGTCGCCTGCACCGCGAGGCGGACGTTCTCCAGGACGGTGAGGCGCGGGAACAGGTTGGTGAGCTGGAAGGCGCGGCCCAGTCCGGCGCGCGTGCGCTCCGAAGCGGAAGCGCCGGACAGGTCGCGCCCGCCCAGCGTCACGCGCCCCGCCGTAGCCTTGAGCTGCCCCGAGATCAGGTTGAAGTAGGTCGTCTTGCCGGCCCCGTTCGGGCCGACGATCGCCGTCAGCGTCCCCGGCTCGAAGGAGCAGGTGACGCCGTTGACGGCGACGTGGCCGCCGAACCGGACCGTCAGGTCATGCGTGGCGAGTTGGCTCATGGTCTCCTAGGGACAGGTGCCGATGACGTAGTAGTTCGGCGCCGTCTGCTTCAGGGTGGTGGTCACGAACACGTTCCACAGCCCCATGTTCTGGTTGGAACCGTTGGCATAGGTGTAGCCGCCCGACTGGTAGGCGCGGCCCGCGGTCGTGTGCGCGTAGTTGGTTGCGGTATAGCAGGTGGCGGTGGTCCCTGCGGTGGTGGTGCCGTTCGCGGCCGTGGAGGTCGCGCCTTCGACGCCGTTGCCGTCGACGGCCCGCACGGTCCACGCGTAGGTGGTCGACGCCGCCAGGTTGGTGTCGGTGAAGCTCGTGCCGCTCACGGCCAGCGCGTTGGTCTTGGTGCCGTTGCGGTAGATGTTGTAGCCGGCCGCGCCGGTGACGGCGCTCCAGCTGATCACCATGGAACTGGACGTCGCACCGGAGGTCGTGACGTTGGTGGGCGCGGGCAGCGTGCCCGTGCCGCCGCCACCACCGCCGCCGCCGCCGGATCCCGTGCCGGAGGAGAGCTGGTCCACCATCGCCTTGATCGCGGCCATCTGCGTGCCGCCTTTCTGCGCGAAGTTCGTGCCGTACCAGCCGACCCAGTCGAAGCAGCCGTTGGGGTTGGCCAGCGAGCCGCTGTCGGCGGTGGAGTGGCTGGTGTTGTCCACCTTGGCCTGCGGGAACAGCACGATGATGCCGTTGGTGTCGGCCCAGCGCGTGTAGCCGGTGTTCTTCAGGAACTTGTCGCCGATGGTGGCGTAGTTCTGCTGGCAGCCATGCAGCGCGACGTGCACCTTGCACTGCGTCCCGGCCGCGCAGTTGGCCGGCACGTAGACCCAGCCCGTCGCCGACATGCCGGGGTTGGTCGTGAACGCGGTCTGGTCGAACTCGATGTAGTTGCCCGCGGCAGGCGCGTCGTTGCGCGCGTTCAGCGTGCCGTAGAAGAGCGTGAACATCGCCTTGGCGCCGTCGTAGCCGCAGTTGCTGATGTAGGGCGAGGCGCTCGTGCTGCAGGCGTTGTCGCCGGTGCCGTCGAAGTCCGTGGGGAACACGTGCGCCGTGCTGGCGCGCGAGACGGACAGCAGGTTCGCGGCTGTCACGCCGTTGTTCGTGTACTGCGTCTGCGCCGCGGCCATCGGGTTGGGGCCGACGGTGTAGTCGCTGGTGCCGACGAACATGTAGATCTTCTGCGCCGCGACGTTGGCCTTGGCGTCGATCTGGTTGCCGCTCCAGCTGTCGATGTCGCCCTGCATGGTGGACAGCTGCGCGGAACCTATCGTGGCGTTGTACATGCAGGCCGTGTAGTTGTTGTGGCCCGCGCACATGAAGGGGCCGCCTGCGAACATGCCGACGCCCTTGAAGTAGGACGAGTAGGCATACCCGAGCTGGTTGGCCATGAACGCGCCGGCCGAGAGGCCGGACACCGTGGCTTTCGAGGTGTCGACGTTGTACTTCGGCAGCGGCACCGCGGCCTGGACCACGGTGCATGCGAATGCGGCGGCGAACGCGCCTGCGAGGGATCGGATCGTCATGGGCTTGTCTCCAGTGGTTTGGAAGGTGCGCGCATCCAGCCCCCGTGTGCCCGGGGGTGATCCCAACGTCGTCGTGAATGGCGGGACCGCGAAGTCCCGCGACCGGGCCTTACCGTTTATTGCGGATCGGGACCTGCATCTCTTCCGGCTTGATCTCGTGCACCAGCTCCGGCACGCCCCACGGGAACGCCGGGTCCACCTTGATCCTGAAGTGGTACATGCTCTGCATGGCCTGGTGGTCTTCCTTGCGGAAGGTCATCTTCCCCTTGGGCGTGTCGAAGGACATGCCCTCCATCGCCGGGATCAGCTTGTCGGCGCTGGTGTCGCCGTTGGTCTTCTTCAGCGCGGTGACGAGCGCCATCGCGGCGGAGAAGCCGCCGGCGGTGAAGAAATCGGGCGGCGACTTGAACTGCTTGTAGTGCTGGGCGACCATCGCCTCGTTCGCCGGGTTCTTCGGGATGCCGAAGTAGTAATAGGTCGCGCCTTCCATGCCCGGGAAGCGCTTGTACGCCGTCATGGCCGGCAGGATGTTGCCGCCCGAGCCGACTTCGATGCCATAGCGCTTCTGCAGGTCCGCATCCGCGAGCGCGTTGAAGGGCGGCGTGCCGCCGGCCCACACCACCGCGATGATCTTGCGGCCCGGCTTGTCCTTCAGCGCCGCGATCAGGCGCTGGATGCCCGCCGTGAAGTCGGTCGTGGTCATCGGCAGGTACTCTTCGTGCACGATCTTCGCGTGGTGCAGCGCGTCCTTGAACGCCTTCACGCCGTCGCGGCCGAACGCATAGTCCTGCGCCAGCATGCCGATGGAAACGTTGTCCTTGTCGACGGCCACCGCGTTGGAGATCGCGTCCTGCGAGCTGTTGCGGCCGGTACGGAAGATGTACTTGTTCCACTTGTCGCCGGTGATGGAGTCGGCCACGGCGGGCTCCACCAGCAGGATCTTCTTGTACTCCTCGGCGACCGGCAGCATGGCCAGCGCCACGCCGGAAGACGTCGGGCCGATGGCGATGTCGGCCTTGTCGTCGGAGTAGGCTGCCGCCAGCAGCGACTTGCCCAGGTCCGGCTTGCCCTGGTCGTCCTTCTCGATCAGCACGATCTTCCTGCCGCCGACCATCATCGTTCCGCCGGTCGCGTACTCGAGCCCCATCTGCAGGCCGGTCTGCGTCTGCTTGCCGTAGGCCTCCAGCGGGCCGGTGCGGCTGTAGATGTGGGCGACGCGGATTTCCTTGGACTGGGACCAGGCCAGCGGCGTGGCGAGGGCGGATGCGGCGAGCGCGGCGACCGCGACCCAGAGTCTTCTTTGCATGGATGTCTCCTGTGGGATCAGACTGCGAACCGGCCTGCTCTTGCAGCCGCCGTGCCAGCGTGCAAGTCCTTGTCGCGCAAGGACTTCGCTTCGCCGGCGCGCCGGGACTGTCCGCAGGCCAGACAGCAGCCTGCCTGGATTCCGGACACTTGTCCGCAATTCAGGCAACGAGCTCCAGGCGCTCGTACAGCTTCGCGCGCGAGATGCCCAGGAGCTTCGCGGCCGCCAGCTTGTTGCCCCCGGTCGCGGCCAGCGCTGCCTGGATCGCCTGGCGTTCGACCTCGGCGACCTGCTCAGCGAGGGGCCGCAAGGCGTCCGCATTCGGCGCGGACGCGGAGCGCTGCGGCGGCGGCGCGGGCGGCAGGCGTTCGATGCCCGCGTCGCGCAGCACGCCCACCAGCACGCGCTCGTCGATCTGCTGCGAGTCGCTGCGCATCGCGGCCTGCTCCAGCACGTTGCGCAGTTCGCGCGTGTTGCCGCGCCAGCGCTGCGAGGACAGCAAGGCGATCGCCGCCGGATCCAGCTCGAAGGGCGCGGTGCCGTTGCGCATCGCGATGTCCTCGATCAGGACCTCCGCGAGGGCGCCGATGTCGGGGCGGCGTTCGCGCAGCGGCGGCACCTTGATCGGCAGCACGTTCAGGCGGTAGTACAGGTCCTCGCGGAACCTGCCTTCGCGCACCAGCGCCGCCAGGTCGCGCGAGGTGGCGGCGATCACGCGCGCGTCGAAGGAAACGACCTTGTTGGAGCCCAGGGGTTCGATCTCGCGCTCCTGCAGCGCGCGCAGCAGCTTGGGCTGCAGCGCCAGGGGCATGTCGCCGATCTCGTCGAGGAACAGCGTGCCGCCGTCGGCCAGCTTGAACTTGCCGTCGCGGCCGCGCTTGTCGGCACCGGTGAAGGCACCCGGCGCGACGCCGAAGAACTCCGCTTCCAGCAGCGTGTCGGGAATGGCCGCGATGTTCACGCTGACGAAGCTGCCGCGTGATCGCGCCGACGCGGCGTGGATCGCGTGCGCCAGCAACTCCTTGCCGGTGCCGGTCTCGCCCAGGAGCAGCACGGCGCTGGACGACTGGGCTGCCTTGCGCGCCTGCCGCTTCACTTCCACGGCCGCCGTGCTGCTGCCGACGAAGCTCGCCAGGGTGTACTTGCTGCGCCGCTGTGTCGCGAGTTCGCGGCGCGCGTCGTCCAGGTCCCCCTGCAGCTTCGCGAACTTGTGGATCAGCGGCTGCAGGTTGGTCTCGGGATGGTCGAACAGCACGATGCCCAGCGCGCCGATCACGTTGCCCTGCTCGTCGCGCAGCGGGATGCGGCTCACGCCGAAGGTGCCGGCCTTGTTGGACAGCAGGTCGATCAGGATGGGCTTGCCGGTCTCCAGCACGCGGTGCATCTGCGTGTTCTGCACCACCTCCGACACGGGGTGGCCGACGAAATCTTCCACGCGCGGGTAGCCGAGCGCGGGCAGGAAGCGCTTGTACTGGTCGTTGACCCAGACGACGCGGGCGTCGCGGTCCACCAGCAACATTCCCTCGCTGGCGTTGGCGAACAGGTCGAACATGGAGCGGGCCGCCAGCTCCAGGATGCGCTGCCCGTCCAGCGGCAGCGTTGCGTCTGAAATCATCCGGCGATGGTAGCGCCCGGCGGCGAGGCCGCCCATGCGGGATGGCCTGGGGCCTCGGCGACGCGCGCCGGGTCAGGAGCCGCTCCCGCGCCTCAAGCCATGCCGGCCCTGACCATGGTCGCGCGCAGATCGGCGAATTCCTTCTCGACGAACGCGTCGAAGGCAGGCCCGGCGAGCACGGCCGGCGTCCACTCGTACTTGCGCAGCGCATCCTGCCAGGTCCGGGTCCGTAGCGCGGCGAGGACCCGGTCGGTGAGCGCCTGGCGCTGCGCCGGGCTGATGCCAGGCGCGCCATAGACGCCGCGCCAGTTGCCCAGTTCGACGGGGATGCCTTGCTCCCCGAGCGTGGGGACGTCCACGCCGGGCAGGCGCCGCGGCGAAGTCACGGCGATCGGCTTCATCTTGCCGGCGCGGATGAACTCGGCGAACTCGCTGTAGCCGCTGCCGCCCACGGTCACGTAGCCGCCCAGGACCGCCGCCGCAGCCTCACCTCCGCCGCGGAAGGCCACGTAGTTGATCCGGGACGGGTCCACGCCGACCGCTCGGGCGATCATGGCCGCCGCGACGTGCTCCGTGGACCCGCGCGAGCCGCCGCCCCACTTGACGCTGCCGGGGTCCTTCTTCAGCTGGGCGACCACGTCCGCCAGGCTCCTGAAGGGCGAGTTGGCGGGCAGCACGTAGACGTTGTATTCGCTGGTGAGCCGCGCGACCGGCGTCGCCTGCGAGAGGCTCACCGGCGGCTTGCCGGTGAGGATGCCGCCCAGCATGACGGCGCCCGTCACCATCAGCGCGTCCGGATCGCCCTGGCTGCCGTTGACGAATTGCGCGAGGCCCAGCGCTCCGGCCGCGCCGCCGCGGTTGTCGTAGCTCACGGCATCGGCGACTTTTGCCTCCACCAGCGCCTGGCCGAGCGTGCGGGCCGTGACGTCCCAGCCGCCCCCGTAATTGGCGGGGATCATGATGCGCAGGCGGGGAGCGGCCCGCGCCGGCAGGGGCAGCGCCCCGCTTGCGGCCAGGCCGGCGAGGCTCCTGAGGAATTCGTCACGACGCATTCTTCGCCTCCCGACGCAAGCCGCCCATGGTGGGCCCGTTGCCTGTCATTCCGCTGTCTGCGCGCCTCAGGGAAAGTGCTAGGCTCCCGGCCCGGTTATGGTCGCGGACATGAAGCTGCTGCTGGTCGAGGACGACCCGTCGATGCAGACGGCGCTCAGGCGCACGCTGCAGAACCGCGGCATGGAAGTCGAAGTCTGCGGCGACGGGCGCCAGGCGCTCGCGCGCTGGAAGCAAGCCCCGCCCGACGTCGTCATGCTGGACCTCACGCTGCCGGGCATGGACGGCCTGCTGGTGCTGGAGGAAGCGCGGCGCAGCGGACTCACCACGCCGGTCCTGATCCTCACGGCGCGCGGCACCGTCGGCGACCGCGTCATCGGCCTGAACACCGGCGCCGACGACTACCTGCCCAAGCCCTTCGACCTGGACGAACTGGAAGCGCGCCTGCGCGCCCTGCAGCGCCGCGCGCCGGCCGGCCGCGCGGGCAGCGAGCCGGGCCTGGGCGGCCTGCACTGGGACCGCGAGAGCGGGGCCATCCACTGGCGCGACCAGATCCTGGAGCTCGCGCCGCGCGAAGCCGCCTTGCTGCAGGCCCTGCTCGCGCGACCCGGCCACGCCGTGCCCAAGGAACGCCTGTTCGAGCTCGTGTTTCCCGGCGAGGCCGACGTGCAGTACGAGGCCATCGAGGTCGTCGTCTACCGGCTGCGCAAGAAACTCGCACCCACGGGCGTAAAGCTGGTGACGCTGCGCGGACTCGGCTACCTGCTCAAGGCCGGCACGTGAACCTGCGCCCGCGCTCCCTGCGCGCGATCCTGCTCGTGGGCATCCTGGTGCCGGTGGGACTGGTCGTGGCGATCAACGCGTGGACCCTGTACCGCAAGACGCTGCACGCGGTGAACACGGCGTACGACCGCACGCTGCTCGCCTCGGCCAAGTCCATCGGCGAGGAGCTGGACGTGCAGGGCTACGACGAGGCCGCCGTGCTGCGCGCGACCGTTCCCTACTCCGCGCTGGAAGCCTTCGAGGCGGACCTGCAGACGCGCATGTACTACCGCGTCTCCGACCTGCACGGGCGGCTCGTCTCCGGCTTCGACGACCTGCCCGTGTGGCACGGCGGGATTCCCGCGCAGCCGCCCTACGCGGCACTGGTGGATTTCTACGACACGCGCTATCGCGACATGCAGGTGCGCGTGGCCGTGCTGCTGCAGCCGGTGGCGAGCGCCAACGGCCGCGGCATGGCCGTGGTGCAGGTCGCCGAGACGCTGGAGCTGCGGCGCAAGCTCACGCGCCGCATCCTGTTCGACTTCCTGTGGCAGCAGGCGGCGCTGGTGGCGCTGATCGGGCTGGTCGTGGTCCTGGTCGTGCAGCTGGCGACGCGTCCCGTGCGGCGGCTCAGCCGCGAACTGCAGGCGCGCACGGAGGGCGACCTCACGCCGCTCGCGGCCGGCGATGCGCCCAAGGAGCTGCTGCCGCTGCTCGATGCGACCAACGAGGTGATGAGCCGGCTCGCGCACCTGCTGGAGAACCAGAAGCGCTTCGTGCGCGACACCTCGCACCAGCTGCGCACGCCGCTGGCCGTGCTGAAGGCGCAGGTGCAATCGGCGCTGCGCGGCGACGTCGGCCCGCGGCAGGCGCTCGACGAGATCAGCGAGACGGTCGATCGCGCGACCGTGCTCGCCAACCAGATGCTCTCGCTCGCCAAGGTGGAACAGCTGCGCCAGCAGGCCGAGGCGCAGGTGAGCGACCTGGCGCAGGCCGCGCGCTCCATGGCGCTCGAACTCGCGCCCCTGGTGGCCGACAAGGACATCGAGTTCGACATCGAGACGCAGCCGGCGCCGATCGCGGCGCACGAGTGGATGCTGCGCGAGCTGGCGCGCAACCTGCTGCACAACGCGATCAAGCACACGCCGGCGGGCGGCAGCCTGTCCGTGCGCGTGCTGGCCGACGCGCGCACCGCGGCCCTCGTGGTCAGCGACAGCGGACCCGGCATCGCCGCAGAGCTCCAGGCGCGGCTGTTCCAGCCCTTCTCGGCCGGCGACGTGCGCAGCGGCTCCGGCCTGGGCCTGGCGATCTGCCAGGAGATCGTGCACGCGCTGGGCGGCAGCATCCAGCTGGAAAACCGTGAAAAGGACCACCGTATCGCCGGGCTCGATGCGACCGCGCGCCTGCCGCTGGCGGAGAATGGCTCCTGAAGGACATGGACAGGTTACGCATCGACAAATGGCTCTGGGCCGCGCGGTTCTACAAGACCCGCAGCCTGGCGACGGACGAAATCGACAAGGGGCGCGTGGCCATCAACGGCCAGGACGTGAAGCCGGCCCGCGAGGTGAAGCTGGGCGACACGGTGTCCCTGCGCCGCGAGGGACTCACGCGCACCGTCGTCGTGAAGGGCCTGTCCGACGTGCGCGGGCCGGCGCCCGTGGCGCAGGCGCTCTACGAGGAAACGCCCGAGAGCCTGCAGGCGCGCGAACAGGCGGCGGACCAGCGCCGCTTCGCGCGCGAGCCCGCGCTTTCGATCGAGCACGGCAGGCCCACCAAGCGCGGACGCCGTGAGCTGGACGAAGCGCGGCGCGAGAGCTGGGGCGACCGCTGGAGCGCCTCGATCGACGACAAGACGCCGCCCAAGCGCTGAAGGCGCGCGCCGCCCAAGGCGCCCTGCCCTTCCTTGGTGAATCCACTAGGCAGGGCGGCGGCGCAAGGATGGTCTACTTCTTGCCTGCCCCCACGCAGTCAAGAGGAGAGACGCATGAACATGAAGAAGAAGTGGGCCATGGCCCTCGCCGTTGCCCTGAGCCTTGCGGGCACCGCGCACGCGCAGCAGTTCTTTCGCATCGGCACCGGCGGCACCGCCGGCACCTATTACCCCGTCGGCGGCATGATCGCCAACGCAGTGTCGCAGCCGGGCAAGATCATCGCCACGGCGCAGGCCAGCAACGGCTCTCTCGCCAACGTCAATGCGGTCGCGAGCGGCTCCATGGAAGCCGGCTTCACGCAGTCCGACGTCGCCACCTGGGCCTATACCGGCACGGGCGCCTTCGACGGCAAGCCCAAGGTCACGGACCTGCGCCTGATCGCGACGCTGTATCCCGAAGACATCCACCTGGTGGTGAAGAAGGGCTCCGGCATCAAGGGCGTGGCCGACCTGCGCGGCAAGCGCGTCGCGCTGGACGAGCCCGGTTCCGGCACGCTGGTCGACGCCCGCATGGTGCTCGCCGCCTATGGCCTGAAGGAATCCGACATCAAGCCGGAGTACATCAAGCCGAACCAGGCGGGCGACAAGCTCAAGGACGGCTCGCTCGATGCCTTCTTCTTCGTGGGCGGCGCGCCGGCCGGCGCCATCGCCGAACTCGCCTCCAGCGGCGCCGGCATCGAACTGCTGCCCCTGGGCGGCCCGCAGGCGCAAGCGCTGCTGAAGTCCAGC
>FTHB01000341.1_pt1 | contig 13473 bp, 13 predicted proteins | sample 1640851 | NCBI WGS metagenome assembly FTHB01 (sample SAMEA3914788, study PRJEB12502) | metagenome | biome: forest; material: soil | place: Canada | collected 2011-07-03 | depth 0.1 m
CGGCGCGCATCTTCTGGATCGCGTGCATCTCGTCGGCGGCATGCAGGCGACGGAACTCGATTTCGTGCAGCTGCACGTCGTAGGAACGCGCGCGCGCTTGCGGTACGCCGCCTCCAGGCGACACCAGCGGAAGGTCCACCGGCATCGCGGGCAACGCAAAGGAATGCTCCATCCCCGAAAAATCGCTCACTCGATCCTCCCTGTAACAGCCAGATTCTTGGTTGTCAATTATTGATGTAGGGGCACTCACGGCACAGTAAGCCATTCCCCTAATCCTCCAAGGCCCGCCCCGCCAGCGGACAATCGCGAGATGGACCAAGCCATTGAAGAGGCCCAAGACACCCTGGATCTCGGGCCCGCGTGGCGGCACGGCTTCGCGGCACTCGGGCCGTCGTTCTTCACGGAGCTGCGGCCCACGCCGTTGCCCGATCCCCACCTCGTCTCCGTGAACCGCCCGTTCGCCGAGGGCCTGGGCCTGGACGCATCCCTGCTTGCAAGCGCCGGCGGCATCGCGGCCTTCAGCGGCAATCTGTCGCTGACGGGAAGCCGACCCCTCGCCACCGTCTACAGCGGCCACCAGTTCGGCGTGTGGGCGGGCCAGCTGGGGGACGGCCGCGCGATCTTGCTGGGCGGCATCGAGACACCGCGGGGCGTGCAGGAGCTGCAGCTCAAGGGCGCGGGCCGCACGCCCTATTCCCGCATGGGCGATGGCCGCGCGGTCCTGCGATCCAGCATCCGCGAGTACCTCTGCTCCGAAGCGATGCATGGCCTGGGCATTCCCACCACGCGCGCGCTGATGGTCACCGGCTCGCCGCAACCCGTGCGCCGCGAGGAAGTCGAGACCGCGTCGGTCGTCACGCGCGTGGCCCCGAGCTTCGTGCGCTTCGGGCACTTCGAGCACTTCTCCGCGCGCGGCCAGGTCGACGAACTGCGCAAGCTCGCCGACTACGTGATCGACACCTTCTACCCGCAGTGCCGGAACGCGGAGCGCCTGGCGGGCAACGCGTATGCGGCGCTGCTCGAACAGGTGACCCTGCGAACCGCCGCGATGGTGGCGCAGTGGCAGGCCGTGGGCTTCTGCCACGGCGTGATGAACACGGACAACATGAGCATCCTGGGCCTCACGATCGACTACGGGCCCTTCCAGTTCCTCGACGCCTTCGTTCCCAACCACATCTGCAACCACAGCGACGAGACGGGCCGCTATGCGTACAACCGCCAGCCGAACGTCGCTTACTGGAACCTGTTCTGCCTGGGACAGGCGCTGTTCCCCCTGATAGGCGACGAGGACCTGGCGCTCGCCGCCCTGGAGCCCTACAAGGCCGCGTTCCCGCGCGAGCTGGAAGCGCAGATGCGCGCAAAGCTCGGACTGGCGGGAGAAAAGTCAGGCGATCGTCAGCTGGCGGAGGACATCCTCGCGCTGCTCGCCGCGGGTCCCGTGGACTACCCGGTCTTCTGGCGCCGGCTTTCCCGGTTCGTCGCGGGCGGCGAGCTCGCGCCGGTGCGCGACCTTTTCCTGGACCGGTCAGGCTTCGACGGCTGGATCGCACAGTACCAGGGGCGCCTGGCTGACGAGGCAGGCGATCCCGGGTCACGCATGCTGGCGGCCAATCCAAAATTCGTGCTGCGCAATCATTTGTGCGAACTGGCCATCCGGCAGGCGAAACTCGGCGACTTCTCGGAAGTCGAAACCCTGCTGAGCCTGGTCCAGTCGCCGTTCGACGAACACCCCGAACACGAGGACCGGGCCGGCTTTCCGCCCGACTGGGCCGCCCACATCGAGATCAGCTGCTCTTCATGACCTACCCGATCCAGAAATCCGAAGCCGAGTGGAAGGCCCACCTGAAGGACAAGGGCGCCGAGCCCGGCGCCTTCGAGGTGACGCGCCACGCCGCCACCGAACGGCCTTTCAGCGGCAAGTACGAGCGCGTGTGGGCCGACGGCAGCTATCACTGCATCTGCTGCGGCGCCAAGCTGTTCGACGCCGACACGAAGTTCGACGCCGGCTGCGGCTGGCCCAGCTTTTCGCAGGCCGTGCCCGGCGCGATCAAGGAAATCCGCGACACCAGCCACGGCATGATCCGCGTCGAGACCGTCTGCGCCCAATGCGGCGCCCACCTGGGCCACGTGTTCCCGGACGGCCCCACCGAAACCGGCCTGCGCTACTGCATGAACTCCGCCTCCCTGGACTTCCACCCGGAAGGCAAACCCGAATGAAACTGTTCCTCGACTTCTTTCCCATCGTCCTGTTCTTCGTCGCCTTCAAGGTCGCGAACATCTATGTCGCGACCGGCGTGGCCATCGCGGCGACGATCGCGCAGATCGCCTGGCTTCGCTATTCCACCGGCAAGGTGGAGCCGATGCAGTGGCTGAGCCTCGCCATCATCGTGCTGTTCGGGGGCGCGACCATCCTGGCGCACGACGACACCTTCATCAAGTGGAAGCCGACGGTCCTCTACTGGATGATGGGTGGCGCGCTGGCCGGCGGCATGCTGTTCTTCCGCAAGAATTTCCTGAAGTCCCTGATGGGGACGCAGCTGGAACTGCCCGAGCCCGCGTGGCGCGCGATGAACTGGAGCTGGGCCACCTTCTTCGCCTGCATGGGCGTGCTCAATCTCTGGGTGGCCTTCCACTACGACACCAACACCTGGGTGAACTTCAAGCTGTTCGGCGGTCTCGGGCTGATGGCGCTGTTCGTCATCGCGCAGGCCGTGTACCTTGGCCGCTACATGAAGGACACCAAGGAAGCCGGGGCCGGCGACTCGTGAGCGGCACCACCGACGGCAGCGGCATCACGGCCGACGCCTTGCGCCAGCGCCTGCAGCAGCGCCTGGCGCCCACGCGGCTGGAAGTGCTCGACGAAAGCGCCGACCACCTGGGGCACGCGGGACAGGACGGCACGGGAACCGGGACGCATTTCCGCATCCGGATCGCTTCACCGTTCTTTGCCGGCCAGCCCAGGGTGGCCTGCCATCGCCTTGTGTATGATGCCCTGCGCGACTATATCGACCGCGACCGCGGCATCCATGCCCTTGCGATCGAAAGCGCTCCAACCTGATTCCGTTCGCTAGGGAAACCACCCCATGAAGAAAGTCCTCCTGACCGCGGTCATCGCGGCCATCGTCGGCATCGCCCTGCCCGCCGCGGCGCAGAACGTCGCCATCGTCAACGGCAAGCCCGTCCCGAAGGAGCGCGTGGACCTGCTGGCGTCGCAGCTGGCCAAGGCCGGCCGCCCGGTCGGCCCCGACATGCAGGGCCAGCTGAAGGACGAAGTCATCGCGCGCGAGATCTTCATGCAGGAAGCGCAGAAGCGCGGCCTCGACGCCACCGACGACTACAAGGCGCAGATGGAGCTGGCCCGCCAGACCATCCTGATCCGCGAGCTGTTCGCCGACTACCAGAAGAACAACCCCGTCACCGACGCCGACATCAAGGCCGAATACGACAAGTTCGTCGCCACCAACGGCGGCAAGGAATACAAGGCGCGGCACATCCTCGTGGAGAACGAGGACCAGGCCAAGAAGATCATCGCCGACCTGAAGAAGGGCGCGAAGTTCGAGGACATCGCCAAGAAGCAGTCCAAGGACCCGGGTTCGGGCGCCAACGGCGGCGACCTGGACTGGGCCACGGCCTCCAGCTACGTGCCGGAGTTCGCCGAAGCCATGATCAAGCTGAAGAAGGGCGAGATGACCCAGGTGCCGGTGAAGTCCCAGTTCGGCTGGCACATCATCCGCGTCGACGACATCCGCGAAGCGCAGCTGCCCAAGATCGAGGACGTGCGTCCGCAGATCGCGCAGCAGCTGCAGCAGCAGAAGCTGGCGCAGTTCCAGGAAAGCCTGCGCAAGAACGCGAAGGTGGAATGAATGTTGCGCGCGCAAGCGCGCAACACCAGGAAAAAGCGGCCCGGTGGCCGCTTTTTTTTCGTTTGCTAGGCCACCTGCCCCATCAACTCTTCCTGCCGCTCCTTCAGCCGCTCGCCCAGCGCCAGCAGGTCCAGGCCGGGGGTCGCCCGCGCCTTGGTGAACAGGTCGTCGCGCTCCTCCTTCACGTGGAGTTCGACCACGCCGGCCAGCTCGCTCACGAGGTCGTCCATGGGCGGATCGGGGGCGCGCAGCCGCTGGATCCGCGCGATCAGCTCCTTGGCCTGCTGGTGCTCCGCCTCCGCTTCGTCGAGGAGTTCCGGCTGGTCGATCGCATCGCGCAGCGCCGGATAGAAGATCTCCTCCTCGATCTGCGCGTGCACGGTGAGCTCCTGGCAGATGCGCTCGGCCAGCGCCTGGCGGTCGCCGGCCTCCTTGGGCGCGGCCATCGCCTGGCGCGCGTACTCCACGAACAGGTGCTTGACGGCGATGTGGTCGGCGTCGAGCAGCTCGCAGGCATCCTGGGTCTTCGTCTCGGGCATGGGGTGACTCCTGGGTAAGGGACGGGTATTCAAACGAGCGGAGGATCCATCTCGCGGCCGAAATGGCGATGCTTGACCAGAGCGTCGAGGAACGCGGCGATGCCGGCGGCCGCTTGCCCCGCGTCGACCACGATGAGCCCCGTCCCACCCTGCGCCTGGCTCTTGTCCAGGGACTGCGGCAGTCCCGCCTGCGCCAGCAGCTTGCGCGAGGCGCCGATGGCAAGGATGGTCTTGCAGTGGCGGAACTGGTCCTTGACGAATTCCGCCGTGTGGCCATCTTGTGCCAGCGCCGCGACCGCCTCGTCGCCGTCCGGCAGCACCAGTCCGTCGAACAGGAAGCCAGGCTCGTTCTCCATCGACGCGTCGGCCTGCAGCGTGCCGCCATCGGCCGTCGCGAAGCCGCCGATGCGCGGGCCGACCAGGCGGCCGACCGCGCCGCGCTCGAGCAGCGCCGCCTGCAGTTGTTCGAGGGCCTCGGCCTGGACACCGGGCGCGACCAGCAGCGCCACCTTGCGTCCGCGCAGCGAGCCGTCGCCCGGGCGCGCCATCAGCGACAGCGCCGGCGACTTCTTCACTTCCGGCTTGGCGGGGTTGGGCAGCGCGAGAGGCAGCGGAGCCGGCATGGGATCCATGCCCAGCCCGTCGGCCACCTTCTTCGCCAGCGCCTCGGACGCATTGCGCAGCGAGGCCACCATGCGCTCGCGGATCGCCGACACGGTCACCTTGCTCAGCTCGAAGCGGAAGGCATTCGCGATGTGGTCCTGTTCGACCGGCGTCTGGCTCTCGAAGAAGAGGCGCGCCTGGGTGTAATGGTCGGCGAACTTCTCCGGCTTGGCGCGCACCTTGCCCTGTTCCTCCTTCGCCGAGATGCGCGCGGGCACCGACACGAAGCCCTGCATCGCGCCGGCCTGGAAGGGGCAGCCGCCCGCCAGCGAGTTGGGCTCATAGGCCACGCGGCCGCGGTTGATGGCCTGGCGATGCATGCCGTCGCGCTGGTTGTTGTGCACGGGCGCGATGGGCGAATTGATCGGGATCTCGTGGAAGTTCGGCCCGCCCAGGCGCGAGATCTGCGTGTCCACGTAGGAATGGATGCGGCCGGCCAGCAGCGGGTCGTTGCTGAAATCGATGCCGGGGATCACGTGCGCCACGCAGAAGGCCACCTGCTCGGTCTCGGCGAAGAAGTTGTCGGGATTGCGGTCCAGGACCATGCGGCCGACGATGCGCACGGGCACCAGTTCCTCCGGCACGAGCTTGGTGGCGTCGAGGACGTCGAAGCTGAATCGCTCGGCCTCCTCCTCGGTGAACACCTGCAGGCCCAGTTCGTATTCCGGATACGCGCCCGCCTCGATGCGCTCCCACAGGTCGCGCCGGTGGTAGTCCGGGTCGGCGCCGGAGATCTTCACCGCCTCGTCCCACACCAGCGAGTGCGTGCCGTACTTCGGCTTCCAGTGGAACTTGACGAACACCGACTCGCCCTGCGCGTTCACCAGGCGATAGGTGTGCACGCCGAAGCCTTCCATGGTCGCGTAGCTGCGGGGGATGGCCCGGTCGCTCATCGCCCACATCAGCATGTGCGTGGACTCGGGCATGAGCGAGACGAAATCCCAGAAGGTGTCGTGCGCGCTCGCGGCCTGCGGCATCTGGTGGTGCGGCTCGGGCTTCACGGCGTGCACCAGGTCGGGAAACTTCATCGCGTCCTGGATGAAGAACACGGGGATGTTGTTGCCCACCAGGTCCCAGTTGCCTTCGTCCGTGTAGAACTTCACCGCGAAGCCGCGCACATCGCGCGCCGTGTCCTTGGAGCCGCGCTCGCCGGCGACCGTGGAGAAGCGCACGAACACCGGCGTCACCTTGCCCGCCTGCTGGAAGGGCGCGGCCATGGTGAGGTCGGCAAGCGGCTCGTAGCATTCGAAGAAGCCGTGCGCGCCCGAGCCGCGCGCGTGCACGATGCGTTCGGGGATGCGCTCGTGGTCGAAGTGCGTGATCTTCTCGCGCAGGATGAAGTCTTCCAGCAGCACCGGCCCGCGCACGCCGTACTTCAGCGAGTTCTGGTTGTCGGCGATGCGCACGCCCTGGTTGGTGGTGAGCGGGCGCCCGGTCGCGTCGACGCGCACGCGATCGAGCGAGTCGATCGTGGCGTTGAGTCCGTCGAGCGCCTCGGTTCCCACCTTGTCGGAGCTGTTCATCTCCGACAGCGTGCTGCCGCCCGCCAAGCGCGAAGGCGCCTCGACGACCGCACCCGGATGCGGATTCACGCCGTTGTCGAAGCCATGCTCGGCGGCCTTGGTCTCGTGGTTGTCCATGGCGGCCGCCATCTGCTGGACCTCGGCCATCTTGCGCGCCGCGGGGTCGCCGGCGCCGGCGCTGTCGGGCGGCAGCTTCGCGGCTGCGCTGTCGGTGTTGCGGGAGGCGGACCGGGTTGCGGCCTTGCTGGCGGGGGCGGGAGCCTTGGGAGTCTTGGGCATGGAGCGGACGGAAAGCGTGGCGGGATTGCCAGCCAGCCAACGTACCGGCACCGCGCGACGCAAGTTGTAGGCGGAAGCCGACGCGTCGTCGGCCTTTCGGACGATGTCCCGCTGAGCCAGTGCGCGCTGCTCAGGCTTCGGTGTGCGCCTGGTCGATGTGGTGCGAAAGCGTGTCTAGCTCTTGCGACAGTGCGGAGGCGATGGCCATCATGGTCGCGCGACCGGCGCGCGTGAGGTGCACCTGGACCTGGCGCCTGTCCTCATCGCAACGACGACGCTCCACCAGGCCCGCGGACTCGCAACGCGACACCAGCCCCACGGTGCTGTGGTGCTCCAGCTGCAGGCGTTCGGCGAGTTCGCCGACGAGCGCCCAGTCGCGCTCGGGCATGCCCGCGACGTGCAGCAGAAGCAGGTACTGCGCGAACGTGACGCCGCGCTCGCGCGCAGCTTCCTCGCCCAGGCGCTCGAAGCGGCGCAGCTGGTGCCGGAACTCCGAGCGCGTGACGAGCTCGGCCTTGCTGAAGGTTCTGCGTCTGCTCACCATGGTGGACGCCGCGTGGCCACGGGCCGCGCCAGTATAAATCGCACCGCGATATAAACGGCCGGCTTGACAGCCCCTCGTCGGGACGGCTAGCCTGCCTGCCGCACCAGCATGAGCACGCCCAGCATCACCGGCTGGTGCAGCATGTACCAGGACAGGCTCCAGCGCCCCAGCCAGGCGAGCGGAGCGCCGGCGCGCGGAATCGCGCCCTGCACCACCGCCGGCCGCGCGCGCAGCAGCCACTGGCCCGCGGCCATGCCCCACCACATGACGCCGAGCCACGGCAGCAGCGGCACGTAGTCCTGGGTGACCGGCTTGAGCGACACGAAGCCGATCCAGTTCAGCCAGGGCCCGTTGAGCACGTGCAGGTTGCCGAAATGCACATGCACCGGCAGCGCGACGCGCGCGAGCGCGATCGCCACCGCACCGGCGAGCCACAGCCAGCGGCCCCAGTTCGCCGTGAGGCGCATGACGACCAGCATCACGGCGATGCCGTGCAGCACACCGAAGTAGATGAAGCTGTCGGGGAACATGAGGGCCGATCCCGCCGTCACCAGCAGCGCGCAGCCGGCGACCTGCGCCCACCGCCGCCAGAACCGCGGCCAGCCCTGGCCCTGCGCATGCGCGACGGCCTGTCCCAGGCCAGCGCAGAACAGGAACAGGCTCACGATCAGCGTACGCTGCGTGGTCCAGAACGGGTCGGACAGGAAGTTCTGCCGGGTCCAGCCGAAGTAGTTCAGGTCGAAGCAGAAATGGAAGACCGTCATCCAGACGATGGCGAGGCCGCGCAAGGCGTCGATGCGGTCAAAGCGGAGGCGGGCGGGAGTCGTTGGCACGCGGCCGAGTTTAGGGCCGGTCCGGTTGACTCGGGCGGGACGCCTGGTTCCAATCGCGCGGTGCCGGCCGCCGGTTGGCATGCCAACCAGGAGTTCCCGTGATGGTGCGACCGCGCTTCCCCTGCCTTTCCGTCCTGCCGGCGCCCTCATCGGCGCAGCAGCGCGGCCAGGAGGTCCGTTCGTGATCGGCACGCGGCGCCATTTCTGCGCGGCGACGGCCGCCCTGCTGGCCGGCTGCGCGAATCTCACCCCGCGCTCCACCGGTGCGGCGCGCGCCGAGCTCTCGACCACGGGCAAGCTGCGCGCGGCGATCAACTTCGGCAATCCCATCCTCGCGAACCGCGGCCCGGGCGGTGAACCCACCGGCGTGTCGGTGGACCTGGCGCGCGAAGCGGCGCGCCAGCTGGAACTGCCGCTGGAACTGGTCACCTTCAATTCCGCCGGAAACACGGTGGACGCGATGAAGGCCGGCCGGGTCGATCTCGCCTTCGTGGCGATCGACCCGGTGCGCGCCGCCGACATGGAGTACACCGCGCCCTACGTGATCATCGAGGGCGCCTACCTCGTGCGCGAGGGCTCGCCGCTGCGGCGCAACGAGGAGGTGGACCGGCCCGGAACGCGCATCGCCGTGGGCCGCGGCAGCGCCTACGACCTGTACCTCACGCGCGAGCTGAAGAACGCCAGCCTCGTGCGCGTACCGACCTCGCCGCAGGTGGTCGACGCCTTTCTCGCGCAGAACCTCGACGTCGCCGCGGGCGTGAAGCAGCAGCTGGAAGCGGACGCGAAACGCGTGGGCGGCGTGCGCCTGCTGCCCGGCCGCTTCATGGTGATCGAACAGGCCATGGGCGTGCCCAAGGGCCGCACGGCGGCGCAAGCCTGGCTGAGTGGCTACATCGAGGAGATGAAGGCCTCGGGCTTCGTCGCCCGCGCGCTGGAACGCCACCACATCGAAGGGGCCGCCGTGGCCCCTGCACGTTAGCTCAGGCCGCGCCGCGCGCCACCGGGGGCTCCTCCGAACCGTTCAGGACGCAGGCGAGGTGCAGCAGCAGCGGCACGCCGACTCCCACGCCGCCCAGAAGCGCGGCGTAGGCGGCGGGCAGCGCACTCCAGTCCACCGGTCCCTGCGTCACCAGCATGATCGACCAGCCGATGAAGAAGGGCAGGCCGGAGGCAGCCAGGGCGGCCACGGGCCAAAGGTACAGCCTCGGAATCCCGATGGCCCGCCCGCGCAGCACGGTGATGGCCACCATCAGCACCGGCATGCAGACCGTCACCACGTCGGTGAGCGCTATTCGCTCCGGTGTCGCCGCGGCACGGCCGAGGACTACCCAGGGACTCGCGACCTGCTGCAGCAGCACGCCAGCGATGTAGAGCAGAAGGAAGTTGAACCGGCGCATGGCGCTCCTCGCGGGACGAGCACCCATTGGGCACGGTCGCACGGCAGCGCTTCGTAGGCGCCGGCGGTTCGCCGGAGTAGGACCGGAGCGAAGCGGCAGGGCCGCCTCGCCGGTGTGCTCATGCGATCGGTTCGTGCCCGCGGCGCTCCGCTGCGGCGCGCGGTCGCCCGAGGCCCGGGACGAAACTCATTCCGCCTTGATGCCGGCGCGCTTGATGATCGGGCCCCACTTGGCCAGCTCCGCCTTCATGTAGGCCGCGAATTGCGCGGGCGTGCCGGGTTCCGGCTCCATGTACTGCGCGCGCAGCTTGGCGACGACGGCGGGGTCGCGCATGGCACCCACGAAGGCGGCATTGAGCTTGTCGATCACGTGCGCCGGCGTGCCCGCGGGCGCGATGACGCCGATCCAGGCACTGCCGTCCAGCGCCACGCCGCTCTCGCGGAAGGTGGGCACGTTGGGCAGCTGCGGCAGGCGCCTGGCGGTCGACACCGCGATCACCTTCATCTTGCCGGCCTCCACCTGCGGCATCACCGCCAGCGGCGCGAGGCTCACCATGTGCGTGTCGCCCTGCAGCACGCTCATCACCGCGGCGGGCGAAGACGCGAAGGGCACCTGCACCACGAAGCTGTTCGTCAGCGCCTTGATCGCTTCCATGCTCAGCTGCGACAGCGTGCCGACGCCGACCGAGGCGTAGTTGTACTTGCCGGGGTTCTTGCGCAGCAGGTCCATCAGCTGCTTCATGTTGTCGACGTGCAGGGTGTTGCTCACCGCCAGCACGTTGCCCTGGTGCACGCCGAACGTGATCGGCGCAAGGTCCTTGAACGGATCGTAGGGCAGGTTGTTGTAGATCAGCGTGTTGTTCACCAGCGGGCCGGTGATGGACACGCCGATCGTGTAGCCGTCCGGCGCGGCTTTGGCCACGACGTTGGTGCCCAGGTTGCCGCCGGCGCCCGCGCGGTTCTCGACGACGATGGGCTGGCCCAGCGTCTTGCCGGCCTGCTCGCTCACCAGCCGCGCGAACACGTCCGGCGTGGATCCGGCGCCGAAGGGCACGATCAGGTGGATGGGCCGCGCGGGATAGTCGCCCTGCGCGTGCGCCGCGGTCCATGGCGTGGCCAGCAGGGCGGCGCATGCGGATGCGGATGCGAGGGCTTTCAGGACCTGGCGTCGTGCGTTCACTGTTCGTTTTCTTTCTGCGGAGAGGGACCTGCGAGGGCTTCGGTCTGGCCGAAGTAGTTTTGTTCGCATGCAATATACCCGGCCACGAGGGCCCGGTAGGCCGACTCGACCACTTCGGGCAGGCCGTCGAAGCCGCCGTTGAAACCGGGCATCGCGCGTTCGGCATGCGCGCGCACCCGCGCGAACACCTCCGCCTGGCGCGCCGGCGCGCTCACCTGGAAGGCATCGCGCTTGAAGCGCGCGGCGTCCTTGACGTACATCGCCCGCTCGGCGAGCAGGCGCACGATGGCTTCGTCGATGCGGTCGATCTCGGCCCGCACGCCGGCGAGGTTTTCGGCCAGCGGACGGTAGGCGGGGTCGCGGAAGCGGCGCACGGGTGCGCCCTGCGCGTCGGGCTCGCGCTGCTTGTCGTTCATGTGCTCAGTCCACCCACTTGCGGGCGTTGTGCCAGATCTGCATCCAGGGGCTGAACGCCGACGGGTCGCCCGAAGTCCAGGACATCTGGATGTTGCGGAAGACGCGCTCGGGGTGCGGCATCAGCGCGGTGAAGCGGCCGTCGGCGGTGGTCACGCCCGTGAGGCCGCCGGCGCCGCCGTTCGGGTTGAAGGGGTAACGCTCGGTCGGCTGGCCCTGGTGGTCCACGAAGCGCATCGTGCGCACGACCCGCGATTCGTCGCCGCGCTGCACGAAGTTCGGATAGCCCTCGCCGTGCGCCACCGCGATGGGCAGGCGCAGTCCCGCCATGCCCTGGAAGAACAGGCTGGGCGACTCCAGCACTTCCACCTGCGACAGGCGCGCCTCGAAGCGCTCGCTGCGGTTGGTGGTGAAGCGCGGCCAGGCCTGCGCGCCGGGAATGATGTCGGCGAGTTCGGCGAACATCTGGCAGCCGTTGCACACGCCCAGGCCGAAGGTGTCCTGGCGCCCGAAGAAATCGCGGAACTGCTGCGCGAGCACGGGATGGAAGGTGATGCTGCGCGCCCAGCCTATGCCCGCGCCCAGCGTGTCGCCGTAGCTGAAGCCGCCGCAGGCGACGACGCCGCGGAAGGATTTCAGGTCGTGGCGGCCGGCCTGCAGGTCGGTCATGTGCACGTCCACCGCCTCGAAGCCCGCCTCGGTGAAGGCATACGCCATCTCGACGTGCGAGTTGACGCCCTGCTCCCGCAGGATCGCCACGCGCGGACGCGAGAGGTTCACGGCAGGCGCCGAAAGCCGGAAGCCCGCGGGCACGTGCACGTGCAGTCCCGTGTCCGCCGGGTCGCCGGCCGCGGCATGTTCGCCGTCGGCGCAGGCGGGGTTGTCGCGCTGCTGGCAGATCTTCCAGCTCACGCTGTCCCAGACCTGCTGCAGGTCGGCGATCTTCGCGGCGAAGACGCTCTTCGTGTCGCGCCAGACCTGGACCTCGCCCTTGCCGGCGTCTATCGCGGACGACTGGGGACGGGTCGTGCCGACGAAGTGGCTGTGGCGCGAGAGGCCGTGGGCGCGCAGCACCTGCATCACCTCGTTGCGCTCGGATGTGCGCACCTGCAGGAGCACGCCCGGTTCCTCGTTGAACAAGGCCTTGAGCGTGAGCTCCTCGCGGCGCGCGCTCACCTGCCCCGCCCAGTTCTTCGCATCGCCGTACTCGGCGCGGCTGTCGCTGATGCCGTCGCCTTCGGTGACCAGCAGGTCCACGTTCAGCGCGACGCCCACCTGGCCGGCGAAGGCCATCTCGCAGGCCGCCGCGAACAGGCCGCCGTCGCTGCGGTCGTGGTAGGCCAGGATGCGGCCCTGCGAACGCAGCGCGTTGACGGCGTCGACCAGGCGCACCAGGTCCTGTGCGTCGTCGAGGTCCGGCACTTCGCCGCCCGGCTGCTGCAGCACCTGCGCGAGGATGCTGCCGCCCATGCGGTGGCGGCCATGTCCGAGGTCGACCAGCACCAGCGTCGTGTCCTCGCTGGATTGCAGCTGCGGCGTGAGCGTGCCGCGCACGTCGGGCAGGCTCGCGAACGCGCTGACGATCAGGCTGACCGGCGAGGTGACCTTCTTCGTCGTTCCGCCTTCGCTCCACTGCGTGCGCATGGAGAGGCTGTCCTTGCCCACGGGGATGGACACGCCCAGCTGCGGGCACAGCTCCATGCCCACGGCACGCACGGTGTCGTACAGCGCGGCGTCTTCGCCGGGCTCGCCGCACGCGGCCATCCAGTTGGCCGAGAGCTTCACGCGCGACAGCGTGATCGGCGCGGCCAGCAGGTTGGTGATGGCCTCGGCGACGGCCATGCGGCCCGAGGCCGGACCGTCGACGGCGGCGAGCGGCGTGCGCTCGCCCATGCTCATGGCCTCGCCCGCGAAGCCGCGGTAGTCGGCCAGCGTCACCGCGCAATCGGCGACGGGCACCTGCCACGGGCCCACCATCTGGTCGCGGTGCGTGAGGCCGCCGACGGTACGGTCGCCGATCGTGACGAGAAAGCGCTTGGAGGCCACCGTGGGATGGCTCAACACCTTGATGGCGGCGTCCTGCAAGGCGACGCCGGTGAGGTCCAGGGGCGGAACCTCGCGCGCGATGCGCTTCACGTCGCGGTGCATCTTGGGCGCCTTGCCCAGGAGGACCTCCATCGGCATGTCGACGGCCGGAGCGCGCCCACCCCTGCCCTCCCCCAGGGGAGGAGGGAGGACA
>FTHB01000251.1_pt1 | contig 13405 bp, 16 predicted proteins | sample 1640851 | NCBI WGS metagenome assembly FTHB01 (sample SAMEA3914788, study PRJEB12502) | metagenome | biome: forest; material: soil | place: Canada | collected 2011-07-03 | depth 0.1 m
CAGGAAACGATGCGCGCCGACCGCCGCAACGCCTATGAGCAATGGGACAAGAGCCAGCCGGAGGCGCTGCTCGCCGAATGGCAACGCAGCAAGCCCCGGATCGCCGACGCGCTGGAGGGCGCGACGCGTTTCGCACAGGGCGAGGGGCGGCACGGGAAGTTTTGAAGGCGGGAGCGGGAGCGGGAGCGGGAGCGGACTGCCGGACGCAGAGGGCGCAAAGGGTACGCAGAGAGCGCAAAAGAAAACCATTGAAGTTTTCTTTGTCTCTTTCGCGTCCTCTGCGTACCCTTTGCGCCCTCTGCGTCCGGTTGTCCGAATTCGGTTGTCCGAATTCGGTTGTCCGAATTCGGTTGTCCGAATTCGGTTGCCCGCATTCGTCTGTCCGGATTCAGCTGTTGCGCCGATCAGCGCGGAATCGGCTGCGGTTTGCCGTTCTCGTCGATCGCCACGTAGGTCACCAGCGCTTCCGTGACCTTCACGAATTCGCCTTGCGAGCGGAAACGTTCCGCGAAGACTTCCACGTCCACCGTGATGGAGGTGCGGCCCACGCGGGTGACGGACGAGTAGAAGCTGAGGATGTCGCCCACGCGCACCGGCTGCTTGAAGATGAATTCCTTCACGGCCACGGTCGCCATGCGGCCGCGGATGATGCGCGCCGGGATCACCGAGCCGGCCAGGTCCACCTGCGCCATGACCCAGCCGCCGAAGATGTCGCCGTTGCCGTTGGTGTCCGCGGGCATGGGGATGACCTTCAGCACCAGTTCCTTGTCGGACGGCGGCGTGGCGGGCGAGTAGGGCGCCTGCGAAGCGCTTGCATTTGAGGACATGGGCACAATCTCTCGAAAGAACGAACGGATTGTCCCCCATGCGCCGCAGCGGCGAATCGAGTCCCCCCATTCCCCTTCCCGCCGGCGGCGCGGCCCAGCCACGCTCCGACTGGAGCACCCTCAAGCGCCTGTTCCCCTACCTCTGGGACTACAAGTGGCGCGGCCTGGCCGCGCTGCTGTTCATGATAGGCGCCAAGCTGGCCAACGTCGGCGTACCGCTGCTGCTGAAGCACCTGGTCGACGCGATGGACATCAAGAAGGGCGACCCCGCGGCCATCCTCGTCGTGCCCATCGGGCTGCTGGTGGCCTACGGGCTGCTGCGCCTGTCGACCTCGCTGTTCACGGAACTGCGCGACCTGGTCTTCTCCAAGGCCACGCAGGGAGCGGCGCGCAGGATCGCGCTGGAGACCTTCCGCCACCTGCATGCGCTGTCGCTGCGCTTCCACCTGGAGCGCCAGACCGGCGGCATGACGCGCGACATCGAGCGCGGCGTGCGCGGCATCGAGTCGCTGATCTCGTACTCCCTCTACAGCATCGTGCCGACGCTGATCGAGGTCACGATGGTGCTGACCATCCTGGCCGTGAAGTTCGACGTCTGGTTCGCGTGGATCACCATCGCCGCGCTCATCGTCTACATCGCGTTCACGGTCAGCATCACCGAATGGCGCACCAAGTACCGGCGCGAAGCCAACGAGTTCGATTCGGCCGCCCACACCAAGGCGGTGGACTCGCTGCTGAACTACGAGACCGTCAAATATTTCAACAACGAGGACTTCGAGGCGAACCGCTACGACGAGAGCCTCCGGCGCCTGCGCCGCGCGCGGCTGAAGGCGCAGACCACGTTGTCCATGCTGAACACCGGGCAGCAGGTGATCATCGCGATCGGCCTGGTCGCGATGCTGTGGCGCGCGACCACGGGCGTGGTGGGCGGCCGCATGACGCTGGGCGACCTGGTGATGATCAACGCCTACATGATCCAGCTGTACATCCCGCTGAACTTCCTGGGCGTGCTGTACCGCGAGATCAAGCAAAGCCTCACCGACCTGGACAAGATGTTCACGCTGATGGAAAAGGAGCGCGAGGTGGCCGACCGGCCCGGAGCGCAGCCGCTCCATGCGGGCCGCGGCCCCCACCCCAACCCTTCCGCAGGGGGGGAGGGAGAAGGCAATTGGACGGTGCGCTTCGAGCACGTCACCTTCGCCTACGAGCCGGCGCGCACGATCCTGTACGACGTGAGTTTCGAGATCCCCGCGGGGAAGACGGTGGCGGTGGTCGGGCCTTCGGGCTCGGGCAAGTCCACGCTCGCGCGGCTGCTGTACCGCTTCTACGACGTGCAGCAGGGCCGCATCACCATTGCCGGCCAGGACGTGCGCGAGGTGACGCAGGCCAGCGTGCGCCAGGCGATCGGCATCGTGCCGCAGGACACGGTGCTGTTCAACGACACGGTGGAATACAACATCGCCTACGGCCGCCCCGGTGCCACGCACGCGGAGGTGGAAGAGGCCGCACGCGCGGCGCGCATCCACGATTTCATCGCGTCCACGCCCAGGGGCTACGAGACCATGGTGGGCGAGCGCGGGCTCAAGCTCTCGGGCGGCGAGAAGCAGCGCGTGGCGATCGCGCGCACGCTGCTGAAGAACCCTCCCATCCTGATCTTCGACGAGGCGACCTCGGCGCTGGACAGCGCCAACGAGCGCGCGATCCAGGCGGAGTTGAAGAGCGCGGCGCAGAACAAGACCGCGCTGGTGATCGCGCACCGCCTCTCCACCGTGGTGGACGCGCACGAGATCCTGGTGATGGAAGCCGGGCGCATCGTCGAACGCGGCACCCACCAGGAACTGCTGGCGCGCGGCGGCCGCTACGCGGACATGTGGGCCCTGCAGCAAAGCGCCGAGGGCGAGCGCTTCGCCGAAGTCATCGGGATGTAGGCTCGGCACGGGTCCGGGAGATCGGTGATTCGCGCTGCCGGCACCGTTCCGAATAGCAGAACGCCTGCATTCGTTGATCGCGTGCAACACACGGGTTCCTCCGGAGCGCCTCGGGCTTCCGCGGCTTGCGGACGGGCTTTAGAGTGACGCGGCGGGTGCAAGGCCCGCGCATCAAAAACAACCATCCGGAGGAAACAATGAATATCCGTCTGTGCGGCGCCGCGGCGCTGTTGTTCGCCAGCGCGATCCTGGGCGGCTGCGCCACGAGCCGAAGCGAGGTGAAGATCGGCGGCGGCGAAGCCCTGACCAACGCGCCGGTGACGCAATCGCGCGCCGTCGTGATCCGTTCCGTGCGCGACGAGCGCCAGTTCGCCGAGAAGCCGTCCGACCCGAGCGTGCCTTCGCTGGGCTCAGCGGGCGGCAACGATGCCGAGAAGGCGCGTGCGATCGGCCGCAAGCGCAACGGCTTCGGCCAGGCACTGGGCGACGTACTGCTGGAGAATGGCCAGACCGTGACCGGCGTGGTCCGCGACAACCTCGCCTCCGCTTTCCGGCAGGCCGGCTACCGCGTCGCACCGGACCTCGCGTCGGCCGGGTCTTCGCCGCTGATAGTCGATGTGGCCGTGCGGAAGTTCTGGGCCTGGTTCACTCCGGGGATGATGAGCATCAGCCTCTCGGCGAACATAGAGACCGATGTGCGCATCTCGGGCGGCGGAACGTCGACCGTGGTGAGCGTTGCGGCCAAGGACGAACGCATGGTCGCCAATGACGAAGCCTGGGTCGAGATCGTGCAGAAGGCGCTGGCCGCGTACCGCGGCGAAGCGGCCAGACGCGTCGCGTCGGCCTCGCACTGATGGACATCCGCCCCTTCCGCGACGAGGACGAGCAGGCCGTGGTCGCCCTGTGGCGCGCCTGCGGCCTCACGCGCCCCTGGAACGATCCGCACAAGGACATCGCGCGCAAGCGCGTCGTGCAGCGCGAGCTGTTCCTCGTGGGCGAGCGGGAGGGGCGGGTGGTCGCCACCGTGATGGCCGGCTACGACGGCCATCGCGCCTGGATGTACTACCTGGCCGTCGATCCCGCCTTGCAGGGGCAGGGCCTCGGCACGCTGCTGGTGCGGCGCATCGAGGAGGAGATGCTGGTGCGCGGCTGCCCCAAGCTGAGCCTGCTGGTGCGCAGCACCAATGCGCAGGTGCTGGCCTTCTACCGCAAGCTCGGTTACGCCCAGGACGATTCGGTCCCGCTGGGAAAGCGCCTGATTCCCGACCAATAGCGGCTTGCCGCCCGCGGCGAAACGGCTACCCTTGTCGCTTCGACGAGGGAGGTTCGCATGGTCCCCTGGTTCTTCTTCTGGGCCCCGCAGCTCACGATGCCCTTCGGCGGTGCCGTGGCGCAGGACATCCGGCCCGACACCAACTGGTTCTTCGCGGGCATGGCGCCGGGCGCGGGCGATCCCGTGATCGAGCGCAAGGCCTTCGACGTCGCCTCCTACGGCCGGCAGCTGGGGCTGATCACCGAAGTGCTGGTGGACCTCGCCGCGCAGGCACCACCCAAGACGGCGCAGGGCCGCAAGTCGCTGCAGCGCCTGCGCGAGATCCAGGCGCGCATCGAGGACATCAAGGAGCGCGATGCCATCGACGTGCTGGAGCAGATCGACAGCCTGCTCGCGCGCCTGAAGAAGACCCACCCGGAGCGGCTCGCCGCCGCCCGCCGGCGCATCGCGCATGCCCTCTCCGTCGACGAAGGCTGAAGCGCTGCGCATCGGCCTGGTCTCGGACACGCACGACCTGCTGCGGCCCGAGGTGCTGGACTACCTGCACGGCAGCGACCACATCGTCCACGCCGGCGACATCTGCGGCGACGCGGTGCTGGAGACGCTGCGCTCGCTGGCGCCGCTGACCGTCGTGCGGGGCAACAACGACCGCGGTGCCTGGGCGGGGAGCTTGCCCGAGCAGGCGACAGTGCGGCTGGGCGGCGTCGCCGTGCATGTGGTGCACGATCTGAAGGACCTGCTGCTCCCCGGGGGCGTGCGGGTGGTGGTCTCCGGCCACTCGCACAAGCCGAGGGTGCAGGAGCGCGACGGCGTGCTTTACGTGAACCCGGGCAGTGCCGGGCCGCGCCGCTTCCAGCTGCCGATCTCCGCGGGCGAACTGCGCATCGCGGGCGGCGAGGTCACGGTCCAGCTGCAAAGTTTCTGAAGCGCATTGCCATCGCCGGCATGTTGCGCGTCGATTGGGGGCTTCCGCCGACACGCGGACGTCACCTCGGCACCCACAATGGCCTGCATGACACGTCGAAGCTCCAACGCCCTGGCCCGCCAGGCCACCGAACTCGCCATCGCGGTGCCGCAAGTGGTCGGGCACCGGCTCGCCCGCATGGCGCTCGCGGGTCCCGTCCCCAATGCGCGCGACCGCCGTGAGTTCCACGCGATGGGCCAGGAAAAGGTGCACGCCTTCTGGCAATCGTGGTTCGCCATGGGCTGGGCCATGGTGCAGGCGATGCAGCAGGCCTGGCTGGCCAGCCTGCAGGGCGCGCGCGTGCCGCTGCTGGACACGCATGCCATCCTGTCCAAGGGCATGGCGCCGGTGCACCGCAAGGCGACCGCCAACGCGCGCAGGCTGGCACGCACCCGATAAGGGGCTTCGCCCTTTTGGAGTGATACTCCCCGGCCATGGAAACGAAGTGGCTGGAAGATTTCGTGAGCCTCGCCGAGACGCGCAGCTTCAGCCGCTCGGCGCAGCTGCGCCACGTCACGCAGCCCGCCTTCTCGCGCCGCATCCAGGCACTGGAGGCCTGGGCGGGCACGGACCTGGTCGATCGCAGCTCCTATCCGACCCGGCTCACGCCCGCCGGTGAGACCCTGTACGCGCAGTCCATCGAAATGCTGCAGGCGCTGCACAACACGCGCGCCATGCTGCGCGGCCACGCGTCGGCGGGCCAGGACGTCATCGAGTTCGCCGTGCCGCACACGCTGGCCTTCACCTTCTTCCCGGCCTGGGTGTCCAGCCTGCGCGAACGCTTCGGCCCGCTCAAGAGCCGCCTCATCGCGCTGAACGTGCACGACGCCGCGATGCGGCTGGTGGAAGGCAGCTGCGACGTGCTCATCGCCTACCACCATCCTTCGCAGCCGCTGCAGCTGGATGCGGACCGCTACGAGATGGTCACGCTCGGCGCCGAGACGCTGGCGCCCTACAGCCGCCCCGACGAGCAGGGCCAGCCCCTGTTCCGGCTGCCGGGGCGGTCCGCGCACCCGCTGCCTTACCTGGGGTACGCGCCAGGCGCCTACCTGGGCCAGCTCACCGACTTGCTGCTGAAGCAATCCGGCACCGCGATCCACCTCGACCGCGTGTACGAGACCGACATGGCCGAAGGCCTCAAGGCCATGGCCATGGAAGGCCACGGCGTCGCCTTCCTGCCCCACAGCGCCGTGCAGAAGGAGTTGCGCGCGGGGGCGCTGGTGAGTCCCTTGCCGGCGGACATGCAGCCGCTGGAGATCACGATGGAAGTGCGCGCCTACCGCGCGCGTCCCTCGGGCAAGCAGCCGGCCAAGGGCACGGCGCAGGCGCTGTGGGGCTTCCTGGGACAGGCCGCGCTGGACGGAACGCTGCCGAAACCCTGACGGGTGCATGCCCTGCAGCGCGTCCACCGGGCACAAACCCTGCTTACCTCGTCTTCCCACAGGCCCTAAGCTTCCGCGACCCATGGCACGCGGTGGGGCGCGCAGTCGCGCCTAGAATTTCAGCTTGCCCTTGTTTAACGAACTCCAGGAGATTTGAATGAAGAAGAAGTTGCTGCTGGCCGCCGCCCTGACGGCGGTTGCCTTCGGAGCCTTCGCGCAGGCGAACGACACCATCGCCAAGGTCAAGGCTTCCGGCAAGGTGGTGATGGGCACGCGCGAGTCCTCCGCGCCCCTGGCCTACACCCTGGGCAACAACCAGTTCACGGGCTACCACGTCGAACTGTGCAACCGCATCCTGAAGTCCGTCTTCCCGGGCGTGCCGGTCGAATACGTCGCGGTGACCTCCGCCAACCGGATCCCGCTGGTGCAGAACGGCACCGTGGACATCGAGTGCGGCTCCACCACCAACAACGAAGCCCGCGCGAAGGACGTCGCCTTCGCGCTGACCACCTACGTGACCGAAGTGCGCACGGCGGTGAAGGCGAGCTCGAACATCAAGTCGGTCGCCGACCTGAACGGCAAGACCGTCGCGACGACCACGGGCACCACCTCGGTCGCGCTGCTGCGCAAGAACAAGCGCGCGCAAGGCATCCAGTTCAAGGAGGTCTACGGAAAGGACCACGCCGACAGCTTCCTGCTGCTGGAGTCCGGCCGCGCCGACGCCTTCGTGATGGACGACAACATCCTGGCCGGCCTGATCGCGGGCTCGCAGAGTCCCAAGGACTACAAGATCGTGGGCGAGACGCTGAACGTCGAGCCGATCGCGCTGATGATCCGCAAGGACGATCCCAAGTTCAAGGCGGCGGTGGACGATTACATCCGCAAGGCCATGAAGGACGGCGAGATCAAGCTGCTGTACGCCAAGTGGTTCCTGCAGCCGATCCCGCCGAAGAACACCAGCGTGAACCTGCCCATGGGCAAGATCCTCACCTCGCTGGTCGCCGCGCCGAACGACAAGCCGGCCGAAGCCTTCAACAACCAGTAAGAAGCTGACGCACGCCGGCCGCTCCTCGCGGCCGGCGCTTCCAAGAACGACGAGGAGGAGCGGATGGCGCTCGATTGGCAGATCTTCTGCCAGGACACGATCGACCGGACCGCGGTCCAGGGTTGCTTCGGCACCGGCGGCCCCAAGGGAACGCAGACCTACCTGGACTGGCTGCTGCAGGCCTGGGGCCAGACGGTCCAGGTCTCGGCGCTGTCGCTGGTCGTGGCGCTGGTGCTGGGTGCCCTCATCGGCACGATCCGCACGCTTCCCGACAGTCCCTGGCTCGCGCGCATCGGCAACTGGTGGGTGGAGTTGTTCCGCAACATCCCGCTGCTGGTCCAGATCTTCCTCTGGTACCACGTGATGCCGGTGCTGATCCCGGCGTTCGCCGACACGCCCAAGCTGGTGCTCGTGGTGCTGGGGCTGGGCCTCTTCACCTCGGCGCGCATCGCCGAACAGGTGCGCGCGGGCATCCAGGCCCTGCCGCGCGGGCAGCGCTACGCCGGCATGGCGATGGGGTTCACGACTGCGCAGTACTACCGCTACGTGCTGCTGCCCATGGCCTTTCGCATCATCATCCCCCCGCTCACCAGCGAGGCGATGAACATCTTCAAGAATTCCTCGGTCGCCTTCGCGGTGTCGATCACCGAGCTGACCTTCTACGCGCAGCAGGTGGGCGAAGAGACGGCGCGCGGCGTCGAGGTGTACATGGCCGTGACGGCCCTCTACATCGTGTCGGCGCTGGCGATCAACCGCATCATGGCCTTCATCGAGAAGCGCGCGCGCGTCCCGGGCTTCGTCGCGCAGACCGGCGGGGGCGGGCACTGATGCACGCGCTCGACTTTTCCTTCTTCACCGGCGAGGTCTTCCGCTCCTACATCCTGAACGGGATGTACTTCAGCTTCGCGCTGACGGCGATCTCCACGCTGGGCGGCATCGTCTTCGGCACCATCCTCGCGCTGATGCGCCTGTCGGGCCGCAAGGTGCTGGACATCCCCGCGGCCATCTACGTCAACGGCATGCGCTCCATCCCGCTGCTGATGGTGCTGCTGTGGTTCTTCCTGCTGGTGCCCTTCATCATCGGCCGCCCCATCGGGGCGGAGCTGACGGCGGTGATCACCTTCATCGCCTTCGAGGCGGCGTACTTCTCGGAGATCGTGCGCGCGGGCATCCAGTCGATCGCGCGCGGGCAGGTCTTCGCCGGGCAGGCGCTGGGCATGAGCTACGGGCAGAACATGCGGCTGGTGATCCTGCCGCAGGCCTTCCGCAACATGATCCCGGTGTTCCTCACGCAGACCATCATCCTGTTCCAGGACACCTCGCTGGTCTACATCATCACGGCGCACGACATGCTGCACGGCTTCACGGTGGCCGGCAACAACCTGAGCCATCCGCGCGAGAGCTACATCCTTGCCGCGGTCTTCTACTTCGTCATCTGCTTCACGCTGTCCTACCTGGTGAAGAAGCTGCAGAAGAAAATCGCCATCATCCGCTGAAGGACACGCCATGAGCGAACAACAATCCATGATAGCCGTGCACCACGTGTCCAAGTGGTACGGCCCGGTGCAGGTGCTCAATGACTGCAATGTCGGCATCAACAAGGGCGACGTGGTCGTCGTCTGCGGCCCCTCGGGCTCGGGCAAGTCCACGCTGATCAAGACCGTCAACGGCCTGGAGCCGATCCAGAAGGGCGAGATCTTCGTCAACGGCACGCAGGTGAACGACCCCAAGACCGACCTGCCCAAACTGCGCAGCAAGGTCGGCATGGTGTTCCAGCACTTCGAGCTGTTCCCCCACCTGTCGGTGACCGAGAACCTCACGATCGCGCAGGTGAAGGTGCTCGGGCGCAGCATGGACGAAGCCAAGGCGCGCGGCCTGAAGATGCTCGATCGCGTGGGCCTGATGGCGCACAAGGACAAGTTCCCCGGCCAGCTCTCCGGCGGCCAGCAGCAGCGCGTGGCGATCGCCCGCGCGCTGTCGATGGACCCGATCGTCATGCTGTTCGACGAGCCGACCTCGGCGCTCGACCCCGAGATGGTCGGCGAGGTGCTCGACGTGATGGTGGGCCTGGCCAAGGAGGGCATGACCATGATGGTGGTCACGCACGAGATGGGCTTCGCGCGCAAGGTCGCCAACCGCGTGATCTTCATCGACGTGGGCGGCCGCATCCTCGAGGACTGCAGCAAGGACGAGTTCTTCGGACACCCCGAGAACCGGCAGCCACGCACCAAGGACTTCCTGAACAAGATCCTCGCGCACTGAGGCCTTGCTCCCCCTCCCCTTCCGGGGGAAGGCCGGCGCGGGGGCGGTGGGACAATAGGCCATGTCCCAGACCCTCACCATCACCCGCCCGGACGACTGGCACCTGCATGTACGTGACGGCGCGGCCATGGCCTCGGTCGTGCCGCACTCGGCGGCGCAGTTCGGCCGGGCGCTGATCATGCCCAACCTCAAGCCGCCGGTGACCACGGCGGCGCTGGCGAGCGCGTACCGCGAGCGCATCCTCGCGGCCGTGCCGAAAGGCGTGCGGTTCGAGCCCCTGATGTCGCTGTACCTCACCGACCACCTCGCGCCCGACGAGATCGCGCGCGCGAAGGCGGCAGGCGTCGTCGCGGTGAAGCTCTATCCCGCGGGCGCGACCACCAACAGCGCCGCCGGCGTGACCGACATCCGCAAGACCTATCCCACGCTGGAAGCGATGCAGCGCGCCGGCATCCTGCTGCTGGTGCACGGCGAGGTCACCGACCCGAACGTCGACATCTTCGACCGCGAAGCCGTGTTCCTGGAAACGCAGCTCAAGCCGCTGCGCCGCGATTTCCCCGAGCTGAAGATCGTCGTCGAACACATGACCACCAAGGACGCCGTGCAGTACGTGCGCGACGCGGACCGCTTCACCGCCGGCACGATCACGGCGCACCACCTTCTCTACAACCGCAACGCGATCTTCACCGGCGGCATCCGCCCGCACTACTACTGCCTGCCGGTGTTGAAGCGCGAAGTGCATCGACAGGCGCTGGTCGAGGCCGCCACCAGCGGCAGCCCGAAATTCTTCCTCGGCACCGACAGCGCACCGCACCCCGCAGTGCTCAAGGAACACGCGCTGGGCTGCGCCGGGTGCTATACGGCGCTCTCGGCGATGGAGCTCTATGCCGAGGCCTTCGACAGCGTCGGCGCCATCGACAAGCTCGAAGGCTTCGCGAGCTTCTTCGGCGCCGACTTCTACGGCCTGCCGCGCAACACGGGCAAGCTCACGCTGAAGAAGGAGGCGTGGCAACTGCCCGAGACGGTTCCCTTCGGCGAAGCGGAGCTCAAACCCTTGCGTGGTGGCGAGACGCTGCCGTGGCGGGTGGTGGCATGAACGCGCCCGATGCCCGCAACCGCATGACCGCGGCGCTGTTCCTCGACGCCGACAACATCTCCGACGCCGCCGCGGTCGACCGCTGCGTGCAGCTGCTGCAGGAGCAGGGCCTGCGCCTGACGGTGCGCCGTGCCTACGGGGGCCACGAAAAACTCGGCGGACTCAAGGACTGCCTGCTGCGCCACGGCATGCGGCCGCTGGTGAACCAGGGCAAGGGCACCACGGACGCCCTGCTGGTGGTGGACGTGATGGACATGCTGCATGCCGGCGTACTGCCGGCCGTCGCGGCGATCGCCTCCAGCGACGGCGACTTCGCGCCGCTGGCCACGCGCCTGCGGGAAGAGGGCGTGTGGGTCGTGTGCCTGGCGCAGCGCGGCAAGTCCGCGGGAGCGGAGCTGGCCAAGGCGTACGACGAACTGCTGTTCCTCGATGCCCCGGCGGAGCGAGCGGCCGAACCTGCCGCGCGCCCCGCGCGCAAGACCGCGGCCCGCAAGACACCCGCACCCGCACCCGCGCCGCCCGCCGATCCGCTGCGGCGCCTGCTGTCCGACATCCCGGGCTTCGACGAGGGCAAGGTCGTCGAACTCAATGACGTCGTGCAGCGGCTGCGCGCCGAGAAACTGCTCGGAAGAAGCGCGAGCGGCCCACGCTACCTGGCGAAGAACGCGCCCTACGTGCAACTCACCCCGTCCGCGCAGCCGAACAAGGTGCGCCTGAAGGAAGGCCGGGGCTGATGGACGTGGACTGGTCGCAGGCCTGGTACGCGCCCTGGCGCGATCCGGGCGCTGCGATCGGCCAGCGCATCGCCGCCGGCACGCCGGCGCACGAGGCACTGAACGCGGGCGACGCGCCAGTGCGCTTCGTCGCGCAGGAGCAGCTTCCCGCGGGCGTGCCCTACGAACAGTTCATCTTCGACACCGGCCAGTGCCCCGTGCGGCCCGGCCCGCACGACTTCTTCAACGCGCTGGTGTGGATGCGCTTTCCGCGCGCCAAGGCGGCGCTCAACCGCCTGCAGGCCGCGGAGATCGCGCGCGACGGCATCGCCGCGCGCCGCGGCCCCGTGCGCGATGCCATCACCGTGTTCGACGAGAATGGCGCGCTGCTGCAGGCGCCGCCCGCGCTGTGGAACGCGCTGCGGGAGCGCGCTTGGCGGCGGCTCTTCGTGGAGCTGCGCCCGCTGTGGCGCGAGGCGCGGCTCTGGATCTTCGGCCACGCGCTGCTGGAGCAACTGGCGAATCCGCGCAAGGGGCTGACGGCGCATGTCTGGTGCGCCGATGCGGCCCTGGCTTCGGCAGCAGAGGCCGACGCCTGGCTCGCTGCGCACTGCACGCGCGAGGCGCTCGCGGCCAAGCCCTTCACGCCGCTGCCGGTGCTGGGCGTGCCGGGCTGGTGGGCCGGCAACGAGAACTTTTCCTTTTATGATGACTCCCTCGTATTCCGTCCACGCAAGACGGCAGAACCCATAACAACAACGTCCGCGGGCTCCTCGCGCTCTTGATTTCCGCCGGCGCCAACCGCATCTGGCGCGCGAGGGTGTATCTCATCCACCCTACGGAGTTTCCAAACAATGAAACGCATCTTCCTGTTCCTGGCAACCAACCTGGCCGTGGTCGTCGTCCTCGGCGTGGTCGCCAGCCTGCTGGGGGTCAACCGCTACCTCACCGCCAACGGGCTGAACCTGGGCGCGCTGCTGGTGTTCGCCTTCATCATGGGCTTCGGTGGCGCCATCATCTCGCTGCTGCTGTCCAAGCCCATCGCCAAGTGGAGTTCGGGCGTGCAGGTCATAGCAACGCCGCGCAACGCCGACGAGGCCTGGATCGTCAACACGGTCCGCAAGTTCGCCGACCAGGCCGGCATCGGCATGCCCGAGGTCGGCGTCTTCGAAGGCGAGCCCAATGCCTTCGCCACGGGCGCCTTCAAGAACAGCGCGCTGGTCGCGATCTCCACCGGCTTGCTGCAAGGCATGACGCGCGAGGAAGTCGAGGCCGTGATCGGCCACGAGGTTTCGCACATCGCCAACGGCGACATGGTGACGATGACGCTGATCCAGGGCGTGATGAACACCTTCGTCGTGTTCCTCTCGCGCGTGATCGGCTACGTCGTCGACGGCTGGCTCAGTCGCGGCGAGACGCGTCGCGGCCCCGGCATCGGCTACTACATCACGACCATCGTGCTGGACATCCTGCTCGGTTTCGTCGCGGCCATGATCGTGGCCTGGTTCTCGCGGCAGCGCGAGTTCCGCGCCGACCGCGGCTCGACGCAGTTGATGGGGAACAAGCAGCCCATGATCCACGCGCTCGCGCGCCTGGGCGGCATGGTGCCCGGCGAGCTGCCCAAGGGCCTGCAGGCCCTGGGCATCACGTCCGGCGTGGGCAAGCTGTTCTCGACGCACCCGCCGATCGAGGAGAGGATCGCGGCGCTGCAGCAGGCGTGAGCTCGTGCTCGTCCAACAAGTTCTTTGCGAATTTCGATTCGCGCAAATCGCGAAGAACCAAAAGAGGCCGCCCTTGGGCGGCCTCTTCGTATCCGGAATAAGTGTGAAGCGCGCCGTTACGCCGGATTCTGTGCGCCCGGTTGCCCGGGCGTGACCGTCATTCTTCTGGGCCGGGAGTCGCCTCCGCGGCTCGG
>FTHB01000503.1_pt1 | contig 13404 bp, 12 predicted proteins | sample 1640851 | NCBI WGS metagenome assembly FTHB01 (sample SAMEA3914788, study PRJEB12502) | metagenome | biome: forest; material: soil | place: Canada | collected 2011-07-03 | depth 0.1 m
CACCACGCTGGGTGCGTGGGGCGGGCGATTTACCCGGGTGTTCGCATTGTGCGCACTGCACGCCGGCGCGGCGCGTCAGCGCGACAGCCGCGCGCAGCAGGTGCTGCAGCGGCTGGATGAACTGCTGCAGGAGTGCGCGACGCTGCCCGACGCGCTGGGCACGTTCGAGGGGGTCGACGCCGTCGCAGTGTTCACGCGGCTGCTGGCGCGGACCCGTTTCGAGCCGGCGACCGGCGATGCCGCCGTCACGATCAGCGCGGCCCTGGCCGATCCGGTAGTGCACTACGACGGGATCTGGGTCAGCGGACTGCACGCCGGAGTGCTGCCGCAGCGCGCCCGTTTTGATCCGTTCATTCCGCTGTCACTGCAGCGCGCGGCCGGGATCATCACCGCGGATGCGCCGGCGCTGGTCGAGCAGGCCGGGCAGGTATTGGACATCCTGTGCCGCAGCAGCCGCGAATTCATCGTCAGTGCCCCGCAGCACGCTGAGGATCTGGAACTCGCCGCCTCCGCGTTGCTGGCACGGTACCCACCCGAGGCCCAGGCTGCGCCGCAGCCCGACGCGCAGTGGCCGCAACTCATTCGCGCAAGCCGTAGGATCCAGGAGTTCGTGGATGAGAGCGGTGTGGACTGGCCCCGGGCCGTACCGCTGCCCTCCGGCACGCGCGCCGTGGAACTGCAGAGCCGCTGTCCGTTCCGTGCCTACGCGCAGCTGCGCCTGCGCGCCGAGCCGCTGGAGTCCCCGGTACCGGGAATCACACCACGCGAGCGCGGCCAGATGCTGCACCGGGCACTGGAGCTGCTATGGCAGCAGCTGCGTGATTCCTCCGCGCTGGCGGCGGCGCGAGCCAGCCGGACCCTGGCGCAGCAGGTCGGTGACTGCGTCGCGCGGGCCGGCGCCGAGATCCTGCGCGGCACCGATACCGACGACAGCGCGGATCCGGCATTCTCCGCGGCGGCGGATGCGACCGGACTGCTGGCGTTGCGACGCGCCGCCATTGCGCGGGAGCTGGGGCGGGCCACTCGGCTGATCACTGCCCTGTGTGACCTGGAAGCCTCCCGGAGTGCCTTCGCGGTGCACGAACTGGAGAGCAAGCACCGGGTACGCATCGGTCAGGCCCTGCTCGACGTGCGCATCGATCGCATGGATCGGCTCGGCGATGGCACGCATGTGATCCTGGATTACAAATCCGGCCGGGCAGTGACCCCGGACTGGGAAGTCGAGCAGACCACGCATCCGCAGCTGCTGGTCTATCTGCAGGCCACGCGCGCACCGGTGAGCGCCCTGGCGGTGGCACACCTGGATCCGAAGTCGGTGGTGTTCAAGGGCATCGGTGATGAGGACTTCCGTCTGCCCGGCGTCAGGGGTACCGCCGGCAGCTGGTCGCAGCAGCTGCTGGCCTGGAACGAGCAGGTGACCCAGCTGGCGGATGACTTCGTCCGCGGCGCTGCGCGGGTGGCGCCCACGGACCGGGCCTGCGACTACTGCCACCTGCACGCTTTTTGCCGGATCGCGGATGCGGCGGCCGACGCCCAGGAGCCGCCGTGACGGCGCTGCTGCCAGCGGCTGCGGCGGCCGCTGAGCTGGCCGCCGACGAGGAGGCCCGCGCGCGGGCAGTCGATCCGCGCCGCTCGGTGATCCTGCAGGCGCCGGCCGGCTCAGGCAAGACCACGGTGCTGATCGATCGGCTGCTGGTGCTGCTCGCCCAGGCCGAGATGCCGGAGGACATTCTCGCCATCACCTTCACGCGCAAGGCGGCGGCTGAAATGGCCTTGCGGGTGACGCAGGTCCTGAACGGGCCCGGCGCCCGGGCGCAGGCGGTACGCGAGCGGTCCCAGGCGCGTGGCTGGCGGCTGCTCGAGAATCCCGGCCGCCTGCGGATCCAGACGCTGGATTCGCTGAATCGCGCACTCGCGCTGCAGATGCCCCTGGCGGTGCGCGGCAGCGGCGCACTCCGGGTCCTGCAGCAACCGCACGGCGCCTACCGGATGGCGGCACGGCGCACGCTGCTGGATGCACAGACGGACCCGGGTCTGCGTCCGGACGTGCAGCGCCTGTTTGAACGCATGGAGAATGACTTCGGACGCTGCGAGAGCCTGATCGCGAGCATGCTGGCGACGCGTCCGCACTGGTTGCCGCACCTGCTGGGGGATGCCGCCGCCGAGCTGGCGGGTCGCGTACGCGACAGTCTGCAAGCGGTGATCGAGGCGCGTCTGGCCCAGGCGCGGCAGCTGCTGCCCGCCGCCGTGCTCGCCGCAGGCGTGGCACTGTGCCGCGAAACCGCACATCACCTGCAGGCACGCGCCACCCCGCCCGGGGCCTGGTGCGAGTTCCTGGCCGCGCCCAGCCCGACGGTGCCGAACCTGCGGCACTGGCAGGCGCTGGCCGCCATGGCGCTCACCGCCGCCGGTTCGTGGCGCAAGCGGCTGGATGCACGCGGCGGATTTCCCAAGCAAGAGCCGGCGCTCAGACAACGAGGCATTGAATGGCTGGCGCAGCTTGCCGCGCAGCGCGGCGCGCTGGAGCTGTTCGTCGAGCTGCAGCTGCTGCCGGATCCGGAACTGGGCGCCGATGAAACCGACATGCTCGGGGTGCTCGCACGATTGCTGGGACTGGCCGTCGCCGAACTGGATCTGGTCTTCGGTGAATGGGGCCGGGTGGACTATCCGGCGGTCGCGGCGGCGGCGCGCGCCGCACTGGGCAGCATCGATGAGCCGACCGATCTGGCGCTGCGCCTGGACAACCGCATCCGGCACATTCTCGTTGACGAGTTCCAGGACACATCGCTCGAGCAGACCCGACTGCTGACGTTGCTGACCGCCGGCTGGGCGCCCGAAGACGGCCGAACGCTGTTTCTGGTGGGCGATCCGATGCAGTCCATCTACGGCTTCCGCGAGGCCGAAGTGGGCATGTTCCTGAACGCACGCACCGCCGGCATCGGTTCGGTGCCGCTCGAGGCGTTGACCCTGCGGCGCAACTTCCGCAGCGCCCCGGAGCTCGTGGCCTGGACCAACCGGGTGTTCGCCCAGTGTTTTCCGAAAGTGGACGATGCGCGCACCAGCAGCGTCGCCTATTCGCCCAGCTTTGCGGCGCGCGCCGGCAGCACCGCCGGACGGGTGCAGCTGCATCGCGTGGCACCGGGTGACTCTGCGGCCGAAGCGCGCAGCATCGCGCGTATCGTCAGCGGGCTGCGTGCCGCGCAGCCGGCTTCGAGCATCGCCATCCTGGTGAGCGCGCGCTCGCATGCCGCGCCCATCGTGCTGGGACTCGAAGCGCTGCAGATCCCGGTCGCCGGCGTGGACCTGGTGCCGCTGGCCCACTTGAGCATCGTGCGTGACCTGATGTCGCTGGCTCAGGCGCTGGATCACGAGGCCGACCGCACCGCCTGGTTCGCGATCCTGCGTGCCCCCTGGTGTGGTCTGACCCTGAACGAGATCACGACGCTGAGCGGCGCAGACCGTCACACCACGGTGTGGGAGCGGATCTGCGATGAGGCGGTGCTCGCCGAGCTGACGCCCCAGGCGCGACAGCGGCTGGAGCGTGTGCGCGAAGCGCTCCGCGCCAGTCACCAGTCCGATCTCAGCCGGCGGGTCGAGAGCGCCTGGCTGCTGCTGGGCGGCCCGGCCGCCTGCGCACAGGACAGCGACCTGCGTCATGCGCGCGCGTTCTTCGATGCCCTGGCGCAGTGGTCGCAGGAACCGGACTGGGGCGGACCGCAGGAGTTGCCGGAACGCCTGGAGCGGCTGTTTGCCTCCCATGAGGCGGGCGCCGCGGGGACGGTGCAGGTCATGACCATTCATCGCGCCAAGGGTCTTGAATTCGATCACGTGATCCTGCCCGGCCTGGGCCGGCGACGGCGCGGCTCCGAGCGCCAGCTGCTGCAATGGCTGGACCTGCCACGTGGAACCCGGGGCAGCGACCTGTTGATGGTGGCCGTGCCGCCGACGGCGGCCACGGGCCCCACCGCGCTGGGCCGATACGTGACCCGTCTGCAGCAGCAGCGCGAACAGCACGAGGCGACCCGCCTGCTGTACGTGGCGGCAACGCGGGCACGGCTGCAGCTGCATCTGTTCGGCCAGCTCGAGGAGCCGCGCGAAGGCGAGCCGCAGCGACGGCCGGCGGGCGGCACGCTGCTCGAGCGGCTGTGGCCGGCACTCAAGGAGCATTTCCCGCGCCACATCGAACGGCACGCGGATACGGCGCTGCCGCAGACCGGAAGCGTCAGCCGGGTGCCGGGCACGCTCGAACGGCTCAGTGCCGAGTGGCAGCTACCGCCGCCGCCGCCGCGGCCACGGCCGCAGGTGCTGCCCGTTGCCGCCTACGAGGCCCTGCAACCGCCGACCGCAGCCGGTGCGCAGCTCGCGGATCGCGCGGTATGCGAAGTGCTGCGCAGCCTGGCGCGGCGGCGACGCCCGCCGGGTGATGATGCCTCACTGCTGCAGGCGGTGACGCTGCGTCTGCAGCGGCTGGGATGCGATCCGGCCGCGCTGAGGCAGGCGGCACAGCTGGGTCTGGAGTTGCTGCAGGCGTGCCGGGAGGATCCCCGGCTGCAGTGGATATTCGCCAGTTTGGGTGGGGCCGGCAGTGGTGCCGAAGTCCCGCTTGCCCTCACGGGACTGTTCGCCGGGCGGCTCACCAGCATCCAGGCCGATCTGAGTTTCACGGATCACGCCGGTACCCGCTGGCTCATCGATATCGCCCCCTCGCCGCCGGATGTCGAAACCTCGCTCGAGGCGGCATTCGCGCTGCGACTGAGCCGCAACGTCCAGCTGGCAGCGGCGCTCGAGGAGGCGCCCGCGCGCGCCGCGGTCTATCTGCCTGCGACCCGGCTGTTCTGGGCCGGCAGCCCGTCTCTTCAGCGCACGCGGTAGCCGCGGCCCCGGATCAGAAGGTTCCCGCCAGCGAAAACGGCCGGCGACCCGAAGCGTCGGGAGAGCCCAGGTACCGGAGTTGTTCGGCAAGCTCAGGGGGCGCAGCGGGCCGCGCCGCCACCTGACCCTGCAGCACATAACCCGGATCAGGGGTGAGCTGCACAGTGGCGTCCAGCGCCAGCGGGCCGCCGCCCAGGTCGTGCACGACGCCCGTGGGCGTAGCGGCTGCACCGGCGTTGGCGTCGGGCGCGAAGATCGCCTGGTAGCTGCCGAAGCTCTGCCCCTGCGCGCCCACGAAATCGAGGACGTTCAGTTCACCCTGCAGGGCGTCGAGGAACTTTCCGTTCCAGTCGAATCGCGAGAGCTTGCCCGTCAGCCGTGCGTGCGCGCCGGCCGGCAGCGAGGACACCAGGGTGCTGGTGAGGGGCAGATCCAGTGTGACATTGCGCCCATGGAGTGCGCCGCCGAGTCCCATGGCGAGTACACCGCGCAGATAGCCGCCCTGGCTGGTCAGATCCAGCTGCAGCTCGAGTCGCCCGCGCAACAGCTGCAGCGCGCGCACATCCCAGTTGAGATCACCCAGGGCACCATTGGCGGTCGTGAGGCCGGCGCAGCTGCCGCGCCAGACGCTGCCGTCGAGCTGCTGACAGCGCAGGGCGTGGGGCAGCAGGGGGGCGATCCAGCGGACCGGCAGCAGCACGACCAGCACCAGCACGAAGCCGCAGATCGCCAGGATGATCGCCCGTCGCAAACCGGTCAGTCCGTGCTGGCGGTGCGCAGCACCAGGCCCGCATTCACCAGGCCCGGAGGCCCTGCGGCGTCGATGGTCGCGGACTCCACCCGGATACCGTTCTGCTGCGACAGACGCGCCAGCCAGCTCACCAGCGTGTCGAACGGCGCGCGGTCCAGCCGAACGCGCAGCATGCCCGGGCCGCTGGGCTCACTGCTGTTCAGGGCTGAACCGAGGCCTGATTCGCGCGCCGAGCTGTCGATCACCACGATCAGCGACCGTTGCGAGGCAGGGGTTGGCACCGCGGAGCCGGCGGCGGCCAGCTGCGGTGCGACCGAGCGCATCCACGCCAGATCCGAGGCCTTGTGCCGCACGCGGGCGGTGGCGCGCGCGACGCTCATGTCCAGCGGAATGAAGATCGCGCCGAGCAGGAACAGCACCACGACCACCGCGCCGATGGCTGCGACCCGCTGGTCACGCGGAGTCTGCGCCCTGAACCAGCTGACCAGTGCGTCCATGCTCAACCTCCCGGCTTCATCTGGATGCGGCCCTGGTAGGCGCCGCTGCTGGAGGTGCCCGAGGTCAGGTCCGCCTGCCAGCCGCCGGTGCGCAGCTGCTGGCTGATACGGTCCAGCGCCGCCGCGCCCGGCGCGGTGACCTGCAGTTCGAGCATGCCCTGGCGGTAACTGAGCGCCTGCACTGCGGTGCCGGTGGCACCATTGCGCGCCTGGGCCACCGCCGACAGCATCGCCAGCAGCCCGGCGCTGTCGGTGCTGCCCTGCAGGGACGCCATGCGCGCTTCCATGCGGCGGCGCGCATTCGAGGCGTTGTGCTCGCCGGGCATCGCCTGCTCGAAGGTCTCGCCGATCGCATCATCCAGGCGCCGTTCGGTGCGCTCGAGCATCATCAGCTGCGCGGCGCTGCCGATACCGTGCAGTACCAGCAGGCCCACCAGCATCGCGGCGGCGATGCGCCAGGCCTTGAAGCCGCCGGCGAGCGGCGAGGCCGGTGCGTACGTGCCCTGCAGCAGGTTGATCGCCGAGGTGCCGGGCAGGGACTGCGCGAACAGACCCAGTGGACCATCCGGCAGCAGCTGCACCGACAGCCTCTCGAAGTGGCTGCGCACCGCCTCGATCGCCGGGCCGTACTGCTGCCATTCGTTCTCGCCGGCATAGACCACCAGTCCGTTGCCGCCGAACCCGTCTACGGCAGAGCGTGGCGCGTCCGCGGTCGCCGGTTCAGCACCGGCGGGCGGCACCGGCGGTCGCAGCAGCTCCAGGGCCTCGGCGAGGGCCGTCAGGGGCAGGGTCACGGGAGGCTTGTCGGCGGCCCGCAGGATGACGCTGTCGCCGCTGAGCACCAGCACGGCCTGCCCGGGATTCTCGGGGACCAGACTGCTGTCCGCGTACAGGCAGTCCGGCGCGATACCGGCATCGCGCAGGTGGTTCAGCCAGCCGTCGATCAGGGCGCGCGAGACCACCGCCACCGGGATGCGCGGGGACTCCCCGACGCGCCTGCCCACTGCAAAATGCAGGGACTCGATGTCCTCGGCCAGCTGTTCCTCGAGCGCAAAGGGCACGATCTGCTGATACCGGGCGCCCGACTTGACGGGGACCTCCGCGTCCGTCAGCAGCACATCGCTCGCGGGCGCCAGCACGCACACACGCCGGCCGGCCATATGCTGTGCGGCATCGGCCAGGGATCCGGTCCGCAGGTTCTGCATGATCCTGCCGGCGCCGTCGGCCGCCAGGTAGTCGACCGTACCCGGGTCATTGCCAATTCTGATGAGTAACCAGTCTGCCATGCGTCAGTCTGCCGTAAAGCTGCGCTGAATGGGGCGCACTCGCAGGTCGCCTTCCTGATGCAGCAAACTGTACAAGGCGAACTGCGTGCTGCCAATGGTGACGATACTGGTGAGCGTGAAGAAGTTGGACTGCGTGGCCACCATGGCATCTGCTTTTGATTTGGCGGTCGCGTCGCTGATTCCGGCATTGAAGTCCGTCAGGGTCGGAAAACAGCCTTCGTGGCGGCTCTTGGAGAGGCTCTGCGGGTCGGTGAAATTGGCGGTGCCGGTCGGTCCGAGCGCATTGAGCAGCTCCATGGGTGCCGAGCACAGATTGATCGGGGTGCCCTGGGGCAGGGCGGTGATGAACGGGGCCAGTTTCAGATAGCGGTCACGGCCGAAGCCCGGCAGCGCCAGGATCTCGCTGGCGCTGGTAATGAACATGTTCGCCGCGCGGTACGGCGGCATCTGTGACAGGTAGACGCTGTCCTCGGCGCCGTCGGGATTGTTGGGCAGGGTGTCCGCGTCGATCCAGTCGGCCATCATCGGTGCCCACTTGGACTCCAGTCCGAGGGCGGTGAGCAGGTTCTCGAACACCTGCATCGTGTCGGGATTGGTGGAACCGTCACCATTGACCAGGTTGTTGAGGTTGAAGCGGCCCTGCGTGTCCTGCAGCCATGCTTCCAGCGTGACGCCCGGGATCAGGTCGACGGGTCCGTAGGGAGTGGACCAGGGCTGTCCGGGATAGGTCGTCGTTGAGTTCAACTTGCGCGACTGCTGCAGCGCATAGGCGGCGATCGCCTCGGCCGCCATGCCGACCTGCACGCTCTGGTCGAACGCAAACGTCGCCGTGCCGCGGCGTGCGGTCATTGCGTTCTCGTAGCCGATGGTTGCCGCCAGGATGGTGGCCAGCGCAACCAGCAAGATGGCGGTCATCAGCGCCACCCCGCGCTGGCGCCGGCCCGGCGCCCGCCCAGTGCGCGGTCTCATGTGGGCACCTCGATGACGCGCACGATCTGACCCCAGTCCTCCAGTTCGACGGTGACCTGCACGGCAAACGGGCGGCTGCGCAGGGCGGAGGAACCGGTCGCGGGCCACTGCTCGACCCACTGCCGCGAATCATTCATGAACCGGAAGGTGACCGACTTGACGTGGGTCAGCAGATCGCGGCGTACGGGCTGAGCCGCCTCGGTGCCATCCAGCACCGCCCAGTGCATGCGCCGCAGGGTGCCCTTGGCGAAACGGTAGGAGACCCGCTCCAGGGTCGGGCGCTGGATGCCCGCCGGATTGGCCCAGCCGCCGCGGGTGAATGCCACCAGGTCCGCGCCGCCGTCATCGGCTGCGGTATTCGATTCGTCGGCATCGTCTGAATCCGACGCTGCCGTAGAGGAATCCTGCAGGCTCGCGTCCGACTCCGGCGCAGTGGTGTCCGCCGGTGCCGTGGTGCTCTGGGTGGTGATGCAGGCCAGCCAGCTCTGGCCAAGCTGATCGCGGATCGGGCGGGGTGCGATTTCGGAGAAGTCCTGGACCATGACGCGCACCGCATTCTGCAGCTCGCTCAGGCGCGCCTGGTGCTCCTTCAATTGCTCGTGGTTGCGCAGCGACTGGTTGATCGTGCCGTAGCCGACGGCAAAGATGATGGCGGTGATGAACAGCGCCACGATCAGCTCGATCAGCGTGAACCCGGCGCCGCGGGCGGGTCGCTGCGGCATCATTGCGCCCCTGAGGAAGCCGCAGGGGCGCTCGCGGGCGCGAACAGCGAACTGGGAGTGCTGGCGGTTGCCGGGGCGCTCGAGGGCGCGGAGCCGCCAGGCAGGGACGGATCCGGAAACAGCGACTGCAGCTGCTGGGGCGATACCGCATCACCCATGCCGCCGGTGACAGTTGCCATCCAGGCCGACTCATCGACGGTTGCGGTATCGGCGTGCTCGACCTTCACATCGATGCGGAACAGGCCCGGGAACCCCAGGGCCGACACTTCCTGGCGCCAGCGCCAGTGACGCCCGGCGTAGTCCAGTTCGCCGTCGGTGGTGCCGGCTGCCGGGGCCGAACCGGACAGCCGCGTCTGCTCGAGCTGATTGAAGCCGATCCACTGCGCAAAGGTCTTGTCGCGCAGCCAGCTCGAGGTATCCGCGGCCGATCCCAGCGATTCGAGCAAGGCAGCCATCCCCAGGGCCACGATGACCAGCGCAACCAGCACTTCGATGAGGGTGAAGCCGCGTTGCTTCCTCACGTGACATGTTCCTTGGGAACCCGGACCTTGATCTTGCCCTGATGATCCGGCACCAGTGTGACAGTCTGATCGGTGCCGTCGCGCGCGAGCGTCAACTTGAAGGAGGTGAGGTCGCCGTTGGAGAAGATCATGATGTGCGGCTGCAGGTCTGCCGGCTGGATCTTCTTTTTCTGCTCGTCGGCCGGCGACAGCAGGACCACGTCGCGGCCCTCGACCACCAGCTGCAGCCGCAGGGCGTCGGGCAGCGTGCGGGTGCGCAGGGCGTCGTCGTCGTCGATCGGCACCCACAGGTTGCGGCGCGCGTCGAAGGCGAGGAACTTGTAGCTGTGATCGGTGCAGTACAGGCCCATTTCCCGCGTCTGCAGTTCACCCTGTTCCTGCGCGTAGTTCATCAGGTCGGCGATCCGGTCGCCCTCGGTGTGCAATTCGCGGTCCGGGCCGATGAAGGACATCGACAGCAGCGCGCCGATGGTGATGATGCCGATGATGACGACCACCACCAGGATCTCGACCAGCGTGAATCCGCCGCTGGTGGCGCGGGCCGCGCGCTGACTGCGCGGAGCCATGGTCAGCGGCCGTTGGCGCTCTGACTGGTTCCCGGCTGTGCATCCAGGTTCCAGTTGCCCACATCCGCGTCCTCACCCTCGCCACCTTCCTGGCCATCGGCACCGTAGGAATAAAGGTCGTATTCCTTGCCATGCGTGCCGGGGTACACGTACTGGTAATCGTTGCCCCAGGGATCCTTGAGCGAGCCGTCCTGGATGTAGCCCCCCTTGCGCCAGTTGCGGATGGTCGGATCGGCCGGTTGCTGGACCAGCGCCTTCAGGCCCTGGTCCGAAGTCGGGTATTTGAAATTGTCGAGACGGTACATCGTGAGTGCCGTGCCGATGGCCTGGATGTCCTGCCGGGCCTTGGCAACACGCGCTTCGCCCACCTTGCCTACGATGTTCGGCACAATGACGGCGGCCAGCAGACCGATGATGATCACGACGACCATGATCTCGATGAGCGTGAAGCCGCGCTCGCGGGAATTGACGTTCGAGATTTCGGCAAACTTGCGCATGGTGTTACCCGCGTGGGTGAGGGGTTCAGCGAATGGCGCCGGATGATAACAAATGAATGTGCCACTTCAGCGCGAACGACTGCTCCGTTTGGCAAAGTCGCTCAATTGCGACGGCCGGCGGGGTCTGCTGCTGCTGGGTGTGTGCGTGGCGCTGCTCCTGATCCAAAGCGGCGGGGCGTCGGCCCAGCTGGCCCTGCGCTACGACCGCGGCGCGCTGGCGGCCGGACAGTGGTGGCGCCTGCTGAGCGCTCATGTGATTCACCTCGGCTATGAACATGCGCTGCTGGATGTGAGCGGTCTGGCATTGATGTGGGCACTGTTTGCGCGGGACTATTCCGCGCGTGGCTGGCTGCTGATCATCGGGTCGTCGCTGCTCGGCGTCGATGCGGGACTGTGGCTGCTGTCTTCGACCACCCAGTGGTACGTGGGTTCCTCAGGTGTGCTGCACGGGGTGCTCGCGGCCGGCACCTGCGCGCACCTGCGCCGGCGGCTGGCGGACGGCTGGCTGCTCGCGCTGCTGCTGATCGGCAAACTCATCTACGAGCAGACCGCAGGCGCACTGCCCCTGACGGCCGGAGGCGCGGTGATCGTCGATGCGCATCTGTACGGGGCCACGGCCGGGGCAGTTGCTGCGCTGTTCCTGCGAGGCTTCGCCAAGCCGGTATAATCGCGCCCCTTTGGCCGTGTTCGAGGGGGAGCGCCCATGTCATTTGCGTTCGTATTTCCGGGCCAGGGATCCCAGTCGGTCGGCATGCTGGCCGACTTTGCCGAAGCGGAGGAAGTCCGCGGGGCCTTCCGCGAGGCTTCCACGGCGCTCGGCTATGACCTGTGGGCACTGATCCAGCAGGGCCCGGCTGAGCGGCTCAACCGCACCGAATACCAGCAGCCGGCGATGCTGACCGCCGGGGTGGCCCTGTGGCGGCTATGGAAGGCCCGCGGCGGTGCCGATCCGGGCGAGGTGAGTGGCCACAGCCTGGGGGAGTTCACGGCGCTGGTGTGCGCCCAGGCGCTCACCCTGGCGGCGGCGGCGGACCTGGTGCGGTTCCGGGGCCAGGTGATGCAGGAGGCCGTACCGGCCGGGACCGGCGCCATGGCAGCCATCCTGGGCCTCACGGATGAGCAGGTCGCAGCAAGCTGTGACCAGGCCGCGCAGGGCGAAGTGGTGGAGGCCGTGAACTTCAATGCGCCCGGGCAGGTGGTGATTGCCGGCGCCCGCGCCGCGGTCGAGCGCGCCATCGAGGTGTGCAGGGCGGCCGGTGCCAAACGCACCATCGTGCTGCCGCTGAGCGTCCCCTCGCACTGCAATCTGATGTCGCCGGCGGCGGACCGGCTGCAACTGCGACTGCAGGATGTGCCGCTGGCGAAGCCGGTCATCCGCTATGTCAGTGCCGTGGATGCGCTGCCCCACACCGATCCGGATGACATCCGGGAGCTGCTGGTGCGCCAGCTGGCAAGCCCGGTGCGCTGGCAGGACACGGTGCGGGCGCTGGCGGCGAACGGCCATGCGCAGCTCATCGAATGCGGTCCGGGCAAGGTGCTCACCGGCCTCAATCGCCGCATCGAGAGGCGCCCCGACCTGGCCTGCCTCGCCCTGGAAGATCGCGCAACATTCGACGCGGCACTGGCCGCGACCCGTACCTGAGCACCGAAGGAGTAGGACGAACATGTTTGACAACGATGTGGTGCTGGTCACGGGCGGGTCGCGCGGCATCGGGCGCGCCATTGCCTTCGGGCTTGCCGCGGCCGGAGCCCGCGTCATCGCTACCGCCACCACCGAGGCCGGCGCCGCCGAACTCACGACGACCTTCGCCGCGAACGGGCTCAACGGCCGCGGCGCGGTGCTCGATGTATCGAGCGAGGCCTCGATCGAGGCGCTGCTGGCGCAACTGGACGCCGCCGACAGCATGCCGAGCATCCTGGTCAACAATGCCGCGATCACCCGCGACGCGCTGCTGCTGCGGATGAAGCCGGATGACTGGAACCAGGTCATCCAGACCAACCTGAGCGCCGTCTACCGGCTCTGCAAGGGGGTCCTGCGGCGCATGATGAAGGAGCGTCACGGGCGCATCATCAACATCACCTCCATCGTCGGGGTGACCGGCAATCCCGGCCAGGTCAATTACTCGGCCGCCAAGGCCGGGGTGCTGGGCTTCACCAAGTCGCTGGCCCAGGAAGTGGCCTCGCGGGGCATCACGGTGAACGCCGTGGCCCCCGGTTTCATCGATACCGACATGACCAAGGCGCTTTCCGAGGAGCAGCGTGCGGTGCTGGCGGGCCGGATCCCGATGCAGCGGCTGGGCGCGCCCGAGGATGTTGCATCGGCGGTACTGTTTCTTGCCTCGCCCCAGGCCGGCTACATCACGGGCGAAACGCTGCATGTCAACGGCGGGCTGTACATGCCCTGAGGCCGGTTCGGCAGGTCATGCGAGCCGCGTTGGGAAATAGCCACATCCGGCGGCCCGCCTCGGGCCAATCCGGGGTCGGCGTGGCCTGCCATGGGGGTTTCACCTGAAAAAACAACCACTCCCGCACGCTGAGCCGTGCTGGCAGACGGGGGGGTGTTCCCCTACAATACCGCGCCCGTGCCGCCGACCATTCGGCTGGCGCATGAGACAATTCTTCACAAGGACAATCGCGTAATGAGCACCGTTGAGCAGCAGGTAAAGGCCATCGTCGCGGAGCAACTGGGCGTCAAGGCTGAACAGGTCACGAATGACGCCTCG
>FTHB01000399.1_pt1 | contig 13358 bp, 9 predicted proteins | sample 1640851 | NCBI WGS metagenome assembly FTHB01 (sample SAMEA3914788, study PRJEB12502) | metagenome | biome: forest; material: soil | place: Canada | collected 2011-07-03 | depth 0.1 m
GAACGTACTTCGTGTTGAAGATGTTCAGGCCCTTGTTCTCCATCGCGCCCATGTTGAAGTCGCTGGTGGCGACGATCATGAAGCGCTCCAGGTCCAGCGGCAGGCCGAAGCGCGCCTCGTCCCAGGCTATGGAGGCCATCAGCGAGTTCATCGCGTGCTCGGTCTTGTCCAGGTCGCCGGCGCGCACGTAGACCTGCAGCAGGTGCTCCTTGCCGTTGCGCGCGGCGATGCGTTGCTCGCGGCACACCAGCTGGCCCGCGACCAGCGCGAACAGGTACGAAGGCTTGCGGAAAGGATCGACCCACTTGGCGAAGTGGCGGCCGTCGCCCAGGTCGCCGTGGTCCACCAGGTTGCCGTTGGACAGCAGCACCGGGTACTTCTGCCTGTCCGCGCGCAGGGTGACCGTGTAGCTGGCCATCACGTCGGGACGGTCCAGGAAATAGGTGATGCGGCGGAAGCCCTCGGCCTCGCACTGGGTGAAGAACGAGTCGTTGCTGACGTACAGGCCCATCAGCTTGGTGTTCTTCGCCGGCGCGCAGGTGGTGAAGATCTCCAGGTCGAAGGGCGCGTTGCCCTCGGGCAGGTTCTCCAGCACCAGCTGGCCGTCCTCCATCTTGAAGGACGTGCCCTGGCCGCCGACCAGCACGCGGGCCAGGTTCAGGTCCTCGCCGTCGAGGCGCAGCGCCTGCGGCACGACGTCGGGGTTGCGGCGGATGCGCATGCGATTGAGCACGCGCGTCTTGGCGGGGTCGAGGTCGAAGCACAGTTCGACGGTGTCGATCCAGAACGCGGGCGGCTGGTAGTCCGCCCGGTGGATCACCTTGGAAGTCCCTTCACGCATGGAGGCTCTCCAGAAAATCGTTCTTCATCAGCTCTTCGAAGTCCCGCGCCGTGGCGATCACGTGCGGGCCGGCGAGTTCTTCCGGCTTGTGGGTGGTGCAGATGGCGACGGCGCGCATGCCGGCGCGGCGCGCGGCCTCGATGCCGAAGGGCGCGTCCTCGAAGACGATGCAAGCGCGCGGGTCGACGCCCAGGCGCTTCGCCGCTTCCAGGAAGATCGCGGGCTCCGGCTTGCCGGGCAGGCCCATGTCGCCGCGGACTTCGGCGTCGGGTGCGTGCTTCAGGTGCAGGTGCTGCAGCACGAAGGCGAGGTTCTCGCGATCGCCCGCGGTCGCGACGGCGGTCTTGAGGCCGCGCGCGTGCGCCTGCGCCGCGAAGCGGGTGAAGCCCGGCACCTCGCGGAAGGCGCGGCCGAAGATGCCGCGGTAGATCGCCTCTTTCTCGGCGATCAGGCGCAGGGCCTCGGCCTCGGGCACGCCGGGGCCCATCAGCTCGCGGATGCACTCCACGCCATTGCGCCCGGTTGTGCGGCGCAGGATCTCCTCGACCGGCATGGCGATGCCATGGCGCCGGCGGAACTCCTCCCAGCTGCGCGCATGGGCGGGCATGGAGTCCACCATCGTGCCGTCCATGTCGAAGATGAAGGCCGCCGGCACCATCACACGCCCTGCTTCAGCGAAGCCTCGATGAAGGGATCGAGGTCGCCATCCAGCACCTTCTGCGTCGCCGAGATCTCCACGCCGGTGCGCAGGTCCTTGATGCGGCTGTTGTCCAGCACGTAGCTGCGGATCTGGTGGCCCCAGCCCACGTCGGTCTTGGTGGCTTCCAGCGCCTGCTGCGCTTCCATGCGCTTGCGCATCTCGAAGTCGTAGAGGCGCGAGCGCAGGCGCCGCCAGGCGACGTCGCGGTTGCTGTGCTGGCTGCGGCTGTCCTGGCACTGCACCACGATGCCCGTGGGAATGTGCGTCAGGCGCACCGCCGAATCGGTCTTGTTGATGTGCTGGCCGCCGGCGCCCGAAGCGCGGTAGGTGTCCACGCGCACGTCCGCCGGGTTGATGTCGATCTCGATCGAGTCGTCGATCTCGGGATAGACGAACACGCTGGCGAAGCTGGTGTGCCGGCCGCCCGAGGAATCGAAGGGCGACTTGCGCACCAGGCGGTGCACGCCGGTCTCCGTGCGCAGCAGGCCGAAGGCGTAGTCGCCTTCGATCTTGATCGTGGCGCTCTTGATGCCAGCGACGTCACCGGGCGTCTCGTCCTCTATCGTGTACTTGAAGCCCTTGCGCTCGGCGTACTTGATGTACTGCCGCATCAGCATGCTGGCCCAGTCGCAGGCCTCGGTGCCGCCCGCGCCCGCCTGCAGGTCCAGGAAACAGTTGTTCGGGTCCGCCGGCTGGTTGAACATGCGCCGGAACTCCAGGTCCTTGACGATGGCTTCCAGCTTGTGGGCCTCGGCCTCGATGGTGGCCAGGCCAGCCTCGTCGCCGTCTGCCTTGCTCATGTCATAGAGCTCGAGGTTGTCGGCGAGCTCGCTCTCGAGCTTCTGCAGCACGAGGACGATGCCGTCGAGCTGCTTCTTTTCCTTGCCCAGCTCCTGGGCCTTCTTGGGATCGTTCCAGACCGCCGGATCTTCCAGCGCGGCGTTGACGGTCCTCAGGCGCTCCGACTTGGCATCGAAGTCAAAGATACCCCCGGAGATCGGCCGTGCGGGCCTGCAGGTCCTGCAGGGAGGTGCCGATCAGGTTGATGCGTTCTGCGTCCATTTTTGTCGTGTCCTTGAGAATCGGCGATTTTCTCACGCGGCCGGGTTCGGTGCGGGCAGGGGCAGCGACAGCAGGAATTCGGCGCCTTCGCCGGGCGCGCTGCGCACTTCCAGGCGGCCCTTGTGCGCCTGCGCGATCTGGCGCGCGATGTACAGGCCCAGCCCGAGGCCGGCGACCTGCGCGGCGCCCTCGGTGCGCTCGAACTGCTCGAAGATGCGCGCCTGGTCGGCGGGGGCAATGCCCATGCCCTGGTCGCGCACCGACACGAAGGCTTCCGGCACGTCCCCGCGCACGCCCACGGTGACCGCGACGGGCTTGCGCTCGCCGTAGCGCAGCGCGTTGGTCAGCAGGTTGGTGATCACCTGCTCGACGCGGAACTCGTCGCCGACGATGGCAAGCGCCGGCGGCGCCGCCAGCGTCACCTGCACGCCCATGACCTTGGCCTGCTCCTGGATCGCTTCCACCACCACCTGCGCGGATGCGGCGAGGTCGAAGGGCGCCGGGACGATCGTCAGCTTGCCCGTGCGCGCGCGCGACACGTCCAGCATGTCGTCCAGCAGGCGCACCATGCTGCGGATCTGGCGCTCGTCGCGCTCCACCATGCGCAGCATGGACTGCGCATCGGGTTGCTTCGGGCCGCCCACCATCTTGCGGCGCAACTGGGCCTGCAGGTAGACCGAGTTCAGCGGGTTGCGCAGCTCGTGCGCGATCATGGACATGAAGTCGTCGCGCATGCTCACGGCCCGCTGCAGCTGCGCCTTGGCTTCCTGCAATTCCTGGCGCTGGCGGAACAGGTCCACGAACACGTTGACCTTGCTGCGCACCGCGTGCGGATCCAGCGGCTTGTAGAGGAAGTCCACGGCCCCGGACTCGTAGCCGCGGAAGGCGTAGTTCAGCTCGCGGCCGGCGGCGGTCACGAACACGATGGGGATGGCGCGGGTGCGCTCGGTGCCGCGCATCAGCTCCGCCAGCTCGAAGCCGTTCATGGACGGCATCTGCACGTCCAGGATCGCCAGCGCGAAGGCGTGCTCCAGCATCAGCGACAGCGCGTCGTCGCCCGATCGCGCCGTGAAGATGCGGCGGTCCGGAGCGCGGATCAGCGCTTCCAGTGCGATGAGGTTTTCCTGCAGGTCGTCGACCAGCAGCAGGTTGATGATGTTGGCTTCGGGACTCATCGGCGCACCACAGTGTGCAGCAGGCGGCGCAGGCCTGCCAGCGCGAGGACGTAATCGGGACCGGCGGCGGCGATCGCGGCCCGGGGCATGGCCGGGTGGGCCGCTTCCTGCGGGTCCTGCACAGCGGCCAGGCCGCCGCAGGACTTGATGCGGGCGAGCCCGCGGGCGCCGTCCTCGTTGGCGCCCGTGAGCACCAGCCCCGCCAGTGTCGGGCCGTAGGCCTCGGCGCAGCTGTCGAACAGCACGTCGATCGAGGGCCGCGAGAACAGCACGGGCGGATCGCAGCTGAGGGAGAAGCTGCGATCCGCCTCCACCAGCAGGTGATAGCCGGGCGGCGCGAAGTAGATCGTCCCGGCGGCCAGCGGCGCGTTCGGCTGGGCCTCCTCCACCGCCACGCGCAGGCGGCTGGCGAACACCTGGACGAGGCGGCTCTCGTGGTCCTCGGGCAGGTGCAGCACGACGACGATGGGCGCGTGCATGGGCGGCTGCAGGCCGTCGAACAGCGTGAACAGCGCGTCGATGCCGCCGGCGGAGGCGCCGATCGCCACGGCATCGGCGGCGAAGGCGAAGTCCGGTTCGAGCTCGTGCTTCATGCGCCATCCCCCACCTTGCGGTAGATGCGGTCGGGCCGGCTCACCGGCTCGAAGCGGTCGGCGTAGCCGGAGAAGTCCAGCGTCTCCTTGGAGCCCAGGCCCAGGAAGCCGCGCCGCGTGAGCGACTCGTGGAACAGTCCCAGGGCGCGGTCCTGCAGGCCGCGATTGAAGTAGATCAGCACGTTGCGGCAGGACACGAGTTGCGTTTCGGAGAAGACGGCGTCGGTGGCGAGGCTGTGGTCGGCGAAGGTGATGCGCTCGCGCAGCGACTTGTCGAACAGCGCGCCGCCGTAGGCCGCCGTGTAGTAGTCGCTGAAGCTGCGCAGGCCGCCCGCGCGCTGGTAGTTGCGGGTGAAGGACTGCATGTGGTCCAGCGGGAAGATGCCGTGCCGCGCCTTGTCCAGCGAAGCGTGGTTGATGTCGGTCGCGTACAGGATGGTGCGATCGAGCAGGCCCTCCTCCTGCAGCAGGATGGCCAGCGAGTAGGGCTCCTCTCCCGTGCTGCACCCCGCCACCCAGACCTTGAGCGAAGGATAGGTGCGCAGCACCGGCACGACGTGCCGCCGCAGCGCGAGGAAGTAGGCCGGGTCGCGGAACATCTCGCTCACCGGCACGGTGAGGTACTGCAGCAGCTGCGCGAACTGCGCGGGGTCGTGCAGCACGCGCTCCTGCAGCGCCGAGATGGTGTCCGCGCCCATGCGGTCCTGCGCCTGCAGCACGCGGCGCTTGAGTGACGCGAAGGCGTAGTCGCGGAAGTCGTGGCCGTAGCGCAGGTGCACCGCCTGCACCAGCAGGCGGATCTCGATGTCGGCGACCGCCAGGCTCAAAGCATGCGCTCCAGCTTGGGCATCCACACGCGCATCAGCGAGAACAGGCGTTCCAGCTCGATGGGCTTGGCGAGATAGTCGTTGGCGCCTGCCGCCAGCGCCTTCTCCTGGTCCTCCTTCATCGCCTTGGCGGTCACCGCGATGAGGGGCAGCTTCTGCCAGCGCGGGTTCTTGCGGATCTCGCGCGTGGCGGTGAGGCCGTCCATCTCCGGCATCATGATGTCCATCAGCACCAGGTCGATCCCGTCGGGGTTCTCCTCGAGCTTGCGCAAGGCCTCGACTCCGTTGCGCGCGACCTCCACCTCCGCGCCCTTCTGCTCCAGCGCGCTGGTCAGGGCGAAGATGTTGCGCATGTCGTCGTCCACCACCAGGATGCGGCGCGCCTCGAAGGCCTTGTCGCGGCTGCGCGCCGTGCGCAGCATCTTCTGCCTTTCCGTGGAGAGCTGGTTCTCCACCTTGTGCAGGAACAGGGTCACTTCGTCGAGCAGGCGCTCGGGTGAACGCGCGCCCTTGATGATGATGGAGCGCGAGTAGCGCAGCAGCTCCGCCTCCTCGTCGCGCGTGAGGTTGCGGCCGGTGTACACGATGACGGGCGGGAAGGAGCGGCTCTCGCCCGCGGCCATGCGGCGCAGCAGTTCCTGCCCGGTCATGTCCGGAAGCTTCAGGTCGATGATCATGCAGTCGAACACCGAGTCGGACAGCGCCGCGAGCGCGTGGGCTCCCTCGGCCACCGCGACGATCTCGACGTCGCCGTCGCCGATGAGCGCGCGCACGCTTTCCTGCTGGCGCGGATCGTCCTCCACCAGCAGCACGCGCTTGAGCTTCTGGCTCAGCTTCTGCTCCAGTCGCTTGAACACGCCCTGCAGCTCCTCGCGCGAGGCGGGCTTGTGCGCATAGCCGATCGCTCCCAGCTGGAGCGCCGGCTCGGAGCGGTCTTCGGCGGACAGCGCATGCACGGGGATGTGGCGCGTGCGCGGATCGGCCTTGAGCCGCTGCAGCACGGCGAGTCCCGTCTCGTCGGGCAGCAGCATGTCCAGCAGCACGGCGTCGGGGAGCTGCCCCTTCGCGAGCTCCACGCCTTCGCGCGCGTCGAGCGCGACGAGGCAGCGATAACCGAGCTCGTGTGCCAGATCGAACAGGATGCCCGCGAAGCGCGCGTCGTCTTCCACGACCAGCACGGTGCGGCGACCCGCCACGGGCGCGTCCCTGTCATCCGGAAAGCTGGGCGCCGGTGCGTGCGCCGGTGCCGGCCCCGCGGCGGGCGCAGGCGCATTGGCGGGGCGCGGCGCGTTCTCGCCCGCGGGCACCGGCGGCGCCATCGCGACCGGCTGCTGCGCGAGCGCGGCGCGGTACTCCAGCGGCAACACCAAGGTGAAGGTGCTGCCCTGGCCCGGCGTGCTCTCGACGGCGATGTCGCCCCCGAGCAGGCGCGCGAGGTCCCGCGAGATCGACAGGCCCAGCCCCGTGCCGCCGTACTTGCGGCTGGTGGTGCCGTCGGCCTGGCGAAAGGCTTCGAAGATGAGGTCCTGCTGCGAAGGAGGGATGCCGATGCCGCTGTCGCGCACCTCGAAGCGGATGCGCTCGCCGGCCTCGGGCGCCACGTGCAGCGTCACGCTGCCCTTGTCCGTGAACTTCAGCGCGTTGGCGAGCAGGTTGCGCAGTATCTGCTCGAGGCGATGCCGGTCGGTGTACATGGAGGCGGGCACGTCCGGCGCCAGCACCAGTTGCAGCTGCAGGCCCTTGCGGCGCGCGAGCGGCTCGAACATCGTGCGCAGTCCTTCGGCCACGGAGGGCACCGGCGCCACCTCGGGCCGCATCTCCAGCTTGCCCGCCTCGACCTTCGCGATGTCCAGGATGTCGTTGATCAGGTTCAGCAGGTCGTTGCCCGCGGTGTAGATCGAGTCGGCGAACTTGACCTGCTCCTCGCTCAGGTTGCCCTCGGCGTTGTCGGCCAGCAGCTTGGCCAGGATCAGCGAGCTGTTCAGGGGCGTGCGCAGCTCGTGCGACATGTTGGCGAGGAACTCCGACTTGTAGCGGCTCGCGCGCTGCAGCTCGCTGGCGCGTTCCTCCAGCTGGCCCTGCGCCTCGCGCAACTGGTCGCGCTGCTGCTCCAGGTGATCCGCCTGTTCGGACAGCTGCACGTTGGTCTGCTCCAGTTCGGCCTGCTGGCTCTCCAGGTGCGCCTGCGACTCCTTCAGGGCGCGGGACTGCTCCTCGAGCTCCTCGTTGGCCGTGCGCAGTTCCTCCTGCTGCACCTGCAGTTCCTCGTTGAGTTGCTGCGTTTCCTCCAGCACGTCCTGCAGGCGCTTGCGGTTGCGCGCCGCTTCCATCGAGGCGCCCAGGATCGCGCTCACGGCGCTCACGAGTTCCGCGTCCTGGTCCCGCAGTGGCCGCAACAGCCCGATCTCGAGCACGCCGCTCAGGCGGCCCTCGTGCTCGATCGGGGCCACGAGTACAGCCGCGGCGGTAACCTCGCCGAGCGCCGAATTCACGCGCAGGTAGCCTGGCGGCACGGCATCGAGCCGGATCGCCCGGCGTTGTGCCGCGGCCTCGGCCACCAGCGTGCGGTCCTCTGCCACGCGCTCGCCCAGTTCACCGGCATCGGCCGGCCAGCCCAGGGTGGCGAGGCGCACGAACCCATTGGGCTCGGCGAGGTACACGACACCCACCTGGATGCCGAGGTACTGCATGAGGAATTCCAGCGCGGCGCGAGCCACGGCCGTGGTCTGCTGCTCGCGCGCAAGCCGCTCCGACAACAGCGACTGGCCTTCCCGCAGCCACGCCTGCGCCTGCAGGACCTCTGCCTGCCGCTGCTGCTCTCCCAACGCGGATTCGAAGGTGCTGGAAAGGCCGAGGAGGTCGACGCGCCCGCGCCAGGCAAGAACGCTGCCCACGCCCAGCATCAGCAGCACGAACAGGCTCATGCCCCACCAGGTGACGCGGTTGGCGGTCTCCGTGCGGTCCTGCCGCAGGCGCCGCTCCGTCGCCAGGAAGTCCTCGAATTCGCTGCGCACGGCCTCTTTGAGCTGTCGTCCTTCCGCGCCGCGCGCCCCGAGGTTGGAGCCGGGATCGGTCCGCTTGGCGACGAGGCGGTCGTTGGCCGTCTTGTCCCATTGTTCCTGGAGGGCCCGGATGCGGCCGAGGCGCTGCACCTGCGTCGGGTTGTCCGCCACCAGCTCGCGCAACTGCTGCATCTCGGTGCGCAGCTGGACGCGGTTGCGGTCGAACCCGTCGAGGTAGCGTTCGTCGCCCCCGAGCAGGAAGCCGCGGACCGAGGACTCGAGGTCCAGGTCCAGCGTCTGTACGGCATAGGCGCGCGCAAGGACCTGGTCCGTGTGCTCCACCCAGCCCATGGCATCCATCAGGTAGAGGATGAGGCCGACGAAGAGTGCCGCGCTGACCACCCCGAGACCCAGGGGGAGCGCCACGTTGCGAGCGAGGATGCGTTTGAAGGTGTCGGGAGCGTTGGGGCTGGCAGTGGACATGGCGAAGCGTGCCGAAACGGGCAAGCCGGCCAGTGTGCCGGGAAATCGCTCGGCCGTGGGCCGAGCTCAGGGGGAAACTGCGAGCGGCCGCGTTGCCCGCGGCTGCTCTGGCTCAGCGGGCCGTCGCGGCGCCGAGTCGTGCCTGGGCCGTGCGGCTGCCCAGGTTGGCCGCACGCTGCAGCCACATCACGGCCTGGTTGGGATCCTGGGGCACGGTCGCGCCTTCCAGATAGGCGACGCCGAGGAAGTAGCTCATCTCCATGCGGCCGAAGCGGATGCCCTCGGTCGTGGACTTGCCCGAGCGCTTCACGATCATGGGGATGTCGCCCTTGCCGTCGGCGAAGGCCTGCATCTGTTCGATCGTCGTATGGAAGAAGCGGTCGCGCGCCGCCGTCGCGGCGAGCTTGTCCTTCTCCGGCGTCGACGTCACGAGTTCGTCGGCGAGCACCGGCAGCACCTCGAAGGGCGTCATGCCGCCGCGCACGTGCGGCGAATACCAGGCGTGCAGCATCACCTTGTCCAGGGGCAGCAGGCCATCGACCTTGGTGGGGAAGTAGCTCAGCACGGTCTTGCCGGCCGGGTGCCCGCGCACGCCCATCACGTGCATGCTCTCGTGGTACGCACAGCGCCAGGCATCGCGGTTGCGCATCTGCATGGCGGCCGAGTCGATCTTCGTCTCGGTCTGGAAATTCAGGAAGGTGACGCAGGGCTGGACGTCTTCCAGCATGTTGTCCGGCACGATCTCGATGCTGACGTTCGCGACCTGGGCCGCATCGGGACGGCCGCTGACGTCGGTGACCTTGATGCCGGCTTCGGCGGCGACGTCCATCAGCGCCTGCAGGGTGTGCTGCTTGTGCTGGGTGAGGTTCACGCCGTAGATGCGGACCTTGATGTCCTGCTCCCATCGGACCAGGCGGGTGGGGGTGCCGCTTTGATGCCACAGCACTTCCCACATGGTGTTCATGCCCTGGTCGAACTCATCCGACTGAGCGAGGACCGGACTGATCACTGCAGCCGCCAGCAGGGCGGTCACACCCGACTTCCACATGAGTCACCCCTATCGAAGAATTCCGACTATGGGGTAGGCGTCGTCCTACGGCAAGTGTTGTTACGAAGAGCCCTGCGCGAGGTCAGCCACAGCCACAAAATTTCACGAATTTCGCGGTGCGCGAGGAGGCTCAGGCTTGCTTCGCCCCTGTGGGCTGCTGTATGAATTCCTCGATCAGCCGCGCGACCGCTTCGGGCTGGTCGTGATGCAGCATGTGGCCGGCGTCCTCCACGCGGGCGACGCGGGCGTCGGACACGGACTTCAGGCGTTCGTGGTACTCGGCCAGCGTGTAGCGGCCCTGCCACCACTGCCCCAGGCTGTCGTCGCTCGCCTCCACGGCCAGCACCGGCGAGCGGATCGCCTTGTAGATCTCCAGCACTTCGTCGACACGGAAGAGGCTGGCGTTGGTGATCTTGTGGGCGGCGTCGCCCAGGATGTGCCAGCGCCCGTCCGCCTCCTGCCGCGCCCAGTACTGCGCCAGCCAGTCCGCCTTGTCCTGGCCGAGCCGGCGGTTGGTCTTCATCAGGCGGCGCGCGACGCCTTCGACGTCGTCATACGACTTCAGGGCCATCTCGCCGCGGTGGAAGGCCTTGAGTTCGGTGATCCACTTGGCGTAGCGGCCCGGCGCCTGCGACGCGCGCGTGGCGGCCATGCCGAAGCCCTCGAGGTTCACGAGGCGGCGGATGCGCTCGGGCCGGGCGCCCGCATACAGCATCGCGATGTTGCCGCCCATGCTGTGGCCCACCAGGTCCACCGGCGCGTCGGGCGCATAGTGATCGAGCAGGAAGTCGAGGTCCGCCAGGTAGTCGGGGAACCAGTAGTTGTCGGTGCCCGGGAGCGCGGTGAGGCCGTAGCCGCGCCAGTCCGGCGCGATCACGAAGCGGTCCTGCGCGAACGCATCGACCACGAACTGCCAGGACGCGGCCACGTCCATCCAGCCATGCACCATCACCAGGGGCGCCTGGTCGGCGCGCGGCGTGCCCCACAGGCGCACGTGGTAGCGGAGATTGCGGATCGGGACAAACTCGCTACGGGAGGCGCGCTTCGGTTGATACATTCCGCCGATGATAGGAGAGCGGACGATGGCGGTCAGTCAAGGCAGGGACAACTGGGGGGCCATGCACGCCGGCTTCGGCTGGCGGGTACCCAGGGAGTTCAACATCGCGCAGGCGTGCTGCGGTCGCTGGGCCGCGCGCGCCGATGCCGGCAGCCGCATCGCGATCCGCGCGCACCGCGACACGGCGGCGCCCACCCTCACGTTCGCGCAGTTGCAGCGCGAGGCGAATGCGATGAGCGCGCTGCTGGTGCAACTGGGCGTGCAGCGCGGCGACCGCGTCGCGATCGTGATGCCGCAGCGCTTCGAGACCGCGATCGCCTACATGGCGGTGCTGCAGATGGGTGCGGTCGCGATGCCGCTGTCCATGCTGTTCGGCCCCGATGCGCTGGAATACCGCTTGCAGGACAGCGAGGCCGTCGTGGCGCTGTGCGACGAAAGCTCCATCGCCAGCGTGCAGCAGGTGCGCGCGAGCTGTCCGATGTTGCGCACGCTGGTCGGCGTGGGCGCGGCGGCGGCACGCGCCGATGTCGCGTGGGAAGCGCAGCGCGCGCAGCTCGCCACCGACTTCGCCGCCGTGAGCACGCGAGCCGATGAAGGAGCGGTCCTGATCTACACCAGCGGCACGACGGGACCGCCCAAGGGCGCATTGATCCCGCACCGTGCGCTGATCGGCAACCTTCCCGGCTTCGTGTGCAGCCAGAACTGGTTCGGGTTCGCTCCGGGACGCCTCCAACCCGACCCACCCCCGGAAGGGGAGGGAGTTCCATCCCACAGCGATGCCGTGTTCTGGTCGCCGGCGGACTGGGCGTGGACGGGCGGATTGATGGACGCGTTGCTGCCATCGCTCTATTTCGGCCGCCCCATCGTGGCCTGCAACGCGCGCTTCCATCCCGACACGGCCTTCGCGCTGATGCAGGAGCACGGCGTCACGCACACCTTCCTGTTCCCCACCGCGCTCAAGGCCATGATGAAGGCCCACCCGCATCCGCGCGAGCGCTTCGCACTCGCACTGCGGGCGATCATGAGCGCGGGCGAGGCCGTGGGCGATGCGGTGTTCGCGTACTGCCGCGACGAGCTGGGCGTGATCGTCAACGAGATGTTCGGCCAGACCGAGATCAACTACGTCGTCGGCAACTGCGGCATGAACGGCGACACCGCCGGCGGCGTCGGCTGGCCCGCGCGCGCCGGCAGCATGGGCCGGCCTTATCCCGGACATCGCGTCGCCGTCATCGACGACGACGGCAAGGAAGTGCCGGCTGGCGTGCCGGGCGACGTCGCCGTGCACCGCTGCGACGTGCACGGCGACCCCGACCCCATCTTCTTCCTCGGTTACTGGAAGAACGACGACGCCACGCGCCGCAAGTTCACCGGCGACTGGTGCCGCACGGGCGACCTGGCCACGCGCGACGAGGACGGCTACCTCTGGTACCAGGGCCGCGCCGACGACGTGTTCAAGGCCGCGGGCTACCGCATCGGCCCCAGCGAGATCGAGAACTGCCTGGTGAAGCATCCCGCCGTCGCCAACGCCGCCGTCGTGCCCAAGCCCGACGCCGAGCGCGGCGCGCTGGTGAAGGCCTACGTGGTGCTGGCGCCCCAGGTGCTGGAGGCCCGCGCCATCGCGACGCGCGGCGCCGATGCCTTCGACGCGCAACTCGTGGGCGAGCTGCAGCTGCACGTGCGGGGCAAGCTCGCGCCCTACGAATATCCCAAGGAAATCGAGTTCATCGAGGCCCTGCCCATGACCACCACGGGCAAGGTCCAGCGCCGCGTGCTGCGCCTGCGCGAAGAGGAGCGCGCCCGCGCCAGGGCCGGCGCGTAGGAGCGGTCTGTCTCCGCCTGTCCTCGCCGTCCCGCTTGGGACGGGCGCGCGGGCCGGTAGCTTCGCCGCCATGGTCAAGAACTCGCGCACGCCCATCTTGTTCGCTGGGGCGCTCCTGGTCGGCGTCGCCGCCGGGGCGATCGGGATGATGAGCATGCGCGGCGGCGATGGCCCGTACGCGAGCACGCCGGGGCAGGCGACGCATGCCATGGGCGCCGCGCCGACGAGCACCGCCTTCGTCATGGCGGTCGCCGGCAATTGCGACATGGCGCCCGTGTTGCCGCATGCCGGCAGCGGCGACGGGCAGGAAAGCCTGCAGGCCAAGCCGGACGCCGCGAATGCCGGCGAGGTCGCTTCCCTCATCCTCCACGGGAAGGAAGCGGCCGCGGCCGGCCGGCAGCACGATGCGGAGGTGGGTTTCCTCAACGCCTGCCGCAGCGCGGCCGCGCTCACCGATGGCGACCCGATTCCGCTCGCGGACTCCATGTACCAGCTGGGCCGCCTGTACGCCAATGCGGCGGCATTGGGCTCGCCGCAGGCCAAACCCCTGTTCCAGCGCGCCGAGCGTTTGTACAGCGCGAGCCTCGAGGCCTACCGCGCGCGCTATGGCGACAACGGCGAGAAGACGCACTATGCGCAACAAGGCCTGCTGACGGTACAGCAGGCGACGGGTGGCAAGGCGCCGGTGGCGGTCGCGAAGGCGGCGCCGCCGTTGACCGCCGCTTCGTCCGCGCCCGCGCCCGTCGCACCC
>FTHB01000220.1_pt1 | contig 13336 bp, 16 predicted proteins | sample 1640851 | NCBI WGS metagenome assembly FTHB01 (sample SAMEA3914788, study PRJEB12502) | metagenome | biome: forest; material: soil | place: Canada | collected 2011-07-03 | depth 0.1 m
ACGCCCAGCGCCGCGCTGTCCGGCCGCCGGTAATCGGCCTTGATGTGGCCGACCCAGTTCTCGTGCACGTCGCCACCGAGGAAGACCGGATTGGACGGCTTGTTCTTCTGCAGCGTGTCCAGCAGGCGCCGTCGCGCCGCCGGATAGCCGTCCCACCCGTCGTTCCACAAGGTGCGGCCCGGCCCGGACTTGAAGTTGCGTTCGCCGAACAGCGTGGGCTGGCCCAGCACGCTCCAGGTCGCACCGCCCTGCCCCATGCGCGCGTCCAGCCACTGCTCCTGCGCCATGCCCAGGTAGCTGCGCTGCGGGTCTTCCCAGATCGCGCAGGTCTCCGGGTCCAGGCGGGTGGAGCCTATGCCAGAGGGAGTGCAGGCCTGCAGGCTGCGGTACTGGCGGCCGTCGAGCGTGCACAGCTGCGCGAGACGCCCCAGGCGATACTCGCCATAGAGGCGCACTTCGGCGCCGGTGGCGAGCCCTTGCAGCGAGCGCGTGAGCACGGCAGCCCGCAGCGGCTGGTGTTCGTAGAAGGCCTGGTAGGCCGCGGCGCGGCGCGCCGGGAAGTCGACGACCGCGGGCGGCCCGTCGCCGCGGTTCAGGCCGGCATAGTCGTTCTGCACCTCGTGGTCGTCCCAGGTGAAGAACCACGGACAGGCCGCATGCATGGCCTGCAGCTCGGGCTCGCCCTTGTGCAAGGCGTAGCGGGCCCGGTACTGCTCCAGCGACACGGTCACATGGCCGTCGTTGTCGCGCACCGCATTCGCCGAGCGGGCGTATTCATAGATGTAGTCGCCCAGGAACAGCACGAAGTCCGGTGCATCGGCGAGCATGTGGCGGTAGGCGCTGAAGTAGCCGTGCTCCCAGCGCTGGCAGGACGCATAGGCCAGGCGCAGGCGCTGCACCACCGCGTCGGGCGCGGGCAAGGTGCGCGTGCGGCCGGTCGCGCTGGTCCAGTCGCCGGTATGGAAGCGGTAGAAATACGGGCGATCCGAGCCCAGGCCGGCCGGCTCCACGTGCACCGAGTGCGCCAGCTCCGGCATCGCCTGCGCCTGGCCACTGCGCACGATGCGCGTGAAGCTCTCGTCCTCGGCCAGCTCCCAGCGCACGGTAGCGATGGCGCCTGCGAGTTCGGGGGCGATGAGGCGGGTCCACAGCACCACCGAGTCGGCGGCCGGCGAGCCGCTGGCCACGCCCAGCGTGAAGGGATGGCCGGCGATGCGCGGCTGGCTCCATGCGCTGCGCGGCAGGCACCCCGCCGCGGCGCCAGCCGCCACGAGCCGCAGCAACTGGCGCCGGTCCATGAGGCCGCCCTGTGCCATGGTGTCGCGCGCCCGGTTCATGCCGCGACCCGTCGCGCCGTCGCCGGCCAGCCCGCGATCAGGCCCATCGCCGTCGCGCGCCAGAGCAGGAAGCTCACGATGGACACGTTCAGCAGGTTCCACGCGATGCCATTGAGGAAGGCGGCGCGGTAGGAGCCGGTCCAGTCGAACACCGCGCCCGACATCCATCCGCCCAGCGCCATGCCCACCAGCGTCGCCATCAGCACGGCGCCCACGCGCCCGCCCGCCTCCCGCGCCGGGAAGTACTCGCGCACGATCAGCGCGTACGCAGGCACGATGCCGCCCTGGAACAGCCCGAACATGCCCGAGACGAGGTACAGCGAGACGAGCCCGTCGGAAGGCAGGAAGGCGAACAGCGCGATGCCTTGCAGCACGGAGCCGAGCAGGAGCGTGCGCAGCCCGCCGATGCGGTCCGAGATCCAGCCCGACACGAGCCGGCTCACGACGCCCATGCCCAGCATCAGCGAGAGCATCTCCGCGCCGCGCGCGGCGCCGAAGCCCAGGTCGCCGCAATAGGCGACGATGTGCACCTGGGGCATGGACATCGCCACGCAGCACGAGACGCCCGCGAGCGACAGCAACGCGAGCAGCACGTTCGGTGAAAGTCCCAGCGGCCGCGCGGAGGTCGTGTCCCGCCGCGTTCCCACGCCGGTCGGCGACATGTCCATGGCCGGCGGTTGCCGGCGCAGCACCAGCGCGAGCGGCACCATGGACGCGAAGCAGAACACGCCCATGCCGATGTAGGTCGCGCGCCAGCCGTGCGCGTCGATGAAGAACTGCATCACCGGCGGCCACGCCGCGCCGGCCGTGTAGTTGCCGCTCATGCAGATCGCCAGCGCGATGCCGCGGCGGCGGTCGAACCAGCGCGAGGTGTCGGCCACCAGCGGTGCGAAGGTGGCGGAGGTTCCCATCAGGCCCACCAGCAGTCCTTGCGCGAGGCAGAACACCAGCAGGCCCGGTGCCAGTCCCGCGGCGATGAAGCCCAGGCCCAGGCCGGCGGCCCCGAGCATCACGACGGCCATGACGCCGAACCGGTCCGCCAGCCGCCCCATGAGCACGCCGCCGGCGCCGAAGCCGATCATGGTGAACGTGTAGGCGAGCGAGGCGTCGCCCCGCGCCACGCCGAAGTCCTGCTGCATGCGCGGCAGCACCACGGTGATGGCGTACATGCCCGAGCCGCCGATGGTCATCAGCAGCAGCGAGGTTGCCAGGCGCAGCCAGGCATAGGGCGATTCGACGAGGGAGGCGGGCGTGGAGCGCATGGAAGCCGCATCGTAACGGCGACCCGCACGCCGGTCAGCCTGGGAAAGCCATGACGGCGCCAACGGCCCCCGCGCGAACGCATGCCGGGCTATGCTGGCTGGCTTCGCGAACGCAAGGACAACGCATGGAACGCAGCGCGCCCCGCCATTTCTCCATGGTCCGGGAATTCCACCTGGCCGACTTCTTCACCCTGGGCAACGCCGCCTGCGGCGTCGGTGCCATCCTGCTGGCCATGCTGTTCATGGCGACCGGCGAGCGCACCGACTTCTTCGCGGCCGCCGTTCTGGCGCCGGCCGCCTTCATCTTCGACGTGCTCGATGGCCGCATCGCGCGCGCGCGCCACCAGCACTCGCCGCTCGGGCGCGAGCTCGACTCGCTGGCCGACGTGATCTCCTTCGGCATGGCGCCGGCGGCGCTCGGGTTCGCGGCGGGGCTGCAGGGCGGCTGGGACGCGGTGGCGCTGATCTACTTCGTGTGCTGCGGCGTGAGCCGCCTGGCGCGCTACAACGTGACGGCGGAGCAGCTCGCGGCCGACGACTCGGGCAAGGTGCGCTATTTCGAAGGCACGCCCATCCCGACCAGCGTGGTGCTGACGGGCCTGCTCGCGTGGGCCGCGTGGGAAGGCCGGCTCGGCGATCGCCTGTGGGCCGGCGTGGCGCAGCTGGGGCCCTGGGACCTGCACGGCTTCGCGCTGCTGTTCGTGCTCTCGGGCAGCCTCATGATCAGCAAGACGCTGCGCATTCCCAAGCTCTAGGGGCGCGGCCGGTTCTTCTGCCAGATCGCGTACAGGATGAAGCCGTACGCGACGACGCGCAGCCCGTAGATCACGGGGCTGTCCTCCTGGCCGCCGACGAACAGGCCGAGCGCGACGCGGTCGATGGCCTCCAGCCAGAACGACAGCGCGAACCACAGGAAGAAGCGGTCGCCCGAGCGCCGCCAGAAGCGGAAGAAGAACAGGCCGGCCGTCAACCAGCCCGCGGCGATCGCGCCCGACAGCATCTGCTGCATCTCAGTCCTCCTCCCACACTAGGCCGAACAGCAGCAGCAGCACCGCCGCCAGCGCCCACGCCAGCCGCCACATCGTCAGGTCCACTTCCACCGGCCACACGACGCGGTCGAGCACCAGCAGCACGTTGTTGACGCTCAGGCACGCGAAGCACAGCGCGCTCCAGAACAGCAGCTTCGCGCCGCTCGCGCGCCAGCTGCGCCACAGCAGCACGCAGCAGAGGATGGACGTCAGGGCGCAGAGGCCATAGATCGGTGCGGCCATGGTCAGTCCTTGCGGAAGCGGAAGGCGTCGGCGAACTGCTGCGCGCGCCGGTCGATACGGGAATGGATGAGGCTGGACACGCCCACGAGGTCGAAGGCATAGGCTTCGGCCAGGCGATCGAGCAGCCCGGCGAGTTCCGCCCCGGGCGCGTAGCGGACGCCCCCGCCTTCGCCCTCCGGCGCCGCGATGCCGCTCTCGCGCAGTTGCGACAGCAATTCCGCGCCGCGGCGCTCGGGCACGTAGAGCCGCCGCGCGAGCAGGGCCGCGTTCCAGGCCTGGCCGGGATCGGCGCGCAGCAGCAGCACCGCCTCCAGGTAGGGCACGGACGGCACGCTCGTGAGAACGTAGCGCCTGACGTCGGGCTGCAGCTCGGGGGATGGCATCGTTTTTTTGCGGGCGCGGCGCACGAGGCGCCGCTCCTCCCAGCCGGGACTGTAGCGCTTACGCGCGCTGCCGTGCTGCGGAAACGAGGATCCGCTGCAGCTGGGGGCGCTTCAGTGCCTGGGCTGGGCTGCGCTGTTGCGAGCGGCGGCTATGGCCTTGCGCGCGGCAAGCTCCGCCTCCAGCGCCGGCTCCAGCGGCGAGCGGCACAGGCCGGCGTGCTCGTACTGCAGGTTCTCGTAGAGCTCCGCGGTGGCGGGAGAGCCCGCGAGCACCGCCTCCAGGGCCGCGCCGTGGGGTGCGGCGCGCAGCGCCTCACCCAGGTGCTCCACCACGCCGCGGTACTGCTGCGGGTCGACCGCCTGTTCGCTGCGGTCCAGGCGCTCGAGCATGCGGGCGAGCATGAAGAGGTTCTTGGATGCGGTGGTGTTCATGCCCTGGACTTGGGGTTGCCCGGCGCCGATTGCAAGAGGCAGTGGACGCCTGCGCGGCATCGCCTGCAGTGCGCGCTATTTTTTGGCAGCGTCGCCCGAGTCCTCGAAGGGCTGCGTCGGCTGGAAATCGTTGTGCTCCGACGCGCGCCGCGAACGGCTGGCGTCCAGGAGCGCGGCATCGCGGATCGCGAACAAGGCCTGCAGGTCCTGCTGCATCTCCTCGTCGGACTTGAGCTGCTCGGCGTGGTTCGAATCCTGCGTGGAGGGGAAGTCCATTCCCATCGCCTTGTCCTGGTCCGGCGTGGCCTGCAGCGGCGCCGGACCGCTCTGCGCCCAGGTTTGCGGCTCGGGCATCTCGGCGGCGTTGAAATTCTGGAACTCCCAGCCCAGGCTCAGGAGCCAGTCGCGCGCGCGCGGCTCGAAGCGGGCGAGTTCACGCTCGAAGCTGTCCTGGAAGGCGAACACGTAGGCCAGCAGGCGGTCGTGCGCCTGCTTCACCACGAAGTTGACGTGCAGGCCATGGCGGCCCATGCGGTTGACGGTGGACAGGATGCGGCACTCGATCCAGTCGGAAGGGATGCCGTGCTTGCGCATGGTGTCGCGCAGCACCACCTGCACGAGTTCGCGCCGCGGCGCATTGCGCGACCCGGGCTGGTCGCTGGAATCGGGCTCGCTTTCGTGGAACTGGGTCGTCGCCGCCGCACCCGGCTCGCGTTCCTTCCCGTTGCCGAAAATCCGCCCTATGAGTCCCATGGGGTCATTGTGCCCTCATTCCCTCAGCTGGAAACGCATCCGGGTGCCGGCGAGCTCCAGGACGTCCTGATCCGACAACATCACCGGGTCGCCACCCATGGCCTGGCCATTGAGCAGCGGCGCGTTGGTGCCGCCGAGGTGGGTGACGAAGAAGCCGCCGCGCCGGTGCGCGACCGAGACCACCGACACGCCCGGCTTGCCGAAGGTGGTGACGGCCTTGACGACCGGCACTTCCAGGCCGCTGGACGTGCCGGTCTCCACGGTGAAGCTCGCGTGCAGCTGCGGCGCGTCGGGCATGAAGGCCTGCGTGCCGCCGAAGGTGCTGGGCTCCTCGCTCGCCTGCAGGTACTTGATGCGGTAGGGCCCGATGGCGATCACGTCGCCGTCCTGCAGCCGCGTGCGCTCCTTGACCATGCGGTCGTTGACGTAGGTGCCGTTGGTGCTGCCCATGTCCTGCAGGTACACGTCGGCGACGCCCACCAGGTCGAAGGCGCAGTGCTGGCCGCTCACGACCATCGTGTCGAGCACGATGTCGTTGTTCGACTTGCGTCCGAGCGTCGTCCTGTCCTTGTGCAGGTACACGTGCTTGACTTCGACGCCCTTGACCGTGGCTATCAGCTGCGGCATGGCCGGCTCCCTGCCGCGGACTGCGGCCAGACCATGCTAACCGCGCGGGCAAGGCCCTTCAAGCGGACGACCCCGGCCATGCGGACGATGCAGGGTGCCGGCCTTGATGCACGTCAAGGCCCGCGGGCGCGGGACGGCGCAGCATGGGACCACGCATCCCGGGAGCCCGCCATGTTCAAGCGCATCCTTCTCGCCACCGACGGTTCGGCCGCCTCCGATCACGCCGCCCGCCTCGCCGTCGACCTCGCCAAGCTGCACGGGTCGCAGCTCACGACGCTGTTCGTGGTGGACCCCTACCCTTACCTGGGCATAGGCGAATCCAACCCGCTGGGATTCCAGGCCTACATGTCGGCCGCCCTGGAGCACGCGGCCGTCGCGCACGGCAAGGTGCAGGCCCTGTGCGAGAAGGCGGGCGTGGCCTTCCAGCCGCGGCTGGCCGAAGACATAGGCGCGGCCAACGGCATCATCCAGTCGGCGCGGCAGACCGAGGCCGACCTGGTGATCGTCGGCTCGCACGGCCGCACCGGCGTCGCCCGCCTGATGCTGGGAAGCGTCGCGACCAAGGTGGTCGCCGAGTCGCCGGTGCCCGTGCTGGTCGCGCGCTGAAGCTTCAGGCCAGCACGCTGGCGCCGGCCGCGCGCAGCTGGCCGAGCAGGTCCTGCCAGCGCTGCGTGTGCTCCGCGTGCAGGCGACTGCCGGCGGCGAGCACCGGCTGGAAACGCCAGCCCCGCGCCTGTCGCTCGTCGAACCAGGCGCGGGCGCGCTGGTGCAGGATCCACACGGGCGTGCGCCAGTTGCCCCAGGGCTCCGCGGTACGCGCAAGGTCCGGGCTGTCCTCCAGCGCGCCTGGCGCATAACTGAGCAAGCCATAGCGGCGCGGCGTCGAGGGCTGCCGCGGCCCTTCGTCGAAGGTCTCGAAGGTCGTCGCGTCTTCCAGCGCCGCCGGCAGCAGCGTGCGCGCGACCAGGTGGCGGCCGCCCTCGTCGTGCGCCTCGCCCGTCTTGTAGTGCAGCACCGGGCGCAGTTCGAAGCCGGTGAGGCCGCTCGCGTGCAAGGCGTCGGCCAGCTGCGGACCCAGCACGTATTCGCCGGTCCACTCGTCCACGTGCCCCAGCGCATCGCCGGCCACCGGCTTGCTCAGGAAGATGCGCTGCGGCAGCCGCACGGCCCAGCGGCTCGCCGTGGGATGCAGCGTGTCCTGGTGGTAGGCCGCCATCGTCGCCTTCGAGTCGGCCCGCGTCTGGGCGATGGAAGCGCGGCACACGCCCTCGAAATGCGTGCAGGCCTCCAGCTCCGCGGGACTGCAGCGCAGCTCGCGCAGGAAGCCCACGGACTCGCCTTCGGCCAACGCAAGCAGGCGCGGCAGCACCGGGCCCGAGGCATCGAAGAAGCGGGGAAAGAGAAAGCCGACGGCAGGATTGGGTTTGGCGCCGAGCGCCTTTGCAAGGGCCTCGTCCGCTCCCAGGCGGCGCGCCAGCCCCGGGCTGCAGGGACGCAGCGCGAGCATGATTTTCATGGCCGGGATGGTACCGGGCCTCACGGCCGCGCTGGACGGCCGGCATGCGACACTGCGCGCCCGATGCCCGAACGCACGCCACCGTCTCCCCTCGCCATCGCCTTTGCCGGCCTCGTCGCGCTCGCCGTGGCGATGGGCATAGGCCGCTTCGCCTTCACGCCGCTGCTGCCGCTCATGCTGGCCGAGCACGCGGTGGACCTCGCGGGCGCCAGCGTGCTCGCCAGCGCGAACTACTTCGGCTACCTGGTCGGCGCGCTGGCCTGCACCTTCCAGCCCTGGCTCGCACGGCGCCTGGGCCGCACGGGCACGGTCAATGGCCCGCGCTGGGTGCGCGGCGGCCTGGTCGCGACGACGCTGCTCACGCTGGGCATGGCCCTGCACGCGCCGGCGCTGTGGCCCTGGCTGCGCTTCGCCGCGGGCGTGGCGAGCGCGGTGGTCTTCCTCTACACCTCGGGCTGGTGCCTCGAGCAGCTCGCGCGCCGCGGCGTGCCCGCCATGGGCGCGCTGATCTACGTCGGCCCCGGGGGCGGCATCGTCGCCAGCGGCGTCGCCGCCAGCGTGCTGGTCGCGCGCGGCAGCGAGGCCGAGGCCGGATGGCTGACCTTCGGCGTGCTGGCGGCGCTGCTGAGTGCAACGGTGTGGCGCGTGTTCGACGCGCGCCGTGGCGTGGCCGCGGCGCCGGTCGCCGCAGCCGCCGCCGCCGCGGACACGCGGGTCGCCGGGAGCATGGGCGCGGCGGGCATGACCGCGCTCGGCTTCGCGTACGGGCTCGCGGGCATAGGCTATATCGTGACCGCCACTTTCCTGCCCGTGATCGCGCGGCAGGCGCTGCCGGGATCGCCGTGGCTGGACCTGTTCTGGCCCTTGTTCGGCGTCGGCGTGATGCTGGGTGCGATGCTCGCGTCGCGCCTGCCCGCGGGCGGCGACCTGCGCCTGCGCCTCGCGGCCTGCTACGCGGTGCAGGCCATCGGCGTCGCCGCCAGCCTGGTGAGCCCCACCCTCGCCGGCTTCGGCCTGGGCAGCCTGCTGCTGGGATTGCCCTTCACGGCGATCACCTTCTTCGCGCTGCAGGAAGTGCGGCGCGTCCGGCCGCTGCAGGCCGTCCCGTACATGGGCCTGCTCACCGCGATGTACGGCGTCGGGCAGATCGCGGGGCCGCCACTGGCGGCCTTCCTGGTGGCCCACAGCGCAAACGCTGCGCGGGGTTTCTCCGTCGCGCTGTGGATCGCCTGCAGCCTGCTCGTGCTGGGCGCCATGATCTACCTCGTGCTGGCGCGCACGGTGCCGATGCGGCGCGCCTGAGCGCCGCGCTTCACGCCCGCGGGCCCGGCTCCGCCGCGACGTCCTGCAGGAAGTCGGCGTCGTGCAGGCCGATGCGCACGCCAGCCGACTCGAGCCAGCGCGGATACACGCGGCGGAAGTCCTCCACGATGCTCGCGAGCGGCACCTCGGCGAAGCTGCCACGCTCGCGCAGGTATTCCATGTGGCGCTGCCCGCTCTTGTCGAACGGGTGGTAGATGGAGTCGCCCGTGCCGTCGAAGTCGAGCGGCAACAGGCCGAAGCGATCGCACAGCTCGATGTTGAAGGCGGGTGTCGCCTTGCGCCACTGCCCGTCCAGCCACAGCTCGGTGTAGCCGTGCCAGAGGAACACGTCGGTCGCCATGGTCTCGCGCATGCGCTGCGTCGAGAGATGGTTGCGCACGTCCGCGAAGCCGACACGCGCCGGGATGCCGGCGGCACGCGCGGCCGCCGCGAGCAGCGCGGACTTGGTCACGCACCAGCCGTAGCCCAGGGACAGCACGCTGCTCGCGCGCATGCCGCCGGCGCCCAGGTCGATGCGGTAGGGGTCGTAGCGGAAGCCATCGCGCACGGCGTAGTAGAGGGACACGGCTCGTTCGCGTGCGGTCTCGCCGCGGGCGTGGCGCTGCGCGAAGGCAAGGACTGCGGGATGCGTGCTGTCCACCAGCGAGGTGGCGGCCAGGCATTGCTCGGGGAGGGGCTGGACCATGCGCGCTCTCCTCAGACGAAGCGCACGGCGAGCGGCGCCAGCGGCGCGCCGAAGTTCGCATCCCAGCGCTCGCCGCGATGCACGGGCCACGCATCGGTCCAGGTGCCGGTGGTGACGACGTCGCCGGGCAGCAGGTCCGGCGCACCCGGGCAATCGCGCAACGCTGCAAGGAAATGCGCAAGCGCATGCAGCGGGCCATCGAGCACGTTGCGGCCGACGCCCTCGTCCGCTCGCTGGCCATCGCGCGAGAGCGTCACCGGCAGCGCGGCCAGTTGCGCATCGAAGGCGGCGCCATCGCGCGGCAGGTCCGCGACCGCGCGGCGTGGGCCGACCAGCAGGCGCGCATGCAGGCCGCTGTCGGCGACCGTGTCGGCGGCCTGGAACTTCCAGTCGGGCATGTGGGACTGCACGATCTCGAAGCCCGGCGCCAGCCACTCGATGCACGCGAGCAATTCATCCAGCCCCGCGCGCGCCGGCGGCGTCGCCTTCAGGCCGAAGACGCATTCGGGCTCGATGCGCGGCTGGCAGGTGCCGGCGAGGGACAGCTCGCCCTCGCCTTCGCAGAAGAACAGCGTGGTGTTCCACACCGTGCCCCAGATGGGCGCGAAGACGCCGTAGCGTTCCCAGATCGTGCGGTTGGTGAAGCCGATCTTGTAGCCGCGCGGCTGCTCGCCGCGGCGCAGGCGCAGCTCGCGCACGCTCAGCGCGCGTTCGTACGCTTCGGGCACGGAAAGGCCGCAGCCTGCGGGCCACGGCGTGGCTTCGTCGAGATGTCGCAGAAGGATTTCGGGAGTCACGCCCCGCAGCTTAGCGCGGGCGCGGGCCCCCCGCCCGCATCAGGCTTTCGGGCTCGCGGCCTTGCGATCGGCGACCACCCTCTGCGCGGAAGGACGCTCGGCGATGAACTTGACGTAGGCCTTGTAGTCCAGGCCCTGGGCCAGCAGCAGGTCCTCGCCGTACACCGCCTTGGTGGCCATGCCCGCGAGGGGCAGGTCGACGAAGGCGCAGCAGTCCGCCATGGTGAAGGTGTCGCCCGCGGCATAGGGCGCCATCTTCAGCAGCCGTTGCACGCCGGCGATCTTCTGCTCGATCTCGCGGCGGATGCGCGCGAGGTTGGATTCGCCGAGCGGCGGCGCGCCGAAGAAGGCGGCACCATACAGCTGCCGCACCGCCATCTCCAGGTGCCAGTCGAGAAAGGTCACCAGCTCGCGCACCTTGGCCGCGGCGAACGGGTCCGGAGGCAGCAGCGGCGTTTCGGGATGCGCACTTTCGAGGTAATCCAGGATGGCCTGGCTCTCGCACAGGCTGCCCTGGTCGCAGGTGATGAAGGGGATCTTGCCCAGCGGCGAGGCCGCGTAGACCGAGGCGTCCTTGTCCTTCAGGGAGACGTTGCGCTCCTCGAAGGGGAGGCCCTTCTCGAGCAGCGCGAGCTTGACCTTGTTGTAGTAGTTGCTGAGCGGAAAGCCGTGGAGCGTGAGCATGGTTCTTCCTGGGTTCATTCGATCTTCGCGCCGGATTCCTTCACCACCCGCGCCCACTTCACGGTCTCGGCCTGGATCAGCGCGGCCAGGGCCTCGGGCGTGCCGGGGTTCGGTTCCAGCCCCAGCTTCGCGAGCCTGTCCTTCACGTCGGGCATCGCCATCACCTTCAGCGTCTCGGCGTTGATGCGCATCTGCACCTCGCGCGGAATGCCCGGTGCGCCGAGCAGCGCGAACCACGAGGTCGCCTCGAAACCGGGCAGGCCCGACTCCGCGATGGTGGGAATGTCGGGCGCCGCCGGCGAACGCTGCGCGCTGGTCACGGCCAGGCCCTTCAGCTTGCCTTCCTGCACCAGCGGCAGCGCCGAGGGCATGTTGTCGAAGATCATCTGGATGCGCCCGCCGATCAGGTCGGGGATCGCCTCCGCGCGGCCCTTGTACGGAACGTGCTGCATCTTCACGCCCGCCATGGTGTTGAACAGCTCGCCCGACAGGTGGATCGAGGTGCCGCTGCCAGAGGAGCCGAAGAACAGCTGCTGCTTCTTCGCCAGCGCGATCAGCTCCTTCACGTTGTTGGCCGGCACGTCCTTGTTCACCACCAGCAGGTTGGGCGTGGACGCGAGGAAGGTGATCGGCGTGAAGTCACGGATGTTGTTGTAGGGGATCTTCTCGTACAGCGCCGGGTTGATCGCGTGCGTGCCCACGGTGCCGACCACCAGCGTGTAGCCGTCGCCCGGCGCCTTGGCCACCATGTCGGCCCCGATGTTGCCGCCGGCGCCCGGACGGTTCTCGACCACCACCGTTTGCCCCAGCGGCGCCCACTTCTCCGCCAGCACGCGGGCCAGCGTGTCGGGCGCGCCGCCGGGAGGGAAGGTGACGATGATGCGCACCGGCTTCGCGGGCCATGCGGCCTGCGCGAAGGCAGCGGGCGCCAGCGCGGCGGCGAGCAGCAGGGCCGGCACGGCCGCCAGCAGGCGAACGCGGGGACGGGACGGCATGGAGGTTCTCCTCGAAGACGGGATGCGCGCTGGCATGCAAACATTTTCGACGGGCCGTCCGCGCGCGGCGCTAGGGGTTTGTGCGCCTTCCTCGTCGCGCATCGGACAGCCGCTATGCTCGGCGCCATGCAAGCGCCCCCCATGCCGACGCCCGAGGAGATCGCGCAGCTCGAGCCCTTCGAGCGCATAGACCTTGATCGCATCGCCGTCGTGGCCACGGGCAGCGACGCGGAACGGGCCGCCGACGCGCTGGTGCTGGCGCCGGTGTGGGGTTTCGACACGGAGTCGCGCCCCACCTTCGAGGCCGGCGTCGCGTCCGAGGGGCCGCACATCATCCAGCTGGCGACGCGCCAGGCCGTGTTCATCTTCCAGCTGCACGACGCGCGCTGCCGCGAAATCGCGGGCGAGCTGCTCGCGCGCCATGGCATCGTCAAGGCGGGCTTCGGCCTGCACGACGACAAGCGACGCATCAGCGCCAAGCTGGGCGTGGCGCCGCAGGACGTGCTGGACCTCGACACGGTGTTCCGCCAGCGCGGCTACCGCCGGCAGATGGGCACCAAGGCCGCTGTGGCCGTGCTCTTCGGCAAGCGCTACCTGAAGTCCAAGCGCGCCGCGACCTCGAACTGGGCGCAGAAGCACCTGGCGCCGGCGCAGCTGCTCTATGCGGCCAACGACGCGTGGGCGGCGCTGCGCGTGTACGAGGCGCTGGGCCTCGGCCCCGTCGCCTGATCGCGCAACTCGGCCGCGCGTGGCACGCCACGCATGCCTCCGGTGTCTTGCGAGCGCGCACGCGACTCGCTAGAGTGGTCCGCGATGACTTCCACGTTGCAGCCTTCCAGCCTGGGCCTGCGCCAGATCGACCTGCTGCAGGGCCTGGCCGCGGCGCGGCTCGATGCGATCGGCCGGCAATGCGCGTGGCGGCCCTACGACGCGGGGCAGCGACTGGTCGCGCGCGAGGACGGCGACCGCGACCTGCACTTCATCGTGGCCGGCACCGTGCGCGTGACGACCTATTCCTCGGGCGGGCGCGAGACGAGTTTCCGCGAACTCGCCGCCGGCACCTCCTTCGGCGAACTCGCGGCCATCGACGGGCGTCCTCGTTCCGCCGACGTGGTGGCGCTCACGCCGGGCCTGCTCGCCTCGATGCCGCCGGCGGCGTTCCGCGAACTGCTGCGCGAGGAGTGGATCGTCAACGAGCGCGTGCTGGTGCGCCTGGCCGACCTCGCGCGCGGCCTGGTCGATCGCGTGCTGGAACTCAGCACGCTCAGCGT
>FTHB01000234.1_pt1 | contig 13256 bp, 9 predicted proteins | sample 1640851 | NCBI WGS metagenome assembly FTHB01 (sample SAMEA3914788, study PRJEB12502) | metagenome | biome: forest; material: soil | place: Canada | collected 2011-07-03 | depth 0.1 m
CGCTGGCGCAGCCCGCCGGACAGCTGCACCGCGTACTGGCGCGAACGGCGCGCCGGGTCGGGGATGCCGACCCGATCGAGCAGCTCGATCGCCCGGCGCCTCGCCTGCGCCTTGGCGAGTCCGCGCCTGCGCACCAAGGCCTGCACGATCTGGTCCCCGACCGTCATGACCGGATTGAGCGCCGTCATCGGGTCCTGGAACACCATGGCGATGCCGACGCCACGGATGGTGCGCCAGTCCGGCTCGGACAAGGAGGTCAGCTCCTGTCCCTGGAAGCGCATGGAGCCGGCCAGCCGCTGCACGCTGCCGGGCCGGTGCAGGCCCAGCAGCGTGCGCGAGAGCACGGTCTTGCCGGAGCCCGACTCGCCCACCAGACCGAGCATTTCTCCGGCGGCGATGTCGAAGCTGGCGCCGTCCACCACGTGGGCAACGCCGTCGCCGGAGCGCAACCAGACGCCCAGGTCGCGCACTTGCAGCAGCGGGTTCACAGCGCGGCTCCCCGGGTGTCGAAGCGCTTGCGGGCGGCGTCGCCGATGACGTTGAGCATGAGGACGGTGATGAACATGGCCAGCGCCGGGATCAGCGCGATGTGCGGGGCCTCCGCCAGCACCGGCCGGCCCTGCGCGATCAGCGAACCCCAGCTGGCGGCGGGCGGGGGCACGCTCAGGCCCAGGAAGGCCAGGCCGCCTTCGGTGGCGATGGCGATCGCGACGCTGGTGAGGGCGAAGGTGACGACGGAGAGCTGCACGTTCGGCAGCAGCTCGCGCAGCAGCACCTCGCGGTGGGAGGCGCCGAGCGAGTGCGCGGCCAGCACGAACTCGCGATGGGCGTAGCCCAGCGTCGAGGCGCGGGTCACGCGGGCGAAGGCGGGGATCTGGATGAAGGCGATCGCCAGCGTCACGTTGAGCAGGCTGGGGCCCAGCACCGCGCTGATCGCCAGCGCCGCGACCAGGGGCGGAAAGGCGAGGATCACGTCCACGACCCAGAGCACGAGCTGCTCGTAGCGGCCGCGGAAGTAGCCGGCCGAGAGCCCCAGGGCGCCGCCCGCCAGCAGGCCCAGCGCGGTCGCGCCGAGACCGACGGTCAGGGAGATCCGGGCGCCCCAGATGATCCGCGAGAACAGGTCGCGGCCCACGTCGTCGGTACCCAGCCAGTGCGCCCACGAGGGCAGTGCCGACAGCGCAGCGTAGTCGGCATCGTTCGCCGGGTCGGGCAGCGGCAGCCAGGGTGCCAGCAGCGCGGCACCGCCCAGCAGCGCCATCCAGGCGACGGCCACCAGCAGCCACGGGTCGCGGCGCCGGCGCGGCGCCCGGTCGGAAGGTTCAGCCATGGCGCACCCTGGGGTCGAACACGAGGTAGGCCAGGTCCACCAGCAGGTTGACCAGGCAGAAGGCCACCGCCACGCACAGCACCACGCCTTGCAGCATGGGGTAGTCGCGGGCCAGGATCGCCTCCACCATGAGGCTGCCCATGCCGGGCAGCGCGAACAGGTATTCGATGATCACGGTGCCCCCGATCAGCACGCCGGTGTTGACGCCGAACACCGTGATGAGCGGCAGCAACGAGGGCCGCAGCGCCTGCCCGAACAGGATGTAGCCGACGCTGTGGCCCTGCGCCTTGGCCAGCAGGATGTAGTCCTCCTGCAGCGTGGCGATCATGTCGCTGCGCACCAGTCGCGCATAGATCGCGGTGGGCGCGGCCGCCAGCACGATCGCCGGCAGGACCATGCTGCGGACATTGGCCAGCAGGTCGGTGCCGATCGGCGTGTAGCCCGTGGCCGGCAGCCAGCCCAGGCGCACCGACACCCCGTAGATCAGCACCACCGCCAGGATGAACACCGGCGTGGACAGCAGGCCATAGGCTGCGGCACTGACGATGCGGTCCAGGACGCCGTCGCGGCGCCACGCCGCCAGGATGCCCAGGGGCAGTCCCACCAGCAGGGCGATCGCCTGCGCCATCAGCATCAGCTGCACGGACACCGGCAGGCGCTGCGCCACCGCTTCGGCCACCGGCTGCTGCGTGGTCAGCGAACGCGAGAGGTCACCCTGCAGCGCGGCCAGCAGCCAGGCGCCGTAGCGCTTCATCACCGGCTCGTCCAGGCCCAGCTTGGAGCGCAGCGCCGCGACCTGGGCGGGCGTGGCCTGGTCGCCCAGCATGGCGGTCGCCGGGTCGCCCGGAAGCAGGTTGACCAGCACGAAGGTCAGCACCGTCGCGCCGAGCAGGACGGGGACCAGGCGCAGCATGTGCCTCAAGGTGGAGTTCATCGCGAAGCCCTGTGTCCCCTCACTTCTTCAGCCAGATTTCCGTCGGCCGGATGATCTGCACCCCGACCCACTCCGCCGGCGGCACGTTCTGCACCGAAGGCTTGTAGATCACCGCGCCCACCTTGCGCATCAGAAAGACCACCGGCGCGTCCTCGGCGAGGATCCGGTTGACCTCCTGGTAGCTTTCCATGCGCACCTTCGGATCGGCATTGACGCGTGCCAGCTGCAGCAGCGAATCGACCTTGGGATTCGAGTACTTCATGTAATTGAACCGGCCCCTGGAGTGGAAGCCTTCGTACAGTCCATCGGGGTCCGGATACTCCTGCGCCACCCAGACCGCCGCGTCGAAGTTCTTCTTCACCAGCACCCGGTCGACCAGCTGCGGGAGATCGACGGTCGCGAGCGTCACCTGCACCCCCACGGCGCGCCACATCTGCTGCAGCACCTCGGCCTGCTTGCGGCCATCCGGACTGGCCGCCGCCAGCAGTTCGAAGCTCACCGGCTTGCCGTAGGCGGCCAGCAGCGCCCGCGCGGCCTTCGGGTCGTAGCCCGGCCAGGGCGCCTTGCCGTCGTATGGCGAGCCCTCCCCCAGCGGCCCCTGGCCCGGCCGGTTGATGCCGTTGCTCATGATCTTGCTCAAGGCGTCGCGGTTGATGGCCAGCGCCAGGGCCCGGCGCACCCGGGGATCGTTGAGCGGCGGGCGCGTGTTGTCCAGCGCCACCATCTGCGAGCCCAGTCCCATGTTGATGCGCGCTTGCAGTCCGGCGGCGCGGGCCTGCTCGGCCTGCAGCGGGTTGAGGGTCTGCATCAGGTCGATGTCACCGGCGCGCAGGCTCTGCAGCCGGGTCTGTTCGTCGGGCAGCGGCCGGAACACGATCTTGTCCAGGTAGGGCAGCCCGGGGCGCCAGTACTTGGGGTTGCGCTCGACGACGATGCGGTCGCCGCGGGTGAACTGCACCAGCCTGAAGGGGCCGGTGCCAACCGGCCTGGTGCCGTAGTCCACGCCGGCGGCCGCGACGGCGGTCGGCGATGGGATGAAGGAGAAGGCCGCCCCCAGCACCTGCGCCGGGAAGGACGCCCAGCCGCTTGCCAGCTTGAACACCACCGTGTAGGGGTTCGGCGTCTCGATGGACGTGATCGCCTGCACCGAGGACAGGCAGGTGCAATGCGTCTCCGGGTTGGCCAGGCGCCTGAAGTGCGCGGCCACCGCCTGGGCGTTGAAGGGCGTGCCGTCGTGGAAAGTGACGCCCTGGCGCAGGGTGACCGTCCAAGTCCGGCTGTCGGGGGAGCGCTCCACTTTGGTGGCCAGTGCCGGCTTGTAGCTGCCATCGCGCTGCATGTCGATCAGCGGGTCGTACACCGCATACATCACGGCCTGCGAGCCGGCGTCGCCGCTCGGTCCCGCGGGATCGAGCGTCGCCGGTTGCGCGTACAGGCCCACGTTCAGCGTACCGCCCGCCTCGGGCGCGGCTGCCGCGGCCAGAGGCAGCAGCGAAGCGAGGGCGAGCGCGCCCAGGAGGGCGCGCAGGGTGCGACGGGATCGCATGTCGGGTCTCCTTCTCGGAAGAAATCTGGAATCGGTCGGGTCGGAGGGTTGGCTGGACAAGACCGGCCTGCTCAATGGTTGTGGCGCGGCGTCTGCGCGCCGACGCCGCGGTATTTCAGCGCCGGCTCCATGCAGCCGCCGCTGGCCAACTGGCCTACCGTGGCGCGGTAGATCTCCTGCCACGGCGTCTGGCTGGGCGGAACCGCCGGCAGGCCTTCCCGCTTGCGCCGGGCCAGCTCCGCTTCGTCCACCAGCATGTCGCAGCGGCCGCGATGCAGGTCGATGCGCACGCGGTCGCCGGTGCGCAGCCAGGCCAGGCCGCCGCCGGCCGCCGCTTCCGGCGAGGCGTTGAGGATGGACGGGCTGTCGGAGGTGCCGGACTGGCGTCCGTCGCCCAGCGTCGGCAGGGCGGCGATGCCGCGCCGGATCAGGGCATCGGGCGGCTGCATGTTCACCACCTCGGCGGAGCCGGGAAAGCCCAGCGGACCGGTGCCGCGCATCACCAGGATGCAGTGTTCGTCGATCTGCAGCGCCGGGTCGTTGATGCGCGCGTGGTAGTCGTCCGGCCCGTCGAAGACCACCGCCCGGCATTCGAACACGCCCTCCTCGCCCGGCCGGCTCAGGTAGCGGGCGCGGAACTGCGGCGAAATGACGCAGGTCTTCATGATCGCGAAGTCGAACAGGTTGCCGCTCAGGACCTGGAAGCCCGCGCGCTCCATCAGGGGCGCCTCGTAGGCGGCGATCACGTCGCGGTCGCTGCTGGCGCGGCCGGCGATGTTACTGGCCAGGTCCTGGCCGGTCACCGTCATGCAGCCGCCGTGCACGCGCCCGGCGCGCAGCAGTTCGGCCAGCACGGCCGGCACGCCGCCTGCGCGATGGAAGCTCTCGCCCAGGTACGTGCCGGCGGGCTGCATGTTTACCAGCAGGGGGATGTCCAAGGCCTGTTCCCAGTCGGCTGCACCGAGCTCGAAGCCGGCATGGCGCGCCATGGCGTGCAGGTGCGGCTGCGCGTTGGAGGAGCCGCCCAGCGCCGACACCGCGGCGATCGCGTTGAGGAACGAGTGGCGCGTGAGGATGCGCGAGGGTCGCAGGTCCTCGTAGGCCATGTCAACGATGCGGCGCCCGGTGGCATACGCCATCTGGCCGCGCTCGCGGTACGGGGCGGGAATCGCGGCGCAACCGGGCAGCGACAGGCCCAGGACTTCGGCGATCGCGTTCATCGTCGAGGCCGTGCCCATGGTGTTGCAGTGGCCGGCCGACGGCGCGGAAGCGGTGGCGGCGTCGAGGAACTGCCGCTCGTCGATCTCGCCGGCGGCGAGCTTGCGGCGGCTGCGCCAGATCACCGTGCCGGAGCCCACGCGCTCGCCGTTCATCCAGCCATCGAGCATCGGCCCCCCGGACAGGACGATGGCGGGCAGGTCCACGGTGCAGGCGGCCATGATGCCGGCCGGGGTCGTCTTGTCGCAGCCGGTGGTCAGCACCACCGCATCGATCGGATAGCCGTGCAGGATCTCCACCAGCCCCAGGTAGGCGAGGTTGCGATCGAGCGCCGCGGTCGGCCGGCGGCAGTTCTCGAAGATCGGGTGCACCGGGAATTCCAGCGGTATGCCGCCGGCGTCCCGGATGCCGTCCTTCACTCGCTGCGCCAGGGCGACGTGGATGCGGTTGCATGGCGACAGGTCGCTGCCGCTCTGGGCAATGCCGATGATGGGGCGGCCGCTGCGCAGTTCCTCCGGGGTCAGGCCGTAGTTCATGAAGCGCTCGAGGTACAGCGCCGTCATGTCGATGCGCTCCGCGTTGGCGAACCATTCGCCCGAACGGAAGGGCCTGGCGGCCTGTCTTGCGGTCATCGTGCTTCCTTCAGCGCCAGCCGGCGTCGACGAAATAGCTGTGCGCGGTGCACAGGCGGGCGCTGTCGGAAGCGAGGAACAGCACCATCGCCGCCACGTCTTCGGGCTCGACGCGCTGCTTGAGGCATTGCTGCTGCAGCATGCGCGCCTCTTCCTCGGGGTTGTGCCACAGGCGCGCCTGGCGCGGCGTGCGCACGCCGCCGGGGACGACGCAGTTGACCCGGATGCCGTGGCCGCCCAGGTCGCGCGCCATGCCGCGCGTGAGGCCCTCGATACCCGCCTTGGCGGTCTCGTACAGCACCAGGTCCGGCAGTCCGAGATGCCAGGAGATCGAGCCCAGGTTGACGATGGACCCGCCGCCGGCCGCCTTCATCGCGGGCAAGGCGGCCTGGCTGCAGAACAGCAGGTGGCGCAGGTTCACCGCCATGCGCTGGTCCCAGTATTCGGGCGTGATCTGCTCGATGCTGTGGCGATCGTCGTTGGCCGCGTTGTTCACCAGCACGTCGAGCCCGCCGGCCTGTGCCGCGACGGCGCCGACGGTCTCCTTGACGGCGGCCAGGTCGGTCAGGTCGCAGTACAGGAACTGCGGCGCGGTGCCGACCGCGCCCAGGCGGCTGGCCAGCGCACGCGATTCGTCGGCGGCAATGTCGACGAACCAGACGCGCGCCTGCTGGCGCACGAAGGCCTCGACGATGGCGGCGCCGATGCCGGTCCCGCCGCCGGTGACCAGCACCCGGGCGCCGGCCAGATTGGGATAGATGGCGCGAATCATGCGTGGTTGTCTCCGCGGGAGCGGTGGAGAAGGCCCCGGGCCGCGAGGTTGCGCATCAGCGCCGCGACGCCGAAGGACCAGGGCGGCGCCGCGTCGCAGTGGACGACACGGTTTTCCAGCACGCCCAGGCGCGGGGTGCGGATGCGCACGATGTCGCCCACGTGGTGGGTGAAGCCCTGGCCGGGCGCGCCGCGGTCCTGCACCGGCGCGAACATGGTGCCCAGGAACAGCACGAAGCCGTCGGGGTACTGGTGGTGCTTGCCCACGGCCTGTGCGACGAGCTCCAGGGGGTCGCGGCTGATCTGCCGCATCGAGCTCTCGCCCTGCAACTCGAAGCCGTCCTCGCCCTGCACCTCCAGCTGCACGGTGCAGCCGCGCACGTCGTCCAGCGTGAAGCCATCGTCGAACAGGCGGACAAAGGGGCCGATGGCGCAGGCGGCGTTGTTGTCCTTGGCCTTGCCCAGCAGGAGCGCGCTGCGGCCTTCGAGGTCGCGCAGGTTGACGTCGTTGCCCAGGGTCGCCCCGTGCACGCGGCCGCGGCTGTCGCACACCAGCACGATCTCGGGCTCGGGGTTGTTCCAGGACGAGTCGGCGCGGATGCCCACGTCCGCGCCGGCCCCCACGGCCGACAGCACCGGTGCCTTGGTGAACACTTCCGCGTGGGGGCCGATCGCGACCTCGAGGTATTGCGACCAGAGGCCGTCGGCCTGCAGCGCCTTCTTCAGTTGCTCCGCCTGCTGCGAGCCCGGCTTCACGCTGCGCAGGTCGCCGCCGATGCGGCCGGCGAGCCGCGCGCGGATGGCTTCCGCCTGCAGCGGGTCGCCGCCGGCGCGTTCCTCGATGACCCGCTCCAGGGTGGAGGTGGCAAAGGTCACGCCCGCGGCCTTGATGCACTGCAGGTCGATCGGGGCCAGCAAGCTGGCGCGCGCGGCGACGTCTTCCACGGTACCCAGACGCCGGCCGGCGGGCAAGCAGCCCGGCTGCAGCGCCTCCAGCAGCTCGGAGACCGTCGGCGCGGTGGCGCTCAGGTCGAACACGCTGCCGCCGTGCAGCAGCACGGGCGTGGGTCCGGCGCCGAAGTCCATGCGTCCGAGCAAGCGTGCCGAAGCGGCGTCCTCGGGCAGGGCCTGTGGCCAGAGACAGCGCTTCGTCATGCGCGCGCTCCGGCCACGGCCACTTCGCAGCGGCTTTCCATGCGCCAGTCACGCGGCAGCACGCGGGTCTCGCCGATCGCCTCCACTTCGCCGCGCAGCCGGATGTCCGCGCTGGATGCGCCGACCGCCAAGTCGAAGAAGCCGGGTTCCACGATGCGCTGGCCGTCCATGCCGGTGAAACCGAGCATGTCGACCGGCACCCGGAAGTCGACCCGCACCACCTGCCCCGGCTTCAGGGTCACGCGCTCGAAGGCCTTCAACTCCCGCACCGGGCGCACCACGCTGGCCAGCCGGTCGCGCACATACAGCTGCACGACCTCGGTGCCGGTGCGCTCGCCAACGTTCGCCAGCTCGAAGCTGAGGGCGATCTCGCCGTCCTGCACCGGCACGCGGGCCGTGTCCAGCCGCAGATTGCGGTAGGCGAAGCGGGTGTAGCCCAGGCCGTGGCCGAAGGGATAGCGGCTGCCGAAATGGAACGCGATCGGCGTGCCGCCGCTCTTGAGCTTGTGGTTGTAGTAGTAGGGCATGGCGCCGCCGCTGTGCGGGACCGACAGCGTCAGGCGCCCGGACGGCTCGACCTGGCCGGCCAGCACTTCGGCCAGCGCGATGCCGCCCTGCTCGCCGCTGGCGAAGTTCATGACGAAGGCCGCCAGCCGGTCCTCCAGTCCGCCCAGGTTGTAGGGGCGGCCGCCGGACAGCACGACGATGGTGGGCGTGCCGGTGGCGAGCACCGCCTCCAGCAACTGCTGCTGCACGCCGGGCAGCGACAGGCTGTCGGTGTCCGAGCCCTCGCCAGTGGTGCCGCGCTGGAACAGACCGGCGAGGTCGCCGACGCAGACGATCGCCACATCGACCGCGCGGGCGGCCGCCACGGCCGCAGCGATGCCGCCGGTGTCTTGCGACAGCGGTGGCCGCCGGCGGGGCGCCTCGGCGTCGTCGCGCACGTCGCCCGGGTACACCGCGGCAGAGTGGTGGCTGCCCTCCCCCATCACCCGGCAGCCCGGCTCGTACTGCACGTTGGAGGCGCCGTACACCAGCCGGATGCCTTGCAGCAGCGTGGCGATGTGGCCGGTGTCGTCGGCGCCCTCAGGCGAGATGAAGTGCGCGTGGTAGCTGTAGCCACTGAGCTGGGCGATCGGGTCGGCCGCGGTCGGCCCGATCACGGCGATGCGGCGCGGCCTGGCGGGATCCAGCGGCAGGATGCCGGCGCGGTTTTCGAGCACCACCACCGACTGGCGCGCCGCCTCGCGGGCGACCGCGATCGCTTCCGGGCGGCGCAGTCGGGGCGGCTCGGAGCGGTCGGCGAAGCTCTGCTCGAACAGCCCCAGGCGAAATTTTTCGGTCAGCACCCGGGCCACGATCTCGTCGACCTTGGCCATCGTCAGGGTGCCGCGTTCCAGCGCGGTGCGCAGGTGCTGCGCGCAGTCGTCGGCGGGCAGCTCGATGTCCAGGCCGGCGTTGAAGGCGGCGGCCGCCGCGTCGGCGGCATCGGCGACGGTGCGGTGGTGCTGGTACAGCAGGCTGATGCCCACGTAGTCGGCCACCACCAGGCCGTCGAAGCCCCACTGCTCGCGCAGCACCTCCGTCAGCAGGTGGTGCGAGGCGTGGCAGGGCTCGCCGTCGATGTCGTGGTAGGCCGGCATCACCGAGCCCGCATTCGCCTGCTTCACGGCCATCTCGAAGGGCAACAGGAACACGTCGTTGAGCTCGCGCCAGCCGACATGCACCGGCGCGTGGTTGCGCGCTCCTTCGCTGAACGAGTGGCCGACGTAGTGCTTGAGGGTGGCGAGCAGGTCCCGCCGCGACCCCTGCAGGCCGCGCACGTAGCGGGTGGCCAGCACGCCCACGAGATACGGGTCTTCGCCGAACGTCTCTTCGGTGCGGCCCCAGCGAACGTCGCGCGAGACGTCGAGGACCGGCGCCAGGCCTTGGTGGCATCCCAGTTCGCGGCTCTCCGCCCCGATCTGACGCGCCACTTCCTCGACCAGGGCCGGGTTCCAGGTCGCGCTCAGCCCCAGCGAGGACGGGAAGGAGGTGCCGTCGCGCGTCATGACGCCGACCAGACATTCCTCGTGCGACAGGGCGGGAATGCCCAGGCGCGTCTCGTTGCGCAGGAAGCGTTGCAGCTTGTTGAGCGCACGGACGCCGCTGGCCGCGTCCACGCCATGGGTTCCCAGCGGGCGCGTGATCTGGCCGATGCCCAGCGCCAGCCGGCGCTCGAAGGCGGCCTGGTCGGTTGCGTCGATGAACACCACGCTGGGACGGACTCGGTGCTTGCCGTCTTCCGAGAGGATCAGCCAGAAGGCGTGCATCTGCGCGATCTTCTCGTCCAGGGTCATGCGGGCGAGCAGGTCGCGCACGCGCGCCTCGATCGGTTGTGCGGGGTCCTGGTAGGGTGCGCGGGTGAGCTCGGTGGAGGGCATGGGGTGGCGGTCGAAGGTGGATCGTCGGGCGGGGGGCGCTCAGGCGGGCACGGTCCCGGCGGCCGTGTACTTGCGCACCAGGGCCTCGAGCGGCCGGTTCACGACGCAGCGCTCGCGCGCGAAGGACGACAGCATGCGATCCAGGTCCTGCTCGCCCATGCCCTGGAACAGCCGGGCGTAGGTCTGCTGCATCAGCGAGCCGGTGAAGAAACACAGCGCCGACTGGCTGAAGCAGGCCTCGGTGTAGCGGCGGTCCAGCGCCTCGTCCGCGATGACCTCGTGCACCTGCTCGGCCAGCCGCGACATGGCCTGCTTCACCGGGGTCGGCGGCATCCACTGCATCCAGTTGTCGGTGCCCAGTGCCACCTTCTTGCGGATGAAGGAGCCGACGTGCTGCATGTACTCGGACGCGGGATCCAGCGTGACGAGGCCCATCACGCCCACGTCCTTGTAGGTCCAGGTGGTCCAGTGGGCGCCGTGGCGCTCGAACAGGCCCAACTGGTCATCCATCGCCCGCAGGCGGTCCGGCACTTCGGCGGCCGGACCGTTGTAGACGGAGCCGAATTCGCCCACCCACAGCGGCACCTGGTGCCGGTCGCTGAAAACGGTTCCCTCGTGTTCCAGGAAGGCGCGCTCCTGGCGCGCGAGGTCCCAGTGCTCGGGACCGGTGGTGCGCGGCCCCGGCAGGTCGATCATGCCGGGATAGGGGCCCGGGCCGAAGCCGGCCGGGGTGTAGTTGTGGCTGCTGTAGACGAGGTTGTCCGCGAACGGAGCGTCCAGCCCGGCGAACTGGAAGGAATAGCGGTCGCCTTCGAGGAAGATGATGTGCCGGGGGTCGACCTCGCGGATGGCCTGGACGGCGCGCCGGTACACCGCGTTGATCACGTCCCACTCGGGCCGGTAGTTCCGGTAGATGTTCCAGGGCTGGTCGCCGCGCTGGTTGCCCACGCAAGGTTCGTTGATCAGGTTGTACCCCGCCACCACCGCCCTGCCCTGGTAGCGCCCGGCGATCTCGCGCCAGAGCGCCACGAAGCGGTCCTGGTAGCTGGCGTCGTGCCAGAACAGGCTGATGCTCGAGGCGTTGTCGGAATGCCAGTGCACGTTCTGCCAGCCCTGCACCGCGTGCAAGTCCAGGATGGCGTGCAGGCCGTGCTTCTCGCACCAGCCGAGCACCCGGTCCAGCCGCGCGAAGCCCGCCTCCTTGTAGACGAAGGGGGCGGTGTCGTCCTCGAAGTGGCGGTAGTTCAGGGGCAGCCGCACCACGGTCGCGCCGAGACTGCGCAGGTACGCGATGTCGCTCTCGTTGAAGAAGTGGTCCAGCAGGCGTTCGAAGAAGAAGCCGGCGCGCGCCGGCCCCAGCACGGCGGCCATCTCCTGGCGCAGCGTGTGCTCCGCGCCCGAATAGCCGTTGATGAAGTCCTCCATGTTCATCCAGCCGCCGACGCAGGTGCCGCGCAGGCGCACGGCCTGCCCGTTCTGGTCCACCACGTTCTTGCCTTGAGTACTCAGGAATTCCATGCGTTTTGCCTTCGCCTTCCGTTGGGAGGGGCCTGGGAAGCGCCCCGCGCGGCCGGCCTTGCCGGCGGTGTCGATCACGGACGTTATCGCTAACGGTACAAACCGTCGTACGGTGTTTACCCTGATGCGCAGATCGATGCGGCTACGCAGGACAGGAGGCGCGTTACCGGACGTTAGTCCCACGTTATCATCCGCCCGCAACACCCTCCACCCGTGCCGCAATCCACCCCCACCCTGACCGACATCGCCATCACTGCGGGCGTGTCGGCGATGACCGCCTCGCGCGCTCTGAACAACAAGCCAGGGGTATCCGAGCGCACGCGCGCAGCCATCCTCAAGGTCGCGTCGGACATGGGCTACGTCACGAACCGGGTGGCGCAGAAGCTGGCGTCCGGTCAGAGCGGCGTGATCGGCGTGGTCGCCTTGCAGCTGGACCACCCTTACATCATCGGGATCGTGAACAGCGTGGTGCGCGCAGCGACCAGCGCGGGCACCGAGGTGTTGATCTACACGCACCCCGAACGCGAAAAGGAGCCCTCAGGCAACGTGCTGCAGATGCTGCAGCAGTTCACCGACGGCGTGGTGGTCCTGCCTCCGTTCCAGCCGGGTTTTCTCGACGAGCTCGCCCGCGGCCGCTTCCCGGTGGCCCTGGTGGACAGTCCGCTGGAAAACTCCGGCCTGCCCAGCGTGGCGGCCGACGACTACGCCGGCGCCCGCACCGCCATGAGCCACCTGGCGGAGCTCGGACACAAGCGCGTGGCCTTTGTTGCGGGGCTGAGGGAACTGCAATCGGCGCAGCGACGGCTGCGCGCCTACCACGAAGCCGTCGCGGTCCACCGGCTCGCGCGCGACCCCAAGCTGGTCGTGCCGGGGCTGTTCACCTTCGCCGGCGGCCATGCCGCTGCCCTGAAGCTGCTCGCCCAGAAGGACCGCCCCACAGCCATCTTTGCCGCGAACGACCTGAGCGCGTTCGGGGTGATGGCAGCGCTCCAGGAGCAGGGGCTGAAGGTTCCGGACGACATCTCCGTGGTTGGATTCGACGACGTCCCTGCGGCCGTGCACGTTCATCCCGCGCTCACCACGGTGCGCCAGCCGCTCGAGGGCATGGGGCGGGCCGCCGTCAGCACGCTGCTGTCGCAGATTGCCGGGGTCGCACCGCACCACGCCAGGGTGAGTCTTCCGACGGAGCTCATGATCCGCAAGTCCAGTGCCTCGCCCCGCAGGTAGGGCTTGGCGCACGCACGAGTTGAATGCCGAGATTATCGAACACAAGCGCGCGCTGACTCTGGAGAACTTCGACAGGGACGGACGGCGATGTTGATCGCGCCACTGCACTGCGGTGGCTCGGCTACTGCCCGTGGGTGGGCGTCCTCCGTGGACAAGCCGTGGTGGGGGGCGCAAAACCACCTTGGCCGCCGTGCGCAACGCCCACGCACGAATCCGAGCGTGCATTGTTGTCAGTGCCCAACGAATGGGGACATGCGGGAGCCGCCTGAAAGTTTCCTGATACCGTACGCGCGCCCAAGCGCTTCGGACGCGCTCGCAGAAATCCTGAGTTCGTGCGTCGTGGCTGCTTCGCTCCGGCAGTCGGCCGATGGCCGCGCAAGCGTCCAGCGGCTTCCCGTTCGAACATGAATCCATCTGCCCCATTCATCCGCCGCCCGGTCGCGACCACCCTGTTCATGGTGCTGATCCTGCTCGGGGGCGCAGCGGGTAACGCGCTTCTTCC
>FTHB01000185.1_pt1 | contig 13233 bp, 12 predicted proteins | sample 1640851 | NCBI WGS metagenome assembly FTHB01 (sample SAMEA3914788, study PRJEB12502) | metagenome | biome: forest; material: soil | place: Canada | collected 2011-07-03 | depth 0.1 m
CCCTTGGGCGCATTGGCCTTGGGCACGATCGCGATGGAAAAGCCCAGCTTCGCCGCTTCGCGCAGGCGCTCCTGCCCGCGCCGCGCGGGCAGGAGCGCCTGCGCGAAGCGGCGAAGCTGGGCTTTTCCATCGCGATCGTACCCAAGGCCAATGCGCCCAAGGGCGGCCGCGCGCTGCCGCGCGAGCTGGAGGGCCTGACGATCCATCCGGTGGAGCGCATCGAGGAAGCGCTGGAAGTCGTGCGCGGCCTGCTATGAACCCGCGTCACAATCCGCGCCCATGAACTTGCAGAAGATCGTCTGGCCGGCGCTGGGCGTGCTGGTCATCGCCGCAGGCTGGCGCGGCTGGGGCTGGCCCGGCGTCGCGCTGGCGCTGGCTGGCATCGTCATGTGGATGCTGCTGCACTTCACCCGCGCGCTGCGGGTGCTGCAGCGCGCGGCGGAGCGGCCCGTGGGCCACTGCGGCAGCGCGGTGATGCTCAACGCGAAGCTGAAGCCCGGCGTCACCCTGCTGCACGTGACCGCGCTGACCCGCGCGCTCGGCGAAGCCATGAGCCCGGAGGACCAGCAGCCGGAGGTCTTTCGCTGGACCGACGCCGGCGGCGCCTGCGTGCGCTGCGAGTTCGTGGACGGCAAGCTCGCGAAGTGGGACCTGTCCCGCCCGGCCGAGGCGCAGACCGGGGAAATGGCCGGGCCGTAAAATGGCCGGTTCCGCGTATCCACCACCAAGGACAATCCCATGAGCCCGGTAGTACCCTCCATGGCCGACCGAGACGGCAAGATCTGGATGGACGGCGAGCTGGTCGACTGGCGCGACGCCAAGATCCACGTGCTCACCCACACCCTGCACTACGGCTGCGGCGTGTTCGAGGGCGTCCGCGCCTACAACACCGTCAACGGCACGGCCATCTTCCGCCTGCAGGAACACACCGACCGCCTGTTCAACAGCGCCAAGATCCTGCGCATGCAGATTCCCTTCTCCAAGGAGCAGGTGAACGAGGCGCAAAAGCAGGTCGTGCGCGCCAACAAGCTCGAGTCCTGCTACCTGCGTCCGCTCGTTTGGATCGGCTCGCAGAAGCTGGGGGTGAGCCCCAAGGGCAACCAGATCCACATCATGGTCGCGGCCTGGCCCTGGGGCGCCTACCTGGGCGAGGAAGGCATGCAGCGCGGCATCCGCGTGAAGACCTCCAGCTACACGCGCCACCACGTCAACATCACGATGACGCAGGCCAAGGCCGTGAGCAACTACAGCAACTCCATCCTCGCGAACATGGAAGCGCTGGACGACGGCTACGACGAGGCGCTGCTGCTCGATAGCTCCGGCTTCGTGTCCGAAGGCGCCGGCGAGAACGTGTTCGTGGTCAAGGACGGCGTGATCTACACGCCCGACCTGTCCGCGGGCGCGCTGAACGGCATCACGCGCAACACCACGATGCACATCTGCAAGGACCTCGGCATCGAGGTCGTGCAAAAACGCATCACGCGCGACGAGATCTACATCGCCGACGAATGCTTCTTCACCGGCACCGCCGCCGAAGTGACGCCCATCCGCGAGCTCGATCGCGTCGAGATCGGCATCGGCCGCCGCGGCCCGGTCACCGAGAAGATCCAGAACGCGTTCTTCGACATCGTCAACGGGCGCAATTCCAAGTACGCCCACTGGCTCACCCGTGTCTGACATGAGCACGACGACCCGCAAGGAAACGGTGGTGGAGCTGGGCGCCAAGGACTTGAACGCCAACGGCGGCATCTTCTGCCCCAGCCCCAAGGCCGACATGAAGCTGTGGAACAGCCATCCGCGCGTGTACCTGGACATCGCCGGCAGCGGCGCGGCCAAGTGCCCGTACTGCGGCACGGTGTACAAGCTGCGTGAAGGCGAACATTTCGCCGGCGGCCACTGAGTCGCGCAGCCTCGTCATCGCTCCGCAATGGATCGGTGACGCGGTGATGACCGAGCCGCTGCTGCGCCGCCTGCGCGCGCGCGGCGAACGGCTCACGGTGGGCGCGTTGCCCTGGGTGGCGCCCGTGTACCGCGCGATGCCGCAGGTCGACGCGGTCATCGAACTCCCCTTCCAGCACGGGGGCCTGCAGCTGCGGGCGCGCCGCACGCTGGGCAAGGAGCTGCGCGGGCGCTTCGACAACGCGTACGTGCTTCCGAATTCGCTCAAGAGCGCGCTGCTGCCTTTCCTGGCCGCGATCCCGCGCCGCGTCGGCTATCTCGGCGAAGCGCGCTTGGGACTGCTCACGCACCGGCTCGGGAATCCGAAGGACAAGCCACCCATGGTGGCCTTCTATTCCGCGCTCAGTGGCGAGGCGGGCGTGGAGTCCGACCGCCCGCAGCTGGCGCTGCCCGACACGCAGGTGGACGAGGTCCTGCAGCGGCACGGGCTCGCTCGCGCGTCCTATGTGGTGATGGCGCCGGGCGCCGAGTACGGCCCCGCGAAACGCTGGCCGCACTTCGGCGCGCTCGCGGCGCAGCTCGATCGCCCCGTGCTCCTGCTGGGATCGAAGAAGGAAGCCGCGGAGTGCGAGGCGATCCGGGCGCAGGCGCCGCGCCAGGTGCGCAATCTCGCAGGCCAGACCAGCCTGGCCGAGGCGTTCGCGCTGATCGCCGGAGCCGGCCGCGTCGTCAGCAACGACTCGGGCCTGATGCACGTGGCCGCGGCCTTCGGCGTGCCGCAGGTTGCATTGTTCGGGTCGTCCAGCCCGCTGCACACGCCGCCGCTGAACGCGCGCGCGCACGTCCTGTGGCTCAAGCAGGACCCGGCGTACCAGCCGCCGCTCGATTGCTCGCCCTGCTTCCAGCGCGAATGCCCGCTCGGCCACTTCCGCTGCCTGCAGGACCTCGATGCCGGTCGCGTGCGCGTCTTGCTCTGACCGGGAACACGCGGACAAAAAAACAGCCACCTTGCGGTGGCTGTATCAAGTCCTTGGAAGGACGTCGTTGGGAGACTTGAATCCCGTGTGTCCGGCGATGCGTGACAGTGATCTGAACTCTAGACCACCCCGGTGCCGAATCCATCCGCCATTCGGCGGATGAGGCTGCTTCGCAGGGCGGCAGACAGGATCCATCTTCGTGATTTTTCGCGGGCTTGGCGAGTCTGTTTTACGGCGCGTTACATCTGGCCGCAGGGCAGCGTGAGGACGAAGCAGGCGCCGCCGCCGGGGTTTGCCTCGCACCGCACCGCGCCGTGGTGCCGCTGCGCGATGGAGCGCACCAGCGCCAGGCCCAGGCCGACCCCGCCTTCGCGCTCGTAGGCGCCGCGCAGCCGGTAGAACGGCTCGAAGATGCGTTCGCGTTCGGTTTCCGGCACGCCCGGTCCGCGGTCGCAGACGCGGACGACCGCCTGCTCGCCGGCGCGCGTCACGCTCACGGACACTGTCCCGTTGCTGTAGCGCCGCCCGTTCTCCAGCAGGTTGCGCACCGCGCGCCGCAGCAGCTTGGGCACGCCCGGCACCACCACGGCCTGCGCCGTCTCGGCTTCGTCCAGCTCGGCGCCGGTGCGCGCGCTTTCCTCCGCGACCAGCCCGGTGAGGTCCACCGGCTCCACCGTGCCCATGTCCACGTCGCGCGCATCGAGCCGGCTCGCCAGCAGGATCTCGTCGATCAGCTGGTCCAGCTCGCCGATGTTGCGCGTGATCTCGTCGCGCGAGCGCGGCGAGGGTTCCGGCTCCATCAGCTCCAGGCCCATGCGGATGCGCGCCAGCGGCGAGCGCAGCTCGTGGGAGGCGTTTGCCAGCAGGGACTTGTTGGCCTGCAGCAAGGCCTCGACGCGCTCGGCCGCGTGGTTGAAACGCCTGGCGAGGAAGGCGACCTCGTCGTTTCCCTGCTCCGGCACGCGCACGCTCAGGTCACCCTCGCCCCAGCGCTCCACGCCGCGGCGCAGGCCTTCCAGGCGCAGCGTCAGGCGCCGCACGATGGGGAAGGCGCCCAGCGTCACTGCCAGCGCCACGATGAACATCATCCAGAGGAAGCCGGTCGACCCGCGCGGCAGCCACGGCCTTCCCGCTTCGCCGACAGGGCGAGAGCGAGGCGGCAGCTGCACGGTGAGCGTGTGGCCGTCCTTCATGGCGACGTCGAACTCCACGCCCTGGCCCGGATTGCGGTTCGGCCGCACCAGGCTCTGGCCGATGATGTCGTCGTTCTCGTTGCGGATGATCACCTCGCGCATGGGGACCTGTTCCAGGTTCATGCGCCAGAGCCAGCCGAACGCGATCGTGAGCAGGCCGACCGCCATGACCACGGCGATCCAGATCCGCAAATAAAGGGGGAAACGCCAGCCGGCGTTCCAGGAGGTCATCGATAAGGGAAGGTCAGTCCTGCTGCTTGGCGAACACGTAGCCTACGCCGCGGACGGTGAGGATGCGCTTGGGGGTCTTGGGGTCGGCCTCGATCGCCGCGCGGATGCGGCCCATGTGCACGTCGATCGAGCGGTCGAAGGCTTCCAGCTCGCGGCCGCGCACCGCTTCCATGATCTGGTCGCGGCTGAGCACGCGGCCGGCCCGCTCGGCCAGCACGACCAGCAGGTCGAACTGGTAGGAGGTCAGCTCCGCCGCCTTGCCGGCCACCGCGACCGTGCGGGCGTCGCGGTCGATCTCCAGCGAGCCGAACTTCATGGTCTTGGCCGGCGGCGGCGTGCCGTCGCTGCGGCGGCGCAGGATGGCGCGGATGCGCGCCAGCAGCTCGCGCGGCTCGAAAGGCTTGGGCAGGTAGTCGTCGGCGCCCAGCTCCAGGCCGACGATGCGGTCCATGGGGTCGCCCTTGGCCGTGAGCATCAGCACGGGCACCTTGCCGGTGTCGCCCGGCAAGGCGCGCACGCGCCGGCAGACCTCGAGCCCGTCGAGGTCCGGCAGCATGAGGTCGAGGACCACGAGGTCCGGCGCAGTGCCGGCCGGCGGGTCTTCCAGGAGGTGCAGACCCGCCTTCGCATCGGGCGCATGGGTGACGCCGAAGCCGGATCGCTCCAGGTACTCGCCCACCATCTGCGCGAGGCGGGTGTCGTCTTCGATCATCAGGAGTTGCTGCATGGGATGGAAATGGTAAGTCGGGACAGCCACTGGGGCCGCATGTGTCCATGGTCGGGCGCGGCCATCGCATGCGCTTGAAGCAGCCGTAAAGTTAGGTAAACAGGGGTCTCCATTCCACTGCAGGCCAATGCGGTCCTACGTTGCGTGCAATGCGAGCGCTCGCTACGACGGCGTTCGCGCGGGGCACTACGCCGCCTGCCTGGAAGACCGGCGCTGAAGGCGCCACAGAAACAGGAACAGCAGGAAGGGCGGGATCGCGGTCAGTCCGGTGCCGATGAAGGCCGTCGCATACGCGCCGAGCAGGCCGTACGTGGGCGTGAGCGCATCGACCGTCACGCCCGAGAAGCCCTTGAGCAGCTTGCCCAGCACCGCGTACGTCGAGGAGAGCATCGCGTACTGCGTCGCCGTGTAGCCCAGGGTCGTGAGGCTGGACATGTAAGTCACCAGTGCCACGCCGGCGAAGGCCTGCGCGAAGGAGTCGAGCGACATGACCGCGGCGAAGGTCGTCGCGTCGACATGGAAGGCGAGCAGGGCGAAGGCCGCCGTGCCGCAGGCTTCCAGCGCCAGCCCGACGAGGAGCGTCGGCAGCATGCCGATGCGCACCGAGCACAGGCCGGCCGCGGCCAGGCCGAGGAAGGTCGTCACCAGCCCGAAGGAGCCGCGCACCAGGGCGACCGTGTCCTTGCTGATTCCGAGGTCGTGGTAGTAGGGGTTGTACATGGGACCCATCACGAAGTCGGGCAGCCGGTAGAGGGCGACGGCCAGCAGGATCAGCAGGCCCGTGGTGCGGTGCTTGCGGAAGAAATCGATGAAGGGGCCGAGGATGGCGTCCACCAGCCCGCGCCGCGACCACAGCGGCGGCTTCGCGTGCAGCACCGCATCGGCGCGCTCGGGCTCGGTGGCGAACAGGCTCGCGGCCATGCCGACGGCCATCAGCACCGCCATGGCGACGTACGAGAGCGACCAGCCCACCCGCGCGGCCGCGGCGATGATGGCCGCGTCCGTGATCAACAGCGCGATGCGGTAGCCCAGTTGCGCCGCCGAGGTCATGAGGCCGACCTCCTCGGCGTCCGCCGCCGCCTCGATGCGCCACGCGTCGATGGCGATGTCCTGCGTCGCCGAGGCGAAGGCGGTGAGCAGGGCGAAGGCACCGATCGCGCCCAGTCCGGCGGAAACGCCCACCAGCGACATGCCCACGAGGCCCAGCGCGACCAGGATCTGGCACAGCAGCATCCAGCCGCGGCGCCGTCCCAGTCGTCCGAGCAGGGGGACATCGACGCGGTCCACCAGGGGCGACCAATAGACCTTGAACGCGTAGGCGAAGCCGACCCAGGAGATGAAGCCGATCGCCTTCAGGCTGGTGCCCTCGTCGCGCAGCCAGTAGCCGAAGGTGTTGGCCGTGAGCAGGAAGGGCAGGCCGGACGAGAAGCCCAGCGCCAGCATGACGGCGACCTTGGGTTGGCGCAGCTCCTTCAGGACCTCCAGCGCGGTGCGCTTGCGGCGAGGCGGGGCGGCGGGCGGTGCAGGCGGGCTCTGGACGGGCGGTGCAGCTGAGTCTGACATCTTGGCCTTGATTCGTCCGTATTATTTGCCCATGTGCAGGATCCGTGCTGACTCGCCGTCCGGCTCGCGCTCGCGCCGTGCGTTCCTGCTCGCCGCAACTGCTGCGGTGGCGGGACCGGCGCTCGCCCAGGTGAACGTCGGGCCGCCCTCCAGCATGCGCAGCCTGGTCCCGGCGGAAGAACTCGAGCAGGCCGCCGCGCAGCAATACGGCGAGCTGCTGCAGGAAGCCCGCGCCAAGAAGGCGCTGGCCCCCGACAACCACCCGCAGCTGCAGAGGCTGCGCTCGATCGCGTCGCGGCTGATCGCCGGCGCGCCGCGCTGGAACGAGAAGGCCAGCCAGTGGCGCTGGGAGGTCAACCTGATCGGCAGCCAGCAGGTGAACGCCTTCTGCATGCCGGGCGGCAAGATCGCGGTTTTCAGCGGCCTGCTGCAGAAATTGCAGCTCACCGACGACGAGGTCGCCATGGTCCTCGGGCACGAGATGGCGCACGCCCTGCGCGAGCACGCCCGCGAGCGCATCGCCAAGGAGCAGGGCACGAGTGCGATCCTGTCGCTCGGCGCGCAGCTGTTCGGCCTGGGCCAGCTGGGCAACGTGGCGGCGAACGTCGGCACGCAGCTGCTCACGCTGAAGTACAGCCGCGACGACGAGACGGAAGCCGACCTTGTCGGCCTGGAGCTGGGCGCGCGCGCCGGCTACAACCCGCAGGCCGCCGTGTCGCTGTGGGAGAAGATGGGCCGCGCATCATCCGGCGGCACCGGGCTCGCCTTTCTCTCGACGCACCCCGCCAGTCCCGATCGCATGCACCGCCTGCAGGAAAACGTGCCGCGCGTCGAGGGCCTGTACCGCGAGGCGCTGGCCCGCCGCTGAAAGCTGGCTGAAGCCGCCCGGCGGTACGCACGGCCGAGCCCCTAAGATGGCGGCATGGCGACGCGAACCACCACGACACGAACGAAAGCGGCGAGCACCGAGGCGGCGGATCCGGCAGTGCGCGTGCTGCGGCGATTCCGGCTGGTGTTCAACACGGTCAAGAGCCACTTCCGTGCCGTGGAGACCAAGGCGGGCGTCTCCGGGGCGCAGCTGTGGGCCTTGAGCGTCGTGCAGGCGCACCCAGGCATAGGCGTGGGCGAGCTCGCGCGCGCCATGGACATCCACCAGTCCACGGCCAGCAACCTGCTGCGTCCGCTGCTCGAGAAGGGGCTCGCGCTGGCCGAGCGGGCGGGTGAAGACAGGCGCGCGGTGCAGTTGCGCGTGTCCGCGCGCGGCGCCAAGGTGCTGGACAAGGCGCCGGGCCCGTTCTCCGGCGTGCTGCCCGAAGCGCTGGCGCGCCTGGACGCGCGCACCCTCGGGCGCCTGGAGCGCGACCTCGCCACCCTGATCGAGGAGCTGGGCGTGGACGAGAAGGCCGCCAACATTCCCCTCGGCACAAGCGACCGGTAGGCGGGCGCGCGGCGACCATGCGCGGCAGCGGGAACTCTGCCGAAAGGATTTGTCGGAATGCATCTCCTTCCATCCTTGCCGCCCGACTGTTGCTCAAGACCCTGCGACCGCAGCTCCGCTACCTGGTTCCGCTGGTGGTGATTTGGCCGGCACCGCGTACCTGCCCGTGCCGCTCATGGACAAGTGTCCGACCGGGTACAGCGGCATAGCGCCGCCTGAGCCTCAGGCGCGCGACGCGGGCTCCAGCCGGCGCAGCAGGTTTTCCAGCACGCCGAGGTCGACGGGCTTGGTGAGGTGGTGGTCGAAACCCGCCGCCAGCGCGCGCCTGCGGTCTTCTTCGCCGCCCCAGCCGGTCAGTGCGACGAGCCGCGTCCCCCCCAGGGACGGGTCGGCGCGCAGGGCGCGCGCGACCTCGTAGCCGTCCATGCCGGGCAGGCCGATGTCCAGCAGCACCACCGCCGGCTGGAAGTCACGCGCGGCTTCCAGCGCCTGCGTACCGTCGCGCGCGCAGCGCACCTGCAGGCCCAGCATCTCCAGTAGCACCGTGAGCGTGTCGGCCGCGTCCTCGTTATCGTCGACCACCAGCACGCGCGCCCCGGCCGCCATGCCAGCGCCTTCCGGGGCCTCGTCCGCGGCCGAGGCTTCGGGAGTCGCGTGCCAGCAGGGCAGGCCCACGGTGAACGTGCAGCCCTTTCCCGTGCCGGGGCTGCTCGCCCGTACGCTGCCGCCGTGCAATTCCACCAGGCTGCGCACCAGGAACAGCCCGATGCCCAGCCCCGAGGTGACCTGGCCCGGCGAGGGCTCTACCTGCGAGAACAGGCCGAAGACCTTCTCCAGCATCTCGGGCGGGATGCCGATGCCGTTGTCGCGAACCTCCACCAGCGCCTCCTGGCCTTCGCGCCACGCGCGCAGCCGCACTTCGCCGCCGGGCGGCGTGTACTTCGCCGCGTTGTTCAGGAGGTTGCCGAAGGCCTGCGCGAGCCGTGTCTCGTCGCCCTGCAGCGCGATGTCCTGCTCCGGCAGTTCGACGATCAGCGCATGCCCGGCGGCGTCCATCGAAGGCTGGGCGAGCTCCACCGCCGTCTGCAGCGCCGCGCGCAGCGAGCTGCGCTGCAGCTCCAGGCGGATCTTGCCGCTGTTGATGCGGGAGATGTCCAGCAGGTCGTCGATCAGGCGGACCATGTGCGACAGCTGGCGGTCCATGGTCTGCAGCGTGCGCTGTTGCACCGCCGGGGCGACGCCGTCCTTCTTCAGGATCTGCAGGCCGGTGCGCAGCGGAGCCAGCGGGTTGCGCAGCTCGTGCGCCAGCGTCGCGAGGAATTCGTCCTTGGCGCGGTTGGACTGCTGCAGCAGCAGCTCGCCTTCCTTGCGTTCCGAGATGTCGATCAGCGAGCCGGCCATGCGGAAGGCGCGGTTGCGATCGTCGCGTTGCGCCAGGCCCGTGACCAGGAACCAGCGCCAGCGCCCGTCCTTCTGGCGCAGCCGGCATTCGGCCTGGAAGGGCACGTCGTGCGAGAGGTGCTCGCGCAGCGCCGTGCGCACGGCGTCGCGCTCGTCCGGATGCATGATCGCCGTGACCGACTCCGGCACGTCGGGGAACTCCCTCTCGTCGTAACCGAGCAGCGACTTCAGCCGCGGCGAGATGAACATCGTGCCGGAGCGCATGTCCCAGTCCCACAGGCCCGCGCTCGAGCCGCGGGCTGCCAGCTGGTAGCGCGCCTCGCTCGCGCTGAGCGCCGCGTTCGCCTGCTCCAGCACGCGTGCGCGGCGGCCCAGCTCGTCCAGCATCGCATTGAAGGCGTCCACGAGCTGGCCTACCTCGTCGTCGCTGCGCCGGGTCGCGCGCACTTCGAACGTGCCTCGTTCCAGCACCGTCCGCGCGACACCGCTCACTTCCTCGATCGGGCCCGTGATCGCCTTCTGCAAGCGGTTTGCCAGCAGTAGCGCGCCCAACAGGCTGGCCAGCGTCACCGCGGCCAGCCAGCCCGTGTATTCGGCCAGCTCCGGCACCAGGCCGTGGCGCGAGAGCACGTAGACGCTGCCGACCTCCTCGTGGTTCGACAGCACCGGCCGCATGACGGTCGCGTCCTGCAGGTCGAAGTGCATGCCGGGCGCCGGCGCCTGCGCCGGGATCGGCGCCTCTTCGGCGTCGGCGGCGCGGAACTGGGCGAACAGCTTGCCCCGCGTGTCGTACAGCGCGGCGGCGACCACGCCGCGCTGCGCCTGCAGCACGCGCAGGTTCTGCTCCGCCGCCTTGGGGTCGCCGAAAGCGAGGGCCGCTTCACTGGCCAGGCCCACGAGGTCCGCCTCGGCCGCCACGTCCGCCTGCGCCGTGCGCCAGGCCTTGCGCGCTTCCATCACCAGCAGCGATGCGGACGCGAGCAGCAAGGCGAGGCCGACGGAGGCGACCAGGATCAGGTTGAGCTTCTGCCGGATGCTGCGGCGCGTGAAGATGCCCATGTCAGCGGCCCTCCACGGACTGTGCCACGGCCAGCAGCTTGGAACTCAGTTTGAGGCCGCGTGCGGCCGCGGCGGTGAGCGAAGCGGCGAAGCGCAGGCGACCCTGCTCCTCGGTGAAGTAGAGGACCGGCGCGGACTTGCCCGGCACCGGGCCGTCCGCGACGGTCAGCACGGGCCCGTGCACGGCGTCGAGCATGTCGCGCACGCGGCTCTCGCGCGGACCGCCCGCGTAGAGGATGTGCACCGCAGGGAGCGCATCGCCGTCGCGCACGCGGACGACTGCCACGGGATGGCCGTCGATGTCGCGTCCGGCGGCCAGCCCTTCCAGCTCCGCGGCGACGGCGTCGTCGCCGAACACGCCGATCACGAAGGGCGCGTTGCCGCTCTTGAACGCGCCCGCGGGGTACTCGACGAAGCTGCCGAACTTGTAGAGGAAGGCTGCCTTCACCGCGCTGGCGCGTACCAGTCCCAGGCCCTGGGCCTGCGCGTGCACCGCGCACGCCGCGCACGCCAGCCAGCCGGCGGCGAGCGCGAGAGCGAACTGGCGGCGCGCGCGGAGCAAGGTCACAGCTGGAACACTGCCCGCAGGAACACCCGGCGGCCGAACTGGCTCGCGGCGGTGACGGCGTTGAACTCCGCGTGCTCGCGGTTGAACAGGTCCTGAGCGATCAGCGACAGTTCCAGGCCGGGACGGACCTGCCACCCCAGGCGCGCATCCACCACGGTGTAGCCGGGCACGACCGGCACCGGCAGCGTGCCGACGTGGCGCAACTGGAAATCGAATTCGGTCCGCGCCGGCAGGTCGAACTGCCCGCGGATGGACCATTGTTCCGACGGATCGTTGCCGAGGTCGGTGACGCTGCTGGCATTGGTGGGCTGCATGCTCGCATGCAGGCTCTTGTGCAGGCGCAGGTAGCCGAGGGTGAAACGTGCGAACTCCCAGGGTTGCGCCTGGGCCCAGGCCTCGACGCCGTCGACGTGGCCCTCGACGCGGTTCGACACCTGCGTCGGCAGGGTGGGGCTGCCGCCCCGCAGCTTGTCGTAGTCCTGCCGGAACAGCGTCGCCGAATACGAGAGGTTGCGTCCGGCCTGGCCGCGATGCCCCAGTTCGGCGACGTTCGCGACCTCCGATTCGAATTGCGGCCCGCCCGCGATCGCATAGGGCGGCTTGCCGGGAAAGTAGAAGTCGCGGTCGATGCGCGACGGTGCGCGCACCGCGCGCGACAGGGCGCCCCAGCTGGTCGCGCGCGTGCCGTGGTCGTACGCGAGCCGCAGGTTGGGCAGGTACTCCAGGCCCGTGTAGCTGTTGCGCTCGAGCTTCAGCCCGGCGGTCGTCTGCCAGGGGCCTTGCCGCCACTGGTGCTGCGCGAAGATGTTGGACCAGCTGAGCGTGCGCTCGGGCGGGATGAAGGCGACCAGGGCCGTCGGCACGTTCGTGTCCTGCCCTTCGCGGTAGCCGGCCCCCCACAGGAGCTGGTGGTTCGCGGGCATGACCGGCTCGTGCGTGAACTGCAGGTCGAGGCTCGGTGCACGGTTGTTGAAGGTGGTGGTCTCGTCGCGCGCCTGCAGGTCGTAGTAGGCCTGCACGCGGTACGGGCTGCCGTCGCGGAAGCGGCTCTCCCAGCGCGCCAGCAGGTTGCCGCCGTACAGGTCGGGCGCCAGGCTGTTCGGCGGGCTGGTGCCCCGGCCCTGGTACATGTCCCCCTGGGTGGTGAGGTGTGCGCCGCCGAAGTCGTGGTCGGAACGGAACCCGAGCTGCTGCTTGTTCGCGGCGTCGGGACGCTCGACGCCGTCGGCGCGCTGCGTGTTGTTGCGGTCGTTCGCCAGCGCATACACGCGCACGTGGCCGTTCTCCCCCAGCTTGCCGCCCCAGCGGACCGCCTCGTAGCCGCCGTCCTGGCCGGAGCGGGTCACGTCGACCATCGTTCCCTGCGTCTCGGACGCCGTCTTGGTGATCACGTTGATGACCCCGTTCACCGCGTTGGCGCCCCACAGCGTGCCGCCCGGCCCGCTGATCACCTCGATGCGGTCGATGTCCTCCAGCACCACGTCATGCTGGTCCCAGAACACCCCGGAGAACAGCGTCGAATAGATCGTGCGGCCGTCGATGAGGACCAGCAGCTTGTTGGCGATCGCGTTGTTGAATCCGCGGGCGCTGATCGCGTACTGCCCGGAGTTGAGCCGCGCCACCTGCAGGTTGGGCGCGAGGCGCAGCGCCTCCGGCAGGCTGCTCGCGGCGGAGCGGCGGATGTCCTCGCCGCTGATGACGAACACGGATGCGGGTGCGCTGCGCAGGCTTTCGGGCCGGCCCGACACGGACGTCACGGGCAGGTTGCTCAATTCCTCCAGGCTCATCTCGGCCAGGCCGCCGTCGGCGACCTGCGTGCGCCCGCCCGCCTGCGCGAGAGTGGTGGAAGGGACGGCGAGCGCGAAGAGCAGCGCGGCCGGGGCGAGGCGTCGATGGATCACGGCTGGCATGTGTCTCCCCATGCGGAACCGCGGATCGTAGGCCGGTGGCTCTGCCGCACGCCTGCCGTGTTACAAAAAACGAATCAGTCCTACAACTTTCGTTCAAGGCCGCGGACGGGCCTGTTTCCGCTGCGCATGCCGCATGCGCGCCTCATTGAGCAGGGACACCAGCGCGTCGAGTTCCACGGGCTTCGTGAGGTGCGCATCGAAGCCCGCCGCGCGCGTGCGGCGACGGTCCTCCTCGTTGCCGAAGCCGGTCATGGCGACGAGGAAGGC
>FTHB01000115.1_pt1 | contig 13207 bp, 13 predicted proteins | sample 1640851 | NCBI WGS metagenome assembly FTHB01 (sample SAMEA3914788, study PRJEB12502) | metagenome | biome: forest; material: soil | place: Canada | collected 2011-07-03 | depth 0.1 m
AGCGACAAGCCCTGTGCCGGAGCCATCAGGATCTCGCAATCGTCCAGCAAACCGAAGTCGCTGACTTCGCGCGAGCACGCGTACTCGCCCTTGCTCGCCTCGCGCCGCGCGGTGCTGATGAACTCGCAGAGGTTGCCCCAGCCCGTCACGTTGCGTGCGAGGGCGACCAGCCGGAATCCGTCCAGGGCGAATTCGGATCCGAGCAGCAGCTTCAATCCCAGCTTGTTCGCTTCCGCATGCGCCCGCACCACACCGGCCACGGAGCATTCGTCGGTGATGGCCAGCGCCGCATAACCGAGCTCGTGCGCGCGCTGCACCAGCTCCTGCGGATGCGAGGCGCCCCGCTGGAAACTGAAGTTGGAGAGGCAATGCAGCTCCGCGTAGTCTGGCAGCCAGGACATGCGCTCTCCTTCAGGCGTAGAGGCCGTGCAGGAACCACTGCGGCTGGTCCTGCTCGGCGCTCAGGCGCTCGCGGTAGATCCACAGCAGGCCGGCCTTCTCGCTGCGGGCGACGAAGTAGTCGCGCAGCACGGGCGCTTGCGTGCGCGGGTCCCACCAGGCCGCTTCGACGCGGCGCGCGCGCGTGAGCAGCTGCAGCTTGCCCTGGTACCAGGCCTGCTCGCCCTTCACCTGCAGCTTCAGCGGCGCGTTCAGCAGCCAGGGCGGCGAGAGCGCATCCTGGTTGTCTTCTCTGGCGGCAGGCGATGCGCTCGCCGACAGGGCCGGCACCCATTCCTGCATGGACTCGGGCCGGTGGTCCTGGCGCTCGCGCAGGCAGGTCACGTTCTGTTCGCCCAGGCGCACGCTCAGGCGCTCCAGCAGCTCGTGCAGCTTCTCGCCCTGCTTCTGGTCTTCGGGCAACAGGCTGGTCGTGGCGCCGCCCCAAGGCACCGTCTCGATCGTGCGCAGGCGCAGGTGGTTGGCCGGTGCGGAGATCGTCGCGCGGGACAGCTGCTCGGAGGCCAGGCGGCGCAGGTGGCGCAGGTCCTGGGTGGCCTGCGCGGTGCGCAGCGTGAGCTTCTCGGTCGGAGGCAAGGGCTTGCCATCGAGGCGCTTCAGGTCCAGCGTCCATTCCAGTTCGAGGGCCAGCACGCCGCGGTTGCGCGCCTGCAGCCAGGCTTGCAGCCGGGTGAGGAGGTGGGCCGCGCACATCAGCAGTTCCGGCGCGGAGGTCGCCAGCATGGGCAGCTCCTGGTCCTGGTCGAACACCGCCGGCAGCGACAGCCAGTCGTAGCGCTCGGGCCGCTGGCCCACGGCCTGGTCCATCGCATCGAGCAAGTCCTTGCCGAAGCGGCGCGCGACTCCCGCACGCGGCAGCTCGCGCAACTGTCCCAGCGTGCTCACGCCGATGCGCTCCAGCGTGCCCGCGTGTTCGCGTGCAGCGGTGAACGTGGTGAGAGGCAGTCCCTCGGGGATGGCCTCGGGCAGCATGCGACCCTCGCGCTGCATCCGCAGCAAGGACAGGGCGACCAGGCCCGTGGGCCCCGTGGCCCAGGGAATGGATTGCAGCCCGCTGCCTTTCAGCAGGCGCCGCAGCAGGCGCTTGCGCCCGCCGAACAGGCGTTCGGACGCGCCCACTTCCAGCAGCAGGGCTTCGTCGGCGAAGGCGACCCGGGGGGTGAACTGCAGGCAGCGCCAACCCCAGGCCGTCGCGTCGTCATCCGGCGAGGCTTGGAGTGCGATCCAGTACATGCGATCCGGGGGTGGGAAGCGGCGTGCCCGTGCGGCGCGCCGAACGGGCCGCGAGCAGCGACGACAGCAGCGGCGGCTGCGAACGCAGCACCAGGGGCTGCAGCAAGGGCGGCCCGCGGCGCTTGAGGAGCAGCACCTCCAGCTTCTCCGTGCCTTGCACGAGAAGGCGCACGCGCGCCGGCGACGATTGCTCGCGCGCGCTGACGGGACGGAACAGCACCAGCAGCTTCTGCCCGCCTTGCGCGGTGAGATGCAGGCGCCGCAAATCCTCGGGCCGCGCCTGCGGGATCCAGGCCAGCACCGCGCTCACGTCGGCGCAGCGCAAGGCCTGTTCCGCGGCCCACAGGCGCGCGCGCATGCTGTCCGCGTGCACGCACAACATGCGCTCGGGGGCAATGCCCTGCGCGCGCAGGCTCGGGCCGAAAGGCTGGTATGGTGGCTGCACCAGCAAGGCGGGATCGCCCTGCTTCACCGCGCTTGCCAGGGCCGGGCCGAGGAGTTGCCACACATGCCGCGAGGCATCCTGCTGCAGCACCTCCACCAGGTTGCCCAGGGGCCAGCCGCCGCCGGGAAGATGGGCGTCGAGCACGCCGTGTCCCGTGGGCAGCACCTGCTCCTGCGCCGGCGCCAGTTCCCTGCCCCGCCAGACATGGGGCAGCTGCGGAAGTGGCGTGGAATGGGCATTCATGGCGAGTCCTGGTGATTTATACAGTAACTCGCCGGCCCTGCCGGTGGCAAGCCCTTCCGGCCTGCCCGCGCGGCCGCCGATTCCGTTAAAACCTCCCGGTCCGCTCCGACCCGGGACGCGACCACCCTGGAGTCCTTCGTTGTACCGGCTCTTCGAAAAACTGCTGCATCCTTATCCCGAGGCCGAGCCTCCGGAGATGCCCAAGACCTTCTTCGCCTTCGTGTGGGCCTGCACGGAGGGCTCGCGCGTCTACCTCGCGCTGCTGGCCGTGCTGAGCGCGGCCATTTCCGGCTGGGAAGCGTGGCTCTTCGCCGTGCTCGGGCATGTGGTGGACTGGCTCACGCACGCGCGGCCCGAACTGCTGTGGCAGCAGGAGCGCCCGACCATGATCGGCTTCGCGATCTTCCTGTTCTCCAGCGTCGCCCTGGTCGGCGCCCACACCTTCTTCAAGCACCAGACGCTGGCCATCAACTTCACCCTGCGGCTGCGCTGGATCTTCCACCGCATGATGCTGGGCCAGAGCCTCGCCTTCTATTCGGACGAGTTCGCCGGCCGCATCACGACCAAGGTGATGCAGACGGCGCTGGCCGTGCGCGAGACGCTGTTCACCGTGATCGAGGTGGTGATCGCCATCGGCGTCTACTTCATCACCATCATCGCGCTGGCGGGCAGCTTCGACCGCCAGCTGATGCTGCCCTTCCTGCTCTGGCTGGCGGCGTATGGAACGTCCTGCGTCTACTTCGTGCCGCGGCTGGCGCGCATCGGCAAGGTGCAGGCGGACGCGCGCGCGATGATGACCGGGCGCATCACCGACGCGTACACCAACATCTCCACCGTCAAGCTGTTCTCGCACACGCAGCGCGAAGCCGGCTTCGCGCGCCAGGCCATGACGGAGTTCATGACCTCGGGCTACAAGCAGATGCGGCTGGTGAGCAGCTTCGAGATCGTCAACCACACGCTGGTGGTGTCGCTGATCGTCGGTGCCTGCGGCTTTTCCGTGTGGCTGTGGACGCAGGGACAGGTCACCGCCGGCGGCGTCGCTGCCGTGACCGCGATGACGCTGCGCGTGAGCGGCATGTCGCACTGGATCATGTGGGAGATGGCGTCGCTGTTCGAGAACATCGGCACCATCCAGGACGGCATAGGCACCCTCACCCGGCCGCGCCAGGTGCTGGACGCGCCGGATGCGCAGGCGCTGCAGGTCAGGCGCGGCGAAGTGCGCTTCGAGCACGTGCGCTTCGGCTACGGCAAGCCGCAGGCGGTGATCGACGACTTCACGCTGGTGGTGCGTCCGGGCGAGAAGGTGGGACTCATCGGCCGATCGGGCGCCGGCAAGTCGACGCTGGTGAACCTGCTGCTGCGCTTCTACGACATCGAGGGCGGCCGCATCCTCATCGACGGGCAGGACATCGCGCAGGTCACGCAGGACAGCCTGCGCGCCAGCATCGGCATGGTGACGCAGGACACCTCGCTGCTGCACCGCTCCGTGCGCGACAACATCATGTACGGGCGCCCCACGGCGAGCGAGGCCGACATGGTGCTGGCGGCAAGGCGCGCGCAAGCCGACGAATTCATAGCGCGCCTGACGGATCCGCAGGGCCGCGGCGCCTACGACGCGCACGTGGGCGAGCGCGGCGTGAAGCTCTCGGGCGGACAGCGCCAGCGCGTCGCGATCGCGCGCGTGATGCTCAAGGACGCGCCCATCCTGCTGCTCGACGAAGCGACCAGCGCGCTGGACTCGGAGGTCGAGGCGGCGATCCAGGCCAGCCTGCAGGAGCTGATGCAGGGCAAGACCGTGATCGCGATCGCGCACCGTCTCTCCACCATCGCGGCGCTCGACCGCCTGGTGGTGATGGACCAGGGCCGCATCGTCGAACAGGGCACGCACCGCGAACTGCTGGCGCAAGGCGGCCTGTACGCGAGCCTGTGGCAGCACCAGAGCGGCGGCTTCCTCGGCGAGAACAGCGAGGAGGAGGCGCTTGCCTAGGAAGCTGCGGCCAACGGATTTCGCCGGCGATGCGCCGCAAGTGGCGCAGGCGCTCATCGGCGCGATGCTGCTGGTGGACGGCGTGGGCGGCCGCATCGTGGAGACCGAAGCCTATGACCGCGAGGATCCGGCCTCGCACAGCCATTCGGGGCCGACGCCGCGCAACCGCGTGATGTTCGGGCCGCCCGGCCGCGCCTATGTCTATCGCTCCTACGGCATCCACTGGTGCCTGAACTTCGTCTGCCGCGAGGAAGGCCACGGCGCCGGCGTTCTGATCCGCGCGCTGGAGCCGCTGCAAGGACTGGACGTGATGTGCGAGCGGCGCGGGCTGCACGAGCCGCGCCTGCTGTGCTCCGGCCCCGGCCGCCTGGGCCAGGCGCTCGCGATCGTGCACGACTTCAACGGCATGCGCCTGGACCAGGCGCCGTTCGAGGTGCGGGCAGCGGACCGTGACTACGACGTGGCGATCGGGCCGCGCATCGGCATCACCAAGGCCGCGGACGTGCCCTGGCGTTTCGGCCTGGCGGGCTCGCGCTTCGTGAGCCGCCCGTTCTGAATCAGCGCTGGACCGAGACGTTCGCGCCGCGCTGCACGATCGTGACCGGCGGGTTGCGCATCTCGGTGATCACGGTCTGGTTGGCGCGCGGAGCGGGGCCCGCGCCCATCGCCGCGGTGTTCACGCCGGTCGACGCGAGCGTGGTCTCGGAGGGAATCACGGTGAAGGTGGACATCTGCGCGCGGTCTGCCGCGCCCGCGGGAACGACGACGATGTCGCCGGCCACGGTGGTGTGCGGCAGGTTCTGGCGTTCCGCGGTCTGGCGGTCCGTGAACAGCGGCGCCTCGCTGGACGGCGAGATCTGCCGGCCGGTGCGTTCCATGCGGATCGTGTTCGGGGGCGCGTTCGGCCCGGTGGGGCGCGCCACCTGCGCGATGCTCACCGGCGTGCAGGTCGGCGTCTGGTCGAACACCAGGCTGGCCCCCGCCGGGAACCTGGCCGCGAGCGCCTCGTGCAGCGACAGGCTCATGTCCACCGGAGCGTCGAGCCCGCGATAGACGACGCGGCTGTTGCCGTCATAGACCGTGTAGCAGGCCATGGCATTCGCGCCTGCCAGCAACAGCCCGCACAGAATTCCCAGTTTGAATTTCATGACTTGCCCTTTCGCCGTCCACGACGACGCATTCTGATGGCCGGATGATGAGCATGCCAAGTCCCCCGGTGCGAAGGCCAAGCCAGTCATCCGCTGTCAGCGGCGTTCCCGCAGCAGAGGCGGAACTTACCAGCGGGCGGGCGAGTCGCCCGGCCGCTCCGACGGTCGGCTCCAGCGCGCTGGCGTGCGGCCGAGTTGGGCGCTGTGGCGCAAGGACCGCAGCGCGCCCCAGGCGGAGGGCGTGGTCTCCAGGAACGGCTCCAGCTGCGGCGGCGTCACCGAGAAGCCGCTCTCGACCCGGCCCAGGTCGCGCAGCCAGTGCCCGGTCTGCGCCAGCGAGACCTGCACGTGCCAGCTGCCGCCTTCGCGCTGCTGGCGCCACAAGGCGGCGGCGGCCGTGAAGGCGATGAGGTAGCCGGTCGCCTGGTCGAGGATCTGCATGGGCAGCGCGCGCGGCTTGGCCGGGTCGCCGGCGGCTTCGGCTTCCGCCTGGTTCAGGCCCGTGGCGGTCTGCACGAGCGAGTCGAAGCCGCGCCGGCCGCTCCAGGGACCTTGCGGGCCGTAGGCCGAGAGCGAGATGGCGACGATGCCGGGCCGGCGCTCGGCCAGCGCCTCGGGTCCGTAGCCCAGCTGGCGCAAGGCGCCGGGGCGGTAGCCCTGCACGAACACGTGCGCGTCTTGCAGCAGCGTGTCCATCGCAACGCGCCCCTCGTCGCTGCGCAGGTCCAGCAGCGCCGAGCGCTTGCCGCGACTGGTGTCGGCGATCGATTCGATGTTGGGCAGGTGCGGCGCATTCACCAGCATCACGTCGGCGCCGTAGGCGGCGAGCGCGCGGCCGCCTACGGGTCCGGCCAGGATGCGCGTGAGGTCCAGGACGCGCATGCCTTCCAGCGGGCGCTGCGTGTTCGCGAGCGATGGCAGCGCGCGTGGCGGCGCGTCGCCGATGCGGGTGATGGTGAAGGGCGGCTGTGCGGCGATCGCACGGCCCGCTTCGCTCGCATCCCACTGCGCGAAGCTGCGCAGGGCTGTCGCGACCAGCCCCTTCTGCGCCGCGGCGGTCTCGAAGGCGACGGCATCCCACGCGAGCATGGCCTGCTCCGCGGCGGGACGGTCCGCTGTCGCCGGGTCCAGGCCGAGCAGGCGCAAGGCGCCGTCGCGGTGGTGCGGGAAGTTCGCATGCACGCGCACCCAGCCGTCCCGCGCGCGATAGAGGCCGGAGAACTTGTCCCACTGCGGCGGCACGCGGCCATCGACGCTGAACCAGCCCAGGCATTCGGCCGCGGCATGCGTCGCGTCGACGCCAACCGATTGGCGCTGCGTGCCGCGCGCATGCCCCAACTCGCAGGCCGCGAGCGCCGCTGCCGCGATGCTGGCCTGGGCGGCCGTTGCAACGCGGAAGGACGAGGGATAGACCGGATCGCCGCCCGTGAGCCGTGCGCAGTCCAGCGCCTCCCGCGGCAGCCCGGCGAGCTGCCACAGGGAAGCGAGGACCGCCTGTGCGTCCACGGCGCGTGCGATCAGTGCTTCAGCGCAACGCCGGTCTTGGACTGTACGAAGTCGAAGGTGACGCCGGGCGCCAGCTCGACCACCTTCAGGCCCTGGGGCGTGACGTCGAACACGCCCAGGTCGGTGATGAGGCGGTCCACCACGCCCACGCCCGTGAGCGGGAGCGTGCACTTCGGCAGGATCTTGAGGTCCTCGGTGCCGTCCTTCTTCTTCGCGACGTGCTCCATCAGCACGATCACGCGCGGCACGCCGGCCACGAGGTCCATCGCGCCGCCCATGCCCTTGACCATCTTGCCGGGGATCATCCAGTTGGCGAGGTCGCCGTGCTCGCTGACCTGCATGGCGCCCAGGATGGACAGGTTGATCTTGCCGCCGCGGATCATCGCGAAGCTGTCGTGGCTGCCGAAGATCGACGAGCCCTTGATGGTGGTGACGGTCTGCTTGCCGGCGTTGATCAGGTCGGCGTCGACTTCGGCGTCGGTCGGAAAGGGGCCTATGCCCAGCATGCCGTTCTCCGACTGCAGCCAGACTTCCTTGTCGCCCGTGAAGTTGGCCACCAGCGTCGGGATGCCGATGCCGAGGTTCACGTAGAAGCCGTCCTGCAGTTCCTGTGCCGCGCGCGCGGCCATCTGGTCTTGGGTCCAGGGCATGTCTTTCTCCTCAGGAACGGACGGTGCGCTTTTCGATGCGCTTCTCGGGATTCGCGTTCAGCACGATGCGATGCGCGTAGATGCCGGGCAGGTGGATGTCGTCGGGCGCGAGCTCGCCGACCTCGACAATCTTCTCCACTTCCACGATGCAGACCTTGCCGGCCATGGCCACCGCCGGATTGAAGTTGCGCGCGGTGAGGTTGAAGCGCAGGTTGCCGCTCTTGTCGGCCACGTGCGCCTTCACCAGCGACACGTCGGGCACCAGCGAGCGCTCCATGACGTAGGTCTCGCCGTCGAACTCGCGCAGCTCCTTGCCTTCGGCGACCATGGTGCCGACGCCGGTCTTGGTGAAGAAGGCCGGGATGCCGGCGCCGCCGGCGCGCAGCTTCTCGGCCAGCGTGCCTTGCGGCGTGAACTCCAGCTCCAGCTCGCCCGCCAGGTACTGGCGCTCGAACTCCTTGTTCTCGCCCACGTAGGAGGAGATCATCTTCCTGATCTGGCGCGTCTCCAGCAGCTTGCCGAGGCCGAAGCCGTCGACGCCGGCGTTGTTGGAGATCACGGTGAGGTCCTTGACCCCCGTCTGCTTGAGGGCCTCGATCAGCGCCTCGGGAATGCCGCACAGGCCGAAGCCGCCGACGGCCATCAGCTGGCCGCTGCGCACGACGCCGTCGAGCGCCGCCGCCGCGTTGGGATAGATCTTCTTCACACCGGTCTCCTGCAGGAAGGGAGAGGGCTGCAAGGGCAGCCCGGACAGGGGGCTACGATACTACCTAGCACGTTACGTAGTTCTCCCTAGAGAATAGCCCCATGGACCTCGATTACCGGCTGGCCTTCGAACAGGCGCCCGTGGGACTCTGCCTCTCGCGCAACCGGGTGATTGTGGACTGCAACGCCCAGCTTTGCGACATGTTCGGATGGTCGCGCGAACTGCTGAAGGGCCAGTCCTTCCGCGTGCTCTATCCCAGCGTGGAGGAATACGAGCGGCTCGGGCAGCGCATGGTCCCCATCCTGAATGCGAAGGGTCGCTACGCCGACGACCGCATCATGAAGCGCGCCAGCGGCGACTTGTTCTGGTGCCACGTGAGCGGCCGCGCGGTGAACCGGCAGGCGCCGCATGAAGCGGGCATCTGGGTCTTCGAGGACCTGAGCTCGCAACGTCCGGTGAAGGCCGAACTCACGCCGCGCGAACGCGAGGTCGCGGCGCGCCTGCTCGAAGGCCTCACGTCCAAGGAGATCGGCAAGGCTCTCGAGATCAGCCATCGCACGGTGGAGATCTACCGCGCGCGGCTGATGCGCAAGTACCGCGCGAACACCACGGGCGACCTCGTCCACAAGCTGATGGCGGGGTGAAGCCCCGCTGCGTCGCAGGACAGCCTGCAGGAAGGCGCCGAAATTCCGTTGCAAACCGGCCCGGCCGTGAAGTAGTTGGCGTTACTTTCGGTTACTTTGTCTCTACAGTGTCTTCAGGCGCGGAGGAGCGCCAACACGGACATGAGGGGACGGACATGAGCAACAGACGCACCATCCTGCAGGGAGCCGCGGCCGCCGGACTCGGCATCGCGCTGCCTTCCCTGTCACGCGCCGAATCCGCCACCACGGTGCGCGTGGGACTGATGACGGTGAAGACCGGGCCCTTCGCATCCGGCGGCATCGACATGGAACGGGCGCTGACCATGTTCCTCGCCGAGCGCGACAACATGCTGGGCGGCGCGAAGGTGCAGCTGATGGTCGCCGACACCGGCGGCATTCCGGCCAACGCGCGCACGAAGATCCAGGAATTGGTGGAGCAGCAGCACATCCAGGTGCTGATCGGCCCGCTCGCCGCCGGCGACGCGCTGGCGATCGACGACTACCTGCGCGCGCAGAAGCTGCCGACGCTCTCGGTCGCGGCCGCCGAAGACATGACGCAGCGCAAGGCCAGCCCCTGGTTCGTGCGCGCGACCTCGACTTCCTCGCAGTCGGCTCACGCGATGGCGGACTACTGCGCGAAGACGCTGAAGTTCAAGCGCATGGCGCTGGTCGCGGACGACATCCCCTACGGCCAGGAGATGAACGCCGGCTTCCAGCGCGTGTTCGAGGAGGCGGGCGGCAAGGTGGTCCAGAAACTGTTCTCGCCGATGACCACGCCGGACTACGCCAGCTACATAGCGCAGCTGAAGAACGTGGACGCCGTGTTCCTGGGCTTCGCGGGCTCCAACGGATTCCGCTTCATCCGCCAGTTCCAGGACTCGCCGTTCAAGGACAAGCTGGTGCTGGTGGGCGGCATGACCGCGCTGGACGAGTCAGTGCTGCGCAACATGGGCGACGAGGCGGTCGGCATCCAGACCGCCTGCTGGTATTCGCCCGAACTGGCCAACCCGATCAACGCGAAGTTCACGGCCGCCTTCCGCAAGGCGCACGGCTACGACCCCGGCTTCTACGCCGCCGCCACCTACGTGAACGGCGCGGTGCTCGAAGCGGCCCTCCAGGCCACGGGCGGCAACGCGGAGCGCGAAGCGCTGATGGCGGCGCTGCACCGGACCAACGTGCAGACCGCGCGCGGCCCGGTGAAGTTCGACGAGTACGGCAACGTGGTGGGCGACGTCTACATCCGCCGCGTGGAGCGCAAGGACGGCCGCCTGGTGAATGCGGTGGTCAAGACCTATCCGGGCGTGAGCCAGTTCTGGAACATCGGCGCCAAGCAGTTCCTGGCCAACCCGGTCTACTCGCGCGACTGGCCGCCGGCGCGCAACCTCGAATCCTGAGTCGGCGCAGCGCAGTATCCGAAAGGCGAGCATGAAAGTCCTGCAGAAGATCCTCGTCCCGCCGGCGGTGAGCGCCGCCTTCCTCGTGCTGCTCGGGGGCCTCGCCTACGGCGTGCTGCGGCAGCAAGGCGCTGCGCTGGAGGACGTCGCGCGCACCCGCATGGCGTCCTACCAGGTGGCCGCGGATGCAGCGCAGGATCTCACCGTCGTGCATTCCAACGTGTACCGCCTCATCACCTGGATGTCCGGCCTGAAGGAAGACGTGATCCGCAAGACCAGCGAGGAGCAGAAGACGCGCACCGAGCAGATCGGCGCGCGCCTCTCGGGCTTCGCGGGCCTGTCCGCCACCACGGACGCGGAGCGCGAGCTGGCGCAGCTCGCCGCGGCCGACCTCGCGAAATACCGGCAGTCCGCGCTCTCCGCGATCGACCTGAGTGCCGGCGACACGCTCACCGGCGCAACGGCCATGCAGCTGGCCGACAAGCAGTTCCAGTCCACGCTCGCGCACTTCAACGAGCTGGTCCAGCTGGAGAAAGCCCTGGCGCAGCAAAGCGCGGAGGCCGCCGAGCGCACGGCCCACACCGCCGTCCTGCTGCTCGGGGGCGTGACGGTGCTGGCGCTGCTGATGTCCGCCTTCGTGGCGGTGCTCATGGCCCGGCGCATCGTGCGGCCGCTGCACGTGGCCATCGCGTCGGCGGACCAGATCGCGCGCGGCGACCTGAGCGCGCAGCTCAAGGTCACCGGCAGCGACGAGACGGCCCACCTGCTGCGCTCGCTCGCCACCATGACCGACAACCTGCGCGCGCTGGTGGGCGACGTGGCCGGCGGCGCGCAGACCGTCGCCGACACGAGCTCGCAGATCGCCCAGGGCAACCTGGACCTGTCGCAACGCACCGAGGAGCAGGCGGGCACGCTGGAGGAAACGGCGAGCTCGATGGAGCAGCTCACGGCCACCGTCGCCAAGAACGCGAGCACGGCGCGCGAGGCCAGCCAGCTCGCGACCGATGCCTCGGACGTGGCGCTCAAGGGCGGCGAGGTGGTGGGCCAGGTGGTGAGCACCATGGACCGCATCTCCGAGTCCTCGCGCCAGATCTCCGAGATCATCGGCGTGATCGACGGCATCGCGTTCCAGACCAACATCCTCGCGTTGAATGCGGCGGTGGAAGCCGCGCGCGCCGGCGAACAGGGCCGCGGCTTCGCGGTGGTGGCGTCCGAGGTCCGCAGCCTCGCGCAGCGCAGCGCCACGGCGGCCAAGGAGATCAAGAGCCTGATCGGCAACTCGGTGGACCAGGTGCAGGCCGGCAGCAAGCTCGTGGGCAACGCCGGCCGCACCATGCAGGACATCGTCGCCGCCGTGCGCCGCGTGACCGACCTGATCCGGGACATCGCCGCGGCGAGCGAGGAACAGAGCTCCGGTCTTGCGCAGGTCAACGGCGCCGTCACGCAGATGGACCACGTCGTGCAGCAGAACGCCACGCTCGTGGAGGAAGCAGCCGCCGCGACCGAGTCGATGAAGGCGCAGGCCGAGGCCTTGCTGCAGACCGTCGGCCGCTTCAAGCTGGGCGGCACGGTGGAGCGCGCCAGGACGGAGCGCTTCCAGCCCGCGCAGGAACTGCCCTCGCCCGGCTACGCGGCGCTCACCGCGCAGCCGGCCAACTAGCTCACGCCTTCGCGTCGATCACTTCGGACGCGGTGCGGAACCCGTCGAGAGCCGCGGGGAAGCCGCAGTACACGCTCGCGTGCATGAAGATCTCCTGCAGTTCCGCGGGCGTCACGCCATTGTTCAGCGCGCCGCGCACGTGGATCTTCAGCTCGTGCGTCCGGCCCAGCGCCACCAGCATGGACACGGTGACGATGCTGCGCGTGCGCAGGTCCAGGCCCGGCCGCTGCCAGGTGTTGCCCCAGGCGTGCTTGGTGACCAGCTCCTGCAAGGGCGCGGTGAAGGGCGTCACCTTGCCCAGCGACGCGTCGACGTAGGCATCGCCCAGCACCTTGCGGCGCGTGGCCAGGCCGGCCTGGGTTTCGGGATCGTTGGAGAGTTCCATGCGCGGCTCCTCGAAGAACAAAGCCGCGAGCATACGCGCGCGGATGCCGTGCGGGCAGCGTGCGTTCCAGAGCAGAATGGGCGTGCAGACGACGCGACCCGGAGACACCCATGAACCGTTACCCCCTACCCGAACTGAAGGACCTGCCCGAGGACATGCGCCAGCGCATCCTCGAAGTGCAGGAGAAGAGCGGCTTCGTGCCGAACGTCTTCCTCGCGCTCGCGCGCCGGCCGGCCGAGTGGCGGGCCTTCTTCGCGTACCACGACGCGCTGATGCTCAAGGAGACGGGCTCGCTCACCAAGGGCGAGCGCGAGATGATCGTCACCGCGACGAGCGCCGCCAACCAGTGCCTCTACTGCGTGGTGGCGCATGGCGCGATCCTGCGCATCTACGAGAAGAAGCCGCTGGTGGCCGACCAGGTCGCCGTGAACTACCGCAAGGCCGACATCACGCCGCGACAGCGGGCGATGCTGGACTTCGCGATGAAGGTCTGCCTGCGCTCGCACGAGATCGCCGACGCCGACTTCGACGCCCTGCACCCGCACGGCTTCGACGACGAGGACATCTGGGACATCGCGGCGATCACGGCCTTCTTCGGCCTGTCGAACCGCATGGCGAGCTTCTCGAACATGGCGCCCAACCCGGAGTTCTACCTGATGGGGCGGGTGCCGCGTGAAAAGAAGTGAGTTGGAATGCGGGAGCGGACTGCCGGTCGCAGGGAGCGCAAAGGGTACGCAGAGGACGCAG
>FTHB01000427.1_pt1 | contig 13178 bp, 13 predicted proteins | sample 1640851 | NCBI WGS metagenome assembly FTHB01 (sample SAMEA3914788, study PRJEB12502) | metagenome | biome: forest; material: soil | place: Canada | collected 2011-07-03 | depth 0.1 m
GCACGTCCGCCGGCACCACACGCGTGACGCCATCGGAGCCGGTCACCTTCGCGCCGGTCAGCCTGCCGTCCTTCTCTTCGTAACCGGTCACCTGGCCGACGACGAACTGCATCTCCATCTGCTCGCACAGCTCGTGCATGCGCGCCACCGAGGCGGGCGCGGCACGGAAGCCGTCGCGGCGATGGACCAGGATCACGCTTTCGGCCTTGTGCGTGTTGCCGTCCATGTTGCCGCCGCAGAAGTTCAGCGACCAGTCCAGCGCCGAATCGCCGCCTCCGATGACCAGCAGGTTCTTGCCCGCGAAGTCCGCCGGATTCTTCACGCGGTAGAACAGCTGCGAGCCTTCGAACCTGTCCAGGCCTTCGACCTTCAGCGTGCGCGGCTCAAAGGCGCCCACGCCGGCGGCGATGAAGATGGTCTTGGTGAGGAAGCGCGTGCCCTTGGACGTCTCGACGAAGAAGCGGCCGTCGTCCTGCTTCTGCACCACGGTCACCGTCTGGCCCAGGTGGAAGGTCGCGCCGAAGGGCTCGATCTGCTTCAACAGCGCGTCCGTCAGCTCCTTGCCCGTGCACACGGGGATGGCCGGGATGTCGTAGATCGGCTTGTCCGGGTACAGCTCGATGGGCTGGCCGCCGGGATAGGCGAGCGAGTCGATGACGTGCGCCTTGATCTCCAGCAGGCCCAGCTCGAAGACCTGGAACAGGCCCACGGGGCCTGCGCCGATGATGACCGCATCGGTCTCGATCGGGCCGTCATGGGCGGCTGCGGTCTTGATCACTTCTTCGTTCAGTTGTGGTTCCATGCGAATACTAGCTTTTGCGTTCCTGCCCCGTCCCCGCGAGAGACTCGGGGCGTGGGCGCCTTACTTGACCAGCTCGGACAACTTGCCCGGCTTGTCCTTCCATTCCTCGGCATCCGACAGGGCCGGCTTGCGCTTGGTGATGCTCTTCCAGCCGTTCGCGTGCGAGAGCTCCACGTTCAGCTTGATGAAGGCCACCTGGTCCGCGGGCACGTCCTCTTCGGCGTAGATCGCATTGACCGGGCACTCCGGGATGCACACCGCGCAGTCGATGCACTCGTCCGGGTCGATCACGAGCATGTTCGGACCTTCGCGGAAGCAGTCCACCGGGCACACGTCGACGCAGTCGGTGTACTTGCAGCGGATACATTGTTCGGTGACGACGTGGGTCATTGCTGTGCGGGCCTGGGGGGAAAACCCACGATTTTATTTGGTTTTGGAAATGCCCATCCCCGTGAGGCCCTCAGGCCGCGCGGATTTGCTCCAGGTCAACGAACGAGCACCGCCCCGGAGGTCTTGTGCGTGGCCGTGTCCACCAGCACCAGCGAACCCAGCGCACGCGAGCGTGCGTAGGGCAAGGTGGCCAGCGGCTCCTGCAGCACGAGCTCCACGTGGCCTATGCCATTGGGTTCCAGGTGGTCGGCATCCTGTTCGGCCAGCGTGTTCACGTCCAGCTTGTGCACGATGCGCCGCACCTTGGCCTTGACCCAGCGGTGGCCATGCAGCGCCCAGTAGGCGCGTCCGGCCACCAGCGGTTCGTCGTCGAGCCAGGCCACCGTCGCCGACACCTCGCGCGAGGGCGCGAGGGCGCCAGGCGCCAGCAGCCAGTCGCCGCGCGAGACATCGACCTCGCGGTCCAGGATGATCCCGGCGCTGTGGCGGGCGGAGACCGTCGCGGGCTGGCGCACGTGGTCCAGCACCTGGGCGACCTTGGCCACCTGGCCGCTGGGCAGCACGGTGATTTCCTGTCCCGGCTGCACGCTGCCCGTGGCCACGCGGCCCCAGAACACGCGGCGGCCCTGCGAAGTGTCGGAGGAGGACGAGAACTTCTCGACCCACTGCACGGGCAAGGCGAAGGCCTCGGTCGTTTCGGCGGGCGTGACGTCCAGTTGCTCCAGCAGCGACAGCAGGGACGGGCCGCGTTAGCCGCACCAGCCCGCCTTGGAATCGACGACGTTCCAGCCCTTCAGGGCGGAGATCGGAACGATGGCGCGCGAGTCGACGCCCGCGGCTTCCGTGAAGGTCTCCAGCGCGCCGCGGATGTTGGTGAAGGCGACCGTGGCGTCTTCCACCGCATCCAGCTTGTTCACGGCGAACACGATGGCCGGCACGCGCAGCAGGTTGGCCAGCAGCGTGTGGCGGCGGGTCTGCGGCAGCAGCTCGAGGCCAGGGTTCTGCCACTTCAGCTTGGTCGCATCCACCAGCACGACGGCGGCATCGGCGCTGGAGGCGGCCGTGACCATGTTGCGCGTGTACTGCTCGTGGCCCGGCGCGTCGCCGATGATGAACTTGCGCGCGGGCGTGGCGAAGTAGCGGTAGGCGACGTCGATGGTGATGCCTTGCTCGCGCTCGGCCGAGAGGCCATCGGTCAGCAGCGCCAGGTCCGTCTCGCCGGAACGGGACACCGAAGCGAGCTGGTCCTGCAGCACCGCGCGGCTGTCCACCAGCAGGCGGCCGATCAGCGTGCTCTTGCCGTCGTCCACCGACCCGCAGGTGATGAAGCGCAGCGCCGCGGCGTGGTCGCCGTGCTGCGCGCCATCGTCCGTTGCGCCCGGGGCATCCAGTCCAGCATTCGAGATGTTCGCGGCATCCATCAGAAATATCCGTCCTTCTTGCGCTTCTCCATGGAAGCATCCGAGGTCTTGTCGTCCATCCGCGTGGCGCCGCGCTCGCTCACGTCGGCCAGCAGGGTCTCCGCGACCACTTCGCCGGCGTTGGAGGCGGGGCTCGCGACGGGGCAGGTGCAGGTGATGTCGCCCACGGTGCGGAAGCGCACCGTGCGGTTCACCACTTGCTCGCCTTCGCGCGGCGGCGTCAGTTCGGTCACGGGCACGAGCAGGCCGCGGCGTTCCACCACCGGCCGCTGGTGCGCGTAGTACAGCGAGGGCAGGGCGATGTCTTCGCGCTCGATGTACTGCCACACGTCCAGCTCGGTCCAGTTGGAGATGGGGAACACGCGGAAATGCTCACCGGGCGCCAGGCGCGTGTTGAACAGCGTCCACAGTTCCGGCCGCTGCGCCTTGGGCTGCCACTGGCCGAAGCTGTCGCGGTGCGAAAAGATGCGCTCCTTGGCACGCGCCTTCTCCTCGTCGCGGCGGGCACCGCCGATCAGGGCGTCGAAGCGGAACTCCTCGATCGCTTCCAGCAGCGTGACGGACTGGTGCGCGTTGCGGCTCTCGTCGGGGCGCGCCAAGCGCACGGTGCCGCGTTTCATCGAGTCTTCGACGCTGCGCACGATCAGCTCGGCACCCAGTTCCTTGGCGCGCAAGTCGCGGAACTCCGTGACCTCGCGGAAGTTGTGGCCCGTGTCTATCATCAGCAGCGGGTAGGGAATGCGTCCGGTGCCGAAGGCCTTCTCGGCGCACTTGAGCAGCACCAGCGAGTCCTTGCCGCCGGAGAACAGCAGCGTCGGCCGCTCGAAGGCGCCGGCCACTTCGCGCAGGATGAAGATCGCTTCTTCCTCGAGCGCGTCGAGGTGGCGGTTGCTGATGCGGGTCAGCAGTTGCGGTTCGGTGCGGGCGTTCATGCGACAGCCTTGTCCTCGTTCTTGACGTGCAGGCCGCATTCCTTCGCGGCCTCGTCCTCCCACCACCAGCGCCCGGCGCGAAAGTCTTCCCCGAGGCTGATCGCCCGAGTGCACGGCGCGCAGCCGATGCTGGGAAAGAACCGGTCGTGCAGCGGGTTGTAGTCGACCTCGTTGGCACTGATGTAATGCCAGACGTCGCCCCAGGTCCAGTCGGCCAGGGGATTGATCTTCACGCGGGCCTCGGAGGTGTCGACTTGCGGCACCTCGGCGCGTGCATTGGACTGCTCGCGGCGCAGGCCCGTGATCCAGGCCTTCTGGCCTTCCAGCGCGCGCGACAGCGGCTCCATCTTGCGAATTCCGCAGCAGGCCTTGCGCAGCTCGATGCTGCGGTACATGGCGTCCTTGCCTTCGCGGCCCACGAACTGGATGACCGATTCCTGCACGGGACGGTAGACCTCCACGGGCGCGCGCGACGTCGCCTGCGTGCGTTGCAGCAGGTCCAGCGTCTCCTGGTGCAGCGCGCCGGTCTCCAGCACGAACACGGGGATGTCCAGCTCCAGGCTGTTGATCAGGTGCGTGATCACCACGTCCTCGGCGCCGAGACTGGACGCCTGCTTCAGCGGCGCGAACTCGGACGCCGCGCGGATCAGCAGCTTTTGCGTGGCCGCGAGCTTGTCCTCGTAATCCTTCGAGGCGCGCGCATGCAGGTCGATCGCCCCCATCTCAAGCCCTCGCGAACAGCGGCCGCTGGACCACTGCGTCCGCCTGGTAGAACGCCGCGAAGCGCGCGAACTGCCGTTCGGCTTCGGCCGCGTCCTTGCCTTCCTTCAGCACCGCGCTGGAGAAGCCCGTGCGCTGCATCTGCACCAGTTGGTCGATCAGCACGTCGCCGGTCGCACGGATGTCGCCGGTGAACTTGCGGCGCCGGCGCAGCAGGTAGGCCTGGCTGTAAGCGCGGCCATCGGTGAACTTCGGGAAGTTCAGTTCGACGCGGTCCACGCCATCGAGGGACAGCTCCGCCACGTCGGCGTCGTTGGCGACCACCAGCACGTTCACGTTCGTTTCCGGCTGCACGTCGCCGGCCTGCAGGATCTTCATCAGTCGGTCAGTCATTCGGTTGTCCTCCGCGCTGCGCGTTGCGGAACTCGCCTTGGGGCGGCCCGGCGGCTCATGCGGTTTCCCTTTCCACGAAGCGGGCGGCGTTGGCGGCGGCCTTGAAGGGGTCGTGTCCCACGCGGCGCAGGGTGGCGATGAACGCCTCGGACTTGCCGTCGCCGGCGGGTTGGCGCAGCTTGCGATAGGTGTCGATCAGGGCTTCGATCACGCCGGGCACTTCCTCCTTGGCGAAGGAGGGACCGACGATCTTGCCCGGCGTGGCCGGACCGGACAGGTCGGAGCCATTGGAGCCGCCGAGCGTGATCTGGTACCACTCCTTGCCGTCCTTGTCGACGCCGAGGATGCCGATGTGGCCGGCGTGGTGGTGCCCGCAGGAGTTGATGCAACCCGAGAAGTTCAGGTCGATGTCGCCGATGTCGTATTCCTCGTCGAGGTCCTGGAAGCGCTCGGTGATCGCTTCGGCGATCGGCAGCGAACGCGCATTGGCCAGCGAGCAGAAGTCACCGCCGGGGCAGGCGATCATGTCGGTGATGAGGCCGATGTTCGGGCGCGCGAGGCCCAGCTTGCGGGCCGCGGCCCACAGCTCGGGCAGGTCGTCCTGGTGGACCCAGGGCAGCAGCAGGTTCTGTTGGTGGGTGACGCGCGCTTCGCCGGCGGAGAAACGCTCGGCGAGTTCGGCGCAGGCGTCGAACTGGTCGGCGGTGCAATCGCCGGGGTTCTGGCCCAGGCGCTTGAACGACAGCACCACCGCGCGCAGCTCCGGGTTGCGGTGCGGCAGCACGTTGCGCTGCAGCCAGCGGTCGTACAGCGGGTCGGCTTCGGCATCGGAGCGGATGATCTCGTGCACGCGCGCGTCGGCGGCCTGGCGAGCCGGACGCTTGAGTTCCGGTGCGACGAACTGCGCGGCGACGCGGTCCAGTTCTGCCTGCGTGATCGTGTGCGGGGCGCCGTCGATCTCGACGATCTGGCGGAATTCCTCTTCGACCTTGTCGATGTAACGCTGGCCCTCGGACTTCACGAGGATCTTGATGCGCGCCTTCCAGATGTTGTCGCGGCGGCCGTACTGGTTGTAGACACGGATGCAGGCCTCGAGGTAGCTCAGGAGGTGCTGCCAGGGCAGGAACTCGCGCACGACGGTGCCGATGATGGGCGTGCGCCCCATGCCGCCGCCGACCAGCACCTTGAAGCCCAGTTCGCCGGCTTCATCGCGCAGCGTCTGCAGGCTGATGTCGTACCAGCCCAACGCCGCGCGGTCTTCCTTCGCACCATTGAGCGCGATCTTGAACTTGCGGGGCAGGAAGGCGAATTCGGGGTGCAGCGCCGCCCATTGGCGCAGGATTTCGGCGAAGGGCCGCGGGTCGGCCACCTCGTCGACGGCGATGCCCGCGAGCGCCTCGGTCGTGATGTTGCGGATCGCATTGCCGCTGGTCTGGATGCCGTGCATGTTCACGTCGGCCAGCAGTTCCATGACGTCGGCGGCCCGGTTGATCGGGATCCAGTTGAACTGTACGTTGGTGCGTGTCGTGAAGTGGCCGTAGCCGTAGGTCAGCTTGGTCACGACCTGGCGGTCGGTGCCGGGAACGGGCACGGGGCCGAGGGCCAGCTGCTTGTCCTGCGCTTCCTGCAGCAGGGCAGGATCCGGGCGGTCGTACTCGCGCGCGACCTTGGCCAGCGCGCGCAACTGCACCGTCGAGAGTTCGCCATAGGGCACCGAGATGCGGGCCATGGGGGCATAGCGCTGGATATACCAGCCGTTCTGCAGACGCAGCGGCCGCAGCTCTTCGTCGCTGAGCGTGCCGTCCTGCCAGCGCTGGAGCTGGTCGCGGAACTGGGCGGCGCGGGCGCGGACGAACTGGCGGTCGAATTCTGTGTATTGGTACATGGAACGGGGCGTGGTGCCCCCGAGACGGAGGCGAAGCCGGGACTTTAGGGACAGCCCATATGGAACCAAACTATTTTTTTATTCAGGCCTTATGCGGATAAGCTTATGCACGAGGCGGGATGCGCATTCCCGGCCCGTTCCGGCGCGTGGCCGGATAAGGGCTTGCAGAGGGGGAGCGGCCCTGGCGTTCATCGGGCTTTCGACGGGAGTACATGGCTCAGAGGATCTACATCAAGGTGGTCGGCTTCTCCGATGAGGAGCGCCATGCGCTCAACACGGTGTTCCGCCTGTCCGAGCAGTGCCGCACGATGTACCAGCTATGGACGCCCCAGGCCGCCGAGCCCGCGCGCGTCACGCTCCTGGACGGGCAGAGCTGGGAGGCACGCGTCGAAGCCGAGTCCCCCTTGCACCGCGACCTGCGGCTCCTCTGGGTCGGCGCCAATCCACCCGCGAGCATCTGGCGAACCTTCCAGCGCCCGATCGCCTGGCCGGAGATCATCGGCGGGCTCGATGCGGTCTTCGACCCCGGTGCGCTGGACCTCGAAGACGACGCGCACGAGTCCGTCATGTCGCACAAGCAGGCGCTGATCGTCAGCGCCGACCGCGGTGAGCGCCTCTATTTGCGCGCGCGCCTGTCGCTCGCAAGGCTCACATTGGCCGACGAGGCGGAGACCGGCTCCGAGGCCGTGCAACTGGCGCGCGGCAAGCAATACGACCTCGCCCTGGTGGACTCCAGCCTCGGCGACATGGACGCCTGGGCGCTGCTGTCGCGCCTGCGCAGCGGACGGCGCCCCATCCGCCATCTCGCGTTGACCAAGGCCGCACGTTCGATGTCGGCGCGCCTGCGCGCGTGGCACGGCAGCACGGCCTTGCTCGAGGACCCGCCCAACCCGGAGCGGCTGGACGCCTGGCTCAGCCGGATCGAACTCGGCCCCGCCGGCTGACGTCCAGGGCCTGCGCGAGCCGCGTTTCCAGCGGCAGCGGCTCGCGCTGCAGCCGCGCCGCGATCAGCTCGGCGCACAAGGCCGCAAAGCTCAGACCGCGTGAGCCCATCGCGGTGCTCACCCACAGCCCCGGCTCCACTTCGCCCACCAGCGGCCGGCGATCGCTGGACGCGCAGCGCACGCCGGCCCAGTGGCGCACCGCACCGCGGGCGGCGGCCGCCGACAGCACTTCGCCGGCGCGCGACAGCACCTCGGCGACGCGCTGCACGTTGGCGTTGTCGTCGCGCTCGCGCGGGACGAGGTCCGTGTCGCCCCGGCCATAGGTCGAGCCGGTGATCCATGCGCCGCGCTCCACCAGTGGCACGCGCGGCAGGAAGTGGCCGTGGCCATTCACCGGGAAGGGAGGCAGTTCACCCGCGTCATCCTCCAGGGGGGCCCAGCTCACCTGGCCGCGCACCGGATGCAGTTGCACCGCGTCTCCCAGCAGCTGCGCGCTTGCGAGCGCCGCGGCGACGACCACCAGCGGCGCCTGTGCCAGGGTGGTGTCCTGCGCGTCCCGCACGGCCCATCCGGCGTCCGTGCGCGCGACGCGAGCCACGGTGCACGAACCCCGGAAGCGAACGCCCGGCGCGCGCAACCAGCTGCGTACGAGGGCCGCGGGTTCGATCCAGGCGGCGTTCTCGTGCCACCAGGCGCCCTGGTCCTCCGCAATGCCGGCCGTGCGCTTCTGCGCCGGTGTCGCATCGCGCGTCCACGGCGACAGCGCATCGCCCGGCGGCGGCGGACGCAGGTCGTCGCCGCGCCATTCGAGCACGCCGGTGGCCTGCCACTCCAGGCCGGCGGCCAGGCGCTGCCGTGCTTCCTGCATGGTGATGCGCACGCCGGCGCGCGACACGCGCGACAGCAGGTTGTCGTCGGGCGATTGATGCGGCGCGAGCAGGCCGACGGGTAGCCCGGAGGCACCCGCCGCCGGCGCCCGTGCCGCGTCGAGAACCTGCACGGCCCAGCCGCGACGCGCGAGGCTGGCCGCAACGGCGGCGCCCGCGAGACCCGCACCGATCACGATGGCCTCGGAGGGCTGCAGCAGGGCGGTGTCGTGGCGGCCCTTGGGCTCCCAGGCCGGGCCGTAGCGACCCGCGAGGCATTCGCGCTTGGGCGGCAGGCCCGCGCGCTTGGCCACCTGCCAGCCGCAGGACTGCAGATCGCGCCGCAACTGGCCCGAGACGGTCCAGGTCGCGATATGCGCGTCGCGGCGGCTCAGTCGCGTCACGGCCTTGAGCGTGTGCAGGTCCCACATGTCCGGATTGCGCACGGGATCGAAGCCGTCGAGGAACACCGCATCGGCCTGGAACTGCTGTTCGCGCAGCATCGCGTGCACGTCGCCGATGCACAGCGTCAGCAGCACGCGGCCCTGCTCGAAGGAGAGGCGATGAAAGCCCGGCGTGAGTCCCTGCCATTGCGCCGCGAGCAGTTCCGCGAGCGGCTGCAGGGCAGGGTAGCCGGCGACGCCGCGCAGCAGGTCCTGCAGGGACACGGGCCACGCTTCGACGGAGGCGAAGTGCAGCAGGCCCGGGCGCTGCGGGTCGCTGCGCCAGGCGTGCCAGCACGCGAGGAAGTTCAGGCCCAGGCCGAAGCCCGTCTCCAGCACGCGCCACTGCGGCTGTCCCATCCATGCCTGCGGCAGGCCGCAGCCTTGCAGGAACACGTGCTGCGCCTGCGCGAGGCCGCCGGTGGCCGAGCGGTAGATGTCGTCGAAGCGCGGACTGCGCGGCGTGCCGTCGTCGTCCCAGGCGACGGCTTCACTCATCGCTTTGTTGCGAAGGCGGCACGTAGCCCGCCGCGGTGTCTGCGCCACCGCCAAAGGAATGGTTGTAGCTCCGGCGCGGGGCTGCGCCCCTTCACATCGCTGCGCGATGTGAGCCTGCGCTGAAACCATTCTTCCACGGCTACGCCGTGGGCGGGACGTAGCCCGCGGCGGTGTCTGCGCCACCGCCAAAGAAATGGTTTTCCATCTGGCGTTTCAGGTACTCGCGTGCGCGCTGGTCCGCCAGGTTCAGCCGGTTCTCGTTCACCAGCATGGTCTGCTGCTTGAGCCATTGCTGCCAGGCTTCCTTGCTGACGCTGTCGTAGAGGCGCTTGCCCAGCTCGCCGGGATAAGGGGGGAACTCGAGGCCCTCGGCGTCTCGGCCGAGCTTGATGCAGTGGACGGTGCGTGGCATTCACGCTCTCCTGGTGAATTTGCTTATGCGGATATGGAACTGAAAACTCTGTCGTTCGCGTTCCGTTCGCCGGCTTCCAGAATGCGCCACACCACAACGAGGAACGCGTTCATGAGCCTTCGCCGCGACTTTATCAAGATTCCCCTGACCCTCGCGGCCGCCGCGGTGCTCGGACTGACCGGATTGCCTTCGATCGCGCAGCCGCTGCAGCTGCTGAACGTCTCCTACGACCCCACGCGCGAGCTGTACGCGGACTTCAACCAGGCCTTCGTGAAGTACTGGAAGGCGAAGACCGGGCAGGACGTGGCGATCAAGCAGTCGCACGGCGGCTCGGGCAAGCAGGCGCGCTCCGTCATCGACGGGCTCGAAGCCGACGTAGTGACGCTGGCGCTGGCCGGCGACACCGATGCGCTCGTCACGCACGGCGGCTGGATCGCGCCGGACTGGCAAAAGCGCCTGCCGCACAACTCGTCGCCGTACACCTCGACCATCGTGCTGGTCGTGCGCAAGGGCAATCCCAAGGGCATCAAGGACTGGGACGACCTGGTGAAGCCGGGCGTGGGCGTGATCACGCCCAATCCCAAGACCTCCGGCGGGGCGCGCTGGAACTACCTCGCTGCCTGGGAATACGGCAAGCGCAAGTTCGGCAGCGACGCCAAGGCCAAGGACTTCGTCGCGCGCCTCTACGCCAACGTGCCCGTGCTGGACACCGGCGCGCGCGGATCCACCATCACCTTTGCCCAGCGCGGCCAGGGCGACGTGCTGATTGCCTGGGAGAACGAAGCCTTCCTGCTGCAAAAGGAATTCGGCCCGCAGTTCGAGACCATCGCGCCTTCGTTGAGCATCCTGGCCGAACCGGCCGTGGCGGTCGTGGACCGCAACGTCGACCGCAAGCACACGCGCGCCGTTGCCGAGGAATACCTCAAGTACCTGTACAGCGAGGAAGGCCAGGACATCATCGGCAAGAACTATTACCGTCCGGCCGTGTCGCAGAAGGCGCAGGCGAAGTACGCGAGCCAGTTCCCCAAGCTGAACCTGTTCACGATAGACCAGGCCTTCGGCGGCTGGACCAAGGCCGACAAGGACCATTTCGCGGACGGCGGCAGCTTCGACCAGATCTACGCGCGCAAGTAGCAGCTTGACGACACCGGGCAGCGCCGATTGGGCGCACGATGCGTGGGTCGAGAACAGGAGAACCCCAATGGCCTACCGCATCGCCGTGATCGTCGGCAGCCTGCGCCGCGACTCGTTCAACCGCCAGCTCGCCGGCGCGCTCGCGAGGCTCGCGCCACGCGAGCTGGAGCTCGTGAACGTGCGCATCGACGACCTGCCCCTCTACAACCAGGACGACGACAGCCACCAGGCCGAACCCGTGCGCCGGCTGAAGACCGAGGTCGCCGACTCGCAAGGCCTGCTGTTCGTCACGCCGGAGTACAACCGCTCCATCCCCGGCGTGCTGAAGAACGCGATCGACCACGCTTCGCGTCCCTACGGACAGAGCGCATGGGCCGACAAGCCGGCGGGCGTCCTGGGCATCTCGGTGGGAGCCGTCGGCACGGCGGTGGCGCAGCAGCACCTGCGCACCATCCTCGCCTATCTCGACGTGCCCACGCTGGGCCAGCCCGAGGTCTTCCTGCAGAACAGGCCCGGCTTCTTCGCGGCGGATGGCAGCATCGCCAGCGAGGACACGAAGCTGTTCCTGCAGAAGTTCATGGACCACTACGTGGACTGGGTGAAGCACCACGCCGATCGCGTCGCGAACCGCTGACGCGACAAGGCCCGCACTCGGCGGGCCCTGGCATCACGAAGCAGCGCTTGCGCGGATCAGGCGCGCAGTTGCGCCTTGCCTTCGTTCGCGGGTTCGGCGGCATGCACCTGGATCTCCGCGTCGGCACTGGCCAGCGCCTTGGCCTTTGCCGCATCACCCATCGCGACACCTTCGGCACGCACGAAGCGCACGTCCGTGATGCCGACGAAACCGAAGACCGCCTTCAGGTAGCTCTCCTGGTGATCCAGGAAGGCCAGCGCCGGATTGGCCGAATAGGAGCCGCCGCGCGTGGACGCGACGATCACTGTCTTGCCGCCGGCCAAGCCCACGGGGCCTTGCTCGGTGTACTTGAAGGTACGGCCCGCTTGCGCGATGCGGTCGATCCACGCCTTCAGCTGGCTGGGCACGGAGAAGTTGTACATGGGCGCGCCCACGACGACCACGTCCGCGGCGAGGAACTGGCTCACCAGCTGTTCGGAGATCGCGTTCTCGCGCTTCTGGACATCGGTGAGGCCTTCGGCGTTCCCGCCCAGGCGGAAGCCGAGCGAGTCAGTGTTCAGGTGGCTCGGCGCGTTCGCGGCGAGGTCCAGGTGTTCCACCGTCGTGCCGGGATGGCTGGCCTGCCATTGGGCGACGATGCGGCGGGTGAGCTCGCGGGACACGGACTGGGTGCCCAGCGGGCTGGAATCGATGTGCAGCAGTTTCAAGGTCTTCTCCTGTCTGGGCCCCCGATGGAGGCGAGCAGGAATTGTGCGGGCGGGCGAATCACTTGATAAGCCGGCAGATCCGGGATAGATTGTTCTATCCATAGGACGATCATGCAGGACCTGAACGACATGCTCTTCTTCGCCGAGGTCGTGGACCGCGGCGGATTCGCCGCCGCGGGGCGGGCGCTGAACCTGCCGAAGTCGCGGCTCTCCCGCCGCGTCGCGGAGCTCGAGGAGCGGTTGGGCGTGCGCCTGCTGCAGCGGACCACGCGCAAGCTCTCGCTCACGCAGGCCGGCGAGATCTACCACCGCCATTGCGTGGCGATGCGCGAGCAGGCCGAGGCCGCCGACGAGGCGGTCGCGCGCGTGCACGACGAACCGCGCGGCACCGTGCGCGTCACATGCCCGGTGACCCTGGCGCAGACCACCATCGGTCCCGTGCTGCCGCGCTTCCTGGCGGCGCATCCGCAGGTGCGCATCGACATGCAGGTGAGCAACCGGGTCGTCGACCTCGTGCAGGAGGGCGTCGACGTCGCCTTGCGCGTGCGCTCCAACCTGGACGACAGCGGCACACTCGTGATCAAGAACCTCGGACCCACGCACGGCGCGCTGGTGGCCAGTCCGCAGCTGCTGCAACGCTTCGGGCAACCGCGCGACGCCGAGGGCCTGCGCCACCTGCCGACCGTGGCGATGTCGGCCGCGGACGGGCGTGCGAGCTGGCAGCTGCATGGACCCAAAGGCGCGCGCTTCGAGTTGCAGCACCATCCTGTCTACACCGCCGATGACCTCATCACTTTGAAATCCGCCGTGCTGCAAGGCACCGGCATGTCCGTGCTGCCGGACTACCTGTGCGCCGAGGAAGTCCGGCACGGCGAGCTCGTGCCCGTGCTGCCCGGGTGGGAGCCGCCGGAGGCCAAGGTGCTGGCCGTGTTTCCCTCCCGGCGCGGCATGGTGCCGGCGGTGCGCCACTTCCTCGACTTCCTGGGCGAGAACGTGA
>FTHB01000230.1_pt1 | contig 13128 bp, 13 predicted proteins | sample 1640851 | NCBI WGS metagenome assembly FTHB01 (sample SAMEA3914788, study PRJEB12502) | metagenome | biome: forest; material: soil | place: Canada | collected 2011-07-03 | depth 0.1 m
ACGCGGGCGAAGCATGCCGAAACGAGCTATACTCTCTCCTCTGACGCGCGGTGGAGCAGCCTGGTAGCTCGTTGGGCTCATAACCCAAAGGTCGCAAGTTCAAATCTTGCCCGCGCAACCAATTTCAAAGCCTCCCATCGGGAGGCTTTTTCGTTGGCGGTCCACAGGCAAAAGGCCCCCGCAGGGGCCTTCGCAGTCGAAGACCGGGCAGTGTTACTGCTTGGCTTCGCCGCCGGCCGAGCCGGTCTTCGCGGCTTCGGCGCCTTCGGCCTTGCGCTTGGCCTTCGCCGCCGCCTTTTCTTCGGCCGTGGCCTTGGGCTTGTTGGTGCTCTTCACCGTGTTGTCGCTGTAAGTCGAGCCTTGGCCGTGCGCAATCTCCTTGCTGGTTGCGCGGCGCTTCTGCTTGGCAGCGTCCTTCTCCGCCTTGGTCGCGGGCTTGGCAGCCGGGGCCTTGTCCTCGCCAGCTTGCGACGACTGAGCGACGGCGACGTTGGAGGCGAGCAGCGCTGCGCTGACGAAGCAGGCCGTGAGGATGGTCTTGAACATGGCGGGATCTCCGAAATTTATGGCCGGGGGGGATGCTGGCCGGCTTGGCCCAGCCATGGAATCGTCTGCTCGTGCGGGGATGGGTTCAATTAGGGAGAGGGGAAGCGGCATCGAACGAAACCGATCCTTTTCCCTGTCAACCGGGGCGGGTCGGCTGCGTTGTGCAGCGTCTGCGCGAACCCGGCACACTCGCGTCTTCGCAACCAGGGTTCCGCATGAGCGATCTTTCTTCCTTCCCCATCACGCGCCGCTGGCCGGCACTGCATCCCGAGCGCCTGCAGCTCTACTCGCTGCCCACGCCCAACGGCGTGAAGGTGTCCATCGCACTGGAGGAGACCGGCCTGCCCTACGAGGTGCACAAGGTCGCGTTCGACAAGAACGACCAGCTCACGCCGGAATTCCTCTCGCTCAACCCCAACAACAAGATCCCCGCGATCCTCGACCCGAACGGCCCCGGAGGCAAGCCCCTGGCGCTGTTCGAGTCCGGAGCGATCCTGGTCTACATCGCCGACAAGACCGGGCAACTGATGCCCAGGGACGTGGCCGGCCGCTACGAAGCGTTGCAGTGGGTGATGTTCCAGATGGGGGGCATCGGCCCCATGTTCGGCCAGCTCGGGTTCTTCCACAAGTTCGCCGGCAAGGACATCGAGGACAAGCGGCCGCGCGATCGCTATGTCGCCGAATCGAAGCGGCTGCTCGCCGTGCTCGACGGCCACCTCAAGGGCAGGCAGTGGATGCTCGGCGCCGACTACGGGATCGCCGACATCGCGATCTTCCCCTGGGTGCGCAACCTCGTCGGCTTCTATGGCGCGCGCGAGATCGTCGGCTTCGACGAGTTCAGGGAGGTGCAGCGCGTGCTCGATGCCTTCGTCGCGCGGCCCGCGGTGCAGCGCGGGTTGGACATTCCGAAGCGCGAAGGCTAGAGGCGCGAGGGCATCACAACGGCGACGGAGCGCCGGCGTCGTGCAACAGGCTATCCCAGTCGGTCGTGAAGCCGAGGGACTTCTGCACGAGGCGCTCCCGCGGCGGCACCGGCGCGGCGAGAAGGTTCGCGGGTAGACGTCGCCTGTCGTCATACCGGATGCCCGCCGCTGACAGCAGCGTGGGGACCATGTCCACGTGCATCAGCGGCTGGCTTGCATTCGCCTGCAGCATGCGCCACTCCGCCGGATGCGCTGCCCGCCAGGCGGGATTGGCCCAGAAGATCGCGGGGACGCGGATGGCCCACCGCGTCGGTTGGTGCAGCGCATGGCCGAACAGGGCGCGCTCGTCATCGAGCAGGTTTTCGCCGTGGTCCGGCGTGTACACGAGGAAGGCTTCACCCGGGACGTGCTCCAGGCGCTGGATCACGTCGTTGACGAACCCGACGGACCCATCCACCGCGTTGGCGTACATCGCCCGCCAGTCGGCGATCGTCCGGGCGGAGGGCGCTGCATCGTCGAGCCGGTCGCACGCATCCGCGTACGGCGCGGTGGCGGGGTCGAAGCGCTGGCAGTAGGGGCTGTGCGCGCCCAACCCGTGCAGCACGATCGACTTGCGGCCGCTTCCTTTCGCCAGGGCCTCGTCGAACAAGGGCAGGAGGCTGCGGTCCGGCCCACTGCGGAAGATGCGCGACGCGGCGTCGGGCCACGCCACGACGTCTGCCTGCATGTCGAACCAGTAGGTCGAGAAACCCGCTTCGGCGAATGCGTGCTGGAAGGTGCCGTCGGCGGAGACGCGCACGCCATGCCCCGGCGACTCGCGCGAGATGAGAAGCGGCACCGACTCGCTCGTCACGTCGGCGCCCGCGGTCACGTCGCAGGCCACCACGGCCCCGTCGCGGACGGACCGGATCTTGTCCGGGCCACCGCACTCCTTCAGGTAGTCGGCCCGCACGCTCTCGCCGATCACGAAGACGAAGGTCTGTCGTGCGGCGGACGGGCGGTCCAGCCTCGCGCCCCAGGTGGATGAGGCGCGGCGGGGACTGGCATCCATCGCCCTCGTGGAGGACGCGCCGAGCTCCGGCATGTCGGTGATCGCCGCCGCCGTCACGATCAGCGCATTGAGGGGCCACGCGCGCCCGCGATCTCCGTCGGGGGCCAGGAAGAATGCCATCGCGAGCGCCACGGCCGCACCGGCACGCAAGGCCGGCGAACGACGAACGCCCGGCGGCGGCCAGACGACGGCCGCGACGACGGCCAGCGCCACGCCGGCAACGGCCAAGGAACTCGCATAGGGCCGAAGCGCATCCGCCACTTCCTCCGGGGCAAACGTGCGCCACTGGGCCATCAGTTCCAGCAGGCTCACGTCTCGCTGCAGGTCCGTCACCGCGCAAGCCAATGCCAGCAAGGCGAGCGGATAGCTGCAGGCCAGGAACAACCGGGGCGGAAGCAGAAGCCAGGCGGACAGCAGGAGCGTCACGGAGGTCACCAGGGACCAGGCGGGCTGCACCTGCGAACCCGCGGCGAAATGGAAAGTGGTGACCGCCGGACTCGCCAGCAAGACGCCCCAGAGCGCGGCGAGCACGACCCTCAGGAGGTTCCCGGGCGAGCCGCCGTTCTTATTTTTGTAACAACGCACCGCCGGATGCTAGCGGCTGGACATCCGGCGCGTCGACTCTCCATTGGAACGAGTGGCGTCGTGCCAACGACGGGAAAGGCCGCCGGGGCCGCGACGGGATCAGGAGGCGCGCAGGCGCAGCTGTCCCGGCAGCGGCACCGAGCGGCGCAGCACGTCCTCGCCCAGCCACATCGCGGAGCGCAGCGCGCGTTGCGCCACCATGGGCAGCGGCATCTGCACGTAGTCGTCGTTGAAGACCTCGAAGCTGTAGTCGCCCGCGTAGCCCAGCGCGTCGAGCTTGAGCACCAGCTGCACCAGCTCCTGCGTGTGCACGCCTTCGCCGGGGAAGACGCGGAAGGTCCGCGCGGTGGCCATGCGTTCCTCGAAGGTGCGCGTCTCCTGCCACATGAAGTCCGACAGCTGCACGAGGAAGATCTTCGCCGGGTCGAGCTCGTCGATCGCATCCAGCGAGGTCTTGGCGGCGAGGATGTGGAAGGAGTCGATGCCGATGCCGAGGTTCGGACAATCGGCACGGCACACGACGTCCCAGGCCGTCGTGAACTCGTTGACCGTGCGGCCCCAGGACAGGCCTTCGTACGCGATGCGGATGCCGAAGGGCACGGCCAGCATCGCCAGCTTGCGCAGGTCGCGCGCGATGTGGTCCAGGTCCTGGCTGGCGTGCGCCGAGGTGGACGAGCAGGCCAGCAGCACCTTGCAACCCAGCGCGGCGCACATCTCCAGCATGGTCTTGGCGATGTCCACCTTGTACTGGTGCAGGTGGCCCGACAGCCCCTCGAAGTCGCGCAGCACCTGGAAGCCCGTGCCGCGCAATCCGCTCGCGTGCACCGCCTTCACCGCGGCCTTCCAGCCTTGCGGATGGCCCACGAGGTCATTGGCCTTGAGCATCACCTGGCGAAAGCCCGCTTCGTGCATGGCCTCCAACTTCGCCTCCAGCGGGCCGGCGAGCGTGATCGTGTCCATGCCGAAGGCGCGGATCGCCTGGTGCAGGCTGCCCTGGTGGTTCATGCTTCTCATGGCACGCTGTGCACCAGCTCGAAGACGACGCTGCCCAGGTAGGTTCGCGTGATCGCGCCGCGCCGCTCCGTGTGCGCGGCCTCGGTCTCGACGAACTCCATGCCCAGCGCGCGCAAGGCCCGCACCGCCGCGAGCACGTCGGGCACGCCCAGCCCCACGCGCTGAAGCCGCTCGCTGGTGTCGAGCGAATCGGCTTCGGGCTCGATCACCTGCAGCATGAAGCGGTTGGCAGGCTGCAGCGCCGGCGCGCGCAGCAGCTTGCCCGCGGGCATGATGCCGAAGCGCTGCTCGTCGGGGATGGCCTGGATGCCGAACAGCGCGCGGTAGAACTCCAGCCAGTCGTAGCTGCGGCCCGCGCCTATGTACTGCACGATGCCGAAGAAGTGCAGGCCCGCCACGGCCGGCGGGTTGCGGTCCACGCCCGGGATGGGGATGAAGTCCACGTCGTAGATGGAGAACTCGCGGTAGCGGTCCACGAAGTAGATGCGGGTGCCTCCCACGCCGTGGATCGCCGGGATGTTCAGCTCCATTGCTTCCGGATGCGTGGGCACTTCCCAGCCGCCGTGCTCCAGCACGTAGCGGTAGGCGGCCCGCGCATCGCGCACGCGCAGGGCCACCGCGCTGATCGCGGGCGCGTCCTCTCCGTGCGTGGCGCCTTCGCTGTCGCGCGGATGCGCGTTCACCACGATGTTGATGCCGCCCTGCCGGTACAGCAGAACCTCGCGCGAACGATGCCGCGCGATGGGGCGAAAGCCCATCATCTCCAGCACCTGGCCCAGCGCCTGCGGCTTGGACGTGGCGTACTCGACGAACTCCACGCCGTCCAGGCCGATGGGGTTGTCCTCGTCGCTGAACGAGTCCTGCAAGGGCTCGCGCGCGTGCTCGGGATGCAGCAGCAGGTCGGACATCTCAGTACTCCAGCTGCGCCACGGACCGCAGGTTCGTGGCGCTGGTCGTCGGAAAGCCGAAGAATTCCAGGTAGGCGGGAATCATCTCGAACAGCATGTCGCTGCCCACCTGGATGCGGCAGCCGCGCGCCTGGGCCGCACTCAGGAACGCGGTCATCTCGGTCTTCATCACCACCTCGCCCACGAAGCTGCGCGCATCGAGGCGCTCCACGTCCACCGGCAAAGGGTCGCCGGGGTTCATGCCCAGCGGCGTTGCGTTCACCACCAGGTCGAAGCCGGCGGGGTCGCGGCTGCCCGTCGTGACGCGGATGGCCGGGTACTCGGTGCGCAGGCGTTGGGCCAGCGCTTCGGCGGCGGGCGCGTGCATGTCGAACAAGGACAGCGCACCGACGCCGGCGGCCGCCAGCGAAGCCGCAATCGCGCAGCCGACGCCGCCGCTGCCCACGACCAGCGCGCTGGCGCCCCGCAGCGACAGTCCCTTGCCCTGCAGCCCGCGCACGAAGCCTTCGCCGTCGAACATGTCGCCGACCAGGCGACCGTCGTCCGCGCGCTTCACCGCATTGCAGGAGCCGGCCACCTTCACGGTGGGCGTGACTTCGTCCAGCAGGTCCACCACGCTCACCTTGTGCGGCATGGTGATCAGCGCGCCGCGGATGTTCTCCAGGCGGAACACGCCGCGCAGCACGGCCGCGAAGTTTTCGGGCTTGCAGCCCATGGGAACGACCACCGCATTGATCCCCGCCGACGCGAAGTAGGGGTTGTAGATCATCGGCGCCTTGAAGGCGTGCGTGGGCCAGCCGAGGTGGGCAATGAGTTCGGTGTTGCCGTTGATCCGCATCGGGGAAGGAAGGCGCGCGCTCATGGCAGCTCCGCGTTGCCGGGGTCCTGCGTGCGCACCAGGCCTTGCAGCGCGATCACGTAGCCCTGCACGCCGAAGCCGACCACGATGCCGGCCGCGGCGGGAGAGATGTAGGAATGGTGGCGGAAGGCCTCGCGCGCGTGCACGTTGGAGATGTGGCACTCGATCACGGGAAGGCCGTCCACGCCCTTGATCGCATCGTGCAGCGCGACCGAGGTGTGGGTGTAGGCGCCGGGGTTGAACACGCAGCCGAGCGCCTCGCCCTGCTTGAACAGGCGCCCGTACTCGTGGATCTTGTCGATCAGTGCGCCTTCCCAGTTGCTCTGGAAGCACTCGACCTGGTAGCCCAGGCGCTCGCCGGCCGAGCGGCACAGCGCTTCCACGTCCGCGAGGCTGGCGGAGCCGTATTGCGCCGGCTCGCGCGTGCCGAGCAGGTTCAGGTTGGGGCCGTTGAGGATCAGGATTTTCTTCATGCTCTATCGTCCGGCGACCTGCTGCCGGGACTGGGGAATGGCTTGCCATGTGCCCGCGCGGGCGGAGGCGAACAGCGCTTCTATCGTGCGTATCGTGTCCAGCGCATCCTCGATCGGCCAGCTCGTCACCGCATCCCCGAGCAGCAGCCGCGAAAAGCGCTCGACCTGCAGCAGGTAGTGGTTGGCCGGCTCGAAGGTGTAGGTCGTCGTCGGAAAGGAACCGACGCTGCTGGAATCACCCACCTCGATCGCCGATGCCGTGGGTCGTGCATGGGCGAAGGCGAAGTTCATCCGCAGCCAGCCGCGCGATCCCAGCACCGAAAACTGCTGGTGCGTGCCCCAGGCATCCGAGCCGGCCTGCGTTGCCACCGTGAAGGCGGCGTGCCGGTCGCCGTAGTCCAGCAAGGCGCTGGAGAGGCGGTCGATGCCGAAGGCCGGATCGTGCTCGAGCGCCGCCACGACGCGCGACGGCGCCCGCTTGAACACCAAGTTGCAGGCGCTGATCGCGTAGGAGCCCAGGTCGTACAGCGCGCCGCCGCCGGCTCCAGGTTGGTTGCGGACGTCCGCCGGATCGAGGAATTGCTTGGCCAGGGTGGCATGCACCGCGCGCACCTCGCCTATCGTGCCGGCGGCGATGATCTCGTCGAGCTTGGCCCATTGGGGGTGATTGCGGAAGGCAAAGCCCTCCTCGATGTGCCTGCCGGTGCGATCGCGCTCGGCGCACAGCTGCACGACCTGGTCCGCGCTGATGCAAAGCGGCTTCTCGCACAGCACGTGCTTGCCGGCCTGCAAGGCCCGCATGGCCCATTCGAAGTGCAGCTGGTTGGGCAGCGGCACGTACACGGCGTCGATCCCGGGGTCGGCCAGCAACGCCTCGTAGCTGGCGTAGACCCGCGGGATGCCGAACTCCGCGGCCACCTTGCGGCCTTTGCCCGGGTCGCGCGAAGCCAGGGCGAGCAAGGTGGCGCTCGGCGCATCCTTCATCGCCGGCATGGTGCGCCCGGTGGCGATCGCCGCCGCGCCGAGCACACCCCATTGGACCTTGGACGCCATGGCTCGCCGATCCGTCGTGCTTACTTCTTGCCTTCGGCGTCCTTGACGGCAGCCTGGATGCTGTCGATCAGCTTGGCGTCGATCTTGGTCTTCAGGAACTCGATCACCGGCGGCTGCGCAGCGGCGCGGAACTGGGCCATCTCAGCGGCGGTCGGCGTATAGACGGCGACACCCTTCTCGGCCAGGATCTTGGCGCCGTTCGCGGTGAACGTGCGGTTGGCCTTGCGCTCCGCGGCACACGCCACGTGCGCCGATTCGGTGACGACCTTCTGCAGGTCCGCCGGCAGGGACTTGTAGAACTTGTCGCTCAGCACGAACCAGTCGACGCCGTAGTTGTGGCCGTCCAGTGTCACGTTCTTCTGCACCTCGTAGAACTTGGCGAAGATGAACGTGGGCAGCGGGTTCTCCTGGCCATCGACCACGCCGGTCTGCAGCGCCGTGTACGTTTCCGGGAAGGCGATGGGGGTCGGCTGCGCGCCCAGGGCCTTCATCTCGGTGACGTACAGGGGCGTCTCCTGCACGCGGATCTTCAGGCCGTTGAGGTCCTTGGGCGCATGGACCGGCGTCTTGCCGGTGCTGAAGTGGCGGAAGCCCACTTCACCGAAGCACAGGTTGTGCATGCCGGTTGCGGCCTGGAAGTCCGCCGACAGCTTCTGGCCGAAGGGGCCGTCCATCACCTTGTCCGCGACCTCGTCGTTCGGGAACAGGTAGGGCAGGTCGGTGACCATCGCGCTCGGGAAGAAATTGGCCATCACGCCGGAGGCGAGGCCGGCCTGGATGACGCCGTTCTTGACGCCTTCCACCAGGTCCTTCTCACCGCCCAGCGCGCCCGCGCCGAACACCTGCACGTCGATGCGGCCACCGCTCCTGGCCTTGACTTCCTTGGCGAAGACGTCGGACATGACCGCCTTGCGCGAGGTGGTCATGTCCACCGAGTCGGAGTGCGCCAGCTTCAGGACGAACTTGGTCTGGGCGAGCGCCGGCGCGCCGGCGCACGACAGGAGCGCGGCGACGGCGACGGCGGACAGGGTGGCGGACGAGCGATTCATGGGTGAGTCTCCTTTTGGTTTGACGGTCGCGAAATGGATCTGGCGCTCAGTGGAGGTTGAACGCGTGCGGCAAGGCCAGGCTGATGGCAGGGAACATGGCGATGGCGACCAGCCCGACGAGGAGCATGGCGAGATAAGGCAGGAAGCGCGGCGTTACCCGCTCCACCGTCGTATCCATCACCGAGCAGGTCACGAAGTAGCACACGCCGAAAGGCGGGATGAAGGTGCCTATGCCCATCGAGATGATGATCACGATGCCGTAGGCCATCGGATCGATGCCGTAGTTCTTGGTCAGCTGCAGCAGCATGGGCCCGAAGATCAGCAGCGAAGGCAGGCCTTCCAGGATGGAGCCCATGATCACCATCAGCACGACCGAGAAGACCATGAAGGCGAAGGCCGAGCCGCCCAGCAGCGCCAGGAAGTCCGACACCACGGCCTGCAGGCCGCTGATCGCCAGCGTCCAGGAGAAGGCACTGCCTGCGCTGACCATGAACAGCACCATGCCGGCCATCGCGCCCGAGGCGGCGAGGGTGCGGATGAAGGAGCGCAGGTTCATGCCGCGGTAGATGAAGACCGAAACCAGGATAGAGAACACCACGGCGATCGAGGACACCTCGGTCGTGGTCGCGATGCCGCCGACGATGCCGATGATCAGGATGACGGGCACCGCCAGGGCAGGCAGTGCGCGGCCCGTGAGGCGCAGGCGCTCGGGCCAGGAGATCGGCGCGCAGCGCGGCCAGTCGTGCTTCTTCGCGCGCCGGTTGATGATGATCATCAGGCACACGCCCAGCACCGCTGCGGGCACCACGCCGGCCACGAAGAAGGTGGCCACCGACAGCGTGGTGATCGAGGCCAGCACCATCATCACCAGGCTGGGCGGGATGGTCTCGCCCATGATGCCGGCGGCCGACAGCACGGCGGCGCTTTCGGCCGGGTCGTAGCCCTGTTCCTTGAGCATGCCCTTGAGCGTGGTGCCGACCGCGGCGACGTCGGCGATCTTGGAGCCCGAGATGCCCGAGAAGATGTACATCGCCACCACCAGCGCCTGCAGCAGGCCGCCGCGCATGCGGCCGACCATTGCCGTCACCCAGTCGGCCAGCGGCTTGGTGAGGCCGCCGTCGGTCATGACGTTGCCGGCCAGGATGAAGAAGGGCACGGCCAGCAGGATGAAGCTGCTGATGCCGTTGGACATGGCCAGCGACACGGCCATCGGGTCTTCGCCCGAGCTGTAGATGCAGATGTAGGCGGTCACCGAGAGCACGTAGGCGATCGGCACGCCGGCGAACACCAGCAACAGCAGGAGCACCAGCGCGAACAAGATGCCCACGCTGCCGCTCCAGGGGCCGGTGAAATACTGGGCCAGGAACCAGGCCAGCGCGAACACGCCGACCCCGATGCCGGCGACGATGTTTTCCTTGAGCGTGTGGCGGCGCAGCTCCGCCAGTGCAAAGATCACCGTCAGGCCCATGCCGATGAAGAAGGGCAGCAGGGTCCACGACTTCGGGATCTGCAGCACCACCGTCAGGACGGTCCACGAATCGCGCCACATGGGGAAGGCGTAGCACAGGGCGACGATGGCCACGGCGATCACGAAATAGTGCCGTGCGCATTCGGCGTACTCCTGCCAGCGCCCGGGCAGCTGGTCGATGCCGATGCGCACCACCAGGTGCAGGCCCCGGTGGTAGGCGACCGCGCCGCCGATGAAAGCCAGGCTCGTCAGCGAATATTCGGCCACCTCGTTGGCCCACACCAGCGACGTGTTGAACATGCCGCGCATCGCGGTGTTTCCGAACAGCAGCAGCAGTTCGAGAAACAGGACCAGCGCGAGCAGCACGTCGAACACATGCTCGATGCGCGGCGAAAAGGGCCGATGCGGCAGGGCCAGCGTGCTGGCTGCCGCCACTGCGATGGGCTCGCCCTCTGGATTCGCGATGGCAGGGTTCATGTTGGTGATCCGTTGCGGGTGCGGGGACGCGCCCGCGAAACGAAGGCAAAATGTACCATCTGGTTAATACGGTCCTATCCGGAATGACCCTAATACGAACGGATGGGTCGCGGTACGGACCGCGCGGGGCGCATGGGGCGCTTGCGCGCTTCCCCTTCGGGCGGTGGTGCTCAGGGCGCGCGCATGAAGCGGACGATCATCTCGATGACGTTGTCGCGCCGGTGGGCGACGTAGGCGGGCGAGCGCGTGTCGAGCTTGAAGATCACGCCGAAGGTGTGGCGGTTGGAGACGTTGAAGAAGCTCAGCGCCGAGATGGAGGCGTGGATGTCCACGGCGTCGAGCCCGGGGCGGAACACGCCGGCCTTGACGCCGCGCTGGTACAGGTGACGGATGGCCGCGATCGCCGGCACGTTCAGCGCCTGGATGTTCTTGGACTGCTTGATGAACTGGCCGCGGTGGATGTTCTCTGACATCACCAGCCGGATGTAGTTCTCGTGGGAGAGATGGTGGTCGAAGGTGAAGGCCACCAGGCGGCGCAGGGCCTGCTCGGGCTCCAGGTCCTGCAGGTGCAGTTCGGCCTCGATGTCGCGCACGCGCTTGTACGACTCCTCCAGCACGGCCAGGTACAGGCCCTCCTTGCTGCCGAAGTAGTAGTAGATCATCCGCTTGCTGGTCTGCGTGAGCGCGGCGATCTCGTCGATGCGCGCGCCGGCCAGTCCCTTCTCGCCGAATTCCGCCGCAGCCACTTCCAGGATGTCGGCCTTGGTGCGCTCGGGATCGTTGGTGCGGGTCGTCTCCCTGGCGGCCGGTTTCGCGGACCGGGCGGCGGCACGCTTGGCGTGTACCAGTTCGTTCATTCCGGCAGTATAGGAGCCCGCGAGCGTTCCGCGCAAACGCATGGCGGGCACAGGGTCCGCGGCGCGTCGGCGCGCCGGTCCCCCGGCTAGAGCAGGCGGCTGGCGTCCAGGTAGCTGCGCACGCGGTCGGTGATCACCGTCGCATCGTCCAGCGGCGGCTCCTGCGGATGGATCGGCTGGCCGTACACGAACCAGCGCACGCCGCCATAGAAGATGCCGCCGTGCAGTCCCATCAGCAGTTCGTACTCGCGCACGCCGGGCGCGCCGCGCGCGCGGCTGCCGCGGTGCCGCCGCGTCTCGCGGATCAGCCGCGGGAACAGGCGCTTGCCCAGCATCGCGAAGAAGCGGTTCGGGATGCTGCGGTCGTTCAGGCCCGAGAACACCATGATGCGCACGAAGTCGCGCGTGAGCACGGCGCGCGAGTACGCGATATAGAACTGGACCAGCTTGTCCTCGACGCCGAGGTCGCGGCGGTCCAGCAAGTCTTCCCATTCCTTCTTCCAGCGTCCCGCGAACACCTCCTCGTAGACGCGGTCCACCAGCGCCTGCTTGGTGGGGAAGTAGTGATAGACCAGCGTGTGCGTCACGCCGATGGCGCTGGCGAGTTCGCGCATCTGCGCATCCAGCCCGTGCTCGGAGAAGAAGGTGATGGCGCCGTCGACGATGTGCCGCTCGCGTTCGGGCACGGACATGCGCCGGCGCGGCGGCGGCTCGGCAGGCACAGCCTTCGCGGCCCGCGCGCCGCCGCGGCCGCTAGGGTTTGTCCGGGGGGCGCGCCCATTCACCGATCGATCGGCCATTCCTATGATTGTTGAACACTTGGTCAATAGAAATCTTAACCCGAAGCGGCGCCGCTCCCCAAGGGGGTTCGCGCCAACAAGAGGAAGAGGACCACCCCCATGAAGGCCCCGCGCTTCGACTACGTGCGCGTCCGCTCCGTCGACGAAGCCATCGCGCAGCTGCGGCAGCATGGTGACGGCGCGCGCCTGCTCGCGGGCGGCCAGACGCTGCTCGCCACGCTGAACCTGCGCCTGTCCGAGCCCGGGCTGCTGGTCGACATCACCGGCATTGCGCAACTGCGCGGCATCGAGAAACGCGGCGGGCAACTCTGGATCGGCGCGCTCGCCACGCATGCCGACATCGAGTCTTCGCCGCTCGTGGCGGAGCACGCGCCGCTGCTGGCCGCCGCGGCACCCCACATCGCGCACCGCGCGATCCGCAACGTGGGCACCTGGGGCGGCTCGCTCGCCTATGCCGATCCCGCGGCGGAGTGGCCTGCCTGCCTGGTGGCGCTGGAAGGCACGGTGCTGCTGCAGGGGCCGCGCGGGCGGCGCAGCGTTCCGGCGCGCAGCTTCTTCCGCTCTATCCTCACCACGGCGATGCAAGCCGATGAAGTGCTGCTCGGGACGGAAGTGCCGGTCGCCGGCGCCGGCGACTGGTTCGGATTCGACGAGCTCGCACGGCGTCGCGGCGACTATGCCGCCGCCGGTCTCGCGGTGGCGGCGCAGTTCGACGGCACGGTCGCGCGTCGCGTCCACCTCGGCTTCCTGGCGGTCGGCCCGACCGCCCTGCGCGCACCGCGCACCGAGGCACTGCTGGCTGGCAGGGAACTCACGGCCGCCACGATAGAGATCGCACTCGCGTCATTGAAGTCCGAGCTGGATCCGCTGGCCGACCTGTACCACGCCGCGGAGACCAAGCGGCACCTCGCCGTCGTCCTCGCGCGGCGACTGCTCACCGCCGCGCACGCCAGCCGCGTCGCGCTCGCCGCCTGAACCGGACTTGCCCATGCCCGAACTCCACACCATCGAACTCACGGTCAACGGCCAGGCGCAGCGCCGCAGCGTGGAGCCGCGCCAGCACCT
>FTHB01000362.1_pt1 | contig 13116 bp, 11 predicted proteins | sample 1640851 | NCBI WGS metagenome assembly FTHB01 (sample SAMEA3914788, study PRJEB12502) | metagenome | biome: forest; material: soil | place: Canada | collected 2011-07-03 | depth 0.1 m
CATCCTCGAACGCTGCGCGATCGAGCCGCTGGAGCGCGGTTGGATCACCGACGGCAACGTGGAGAAATTCGACGAAGTGGCGGAAGCCATGCGCCGCGTGGTCAAGAAGAGCGGCACCCGCACCCGCAACGTCGCCATGGCCTTGCCGGCCTCCGCGGTGATCACCAAGAAGATCATCCTGCCGGGCGGCATGTCCGACCAGGAGCTGGAAGTCCAGGTCGAGAGCGAGGCCAACCAGTACATTCCCTTCTCGCTCGACGAGGTGAGCCTGGACTTCTGCGTGGTCGGCCCCAGCCCCACCTCGCAGGGCGACGTGGAAGTGCTGATCGCCGCCTCCCGCAAGGAAAAGGTGCAGGACCGCCAGGGCCTCGCCGAAGCCGCGGGCCTGAAGCCGGTGATCATCGACGTCGAGTCCTATTCCTCGCGGCTGGCCGCGGGACGCTTGATCAGCAACCTCCCGAGCGAGGGCAAGGACCAGATGGTCGCCCTGTTCGAGGTCGGCGCCTCTACCACCAGCATGCAGGTGATACGGAACGACGAGGTGCTGTACGACCGGGACCAGGCCTTCGGCGGCGCCCAGCTCACGCAACTGATCGTGCGCCAGTACGGCTTCTCGCCCGAGGAAGCGGAGAGCAAGAAGCGCAGCGGCGAACTGCCCGACGACTACGAGGCCGGCGTGCTGCGACCCTTCGTCGACAGCATGGCGCAGGAATTCGCGCGCGCGCTGCAGTTCTTCTTCACCAGCACGCCGCACAACCGCGTCGACCACATCATGGTGGCTGGGGGCTCCGCCAGCCTGCCCGGGCTGAGCGAAGCCATCACGGCCGCCACGTCCTTCCCCTGCGACCTCGCCGACCCGTTCCAGGGCATGCAGTTCGGGGACAACGTGCGGGAGAAGAAGGTTCGCCGGGAAGCGCCCTCGTACCTCACGTCGTGCGGCCTGGCCATGCGGAGGTTCGTGCAGTGATCCTCATCAACCTATTGCCGCACCGCGAGGCGGCACGCAAGCGTCGCCGCGAGATGTTCTACGCGGCGCTCGGGGCGTCCGCCGTCGGCGGCCTCGTCATCGCCGGCGGCATCTGGCTCTGGTTCAGCGCCCAGATTTCCGAGCAGCAGGACCGCAACCAGATCCTGAGCCGCGAGATCGGCAAGCTCGAAAGCCAGATCAAGGACATCGCCTCGCTGCAGGAAGAGATCGCCGCGCTGCGTGCCCGCCAGCAGGCGGTGGAAGACCTGCAGTCGGACCGCAACATGCCGGTGCACCTGCTGAACGAACTGGTCAAGCAACTGCCCGATGGCGTGTACCTCACGAGCATGAAGCAGAACGCCGGCGTGGTGGCGCTCACCGGTGTGGCCCAGTCCAACGAACGCGTTTCCGAGCTGCTGCGCAACCTGAGTTCCAACAGTCCGTGGCTCACGCGCCCTGAACTCCAGGAAATCGTCGCGGGCAACGTGACGCTCGGCAAGGACCAGCGCCGGGTGTCCAACTTCCGCATGACCGTGAAGCTGCTGCGCGCCAGCGAAGTGAAGAATGCGGCGAGCGCCCCGGTCGCCGCCGCCAGCGGGGCCGCGCTCGTACCCACCGCCGCAGTGCCCGCCAGTGCCTCCGTCGCCGCGGCCACGCCTGCGCCCGCTCCGGCCGCTTCGGTGAAGAAGTGAACATGGCCGCCGATTCCACGCATACCTCCATCAGGGACTAACCATGGCCACCGTCAAAGGCATCGACACCGGCGCCATGATGCAGAACATCACGGCGCAGTTCCGCGGCCTCAACCCGAACGATCCCGCGTCCTGGCCCATGGTCCCCAAGGCGGCCATGTGCGCGCTCGTGGCCGCCGCCATCGTGATCGCCTTGTGGTTCGTCTGGCTGAGCACCTCGGCCGAGGAACTCGAGGCGGAGCAGAAGAAGGAAGAAGGCCTGAAGGCCGACTACCAGAAGAAGCTCGCCCAGGCCGTCAACCTCGACGCCCTGCGCAAGCAGCGCGAACAGGTCCAGCAGTACGTGACGCAGCTCGAGAAGCAGTTGCCCAGCAAGGCCGAAATGGACGCCCTGCTGTCCGACATCAACCAGGCCGGCCTCGGCCGCAGCCTGGCCTTCGAGCACTTCCGCCCCGGCCAGGTGAGCGTCAAGGAATACTACGCGGAGCTGCCCATCTCGATCCGCGTGACGGGCCGCTACCACGACCTCGGCGCCTTCGCCTCGGACATCGCGCACCTCTCGCGGATCGTGACGCTGAACAACCTCGACATCAGCCAGTCGCCGGCCGGCCTGGCGATGGAGACCACGGCCAAGACCTTCCGCTACCTCGACACCGATGAAGTCAACGCGCAGCGCAAGGCGACCACGGGCAAGGGGAAAAAGAAATGAAGTACGCCGTCCTTCTCGCCGCCGCGGCCGCCGCATTCCTCGCGGGCTGCGCGGGCTCGGATGCCGACGAGATCAACAAGTGGATGGCCGAACAGAGGGCCGTCACGAAACCGAAGGTCGATCCCATTCCCGAGCCGAAGACCTTCAAGCCCGAGGCCTACGACCAGGAAGCGCAGATCGAGCCCTTCAGCAACCAGAAGCTGGCGCAGGCGCTCAAGCGCGACTCGCAGCAGCAGGGCCAGGCCAGCGCCGCCCTGTTGACGCCCGAGTTGAGCCGGCGCAAGGAGCCGCTGGAGGCCTTTCCCCTGGATTCGATGTCGATGGTGGGCAGCCTGATCAAACAGGGCCAGCCGGTCGCGCTGATCAAGGTGGACAACCTGCTCTACCAGGTGAAGCCTGGCAACTATCTGGGGCAGAACTACGGGAAGATCACGAAAGTGGGAGAGAGCGAAGTCGTGCTGCGCGAGCTGGTCCAGGACGCGGCCGGTGAATGGGTGGAGCGAGTCGCGACACTGCAACTGCAGGAGAAGTCGAAATGATGAAAACAAACGTGTGGAATTGGCGTGCCCTCCTGGCCGCTGCGGCAACACTGGCTTCGGCCTGCGTGCACGCGGCGCCTGCGGTGGAGAACATCACCGGTTCGCTGCAGGGCGGGCAGGAGGTGGTGCGCGTCGAGTTCTCCGAACCCCTGACGTCACTGCCGACCGGCTTCGTCACGCAGTCGCCTGCGCGCATCGCGATCGACGTGCCCGGCGCGGGCAACAGCATGGGCCGCAACGCGGTCGAAATGAACGTCGGCAACCTGCGCTCGGTCAACGTGGTGCAGGGCGCCGACCGCTCGCGCGTGGTGCTCAACCTGAAGGCGCCCACCAACTACAAGCTGCAGCTCGATGGCAAGGCGCTGGTGGTGGCGCTGGACCCGGTGGCGCAGACGGCGCAGGCCGCGGCCTCCGAACAGCCGTTTGCCGAGAGCCGCAGCCGTGAAATGCAGCCGCTGAAGGACCTCGACTTCCGTCGCGGCCCCGACGGGTCCGGCCGCGTGATCGTGGACCTGCCGACCAACCAGGTCGGCGTGGACATCCGGCAGCAGGGCCAGTCGCTGGTCGTGGAGTTCCTCAAGGCCACGCTGCCCGAGGGCCTGCGTCGCCGCATGGACGTCAGCGATTTCGGCACGCCGATCCAGACCGTGACCACCACGCAGGCGGGTGACCGCGTGCGCATGGTGATCCAGCCGCGCGGCGCCTGGGAGCACAGCGCCTACCAGTCTGACACGCAGTTCGTCGTGGAAGTGCGCCAGCAGAAACAGGACCCGGGCAAGCTGACGCAGGGTCCCGGCTACAGCGGCGAGAAGCTGTCGTTGAATTTCCAGAACATCGAGGTGCGCTCGCTGCTGCAGGTGATCGCCGACTTCACGAACTTCAACATCGTCACCTCCGACTCCGTGAGCGGCGCCGTGACGCTGCGCCTGAAGGACGTCCCCTGGGACCAGGCGCTGGACATCATCCTGCAGGCCAAGGGCCTCGGCATGCGCCGTTCCGGCAACGTGCTGTGGATCGCGCCCAAGGATGAAATCGCCGCCAAGGAAAAGCTGGAGCTCGAGGCCAACTCCGCCATCCAGAGCCTGGAGCCGGTGCGCACCCAGGCCTACCAGCTCAATTACACCAAGGCCGCCGACATTGCCGTGCAGCTGACGGGCTCGGGTTCCGCCCGCATCCTGAGCACCCGTGGCAGCGCGATCGCCGAGCCGCGCACCAACCAGCTGTTCGTGACGGACGTGCCGTCCACGCTGGAGCGGGTGCAGCAGCTGATCGCACGCCTGGACATCGCGATACCGCAAGTCCTGATCGAAGCCCGCATCGTGGAGGCGAGCGACACCTTCGGCAAGTCGCTGGGCGTGAAGCTGGGAGCCGGCTTCCCGTCCTTCGGCGTCGGCGGCGGTGGCCGCGGCGTCGTGTCGAGCACCTACGACACCGCCGTCGCCCAGAAGAACACGGGCGCCACCAGTGACCTGCCCTTCGTGAACCTGCCGTCGCAAGGTGCCGGCGGCTTCCCGGCGGCGACCCTCGGCGTGTCTATCTTCAACTCCTCGCTGACCCGCTTCCTGAACCTGGAGCTGTCGGCGCTGGAAGCCGATGGCAAGGGCCGGCTGGTGTCCGCGCCGCGCATCGTCACCGCCGACAAGACCAAGGCGCTGATCGAGCAGGGTACGGAATTCCCGTACCAGCAGGCGACCTCCAGCGGCGCGACCTCGGTCGCGTTCCGGCAGGCGAACCTGAAGCTGGAAGTGACGCCGCAGATCACGCCCGAGGGCAACATCATCCTGGACCTGGACATCAACAAGGACAGCCCCGGCGTCACGACCGCGCAGGGTGTCGCCATCGATACGAAGCACATCAAGACCCAGGTGCAGGTGGACAACGGCGGCACGGTGGTGATCGGCGGCATATTCACCCTGAACGACACTTCGAACGAAACGCGCGTGCCGGTGCTGGGCGACATCCCGCTGGCCGGCAACCTGTTCAAGTACCGCGACCGCTCGACGACGAAGACCGAACTGCTGGTCTTCATCACCCCCAAGGTGGTGGCCGACAAGCTGGGTGCCGCCCTGCGGTGATGGCACGTCGCGTGGCGACTTGATCCTGTCCCTCGTCGGCATGCCCGGCAGTGGCAAGACCACTGTCGGGCGCCAGCTTTCCAGGCGCCTGGCACTGCCCTTCTTCGATTCCGACCACCTGATCGAGCAGCGGCTGGGCTGCAGCATCCGCGAATACTTCGCCCGCGAAGGCGAAGCCGCATTCCGCGACGCGGAGGAACAGGTGCTGCGCGAGCTTGCGCAAGGGCCTTCGGCCGTGGTCGCCACCGGCGGCGGCGCCGTCCTGCGGGCGGCCACGCGCGAGGCCCTGCGCGAAGGCGGCAAGGTGATCTACCTGCGCTCTTCGCCGGAGGAGTTGTACCGGCGCGTGCGCCACGACACGCAGAGGCCGCTGCTGCAGGTGGCCGACCCGATGGCCAGGCTGCGCTCGCTGCATGCCGAGCGCGACCCGCTGTACCGCGAGGCTTCGCACTTCCAGATCGAGACCGGGCGTCCCTCGGTGCCCACGCTGGTCAACATGATCCTGATGCAGCTGGAGCTGGCCGGGGCGCTGCCGCCGCGCGCTTAAACTCGGGGGCATGTCCCCCTCCACGCAAGCTCCCCAGCAGGTGCGCATCGCGCTGGGGGACCGCAGCTACGAGATCCTCATCGCTGCGGGGCTGCTCGCGCAGTCCGCGGCCTGGGACGGCCTGCCCGCCGCGGCGGCGGCACTGGTCGTCACCAACACCACCGTCGCTCCCCTCTACGCGGCACGCCTGCGCGAAGTGCTCGCGACCCGCTATCGCGCGGTGCACGAAGTGGTACTGCCCGACGGCGAGGAGCACAAGGACTGGGCTACGCTCAATCGCATCTTCGATGCGCTGCTCTCGCACGGCTGCGATCGCAAGACCGTGCTGTTCGCTCTCGGCGGCGGCGTGGTCGGCGACATGACCGGCTTCGCCGCGGCGAGCTACATGCGCGGCGTGCCTTTCGTGCAGGTGCCCACCACCTTGCTGGCGCAGGTAGATTCCTCGGTCGGCGGCAAGACGGCGATCAACCACCCGCTGGGCAAGAACATGATCGGCGCCTTCTACCAGCCGGCGCGCGTCGTGTGCGACCTCGACACCTTGCGCACGCTGCCCGCGCGCGAACTGAGCGCGGGCCTGGCGGAAGTCATCAAGTACGGTCCGATCGCGGACATGGAATTCCTCGGCTGGATCGAGGGGAGCATCGATGCACTGCTGCGGCGCGATGCGTCGGCGCTCGCGCACGCGGTGCGCCGCAGCTGCGAAATCAAGGCGGACGTGGTCGGCCAGGACGAGCGCGAGTCGGGGCTGCGTGCGATCCTCAACTTCGGCCACACCTTCGGCCATGCGATCGAAGCGGGCCTGGGCTACGGCAAATGGCTGCACGGCGAGGCCGTCGGCTGCGGCATGGTGATGGGGCTGCAGCTGTCTCGGCGGCTGGGCCTCGTCGACGAGGCCTTCGCGCAGCGGGTCACGGCGCTCATCGCGCGCGCGGGCCTGCCCGTGGTCGGCCCCGCGCTCGGCGCCGAACGGTACCTGGAACTGATGCGCGTGGACAAGAAGGCCGAGGCGGGCGAGATCCGCTTCGTCGTCATCGAGCGTCCCGGACAGGCTGCCGTGCGCGGCGCGCCCGATGCGCTCGTGCGCCAGGTGCTGGCCGACTGCACGCGCTGAGCCCGCGCCATGAGCCTCGCCCCGTATGCCTGCGATGCAGGGCGCAGCCGCGGTCGCCGCCATCCGGAAGCCCCGGCGCCAACACGGAATGACTTCCAGCGCGATCGCGACCGCATCGTGCATTCCACCGCGTTCCGGCGGCTGGTCTACAAGACGCAGGTCTTCCTCAACCACGAAGGCGACCTGTTCCGCACGCGCCTGACGCACTCCATCGAGGTCGCGCAGCTCGCCCGCTCCATCGCGCGCCCGCTTGGATTGAACGAAGACCTGGTGGAGGCGATCGCGCTCGCCCACGACCTGGGCCACACGCCCTTCGGGCACGCGGGCCAGGACGCGTTGAACGAATGCATGGCGGACCACGGCGGCTTCGAGCACAACCTGCAGAGCCTGCGCGTGGTGGACAAGCTGGAGGAGCGCTATCCCGATTTCGACGGCCTGAACCTGTGCTTCGAGACGCGCGAAGGCATCCTCAAGCACTGCTCGCGCGCGAATGCGCAGCGGCTGGAGCGGCGGGAGCCGGGCGGCGTCGGCCGGCGCTTCCTCGATCGCACGCAGCCGGGCCTGGAGGCGCAGCTGTGCAACCTCGCCGACGAGATCGCGTACAACGCGCACGACATCGACGACGGCGTGCGATCGGGGCTGATCACGCTGGAACAGGTCGCGCAGGTGCCGCTGTTCGGCCGCCACCACCGCGAGGTGCTGCGCGATCACCCGCAGCTTCAGGGGCGTCGCCTGCTATACGAAGCGATCCGCCGCATGCTCAGCGCGCTGGTGTACGACGTGATCGGCGCGACGCAGCACCGCCTGGGCGCGACCGCCGTCGGCACGGTGGAAGACGTGCGCGCGCAGCAGCCGCTGGTGTGCTTCAGCGAGGAAATGCGCGCGCAATCGATGGCGCTGAAGCAGTTCCTCTTCCACGACCTGTACCGCCATCCACGCGTGAGTGAAACGACGCTGCAGGCGCAGCAGGTCGTGCGCGAACTGTTCGCGTGCTACGCGGCCCGGCCCGAGGAGATGCAGGCGGGCTTCACCGCGCGCTCGGACGCGCAACGCGCCGTCGCCGACTACATCGCCGGCATGACCGATCGCTATGCCATGCGCGAGCACGAGCGCCTGACGGGCCGCAGGCTGCTGGCGCCGGCGGCATGAGCCCCAAGGCGAATCCCCAGCGCGCAGCGCGGAGGGTCGTCCGTTGATGCGCAAGGTCGATCCGGCGCTGGTTGTCGTCCTGGCCGGCATCAGCGCCGCCCTGCACGTCGGCAAGCTTCCACCCGCGTTGCCCGTCCTGCGGGAGTCCCTGCACATCGGCCTGGTGCAGGCCGGCTTCCTGCTTTCGCTCGTGCAGCTGGCCGGCATGACGCTGGGGCTCGCCGTCGGCGCCGCCGCCGATTCGCTGGGGCCGCGGCGGACGATGGTGCTCGGCCTGCTGATACTGTCCGCGGCGAGCTTCGCAGGAGGCGCCGCGCATTCGGTCGCCGTGCTCATGGCGCTGCGCGCGGCGGAAGGCGTGGGCTTCCTGCTGGCCTCGCTGCCTGCGCCGGGATTGATCCGGCAGTTGGTGGAGCCCGCGCGCCTGAGCGCCATGCTGGGCCTCTGGGGCGCGTACATGCCTTTCGGGACAGCCACTGCACTGCTCGCCGGGCCCGCCTTCATTGCGCTCACGGGCTGGCCCGGCTGGTGGTGGCTGCTCGCGACGGTGTCGCTGGTCATGGCGCTCGTGCTGTTCGTCGCGGTGCCTGCGTCGGCCGACGTCCGTGCGGGAACAGTTGTAGCGCCGGGACGCCGCATCGCGCGCACCATCCGCTCGCGCGGCCCGTGGCTCGCGTCGCTTGCCTTCGCGGTCTACTCGTCGCAGTGGCTGGCCGTGGTGGGATTCCTGCCGACGATCTACGCGCAGGCCGGCCTGCCGATCGCGTACGCCGCCTTCGCGACTGCTCTCGCGGCGGCGGTCAACATGGCGGGCAACATCGGCGCCGGCCGCCTGTTGCAACGAGGCGTGCCCGCGCCGGTGCTGCTCTACACCGGCTACTTCGCCATGCTGGTGGGTGCCGTCATCGCCTTCGCGCAATGGGGCGAGGGCGGCCCGCAGGTCGCCGCGACACGTTATGCGGGCGTGTTGCTGTTTTCGGCGGTCGGCGGACTCGTGCCCGGCACCCTGTTTTCCATCGGCGTGCGCGTCGCTCCGGACGACAGCACCGTGTCCACCACGGTCGGGTGGATGCAGCAGCTGTCCGCCTTCGGCCAGTTCATCGGTCCGCCCCTGGCGGCGTGGGCCGCCGCGCGCGCAGGCGGCTGGCATGTGATCTGGTGGGTGACCGGCTCGCTCGCCCTGGCCGGCATCGGCATCGCCACGGCGATCTCCCGCTTCCTCGCGGGTCACCCGGCGGGCGCGCGGACAGCCGCGCAAGCCCGCTCGTAAAATTCCGCGGTGACAACCCTGGACCTTGCGCTGGACGATACGCGCCGCTGGCTGGAGCGTGCCGTCGTCGGCCTCAACCTCTGTCCCTTCGCGAAAGCCGTTCTCGTGAAGGGACAGGTGCATTTCGCGGCAACGGATTGCGCGGATCCTGCAGGCATCCTCGACGCCTTCGGACAGGAACTGGAGGCACTGCTTGCGCGTGACGCGAGCGAACGTGACACGACGCTGTTCGTGATCCCGCAAGGCATGGACGATTTCCTGGTGTTCCTCGAAGTGGTCGCGCGCGCCGAGCGCCTCGTGCGCAAGCGCGGGCTCGCGAGCGAAGTGCAGGTGGCGCACTTCCATCCGCATTTCGTGTTCGCGGGAGCGCAGGACGAGGACATCACCAACTGCACCAACCGTTCGCCCTGGCCCACCCTGCACCTGCTGCGCGAGGAGAGCATCGACCGCGCGGTGGCAGCTTTCCCGGATGCCTCCGCGATCTACGGGGCCAACATGGAGCGGCTGCGCGCGCTGGGGCCCGCGGGATGGGAAGCGCTCGATGTGGGGCCCGCGCGATGAAGAAGGATGTGCGCGAAGAGCTCGGCCTGCAACCGGGCCAGTCCATCGAGCTGCTGAAGGAGCTGCACATCCTCACGCGCGACGGCCGCATCAACCAGGACGCGCGCCGCAAGCTGAAGCAGGTGCATCACCTGGTCCAGTTCATCGAGAAGCTGCTGCTCGAGATTCCCGCGGGTGAAGGGCACCCCACGCTCGCCGACCACGGTGCCGGCAAGTCCTACCTGGGCTTCATCCTGTACGACCTGTTCTTCCAGCCGCGCGGCGTGGGACACATCTACGGTGTCGAGACGCGCAGCGAGCTGGTGGATCGCTCGCGCGAGCTCGCCAGGCGGCTCGGCTTCGACCGGATGAGTTTCCTGCACCTGAGTGCGGCGGAGGCCTCGGACGCGGCGGGCCTGCCGGCGAAGATCGACGTGGTCACGGCACTGCATGCCTGCGACACGGCCACCGACGACGCGATCGCGTTCGGCCTGCGCAAGCAGGCCCGGTTCATGGTGCTGGTGCCTTGCTGCCAGGCGGAGCTCGCAAGCGTGCTGCGCCAGCACAAGGCGATGGACCTGGCGCGTACGCCGCTCGCGGAGCTGTGGCGGCACCCGCTGCATACGCGCGAGATCGGCAGCCAGCTCACCAACGTGTTGCGCTGCCTGTATCTCGAAGCCATGGGGTACCAGGTCACGGTGACGGAACTGGTCGGCTGGGAGCACTCGATGAAAAACGAGTTGATCCTGGCTCGCTGGACCGGACAGCGCAAGCGCAGCGCAACACAGCGCCTGCGTGCCCTGCTGGCGGAGTTCGGCCTGGGTTCGCTGGAAGCGCTTCGCTATCCGGGCCTGCCGGCGCTCAGTGAGACGGAGGCGGCGACGGCGGATCCTTCGGACGCGTCCGCTTGACCGCGGACAGGACGCCGATGCCGAACAGCACCACGGCACCGATGACGATGTAAGTCTGCGAAATCGGGGTCAGATTCCAATTTAAGATCTGGCCATGGCGCGCCTCCCACGCTTGACGATTCCGGGCTACCCGCATCACATCATCCAGCGGGGCAACAACCGGCAGGCGATCTTCCATGCCACGGCGGACTACGAGCTGCTGCTGAACCTGATCGACGAGCATGCGCACAAGCAGCACGTGGCCGTGCATGCGTATGTCCTCATGAGCAATCACTTCCACCTCCTGGCGACGCCCGAGACGGAGGATGGCATCCCGCAGATGATGCAGGCGGTCGGTAGGCGCTACGTCCGCAACTACAACCTGCGGCAGGCGCGCACCGGGACGCTCTGGGAAGGCCGGTATCGATCGACGCTGATCCAGGCCGAGCGCTACCTGCTCGCGTGCATGGTCTACATCGACCTCAATCCCGTGCGTGCCGGGATGGTCGCGGACCCGGCGGACTATCGCTGGTCGAGCTACCTGCATTACATCGGCCGTCGCACGGACAAGCTCGTCACGCCGCATCCCTTGTACTGGGAGTTGGGCAATACGCCTTTTGCGCGCGATGCGGCCTACGGGGCGTTGGTCCGCGCCGGCATCGGTGAGACGGACAAGCAGGCGCTCACCGATGCGACGCTGCGCGGCTGGGCTTTGGGTGACGCGGACTACGTCGCCGACTTGCAGCGGCGGACCGAACGCCGGGTCATCAAAGGGCAGGCAGGGCGGCCTCTCAGGGACAAAAAGGAACCCGTCCCCAATTAATTGGAGACAAGGCCATCGCGTCAGATAATTGGAATCTGACCCCAATTATTTCACTTGGCAGCGGTGCTGCGGTGCAGTAACCTCGGGTTTTCCCCGAATCTGAGGATGCGCCATGACGACGGCTGCCGAGATCTCCCATTTGCAAGAACAAGGCCTGTATGCGGGCGCGAATGAGCATGACGCGTGCGGCGTCGGCTTCGTGGCCCACATCAAGGGCGAGAAGACCCACGGCATCGTTTCGCAGGCGCTGAAGATCCTGGAGAACCTCGATCACCGCGGCGCGGTCGGTGCGGACAAGCTCATGGGCGACGGCGCGGGCATCCTGATCCAGCTGCCCGATGCCCTGTACCGCGAAGAGATGGCGAAGCAGGGCGTCGAACTGCCGCCGCCCGGCGAGTACGGCGTCGGCATGATCTTCCTGCCCAAGGAACACGCATCGCGCCTCGCCTGCGAACAGGAAATGGAGCGCGCGATCAAGGCCGAGGGCCAGGTGCTCCTGGGCTGGCGCGATGTGCCGGTCGACCGCGACATGCCCATGTCGCCCGCCGTGCGCGCCAAGGAGCCTATCCTCAAGCAGGTGTTCGTGGGCCGCGGCAGCGACGTGATCGTGCAGGATGCGCTGGAGCGCAAGCTCTACGTGATCCGCAAGACGGCCAGCGCCGCCATCCAGAAGCTGGTGCTGAAGCACTCCAAGGAGTACTACGTCCCCAGCTTCTCCAGCCGCACCGTCATCTACAAGGGCCTGCTGCTCGCCGACCAGGTCGGCGTGTACTTCAAGGACCTGCAGGACCCGCGCTGCGTCTCGGCCCTCGGCCTGGTGCACCAGCGCTTCTCCACCAACACCTTCCCCGAGTGGCCGCTCGCCCACCCGTACCGCTATGTCGCGCACAACGGCGAGATCAACACCGTCAAGGGCAACTACAACTGGATGAAGGCCCGCGAAGGCGTGATGTCCTCGCCGGTGCTCGCCAACGACCTGAAGAAGCTCTACCCGATCAGCTTCGCGGACCAGTCGGACACGGCCACCTTCGACAACTGCCTCGAGCTGCTGACGATGGCGGGCTACCCGCTCGCGCACGCGGTGATGATGATGATCCCGGAGCCCTGGGAGCAGCACACGCTGATGGACGAACGCCGCAAGGCCTTCTACGAGTACCACGCATCCATGATGGAACCGTGGGACGGTCCGGCCTCCATCGTGTTCACCGACGGCCGCCAGATCGGCGCCACGCTGGACCGCAACGGCCTGCGTCCTTCCCGCTACTGCGTCACCGACGATGACCTCGTCATCATGGCCTCCGAGTCGGGCGTGCTGCCGGTGCCGGAGAACAGGATCGTGCGCAAGTGGCGCCTGCAGCCCGGCAAGATGTTCCTGATCGACCTGGAGCAGGGCCGCATGATCGACGACGAGGAGTTGAAGTCCTCGCTCGCGAACGCCAAGCCCTACAAGCAGTGGATCGAGAACCTGCGCATCAAGCTGGACGACCTGTCCGAGACCTCCGGCGACGCGCCGGCGGCTCACGTGGAACTGCTGGATCGCCAGCAGGCCTTCGGCTACACGCAGGAAGACATCAAGTTCCTGATGTCGCCGATGGCGCAGGCGGGGGAAGAGGGCGTGGGCTCCATGGGCAACGACAGCCCGCTGGCCGTGCTCTCCGACAAGAACAAGCCGCTGTACAACTACTTCAAGCAGCTGTTCGCGCAGGTGACGAACCCGCCGATCGACCCGATCCGCGAAGCGATCGTGATGTCGCTCGTATCCTTCATCGGCCCGAAGCCGAACCTGCTGGACATCAACCAGGTC
>FTHB01000291.1_pt1 | contig 12939 bp, 13 predicted proteins | sample 1640851 | NCBI WGS metagenome assembly FTHB01 (sample SAMEA3914788, study PRJEB12502) | metagenome | biome: forest; material: soil | place: Canada | collected 2011-07-03 | depth 0.1 m
CCCTTGCCTGGCGGCATGCGCGTCATGTAGTAGACGAAGGCCGTGATCGCCGCGCTGATCAACACCCAGAGCAGCTGGTACCAGTAGAAGAAGGGAAAGCCCAGCCACTGCGGGTCGAGCTTGTTGTACGAGGGCACCCAGACCATCGCGATCCAGGGCAGCAGCAGGAGCCAGAGCCAGTACCGCCCTGGCCTGCGGGGATGGGACACGTCAGCCACTTGTGGTCACCTGTGGAGAGTGCGGGAAGCCGGCATCTTGCACCAACGGGCTGCCGCGGTGGGGCAATCGCTGCGCGAGGCACGATTCCCGCTTAGCATCGCTGCTCTTCATTCCGCACGCCTGCGTGCCCGCCGTACCCGAGCTGCCGATGTCCACAGTCGTCCCCGCCCCCCGGTCCTTCGCCGCGCTGCGCATCCGTGGCTACCAGGCGCACTTCAGCACCTACCTGCTGGCCATGATGGCCGACAACATCGAGCACGTCATCAGCTACTGGATGGCGTTCCAGAAGTTCCACTCGCCCGCGCTGGGCGGTTTCGCGGTGATCTCGCACTGGCTGCCCTTCCTGCTGTTCTCGGTGCCCGCAGGCGCGCTGGCGGACCGGTTCGACCCGCGCCGCATCATCCAGTGCGGCATGGCGCTGTTCATCCTCGCCTCGCTGGGCTGGTCGTACTTCTTCATTACCGACACGCTGCAGCTGTGGGAGGCGATGGCGCTGCTCGTCATTCACGGCTGCGCCGGCGTGCTGTGGCAGGGCGCCAGCCAGATGCTGCTGCACGACATCGTGCCCACCAACACGCTCGCGAGCGCAGTGCGGCTCAACGCGACCGCACGAACGCTGGGCGTGCTCGTCGGTCCCGCCGTCGGCGGCGCCATCATGCTCACGCTGGGCCCGCGCTACGGCCTGCTGCTCAACGCGTGCTTCTACCTGCCGGCCGTGCTGTGGCTGTGGAAGGCGCCCTACGGTCCGCGCTTCCAGGACGCGCCTGCGCGACCGGCGCGGCCCGTACGCGGGTTCGGCGACATCCTGCGCACGATCGGCGAAGTGCGCAGCGAGCGGCTGCTGGCCGCGATGATCCTGCTGGCCGGCTGCGCGTCCTTCTTCGTGGGCAACAGCTACCAGGCGCAGATGCCGGCGTTCGCGCACGACCTGGGCCACGGCGACCCCGGCGTCACCTACAGCATGCTGCTGGCGGCCGACGCGGCCGGCGCGCTGCTGGCCGGCGTGCTGCTGGAAAGCCGCAGCGGCCTGCTGCCCACCAACGCGCGCACGGCCGTCGTGATGGCCGTGCTGTGGTGCGTGTCGCTGGGCGGCTTCGCGTTCACCTCCTCGTATCCGGTCGCGGTCGCCCTGCTCTTCGCGGCCGGCATCTGCGAGCTGACCTTCAGCAGCATCGCGATGACGCTCGTGCAGCTGATGGCGCCGGCCGCCTCGCGCGGGCGCGTGATCGGCCTGTACAACATGTCCGCGCTGGGACTGCGTGCCTTCGCGGGCATCACCGTGGGACTGGGCGGCAGCGCGGTGGGCGTGCACGCGTCCCTGATCGCGTCGTCGGTCGTGCTGGTCGTCGTGCTCGGCGGCCTGGCCTGGTGGATCCGCCGCGGAGGCAAGGCCGCGGAGGCGATGGCGGTGGCGCAGCGACGCTAGGCTTGCTCCATGACGGCCGATCCGCCCGTTCGCCTCGCCCTGCCGCAGGACGCCGAGGACATCGCCGCGATGTCGCGCGACCTGATCGAGCGCGGCCTACCCTGGAACTGGCGTCCGGCACGCGTGCTGCGCGCCATTCGCCATCCCGAGACCAACGTGGCCGTCGCCCGGGCCGACGGCGTGCTGCTCGGCTTCGGCATCATGGAGTACCTGGAGACCGATGCGTACCTGGCGCTGCTCGCCGTGCGCGGCGTGAGCCAGCGCAAGGGCGTCGGCAGTTCCCTCGTGCGCTGGCTGGAGACATCGGCCGGTGTCGCCGGTGCCGAGCGCATCCGCCTGGAAGCGCGGCGCGACAACTTCGCGGCGCGCAACTTCTACAACGACCTGGGCTACCACGAGGTCGCGATCCGGCCGGGCCGGTACAGCGACGGCATCGACGGCGTGCTGCTGGAGAAGTGGCTGCGGCGTTCGACCGCCGACGGCTCGGGCAGCGCCTGAGCGCGATCAGGAACCGGGCTGCAGCCCGTAGCGGCGCATGACCTCGACGAGCTTCGCCTTGTCCGGCAGGCCGCCCGCGTTCACCACGGCGGCCACGTCGCGGAAGTACTGCGCGCCGATGTCGGGCGTGTTCGTCACCAGCGCCCGCGCGGACGCGGCGTGCGGGTTGCCGAAGGCGTGCTCGGTGCCGCGCGGCGTGAACATCCAGTCGCCGGGCGAGAGGTCGCGCTCCTCCGCGCCGACGCGGTAGCGAAGCACGCCTTCGAGAACGTAGATGAATTCGTCGTTGGCGGAGTGGCTGTGCGCCGCCGGGACGTTCGCGCCTGGAGGCACGGTCAGCTCGAAACTGCCCATCTCGCCGCTGGCGGCCCCATCCCGCAGGTAGCGGATCGAGAGTTGCCCGATCGCGATCGCGTCGGCATCCCCGTTCCTTGAATCCGGCATGTGCATCTCCTGGTTCGCTTCATCGTAGCCGAGTCCGCAGGCTGCCCACTCCCGCCCGGTACTGCTCCTCCGTCACGGGCTCCATCCACTCCACGTTCTTTCCATCCAGCGCCTCCTGCACGGCGATGTGCGTCATGGCGGTCGTCGGCGTCGCGCCGTGCCAGTGCTTGTGGCCCGGTGGACACCAGATCACGTCGCCCGCGCGGATCTCCACGATGGGCTCGCCTTCGCACTGGGTCCAGCCGCAGCCGGCGGTGACGATCAGGGTCTGTCCCAGCGGATGCGTGTGCCAGTTGCTGCGCGCGCCCGGCTCGAAGGTCACGCTGGCGCACGACACGCGGGCAGGCGGGGGCGGCGCGTTGAGCGGGTCGATGCGGACGGTGCCCGTGAACCATTCGGCCGGGCCGCGGGCGGAAGGCTGCGAGCCTGCGCGTTTGAGTTGCATGGCGATTTCCTTTCGGGCCGTCAGGCCGGCGTTTCGTCGAACACCTTCTGCGCGATGTTCAGTGCGGTGCTGGCCGTCGGCCAGCCGGAATAGAAGGCAAGGTGCGTGATGGCTTCCACCAGTTCCTCGCGCGTCACGCCGTTCTGCAGCGCGTACTTCAGGTGGAAGGGAAGCTCGTTGACGCGGTACAGCGCGACCAGGCTCGCCACGGTGACCAGGCTGCGGTCACGCGGCGACAGTTCCGCGCGCTTCCAGACCTCGCCGAACAGCACGTCCTGCGTGTAGCCGGCGAGCGCGGGCGCGATCTTCGCGAAAGGCGGCTGCGGCCGCTGCGTTGGTTCTGCCATGGTGTTCTCCTTGTGGACGAAGCCATGGTAGGCGCGCAAGCCGCGGAGATTAAGGGCCCGCGGCCGGAAGCCCTCATGGCCTGCGTCGATCAATCGGCTCAGCCGCGCCAGCGGATCGCGTCGATCACGACCTGCAGCGCGCGCGAGGATTGCCGGCGGCTCGGGTAGTAGGCGTGCTGGCCCGGCATGGTGGTGAACCATTCCTCCATCACCCAGCGCAGCCGGCCGCTGTCCACGTAGGGCTGGGCCAGGTCCTCCGGCATCGTCGCGATGCCCAGTCCCGCCAGCGCTGCCTCGAGCTTCTGGTACACGTTGGTCGCGATGACCTGGCCTTGGACGCGCACCTGCAGGGTCTCGCCGCCGCGCTCGAGCTCCCATGGAAGCAATCCGCCATGGGTGGGCAGGCGCAGGTTGATGCAGCTGTGCCGCATCAGGTCCTGCGGCTTCGCCGGGGCCGCGTGCCGTTGCAGGTAAGCAGGCGAGGCGACCATCGCCATGCGCCGCGGCGGCCCGATGCGCACGGCGATCATGTCCTTCGCCACCTGGTCGCCCGAGCGCACGCCGATGTCGAAGCGGTCCTCGACGATGTCGCGCAAGCCGTAGTCGATCGAGATTTCCACGCGCAGGTCCGGATAGTCCGGCAGCACCTTGGCCAGGCTCGGCCACAGGATGGTGTTGGCGGCGTAGTCGGTCGTGGTGATGCGGATGGTGCCGGCCGGCTTGTCGCGCAGCTCGCTCAACGCGGCGAGGTCGGCCTCGATCTCCTCGAAGCGCGGCGCCAGGCTGTTCAGGAGGCGCTCGCCCGCTTCGGTGGGCGCGACGCTGCGTGTCGTGCGCGTGAGCAGCCGCACCCCCAACCGCTCCTCCAGCGCCTTGATCGTGTGGCTCAGCGTCGACTGCGAGATGCCCAGCTGCGCCGCCGCACGCGTGAAGCTGCGCTCGCGCGCCACGGCGACGAAGGCAAGGAGATCGTGCAGGTTCTCGCGTGGCATGGATCGCTGCCATCAAGGCATGCGGATTCTGCCAGCCGGTCGATGCGATCGCGCGCGCCTACTCCGTCGCATCCGCATTCGCCGCCCGCAGCGGATCCGAGACCTCCAGCCAGTCCAGCTCGTTCTCCAGCCGGTGGAATGCGTCGTCGCCGATCTCGTCGCGGTCGCGCATCGCGAGGAGTGCCTGGCGCGCTGCGCCCACGCCGGCGCGATGGCGGTCGTCGTACTCCGCACCGAAGGACGCGTGCGGCCCGTCGCCGCGCTGCAGCTGACCGAGGCGCACTTTCAGGTCCTTGCGCACCAGGTCCACGGCGGCCGAACCGCCCGCGGGCAGTTGCGCGAAGGCGGCCTCCAGCATGCGCTGGCGCGCCGCCCGCTCCTCGTGCGCCACCGGGTCGCCGTCTCGCAGGTTCAGCGCGCGCAGCAGCGCCTTCAAGGTGAGGCCCTGGATCAGCAAGGTGCCGAGCACGACGAGGAAGGCCGTCAGCATGATCAGGTCGCGCGCGGGGAAGCCTTCGGGCAAGGCGAGGGAGGCGGCCAGCGTGACGATGCCGCGCATGCCCGCCCAGGAGACCACCAGTCCGCTGCCCACGGTCGGCCGCAGCATGGGCCGCGGCGGATGGAAGCCGTAACGCCGGTCGCGCCAGCGCAGCGCCGCGTTGAAGGACATGTGCCAGGCGATGCGCACCAGGATCACGGTGGCCAGCACGGCCGCCGCGACCAGCAGGTACTGCTCCCGCGCGGCCGGCTGCAGCTCCAGCAGGATGGGCCGGATCTGCAGGCCGATGAAGATGAAGGCGAAGATGTTCAGCGCGAAGACCACCGTGGCCCACACCGCGTTGGTGGGGATGCGGATGCGCGCCGGCGTGCGCGCGGGCGATGTGCGTCCCAGCGTCATCGCGAAGCTCACCGTCGTGAGAACACCGGACAGGCCGACGTGCTCCGCCACCAGCCATACCGTGAAGGTGCCCACGAACTGCAGGATGATGGACGTGGGAATGTGCTGCACCCTGTCCAGCAGGCGCTGCACCAGCCAGGCCAGCGCCGGACCGGCGACGAGGCTGCCCAGCACCGACAGCAGGAAGGTCGGGGCCACCGTCCCCAGCGAAAATCCACCGGCTGCCACGGCGCCGACGGCGACGCGATAAATCAGCAGCGCACTGGCGTCGTTCAGCAGGCTTTCGCCTTCGAGGATGCCCAGGATGCGCTGGGGCGGATGCAGCGGACGCAGCACCGCGGTGGCCGCCACCGCATCGGGTGGAGCGACGATGGCGCCGAGCGCGACGGCCGCGGCCCAGGGCAGGCCGGGCACCAGCGCGTGGGCGACCGCGGCGACCGCCGCCGTCGTGAGCCCCACTGCGAACACCACGAGGCTCACGAGCGCACCCCAGTCGCCGCGCAGGTCGCGCAGCGAAGCGTCGTAGCCCGCATCGACCAGGATGGGTGCGACGAACAGCGCCAGCACCAGCTCCGGCGGCAGGCTCAGGCTCGGCGCGCCGGGAACGAGGGCCAGCAGCGCGCCGCCGATGGCGAGGAAGACCGGATACGGCGCGCCCGCACGGCGCGCGGCGGCGGCCAGCAGCACGGCGGCGACGAAGAGGACCAGGATCTGTTCGAGTGCCCGCATCGGCGCCAGTATGGGCGCTCCACCCAGGCGGCGGCTACGCCCGCGCTTACGGTGCCGGCAGCCGCAGCATCCGCGCCAGGTTGCCCCCCAGGATGGCGATGCGCTCCTGTTCCGGCAGGAAGTCCGCGGCGGCGATGATGTCCGCGGTGTCCGGCCAGATGTACGGCATGTCCGAACCGTAGACGACGTGGTCGGCGCCGCAGGTCGCGACCAGGTGCCGCAGGCCCTCGGGCGAGAACACCATCGAGTCCACGTACAGCTGGTCGCGGAAGTACTCGGACGGCTTGCGCTTGTTCGCGCAGTTCGCCGCCGGCCGCACCGCGCAGCCGACCTCGGTGCGACCGAGATAGGAGGCGAGATAGCCGCCGCCGTGCGCGAGGATCAGCTTCAGCCGGGGGAAGCGGTCCAGCGTGCCGTCGAAGATCATGCGCGTGGCGAACATCGTGGTCTCCAGCGGATTGCCGATCACGTTGACCAGGTCGCCGCGGCCGTCCCACGCACCGGGGCGCACCAGGTTGTCGGCGCCGCCCGGATGCATGAACACCGGCACGTCCAGCTCCTGCGCCTTGGCCCAGAACACGTCGTACTCGGGGCCGGAGGGCACCGTTCCATTCACGTGACCGCCGACGGAGGCGCCGCGCGCGCCGAGGTTCTTCACCGCGTATTCGAGCTGCTGCGCGGCCAGCGCGGGATGCTGCAGCGCCGGCGAGGACAGGAAGAAGAAGCGGCCGGGATAGCGGTCCACGATGGCGCGCAGGCCTTCGTCCTGGTAGCGGATGAATTTCGCCGCGTCGTCCGGCGAGGAAGCCGCGTACCACCAGAACTGGTTGACGCTCAGGACGCCGACGTCGATGCCGCGCGCGTCCATCTGCGCGATGCGCGCGTCGCCGATGGTGAGCGAGCGCGCCACCGGCGCATTCTCCGCCGGGTTCGCCTGCGCGGCCACGTCGGGCGCCGAGATCATCTTCGCGGAACCGGGGATGTAGCAGTGCGCATGGATGTCGATCACGCGGGCGCGGCGACCAGCGACGGTGACCGTCTTGCGCCCGCCCGCTGCGGGGGCGGCCTGCTGCGCGAACGCCCAGCGCGTGGCGGGCAACAGCGACAGGCCGGCTCCCAGCAACAGCTTGCGACGGGCCGGGTTCGCGGCGGACTGCCTGGGGGATGGTGTCATGGGTCTCCTCGTGGGGATGCATGCGGCCGGACGCGGGTCGCCGGCGCTGCGCCCGATTCTGGCGGCGCCCGCGCCGGCACGCGCTAGGGTTGCCCCGAAGAGTCGGCTACAGCGTCTGGATCAAGGCCATGATGTTGCCTTCGCTGTCCTTGAACCACGCGGCCTTGGCGCCTCCGGCCGTGATCGCGCCCGACGCGCTCTTCGTGCCGGGCATGTCGTAGTCCTCGAACACCACGCCGCGCGCCTTCAGCGCAGCGATCTCGCGGTCCACGTCGGCGACCGACCAGAAAGCCTGGCTGGCCCGCGAGGTGCCGGCGTTCGGCGTGGGATAGAGGAAGCAGGCGGTGCCGCCGGCGAACGCGTACACGACCCCGCCATTGGTCTCCTGCTGCGGCTCGAGACCCACCTTCTCCTCGTAGAACCGGCGTGCGCGGGCCAGGTCCTTCGCCGGGATGTACGCGTACATCGGGCAGTCCTGCAGCATCACCGCTCTCCCACGTCGACGATCACCTCGAAGCCGCCGAAGATCATGCGCTTGCCGTCGAAGGGCATGTCCTTCATCAGCGGCTGCAAGCTCGGGTCTTCCATCGATCGCTTCATTCCCGCGTCGCGCACGGCGCGCGACGGCCAGGTGATCCATGCGAAGACCACCGTCTCGTCGGCCTTGCGCTGGACGGCCATGGGAAACGAGGTGAGCTTGCCTTCCGGGACGTCGTCGCCCCAGCATTCGACGATCTGCAGCGCACCGAATTTCCGGAACGCGGCGGCCGTCGTTTCGGCGAAGCGCCGGTAGGCCTCCCGGTTGGCCGTGGGCACGGCGATCACGAATCCATCGACATAGCTCATGCGGATCTCCTTGCAAGGGGCGGCGACGCGCCGCCCTCAAGGGTATGACGATCGGGCGGCGCCGGAATCGACATCGGCATGTAACGGGGGGGGGCCGGCTCAACGGGCTTTCGCGGCACGCCCGCGCCTGCCGCTGCGCGCCGCGGAGAGCTCCCTGGCGCTCAGCACGAAGGATGCGTCACCGGCCAGCGGCGCCTGTATATCTGAGCGCGCGCTATTCCGTCAGCGCAGGTGCACCGTGATGCTGGTGTCGGCCTGTACATCGAACGCCGCCTCACCGAACGACGGCGGCCCCAGCAGCGCGGGCGCGTCGCGGCTGAAGCCGTAACGCTCGGTCGGCAAGCCGACCACGTTCTTGTCCAGCCTGCCGTTGCCGTTCTCGTCCTGGAACACCGACACGGCGTAGCGGCCCGCCGGGAGATTGCGGTAGACGAGCACAACGCGCGCGGCGGCGGGCTGGCGTTCGCCCTGCAGCGGCGCGCCCATCCAGTTCGCTTCGCTGAACAAGGCGCCGGCAACCATGCCCTGACCCGGGCTTGCGTCCAGCACTTCGACGCTCAGGTCGAAGGCGCGGGCGCCTGTGGCCGCAGCGAACAGGATCGCCGGCCCCAGGAGATGACGGATGTGCGATCGCATGGCGTGGCTCCTCTCTGGCGAAGGGCAGCTTCGCTGGTGCCACTCTAGGAACGCGTACCGCCGCCGGAAAGCCGCGTGCGACGAAGCGACGGAATGCGGCCGTGGAATGCGGGCGCGCGGCTCCCGGGCGCACGGCCAGCTCCGGCCGCGCCGGCTGGAGAGAAGCAGTGTGCCGCGCACGCAGCGACGCGGATGCAGGAGGGCCCGGAACATTTGCCGGCAATGCAGGGCCGGCGCGGGTGGCTCAGTCTTCCGAGCCGATCAGTGTGTGCGCCCCGCGCGGGTCGGCGCGCAGCTCGCGGATCAAGCGCTCCAGGTCCTTGTCGAGCCGCAGCAGCGTGCCTTCGTCCAGCCGGCGCAGCACGTCGGGCAGCACGCCCACGAAGGGCGTGGGCGCCTTGCCCAGCACCTTGAGTCCGCGCGCGGTGGCGTGCAGGTGCACCGCGCGCTGGTCCACCACGCCGCGCGCCGATGCGACCAGGCGCGTGTCGAGCAGTGCCCGCACCAGGTTGCTCGCGGTGGACTGGTGGATGTCCATGCTCCGCGCCAGCTCCCCGACTCCGATGCCGGGCTTCGACGCGATCTCGCTCAGCGCCCAGACCTGCGCACCCGAGATGCCGGCGCTCTGCTCCATGCTGCGGAAATGATTGCGCACCGCGTTGAACACCGAACGGAAGCGCCGCAGCACGCGCCCCGCCGCATCGGGCCGCGCGGCCGGACGCCGCGCAGGTCGCGCAGCGACGGGCTTCGCTTCCGCGCGGACGGTGGCACGCAAGCCCGGGCCAGCGCGCTTGCGGGCCGGCGACCTGGACACAGCCTTGCTGGCGGAAGTTCTCGTGCGTTCGCTGCTTGCCACGGCCGGATGATCGCACAGGGTGCCCGCGCCGCGTGCCGCGCGCGTCGTGCGACGCCGCCATGCACGAGCTTCGCGCGCCGATGAGCACGAATGCGTTGGCGAAGCGCCCTACGGTCGAGGAGTGCGGTGATAGATTGCCCGCAAATACAAATACAAGATGGCTCTCGCAGCTCCCACTGTCGCCGGTCGTACCGCGATCGGCGCCTGTCATTCCCCGCTCGCGGTCCCGGGCCACGCAGGCCGATCGCGCGTGGCGCATTGGCCGTTCGCGGCCAGGACGCGGGAGGCCTGAGCCGTGGTGCGCGACCAGGTCTTCAGCCAGCGCCTGCAGCTGGCGATCCAGGTCGCCGTGCTGCTGCTGTTCCTGAGCGTGCCGGCGCTCGTCGCCTTCGGGGTTTGGCGCGAAGCCGCCTACCAGCGGCTGGGCGAGCCGGTCGCGCAACCCATTCCCTTCAGCCACAAGCACCACGTGGGCGACGACGGCATCGACTGCCGCTATTGCCACACGACGGTGGAGACCAGCCGGGATGCCGGCCTGCCCGGCACCAGCGTCTGCCTCACCTGCCATTCGCAGCTGTTCAAGGACGCGCCGCTGCTGCAGGCGCTGTGGGAGAGCGACCGCAGCGGCAAGCCGATCGCCTGGCAGCGCGTGCACGAACTCCCCGACTTCGTCTTCTTCGACCACAGCGTGCACGTCGCCAAGGGCGTGGCCTGCTTCGAATGCCACGGGCGCGTGGACCAGATGCCGCTGACCTGGCGGGCGCAGCCCATGCAGATGCAATGGTGCCTGGCCTGCCACCGCGACCCGACTTCGCACCTGCACGCGCCGCAGGACGTGTTCCGCATGCCGCCGCCCGTGGTGGATGAAGAGGAGACGCTGGTGCTCGCGCGGCTGCTCAAGCTGGAAAGCGAGCGCCGGCGCACCGACTGCTCCACCTGCCACCGATGAAGCCCATGACCCCATCCGAGGAGCCGCTCCTGTTCCATCGCACCGTGCCCGGTGCGATCACGCGGCGCCGCGCGCTCGCGTGGATGGCGGCGTCGGCCGCGCTCTCGGGCGCGGGATGCACGCCGGCGCCGCGCGAGCGCATCCATCCCTGGGTGCACATGCCCGAGGCACGCGGCGACTCGGACCCGCTGTACTACGCGAGCGCCGTGCTGCGCGAAGGCTACGCGCAAGGCGTGCTGGTGGGCACGCGCGAGGGCCGGCCCGTGAAGGTCGAGGGCAACCCGCTGCACCCTTCCAGCCTGGGCGCGACCGATCCCTTCGCGCAGGCGGCCGTGCTGCAGCTGTGGGACCCGGACCGCTCGCAGGGCGTGACGCAAAGGCTCGCGGCGGCGGGCACGCAGTCCTCGTCGCTGGCGGCGGCCGCGGCCAGCTGGAGTGCTTTCGAATCGGCCTGGCGACCGCTGGCGAGCCGCCTGAACGCCACCGGTGGCGAAGGCCTGCGCCTGCTCACCGGGCCGCTCACTTCGCCGACGCTGCGCGCGCAGATCGCGGCCTGGCTGCAGGCGCTGCCCCGCGCGCGCTGGCACCAGCACGCGCCGCTGCACGACGCGTCCGCTGCGGCGGGATTGCAGGCCGCTTTCGGCCAGCCCGTGCAGGTGGTGCCGCGCGTGGATCGCGCGCGCACGCTCGTGGCGCTGGGCTGCGACCCCTTCGGCGAGGGGCCGGGCTGCGTGCGCCACGCGATGGATTGGGCCGCGCAGCGGCGCGGCGCCTCGCCGCAGCTGCTGGTGGCGGCGGAAGTGCAGCCCGGCCTGTTCGGCGCGCGCAGCGACCTGCGCATCGCGCTTTCGCCGGCGCGCATCGATGCGCTGGTGCAGCGGCTGGCCGCACGCATGGCCGGCGGCCCGCCAGGCACCAGCGGCGATGCGGCACAGGACGCCTTCGAGGCGCGCCTCGCCGATGCACTGCGCGCCGCGGGTGCCGGCTCCCTCATCTTCGCCGGCAGCGGACTGACGCCGGCCACGCACGCCGCCGTCCACGCGCTGCACCAGCAGCTCGGTTCGCCCGGGCAGACTCTGACGCTGTTGCCGCCGCTCGCGGACGGCGCCGAGGCCGGCTCGCTCGCGGACCTGGTGAACGACATGCGCATAGGCGCCGTCGGCACGCTGGTCATGCTGGACACGAACCCGGTCTACGACGCGCCCGGCGAGCTCGCCTTCGCCGAAGCCTTGGGCCACGTCCTCACCACCGTACACGCGGGCCTGTACCGCGACGAGACGGCCCGCGCCTGCACCTGGCAGCTGCCGCTCGCGCACGCCTTCGAGCAGTGGAGCGACGCCCGCGCGCACGATGGCACGGTCACGCTGCTGCAGCCGGCGATCGCGCCGCTCTACGACACGCGTTCGCCGCACGAACTGCTGGCCCTGCTCTCCGGCGACGCGACGCGCGACGGCTACGCGCTCGTGCAGCGGACCTGGCGCGCCGCCTGGGGCGCGGACTTCGATGCGCGCTGGCGCGAGAGCCTGCGCACGGGCTTCGTGGCGGACAGCGCACCGCCTGCCCTGTCATTGCGCGCGGTTGCCGCATCGCCCGGCGTGAGCGCCCGCCAGCCCACGGCCGGCGCGATCGCCGCGGTATTCACCGCCGATGCCTCGACGCTCGACGGCCGCCATGCGAACAATGCCTGGCTGCAGGAGCTGCCGCGCCCCTTCACCAAGCACACCTGGGACAACGCTGCCTTCCTCGGCCCCCGCACGGCGGCGGCGTTCGGCGTGCAGACCGGCGACCGCGTGCGCCTGCGGGGGCCGGGCGGCAGCGTGGAAGCGCCCGTGTGGGTGAGCGGCCTGTATGCGGAAGATGTCGTGAGCCTGCCGCTGGGTTACGGCCGCAGCGCGGCGGGGCGCGTCGGCAATGGCGTGGGTTTCGATGCGTACCGCGTGCGTCCCGTCGCGGGTCCCGCCTTCGTCCGCATGGAAAGGCTCGCGGGGCACCACGACTTCGCGCTGGCGCAGAACACCATGGACCCGAACGGCCGCGAGCCGGCGCGCAGCGTCGCGCCCGGCGCGCGAATCGCACCGCAAGCGCGCCCGGCCAGCCTCTATCCGCCCGGCACCGGGGGCGATCACGCCTGGGCGATGGTGATCGACCTCGACGCGTGCATAGGCTGCAACGCGTGCACGATCGCCTGCCAGGCCGAGAACAACATCCCCGTGGTCGGCAAGCACGAAGTCGCGCGCGGCCACGAGATGCACTGGATCCGCGTGGACCGCTACGACAGCGCCCTGCCCTCCGGCAGCATCTTCCAGCCGGTGCCCTGCATGCATTGCGAGAAGGCGCCCTGCGAGGTGGTGTGCCCGGTGGGCGCGACCATGCACGACGAGGAAGGCCTCAACGTGCAGGTCTACAACCGCTGCATAGGCACGCGCTTCTGCTCCAACAACTGCCCGTACAAGGTGCGGCGCTTCAACTTCCTGCAGTAC
>FTHB01000113.1_pt1 | contig 12895 bp, 15 predicted proteins | sample 1640851 | NCBI WGS metagenome assembly FTHB01 (sample SAMEA3914788, study PRJEB12502) | metagenome | biome: forest; material: soil | place: Canada | collected 2011-07-03 | depth 0.1 m
CCACGACCTTCCTGCCCGCGTGCAGCTTGACCTGGTTCTGTTCGTACCACTCCCAGGAGTTCAGCACGATCTCGTCCAGCGTCTGCTCGCCGGCGAGCACCGGCGACAGCAGGATGCGGTTGTAGTTCGGGTGGGGCTCGGCCCCGAAGACCGCGATGTCGTACATCTCCGGCTGGATCTTCAGCAGCTCCTCCAGCGTGCGCACGCCGGCCATGCCGTTGCCCACCATCACCAGTTTCATCTTCTTCACGGGCGCCTCCTTGGGGCCGGCTCAGGCCGGCTTGCGCGCGGCACCGGCCTGCGCTTCGACCATCACCTGCGAGAGCACGCCGTGGAGCGGACGCACCTGCGGCGCGATGGGGCGCACCTTGGCGAAGCTGGATTGCACCGGCGCGATCCGATCGGCGTTCATGCGGCCACCTTTTCCTTGCGGCCGAAGCCGCCGGACATGTGGGCGGAGATCGCCTCCACCTTGCGCTGCTTCTCGTACAGGAAGGACAGGATCTCCTGCCGGCAGTGGTTGTAGACCTTGTCCTCGGCCAGCGCGATGCGGTTGCGCGGACGCGCGAGCGGCACGTCCATGACCTGGCCCACGGTGGCCGCCGGGCCGTTGGTCATCATCACCACGCGGTCGGACATCAGCACCGCCTCGTCGACGTCGTGCGTGATCATCATCACCGTGTTGTTCAAGCCGGACTGGATGCGTATGACCTCGTCCTGCAGGTGGGCGCGCGTGAGCGCATCGAGGGCGCCGAAGGGCTCGTCGAGCAGCAGCACCTTGGGCTCCATGGCCAGCGCGCGGGCGATGCCCACGCGTTGCTTCATGCCGCCTGAGATCTGCGAGGGCAGCCGGTCCAGCGCGTGCGACATGTTGACCATCGCCAGGTTGTGCAGGATCCAGTCCTTGCGCTCGGCGGCGGTGCGCGTGGCGCGGAAGATCTTGTCGACGGCGATCTCCACGTTCTGGTAGACCGTGAGCCAGGGCAGCAGCGAGTGGTTCTGGAACACCACCGCGCGGTCCGGGCCGGGCGCGTTGACTTCGCGGTTGTCGACGATCACGCCGCCGGACGTGGCCTTCAGCAGGCCGGCCACGATGTTCAGCACGGTGGACTTGCCGCAGCCGGAGTGGCCGATCAGCGAGATGTACTCGCCGCGCCGCACGTCGAGGTTGATGCCCTTGAGGACCGGATGGCCGCCGTCGGGCCCGGGGAAGGTCATGTCGACCTGGGACAGGGACAGGTAGGCGTTGCTCATGGTGCGTCCTCAGGAGGCGGTGGTGCCGCGCGTGACCTTGCGGCCGATGAAGGCGACGAGGCGGTCCAGGGCGAAGCCGACGAGGCCGACGTACAGGAGCGCCAGGATGATGTCGCTGATGCGCGAGGAGTTCCACGCATCCCAGATGAAGAAGCCGATGCCCACGCCGCCGATCAGCATCTCCGCGGCGATGATGGCCAGCCACGACAGGCCGACCCCTATGCGCAGGCCCGAGAAGATGAAGGGCGCCGCGGCCGGCAGCATGATCTTGCCGAAGTACTCGAAGCCGTTCAGGCGGATCACCTTCGCGACGTTGCGGTAGTCCTCGGGGATGTTGCGGATGCCGATCGAGGTGTTGATGATGATCGGCCAGATCGACGTGATGAAGATGACGAAGATCGCCGAGGGGCCGCCGTCGCGAAAGCCCGCCAGCGAGATCGGCAGCCAGGCGAGCGGCGGGACCGTGCGCAAGACCTGGAACAGCGGGTCCAGCCCACGCAGTGCCCAGGTCGACTGGCCCACCAGCACGCCCAGGCTCACGCCCACGAGCACCGCCAGCGAATAGCCGTAGGCCACGCGCTTCAGGCTCGCGAGCAGCTGCCACGCGATGCCCACGTCGTTGCCGCCGCGGTCGTACCAGGGATGGGCGATCAGCTCCCAGGTGTCCTGCACCACCTTGGAGGGCGAGGGCAGGGCGGCGCCCGGGCGCGAGCCCAGCACCTGCCACACCAGCACCAGGAAGCCGATGATCACCAGCGGCGGCAGCACGTGGGTGAGGAAGATGCGGGCGGCCGCTTGCGCGAAGGCCTGCAGGCGGCCGGGCGCGGCGGGGCGCGCCAGCGGAATGGATTCGACGACGTCCGTGCTCATGCTGCGTCCTTCAGGCTGCGCCCTTGAGGTACTTGATCTCGAGCGAGTCGAGATATTTCTTCGGGTTGGCCGGATCGAACACCTTGCCGTCGAAGAACTTCTCCACGCCGCGCGAGGTGGACGTGGGGATGTCCTTGGCGGCGACGCCCAGTTCCTTCGCCGCTGCGCGCCAGAGGTCCTCGCGGTTCACCTTGGCGATCAGCGCCTTGGTGTCCAGGCCGGGCGGCAGGTAGCCCCAGCGCTGGTTCTCGGTGAGGAACCACAGGTCGTGGCTCTGGAACGGATAGGAGGCGTTGTCCCTCCAGTAGCGCATCTGGTACTTGCTGTTCGCCTCGACGCGGCCGGTGCCGTAGTCGAAGTCGCCCTTGATGCGGTCCACGATGTCCTCCACCGGCGCGCTGATCCAGCGCCGGCGCGAGCAGATCTCGGCGACCTCGGCGCGGTTCTTCGTGTCCTCGCACCACATCTGCGCTTCCATCACGGCCTTCAGGAGTGCCTTGGCGGCGTTGGGGTTGGCCTGCACGTAGTCGGCGCGCATCGCGAACGCCTTCTCCGGGTGGTTCATCCACATCTCGCTGGTGGTGAGCGCCGTGTAGCCGATCTTCTGGTGGATCAACTGCAGGTTCCAGGGCTCGCAGACGCAGAAGGTGTCCATGCTGCCCACCTTCATGTTCGCCACCATCTGCGCCGGCGGCACCACGATGGTGTTGATGTCGCGCGTCGGGTCCACGCCGCCGGCGGCCATCCAGTAGCGCACCCACAGGTCGTGCGTGCCGCCCGGGAAGGTCATCGCGGCATTCACCGGCTTGCCGGTCTTCAGGCGCTTGTCCAGCAAGGCCTTCTTGAAGGCCTTGGTGTCGATGCCGATCTTCAGGTCCTTGTATTCGCTGGACACCGAGATGCCCTGGCCGCCCAGGTTCAGGCGCGCGAGGATCATCATGGGCACAGGCACGTTGTTGGGCGTGACGGCGCCCGTGGTGATCAGGTAGGGCATGGGCGACAGGATGTGCGCGCCGTCGATGCCGTTGCTCTTCGAACCCAGCACGAGGTTGTCGCGCGTGGCGCCCCACGAAGACTGTTTGAGCACCTCCACCTCGGTCATGCCGTGCTTCTTGAAGAAGCCCTTCTCGTCGGCGACGAACAGCGGCGCGGCGTCGGTGAGCGCGATGAAGCCCAGCTTGGCGGCCTTGGTCTCCAGGGCCGTGCCCTGCGCCATCGCGATGCCCGGCAAGCCGCCCGCGAGGCCGGCGCCTCCCAGCGCCGCTGCGCCTTGCAGCACGGTCCGGCGGGTGACCTTGTAGGTATTGCTTTGCATCGTGAACTCCTGGTTTCGGGAAGAAAAAAGAAAACGGCGGCCATCACGCTGCGTGCCTGGGGCACTCAGGGATGGACGCCGTTGTCCGAGGTCGGATAGAAATCGCGCGCCGCCGTTGGCGCCCGTTGTGCTTCTCCATGCAGGGACCGTGCCAGCTTCGGCCGGCCGGTTTGCACGCTTCTTGTGCGCCGCAGCGCCGCTTTTCAGCGCCCGCCAGGCAGCATCTCGGCCAGCGAAAGCACCGAGTTGGCAACGTCGACGAGGCGCCGGTTCTGGTTCATCGCCATCTGCCGCAGCGCCTTGTACGCATCGTCCTCGCTCATGTGCCGGTGCGCCATCAGCAAGCCCTTGGCGCGCTCGATCACCTTGCGTTCGTTGAGGCTGGTGCGGACCTCGTCGAGTTCGTCGCTCATGGCCTGCAGGCGGCGCGACTGCTCCTGCACCAGCTCCAGCACCGAGCGTTCGAGGTGGGGACCGTAGCGTCCGCCGGGTGCGGGCTCGCCCGCATTCGCCTGCGCGGCGAGCGAATCGAGCAGGACGCGCTGGTCCCGCAGGTCCGCGCGGGCCTGCGCGATGCGCTGTTCGCACAAGGCGCGCAGGTGCGTCGCGAGCCGGTCCTCAACCGCCTTCATCGCGTCGATGCGAAGCGTGCACTGCTCGTACCACGCGTGGCTCAGTTCGGTGTCGAGGCGGCCGTCGCGCGCCGTGCAGGCGATGCGGCGCAGCCGCTCCACCTGGGCGAGCACCGCGGGCTCCTGGCTCGCACGATCGGCCTGCAGCACTTCGGCGCCGGCGAACTCCGCGAAGATGGCCAGGCAGGCCTGCTGCGACTCGATCAGGTGCTCCCATTCCTGCTGGGCCGCCGCATCGATCGCGCCCGCGGCGAAGGCGCGCGCGCCGAAGGCCCGCTCCTGCCCCGCGAACTCCTTGCCTTGCATGAAATTGAACAAGGCCACCAGGGCGCGCGAGACCTGCGGGTCGGTCGCGGTGTCGGCGGCCTCGAACACCACGGCCAGCAGGCCTGCTATCAGGCGCGTGAAGGCGGCGGTGGCTTCCCTCGCGGGCAGCGCCAGCGCCGCGATGCGCTCGCGCAGCGGCGGCAGGCCGGCCAGGCCATGCAGCACCACGGCCACGCGGCCGAACAGGCGCGAGCCGTTGCGGGCGTGGCTGCTGTCGGTGTCCAGGCGATCGAGCTGGGCGAGCACGTCCTGCTCCGCGCGTTCGCACGCGCCGACCTGCTGCAGGCGCTGCTCGCCGAAGCGCTGCCCCTGCGAACCGAGGAACACCCCCGAGATGCCGCGTTCGCGCTGCAGGGCGTGGATGAAGCGGCCGATGGCGCCGACCAGTTCGCCGGTGCGCGCGAGCTCCTCGAGCTCGGCGATCTCGCACTGGCGCGCGGCGAGGAGGAAGTGGGATCCGGACTTCATTGGGGACCTCCCAGCAACAAGCGTGCCGCGGCGAAGGGATTGGGGCCGCCGCTACACTCGGATGCATGATCGTTCTGGGCATCGAGTCGTCCTGCGACGAGACCGGCGTGGCGCTGGTCGAAGCGGCCGGGACGCAGGTCCCGCGGCTGCGCGCGCACGCGCTGCACAGCCAGGTGGAGATGCACCAGGCCTATGGCGGCGTGGTCCCCGAGCTGGCCAGCCGCGACCACATCCGCCGCGTGCTGCCGCTGGCCGAACAGGTGCTGGCCGAGGCAGGCTGCGCGCTCGCCGACGTGGACGTGGTCGCGTACACGCGCGGCCCCGGCCTTGCAGGCGCGCTGCTGGTGGGCGCGGGTGTCGCGTGCGCGCTGGGCGCGGCGCTCGGCCGGCCGGTGCTGGGCGTGCATCACCTCGAAGGCCACCTGCTCTCGCCCTTCCTCAGCCAGGACCCGCCCGCGTTCCCCTTCATCGCGCTGCTGGTCTCCGGTGGGCACACCCAGCTGATGCAGGTCGACGGCGTCGGCCGCTACACGCTGCTCGGAGAAACGATAGACGACGCGGCGGGCGAGGCCTTCGACAAATCCGCGAAGCTGTTGGGGCTGGGTTATCCCGGTGGTCCTGCGTTGTCCCGCCTCGCGGAACAGGGCGATCCCGCGTCGTTCAAGCTGCCGCGGCCGCTGCTGCACAGTGGCGATCTCGATTTCTCCTTCGCCGGCCTGAAGACGGCCGTGCTCACGCAGGTCCACAAGCTCGGTGATGCGCTGGAGCAGCGCAAGGCCGACCTCGCTGCTGCCACCGAAGCGGCCATTGTCGAGGTCCTGGTGAAGAAGTCCATCGCGGCGCTGGAGCGCAGCGGCCTGCAGCGCATCGTTGTCGCGGGCGGCGTGGGCGCGAACCGGCGCCTGCGCGCGCAGCTCGATGCCGCCTGCGGCAAGCGCGGCGTGCGCGTCCATTACCCCGAACTCGCCCTGTGCACGGACAACGGCGCGATGATCGCGCTGGCCGCCGCGATGCGGTTGCAGGGCGGCGTGCAGCAGGCGCGAGCGGACTATGCGTTCGACGTCAAGCCCCGCTGGCCGCTCGAGCAACTGACTGAGGGCTGAGCCCGAAAGGGTTTCCCCGAAAGCAAGGACGCGGGGGAGCGTGCCTAAATGAAGGCATGAGCGTTCCCGGCAACTCCGTTCACGCGTTCGACGATCCGGCGGGCACCTGGAACCGCCGCTTCTCCGAACCCGGATACCTGTTCGGCACCGAACCGAACGCCTGGCTGCACGACCATGCGAACGTGTGGCAGGCCGGCCAGCGCGTGCTGTGCGTGGCCGACGGCGAGGGACGCAACAGCGTGTGGCTCGCGCAGCAGGGACTGACGGTGGACGCGTTCGACATCTCCGAAGTGGCCGTGCGCAAGGCGCGCGACTTCGCGCGCGTCACCGGCGTCAAGGTCAACTTCGCCGTCGCCGACATCGCGCACCTGCAGTGGCCCAAGAGCCTGTACGACGGCGTGGTGGCGATCTTCATCCAGTTCGCCGACCCCATGCTGCGCGCGCGCATCTTCGAAGGCATGGTGCGCTGCCTCAAGCCCGGCGGCATCCTGCTGCTGCAAGGCTATACGCCGCAGCAGCTGGAGTACCGCACGGGCGGGCCGCCGATCGCATCGCACATGTACACGCCGGAGCTCCTGCACGAGGCCTTCCTCGGCATGGAGATCCTGGACATCCGCGAGTACGAGACCGAGCTGGCCGAGGGCACCGGCCACCGCGGGCATTCGGCCGTGGTGGGCCTGGTCGCGCGCAAGCCGACCTGAAGAACGCGCCGCGCGCTAACGCGCGAACCACGCCTGCCAATAATCCAGGCAGGCCTTGATCTTCGGCAGCCGGTGGCGCGTTCCGCCGGTCACCGCGTACACGGGGACGGGGCGCAGGTCCACGAATGCAGGCAGCACCGGCACGAGCAGGCCTTGTGCCACCAGCACGTCGCCCACCAGGGTGGCGAGCCGCCCTATGCCCAGGCCTTGCAGCACCATGGTCGCGGCCATGGTGGTGTCGTTGGTGCGCCATTGTCCTTGCGCGGGATAGAGCCGGGGCTCGCCGTCCACCGCGAAGGGCCAGTCGTTGAGCATCGTCGAGGCGGAGTTGGTGACCAGCGTGTGCGCAGCGAGTTCGTCCGGCTTTTGCGGCAGGCCGCGCGCCTGCGCGTACGAAGGTGCCGCATACAGCGCCCGGCCCAGCGTGCCGATCTGCCGCGCGACCACGGTGTCCGGCAGGTTCGCCGCCGTGCGGATCGCGATGTCGATGCCCTCGCGCGTCATGTCCAGGAGCCGGTCGCCGACTTCCAGTTCCACCTGCAGGCGCGGATGGCGCTGCGCGAGACCGGGCAGGCTGGGCACCAGCTGGTATTGCGCGACGACCGTGCTGGAGGCGACGCGAACGACGCCGCTCGGCTCGCCCGAGCGTTCCGCGAACGCGCCCTCCAGCTCCTCGATCGTGCCGAGCGCGCGGCGGCTGTATTCGAGGAAGGTGCGGCCTTCGTCGGTGAGCGACAGGCCGTGCGTGGAGCGGTTCATCAGGCGCGCCCCGCAAGCCTTCTCCAGGCGCGACAAGGTGCGCGAGACCAGGCTCACCGGCACGTCGCGCTCGCGTGCGACCGCGGACAGCGAGCCGAGTTCGGCCACGCGCGCGTAGAGCGCCATCTCGTCGAACTGCAGGTTGCGCATGGGCTGCCATGGTAGCGGTCCCCCGCAGGGCTTGCTGGCGGCGCAAAAGCGATTTGCGGCGCGCGGCGTTTCGCGAAGGCGGGCTGGTTCCTAGAGTGCAGGGATCCACAAGGAGCCGCCATGGACTACCGCCACACCGAAGACTTCGCCCGCCGCATGGAAGCGGCGGAACTGCAGGCGCAAGTGCTGCGCGACGAGGCGATCACGGCTTTCTTCGCCGCCATGGGCCGCGCGCTGCGTGGCCTGCTGCATCGGATGACGTGCTCGCGCGCCGACAAGCTGCTGCCGGAGGCCTGAACCATGCCCACCTTGCAACTGAAGCTCACGCCGCCGCAAGCCGCCGAACGGCTGCAGGCGCTGGCGCGCCGGCTCACCGATCTCTCGACGCAGATCCTGGGCAAGCGCCGCGAAGTCACGGCCGTCGTGATCGAGGAAGTGTGGCCGGGACGCTGGTTCGTCGGCGGCCGCAACCCGAGCCGGGCGACCGCGCTGCTGGAGATCCGCGTGACCGAAGGCACCAACAGCGCCGAGGAGAAGGAAGCCTTCATCGCCGCGGCGCACGAGGAGCTGGAGCAGCAACTCGGTCCGCTCGAGGAAGCGAGCTACGTCGTCGTGCAGGAGGTGCAGGGTACCGACTGGGGTTACGCGGGCCGCACGCAGGCGGAGCGCAGAACGAAAACGCCCGTGCTGTGAGGCACGGGCGCTTCGGCTTCTTCTTCCAACCTGCATCCCCGCGCAAGCGGGGATGCAGCGGACTTACTTGACCTCGATCTGGCGGGCCGTCACGACGGCCTTCTTCTTGCCCAGGGTGAGGGTCAGCACGCCGTTGTCCAGCTTGGCGCTGGTCGCTTCGGCGTCGATCTCGGCGGGCAGCTCGTAGGCGGCCTTGTACTGGCGCGCGGCTTCCTTGACGGTCTGCACGCGGACCACGGAGCCGTCGACGGCGATCGTCAGCTGATCACGTGTGACGCCGGGGACGTCGAGGGTGACGGTCCAGGCTTCGTCGTTCTGTTCCACCTTCACGCCACCGAGGGGAGTGAAGAAGGACTCGTTGAGGAAACGCTCGAAGGAGCGGTCGAAGGAACGGGCAGCCGGCACGTAGGCGCGGGTGCGGAGGGCGGGTGCGAAGAACATGGTCACTCCTGTCTGAAATCGGATGGGGATCGGCAAACTACGTACTTGCCGCTACCCTACACTGCGCGGCTCACGTTTTCGTTTCGCCGCCTGGTTCCCCATCTGCGCACCAGGCGGCGCATTTCAAGGGATTCCGGCTCATGAAAAAATCGCGTCGCGCGGTCTTGAAATCGCTCGCGGCGGCGGCATTTCTCCCCGCCTTCGTCTCGGCCCAGCCCGCGGCTGCCCCCATCAGGCTCGCGATGATCGAGGGCCTGTCGGGCGGCAACGCGAACGGCGGCGAGGCCGTGTACCGCAATCTCGTGTGGGCCGTGGAGCGCGTGAACCAGCGCGGTGGCGTGCGCACGCGCGACGGGCTGCGGCTGCTGCAGCTCGATCGCTACGACAGCAAGGGACAGATCGAGGAAGCGCTGTCGGCGCTGCGCTCCGCCATCGACAGTGGCGCGCGCGTGATCCTGCAAGGCAATTCGTCCGCCGTGGCTGCAGCGCTGATCGAGGGCATAGAGCGCCACAACGAACGCCAGCCGGACCAGCGCGTGGTGTTCCTCAATTACGCCGCGGTGGATCCCGGCCTCACCAACGAGAAGTGCAGCTTCTGGCACTTCCGATTCGACGCGCATGCCGACATGCGCATGGCGGCGCTGATGTCGGTGCTGAAGGACGATGCCGCCGTGAAGTCGGTGTACCTCGTCAACCCCGACTACAGCTTCGGCCAGTCGGTGCAGCGCGAGGCGAAGCGCCAGCTCGCGCTGCAGCGCCCGGACGTACGCATCGTCGCCGAGGAACTGCATCCGCTGCTGCGCATCAAGGACTTCGCGCCCTATGCGGCCAAGATCAAGGCGAGCGGCGCCGACGCGGTGATCACGGGCAACTTCAGCAACGACCTCACGCTGCTGGTGAAGGCGGCACGCGAGGCCGGCTACGACGGCCGCTTCTACACCTTCTACGGCAACGCGCTCGGTGCGCCGGCCGCGATGGGCGAGGCCGGCGTGGGCAAGGTGCTGGCGGTCGCCGACTGGCTGCCCAACGTGCCGGCGAAGCAGAGCGCCGACTTCTACCGCGCCTTCCGCCGACGCTACCCCGACCCCGCCGACGACTATGTGCACATGCGCATGCAGTTGATGATCGAGGCGCTCGCGCAGGCGATAGCGAAGGCCGGGACGGTGGACGCGGTCCCGCTGGCGCAGGCGCTGGAAACGGTCGACGTGCGCTTTGCCGGATGGGGCGGCCGCATGCGCGCCTCCGACCACCAGTTCCAGCAGCCGCTGGTGGTGGGACTCATGGACCGCCAGGGAACGCCGGGCGTGCCCTTCGACGTCGAAGGCTCCGGCTACGGCTTCCGCGTCATCCGGCAGTTTCCGGCGCCGAAGGTGGAAATGCCCACGACGTGCAAGATGGTTCGGCCGTGAAGGCGGGATCGGACTGCCGGACGCAGAGGGCGCGAAGGGTACGAAAGAGCGCCAGAGAAAACCATAGAGGGTTTCTCTGTCTCTTTGGCGTCCTCTGCGTCCGGATGTCCGCCTTCGGCAGCCCTCGTACGATTCACCGACAATCGCGCCATGCGACAGACCGTCCTCGACCTCGAAGAATCCAGGATTCGTGAAGTAGCCAATGCCGGCATGGGCCGCAGCGACGTGCTGGCCTTCTGGTTCGGCGAAAGCGACGAGGCCACGCCGGAGTTCATCCGCGAGGCGGCCATCGCTTCGCTGCGGCAGGGCGAGACCTTCTACGCGCACAACCTGGGCTTGCCGGAACTGCGCGAGGCGATCGCCGCCTACGCGTCCAGGCTGCACGGCGCGGTCGGCGCGGAGCGCATCGCGGTCACTTCGGGTGGCGTCAACGCGCTGATGCTCGCCTGCCAGGCCGTGGTGGACGCGGGCGACGAAGTCGTCGCGGTGACGCCCGTGTGGCCCAACCTGCCGGCGCAGGCGCTGATCATGGGTGCGAAGCTCAAGCGCGTTTCGCTCACGCCGAAGCAGGGCGCGTGGACGCTGGACCTCCAGAAGCTGCTGGACGCGATCACGCCGGCCACGCGGCTGCTGATCGTCAATGCGCCCAACAACCCCACGGGCTGGACGCTGTCGCGTGAGGAGCAGCAGGCGATCCTGGAGCATTGCCGCCGCACCGGCACCTGGATCCTCGCCGACGAGGTCTACGAACGCCTGTATTTCGAGCCCACCGCGAACGGCTGCGCGCCGAGCTTCCTCGACGTGGCCGCGTCCGACGATCGCCTCATCATCGCGCACAGTTTCTCCAAGAGCTTCCTCATGACGGGCTGGCGCCTCGGCTGGCTGGTGATGCCGCCGGCCATGACCCACCACATGGGCAAGCTGATCGAGTTCAACACCTCATGCGCCAGCGTGTTCACGCAGCGCGCCGCGCTGGAAGCGGTCCGCCGCACCGACGAAGTCACGCCGCGCGTGGTGGCGCACCTCAAGACCTGCCGCGACACGCTGGTGCCGCTGCTGCAGGCCATCCCGCGGGTCGAACTCACGCCGGCCAGGGGCGGCATGTACGCGTTCTTCAAGCTGGACGGCTTCAACGATTCGCTGGTGCTGGCCAAGCGGCTGGTGGCCGAAGCGGGCATCGGCCTCGCGCCGGGCAACGCCTTCGCCCCCGAAGCCCAGGGCTGGCTGCGCTGGTGCTTCGCGAGCAAGGATGTGTCGCGGCTGCGGCAAGGCGTCGATCGCCTTGCCACGTGGCTGTCCCGGTAGCCGCGCGGCCGTTCTACAGGCGGCTGGCGATCAGCCCCAGCGTCAACACGACCGAGGTGCCGAGAATGGCCAGGCCCGCCACCATGCGGCGCCGGTTCGTCAGCAGCCACAGCGCGACACCGCTGACGCTCAGGAAGATCATGCTGCCGGCCAGCGTGTCCACCAGCAGGATCCACGGGACGGGCATGCCCACGCCCTTGTGCAGGTTGGTGAGCGTCGCGGCGAAGCCGTTGCGGGTCGTCGTGACGTGCACGTTGCGGTTGCCGCGCCAGTACTCCGCCTGCACCAGCGCATCGGGCCCACCGAAGTTGAAGGTCCAGCGCTCCGGCTGCTGCACGGCCGCGCCGTCCTCGGACCAGGGTGCGCGCCTGGCGGGTTCCACCCGCGTCCCGTTCGCTTCGGCGACGCCCGGCAGCACGGTGCGCAGCCAGGCCTCCATTTCGGCAGGGGTGTCCGGCGCCGGCTGCGGCAGCGCAATGCGTTCGCTGGAGCGCTGCTGCTCCATGGGGATCTTCAGCACCGCGCGGTGGTTCAGCCAGATGCCGGCGGTGCCGAAGATCAGGCCGAGGATCGCGCCCCACAGGCCGATCCAGCCGTGCATCTTGCGCAGCCACGCGGCGACGCGCAGCGACATTGCGGGTTGATGGGGGCGCGCACGGACGGCGCCGGCGGCGAGGGTCTGGTTCACGTTTCGGTCCACTTTCGCAGGAGGTTGTGGTAGGTGCCGACCAGCGCGACGCGGGCCTGCGCGTCGGCGCCGGTGGCGGCCAGGCGCTGGATCGCGCCGTCCAGGTCGAACAGCAGGCTGCGGTCCGCTGCATCGCGCACCAGGCTCTGCACCCAGAAAAAGGAGGCAATGCGCAGGCCCCGGGTGACCGGCGTGACGCGGTGCACGCTGGTGGCGGGATAGATCACCAGGTCGCCGGCGGGCAGCTTCGCCTCGCGCACGACCGAGCCGTCCTGCACCTGCAGGACGCCGCCGTCATAGCTGTCGGGTTCGGCGAGGAACAGGGTGGCCGACACGTCGGTCCGCAGCTTGCGGCCGGTGTGCGGATGGATGCGCACACCGCCATCGACGTGCAGGCCGAACTCCATGCCTTCGCCGTAGCGGTTGAACAGCGGCGGATAGAGCATGTTCGGCAGCACCGCGCTGATGAAGGTCGGATTGCGTTCGAGCGCGGCGGCCACGATGGCCTGGCCGCGGCGCGCGACATCGCTCGCCTCGTCGACCTGCTGGTTGAACTTCACCTCGGCGCCCTGGTGGCCGGCGGTGGCGCGCCCGTCCACCCAGGCGGGCCCGGCGGCGTCCAGCAGTTGCCGCAGTTCGCGCAGCGCGGCGGCGTCCAGCACGCCGGGGATGACGAGCATCATGGCTTTTTCAGAAGTGATAGTCGACGGACAGCATCGCCGTGCGGCCGATGCCCGGCACCGCGCGGCCGCCGTCGGACGGGATCAGCGCGTCGTAGTA
>FTHB01000259.1_pt1 | contig 12867 bp, 11 predicted proteins | sample 1640851 | NCBI WGS metagenome assembly FTHB01 (sample SAMEA3914788, study PRJEB12502) | metagenome | biome: forest; material: soil | place: Canada | collected 2011-07-03 | depth 0.1 m
ACGCGTCCCAGGGCAGGTAGGGATGGAGCCCCAGCACCATGAAGCCCGCTGCCTGCTGCTGCCAGGACGGCGTGTGGGAGATGACCGCCGCCGCGGCGGGCGGCCGGTCCCAGGCGCCGCGCGGCAGCTCGCCCAGGGCGGCCAGGTCGTGCAGTACCAGCGTGCCGCCGTGGCGTACGGCGGCCGCCGGCCAGGGCACGGCGTCACCGGCGGCAATGCGCTCCGGCGCGCCTCGATGGCCGCGCGCGATGCCGCTGGTGCACACGAGCCGCGCGTCGTCGTGGTCGTCGAACAGGTAGGCCAGTGTGAAGGGCAGGTCGCGCGCGCAGCGGCCCAGCGCCTGCTGCAGGCTCGCCGCCATGGCGTCCTCCGGCTGGGGGCTCGCCACGATCGCGGCCGTTTCCCGCAGGCAGCGCATGCGCCTTTCCTGCAGCACGCGGGCCGTGTCGTCCACTCCGATGCAGAGCAGTCCGCCGATCTGGCCGTCGTCGTCCGGCACCGGGCAATAGGACACGGTGTGATAGGTCTCCTCAAGGCGGTCGCCACGCCGCATCAGCAGCATCAGCTGGTCGTCGAAGCCCGCGCGGCCCGTCGCCAGCACCGGCGCGATCCGCTCCTGGAAGGCGGGCCAGACATCCGGCAAAGCCTGCGCCGCGGGGCGGCCCAACGCGGCGGGATGGCGCTCCACCATCGTGGCGGTGCGGCAGGTGTCGTTGTAGAGGAGTATCTGCTGCGGGCCCCAGACCAGCCACATGCCCTGGCGCGAGCCGAGCAGGATGCGCACCGACGTACACAGGCTGATCGGCCAGCCTTCCACCGCGCCGAGCGCCGTCGCGGTCCAGTCGAGGCTCCGCATCAGGGCCGCCATTTCGCCCGCCCCGTCCAGGCACGCCGCGCGACTCGCGACGTGGGCGGCGGCGGGGCTGGTCTTCATGCGCGTTCCCGGAGGGATGCCGCCAACTTACTCCAGCGGCCGCTCCCGCGGAAGAGGCCGGGCCCGCCACCTGCAAGTCGCTCACGCCGACGCCGTCGCTGTCTCGGCGGCCGGGGCCTCCTCGACGTCGGCTTCCGTCCGGTCTTCCTTGCCCCGCGCCCGCGCCTTGTCGATGCGCAGCGCCTTGCGCACCGCGTCGTAGCCCAGCGTCACGCGCTCGCCCGACGCGACCTCGTCCCTGAGCATCGCGCTGGCCAGCGGCGATTCGACCTCGCTGCGGATGCGGCGCTTCAACATGCGGGCGCCGAACTCGGGGTCGTAGCCGACTTCGGCCAGGTGGTCGACCAGGTCGCGGTCGAATTCCAGCCGGACGTCCTGCAGCGCGGCGGTCTGCGCCACCCGCCGCAACTGCAGTTCCACGATCCGGCGGATCTGCTCGCGGCCAAGCGCATGGAAGACGACGACCTCGTCGACGCGATTGAGGAACTCGGGACGGAAGTGGTTCTTGAGCAGTTGCAGCAGCCGGTCCCTCAGCGTCGGGTAGTCCAGTTGCTCCCTGTCGGCCGCGGAGAGGTTGCGCTGGATCACTTCGGAGCCCAGGTTGCTGGTGGCGATGATGATCGTGTTGGTGAAGTCCACCACCCGCCCGCGGCCGTCCGTGAGCCGCCCCTCGTCGAACAGCTGCAGCAGGATGTTGTGCACCTCGCCATGCGCCTTCTCGATCTCGTCGAGCAGCACCACGCAATACGGCCGGCGCCGCACCCGCTCGGTGAGCTGGCCGCCTTCCTCGTAGCCGACGTAGCCGGGCGGCGCGCCGACCAGCCGGGCCACCGTGTGCCGCTCGGCGTACTCGCTCATGTCGATGCGCACCAGCGCGTCCTCGCTGCCGAACACGTTGGCGGCCAGCGCCTTGGCCAGCTCGGTCTTGCCGACGCCCGTGGGCCCGAGGAACAGGAAGGTGGCGGTCGGTTTGCCGGCTTCCTTGAGGCCGGCGCGCGCCAGCCGCACCGCCTCGGCGACCGCGTGCACCGCCTCTTCCTGGCCGACGACCCGCTCGCGCAGGCGATCCTCCAGCGCCAGCAGCTTCTGGCGCTCTTGCGCCGTCAGTTCGTTGACGGGGATGCCGGTGAGCGACGCGACGATCTGCGCCACCTGTTCGGCCGTGACTTCGTGCGAGCTGGTGCCGCGCTCCTTCTTCCACTTCTCGGTCGCGTCGGCCAGCTTCTTCTCCTCGGTCTTGATGCGCTCGCCGAGCTGCTTGGCCTTGTCGTACTGCTTGGCCGTCCCGGCGGCGTCCTGTTCCTGGCGCTGCCGCCGCAGGTTCGCCTCGATGTCGTGCAGTTCGGGCGGCCGCGAGCTGGCCTGGATGCGCACCCGTGCCGCCGCCTGGTCGATCAGGTCGATCGCCTTGTCCGGCTGGAAGCGTCCGGTGACGTAGCGGTCCGCCAGCCGCGCCGCCGCGACGATGGCGGCGTCGGTGATCTTCACCTTGTGGTGCGCCTCGAAGCGGTCGCGCAGGCCGCGCAGGATCTCGATCGTGTCGTCGATGCCCGGCTCGGGCACCGTCACCGGCTGGAAGCGCCGCTCCAGCGCCGCGTCCTTCTCGATGTACTTCTGGTACTCGTTGAGCGTCGTGGCGCCGATCAGGTGCAGTTCGCCACGCGCCAGCGCCGGCTTGAAGGTGTTGGCGATGTCCAGCCCGCCCTCCCCGCCGCCCTGGCCGGCGCCGACGATGGTGTGCAGTTCGTCGATGAAGAGGATCATGTCGTCCTGGTTGGCGATGATCTCGTCGAGGACCGACTTCACGCGTTCCTCGAATTCGCCGCGGTACTTGGATCCCGCCACCAGGCTGTTGATGTTCAGCTCCACCAGCCGCTTGTTGCGCAGCACCTCGGGCACCTGGTCCTGCACGATGCGCTGGGCCAGGCCCTCGACGATCGCCGTCTTGCCCACGCCGGGCTCGCCGATCAGCACCGGGTTGTTCTTCTTGCGCCGCGCCAGCACCTCGATGGTGGTCTCGATCTCCTTGGCCCGGCCGATCACCGGGTCCAGCTTGCCCTGGCGGGCCAGCTCGCTCAAGTCGCGGGCGTACTTGTCGAGCGTCGGGGTCTGGCTGCGCTTGTGCAGCTTGCCCTCCTCCGCGCCCTGCCCCACCACCTTGACCGTCTTCTGCCGCAAGGCCTGGGCCGACAGCCCCAGCTTGCGCAGCAGCTCGCCGGCAAAGCCGTCCTCTTCCTCGACCAGGCCGATCAGGATGTGCTCCGGGCCGACGTAGCTGTGCTCCAGCTCGCGCGAGGCGACGAGGGCGTGGTCCAGCGCGCTCTTCGCGCGCGGCGACACGCCGATCTGCGGCGTCTCGCCCGCTTCGGGCTTGTGCTCGCCGCGCGGCGCGTTCTCCTCGAGGTTCTGTTTCAGGTCGCTGGCGGAGAGCTTGAATTCCTTCAGGATCTCCTGCACCACGTCGTTGTCGGCCAGCGCCATCAGCAGGTGTTCGGTGTCGACCTCGGTCTTGCCGAATTCCAGCGCCTTCTCCGCCGCCGCCTGCAGCCGGTCCATCGCCGCTTCGTTGAGGAAGCTGCGCAGGTCCACCGCTTCGCGCGAACGCTGGCGGCGCTCCACCGAGGCGAGCGGCCGCGCACCGCCGCCGGTCCTGCGCCGGTCGGCGCCGCCGCGGCCGGCGTTGCCGCCACCGCGATCGCCGAACGGCGCGGCGCCTTCATCGAAGAAGCTGCGGAACTCGTCGAACAGGCTGCTGCCGCCGAACAGGGATTCGAGCGGCGAGCGGCCGAAGCCTTCGCCGACCGCCTCCGCATAGTGCTGGTCGCACAGGTTGATCTGGCGCGTCTCGCCGCCGTCGCGGACGGTCAGCTGGGTGGTGGCGGGCCGTCCGCACACGTCGCACTTGGCCATGGCGATGTCCCCGGCCTCAGGCGTACTCGAACTTCGGCAAGGCCTTGAGCTGGTCCTTGTTGGCGTTCGGCAGGACGGCCTTGGGTGCGATGTGCTCGAACTGGTGCACCGGCACGGCGATGCGGTGGTTGCCGAGGCCGAGGAAGCCGCCGACATTGATCACCGCGATCGACAGCGTGCCGTCGGGCGCGACGATCAGGTCGTCGATCTTGCCGATCTTCTCGCCCTTGTCGTTGTAGACATCCTGCTTCAGGAGCTTGGAGGCGCGGAAGCCGGCGGCGATCAGCCGCTGTTCGGCGACCGTGACGCCCAGGACGGCCTGGCCAGCCACCGGCACGTGGACGACGACAGGGGCAGCAGCGGGCGTCCCGGCCTCCTTGCCGGCCTGGGCATGGGAGTTCACCGAGTACAGGCCACCGATCGTGCAGGCAAGGGCGGCGACACCCAGCAGGTATTTCGCGTTCATGATGTGCTCTCTTTCTGTGTAGCAGGATTTCGATCAGCGGCCGCCGGCGGCAACGGCCGGGCGGAAGGGTTGCTGGCGCGTCGCGCGCCATGCGCGCAGCCCGAGGCCGAACAGCAGCACGCCGGTGAGGATGGCGTAGAAGCTGATCAGCCAGACCAGCGCCAGTGCGCCGGCCCCGGGTGCCGCGACCACCAGCACGCCGAACAGGATGGACACGACTCCCCCGAGCAGCAGAAGCCAATGCCCGCGCATCGTGCGGCGCAGGCGCACGGCCATCGCGATGTCCAGCGCGCCGGTGAGGATGGCGTTGACGGCCATCAGCAGCACGAGCACCAGCGCCGTGACAGGCGGGGCCAGCATGGCGTAGATGCCGGCGGCGACGCTGATGACGCCCAGCAGCAGGGGCAGCCACCACTTGCGCTCGACGGGCCGGAGACGGAACGCGGCTGCGATCGACACGATGCCGCCCAGCAGCGCATACGCCGCGAACAGGCCGACCAGCACCAGCAGCGTCAGGCCGGGCCACACGATCGCCAGCACGCCGAAGACGATGGCGATGGCCCCGCGCAGCATCAGCATCCAACCCGGCGGGTTGGCCGGCGTGGCCATGAAGTTCCCGCCGGCCGGCGGGATGGCGGCGGCCTTCACGTTCAGAGACCGATCGTGATGCGGTTGTCGACCATCGTCACGCCCGGCGCCTTCCAGGCCGCGCGAGCCGCTTCCTCGCGCTCGGCCCAGGAGCGCACCGTGCCGCGCAGGATGACCTTGTTGCCCTCGACTTCGATCGTGATGCGCTGCGCGTCCGTGTGCGCGCTGCGCACCAGGGCGTTCTCGACTTCCTTCTTGATGTCGGAGGGCTGGACCCTGGGCTTCACATCGACCAGGTTGGTGACGCCCTTGACCCCGGCCAGGTTGCGCACCACGCGCTCGGCCTCGCGTTTCTTGTATTCCCAGTCCACCGTGCCCTTCAGCGTCACCCAGCCCTTGGACACGGTCACCTCGATCTTCTCCGGCACCAGCACGGCGTCCCACTCGAGCGCGCGCACGGCGGCCGAGGCGATCTCGAGGTCGGTGCGCTCGCCGCCGGCGGCCAGCCGCACTTCGATGTCATTGGCGACGGCCTTGACGCCGCGCACGCGGTGCGCCGCCTCTTCCGCGGCCCATCGCTTGGTATAGGAATCGACCCAGCCGGTCAGCGTGACGACGCCGTCCTTGACGCTCACACCGATCTCGGGCGCCCGCACCCGCGGCTCCCACTTCAATTCGGCGATCACGTCGCTCTGGACCTCGGAGTCGGTTCGGGTGGTGGTGGCGGTGGTCATCGCTGGTCCTTTCTCGCATCGGGAAAAGCCCGCAGGAGGAAAGCCGCTGCTGCGGCGGGCGATCGCGGCGGGCTCTGGTTGGAGACTAGGAGCTCGCCGCGCGCCGGTCTTGCGAAGACTTGCGCACCTGTGTCCAGCGCCTGCGAAGGCCGCCGCGGCCGTTGCGCGCCTCAGGCGCCGGGCACCGCGGCGCGGCAGGCGAGACGGAACGTGCGCGGCGTCACGCCCGTATAGCGGCGGAAGACCCCGGTGAAATGGCCCTGCGTGCGGAACCCCGACTGCTCGGCGACTTCGAGCAGCGGCAGTTCGGTCTCCTGCAGCAGCGCCTTGGCGTGGCTCACTCGCTGCATCACGACGTAGAGGTGCGGAGGCTGTCCGGTCGCATGCTTGAACATGCGGGCGAAGTGGTACTGGCTCATGTGGACTTCCGCGGCCAGCCGTTCGACGTGGAGCACCTCGGACATGTGATCCCTGATGAAGGCCTGCACGCGCATGAGGCGGTGCGCCGGCAGCCCGCAGGGGGCGCTGTTCGATTCGGGCGCCGCGGCGCCGTAGTGCCGCGCCAGGTGCACCGAGAGCACCGCTCCCAGCGGCTCGAGGTAGGCGGCGGCGGGCCGGACCCCGCTGCGCAGCTCGCCCAGCAGGCCGTTGGCGATCGCGCGGATGAAGGGATCGAACGCGGCGAAGCGCGGCGCCAACCGAGTCGCCTCGCCGAGTGCGGCGTGCACCCGCTCCGCGTAGAAACGCGCCCCCAGCCGCAGCACCAGCGTGTCGCCCGGGCGCACGCAATGCATGCTGCATTGCTGGCCCGGCGGGACCACGGACACCAGCGGCGCACGGACGAACGCGCGGCGGGCGTGGCCGGACTCGGTGCGGTAGATGGTGCTGATCGCCGCGGTCTCGTCCGGCACCAGCACCTCGATGGACTCGCGTGCGCCCTCGCTGTCGAGGAACTGCAGCATGCCGCATTCCACGGCGGGAGCAACGTCCGCGAATGCGGTGCCGCCCGGGATGAGCTCTCGCTGTTCTTCGCGTGCTCCCATGACAGGCAATCTAGGCGCCGCCACCGGGATGCGCCATTCCCCTTTGGTGGAACGCGTTCCTAGCCCGTCGGCTGCACGCGCTCCACCATGCGCACCAGCTCGGGCAGCGACTCCGCCGCCATCTTCTCCATGATGTGCCGGCGATGCACCTTGACGGTCGCTTCGGTGATGCCGAGTGCGGCCGCCGCCTGCTTGTTGAGAAAGCCCTTCAGGATCAGCAGCATCACCTCGTGCTCGCGCGTCGAGAGCGAGCCGATGCGCTGGCGCAGTCCGGCCAGGCCGGCGCGGTCGGCCCGCGCGGCGGCGTCGCGCTCGATGGCCCCGTCGACGACGCTGAGCAGGTCTTCCTCGCGGAAGGGCTTCGGCAGGAACTCCACCGCGCCGGCCTTCATCGCCTGCACGGTCATCGGGATATCGCCGTGGCTGCTCATGAAGATGATCGGCAGCGCGTCGCCGCGTCCGGCCAGCTGGCGCTGCAGGTCCAGCCCGCTCACGCCCGGGAGGCGAACGTCCAGCACGAGGCAGGCCGGGAGGTCGGGCCGTCGGAACTCGAGAAAGGCGGCGGCGTTGACGAACGTGCGGACCTGCCAGCCGACCGCGCGCAGCAGGCTGCTGAGCGCCTCGCACACGGATGCATCGTCGTCGACGACGAACACGATTGCTGCGCCGCGTTTGTGGCCTTCGCCTTGCATTCCACCAATCCTCCGGCGCAGCCAGTGTATCCCCCGGTCCGCAGGGCGCCGGAGTTCACCAAGTTCCGCAGCAATCCGCAAGATTCGCCGGCGCCTGCGCCGCTACGCTGTGCCCGGTGTGCCGCGAGGCGCAACGGGAGAATGCATGTTCAAGGTCGACGCCACTGCCCGTGTGCAGGACGCCCCGGGGTTCCGCCGCATGTTCGCGGCCGGCCGCCTGACGCTGGGGCTGTTCTTTCCCATCGAAGCCTTCGAGCGCGACCACCCGACCATGCGCGACCAGGAGCGGCTGGCGCTCCGGGCCCAGGCGCTGGACTTCGCGGCGCTGTGGTGCCGCGACGTGCCCTTGCGCGACCCGAGCTTCGGCGATGTCGGCCAGGTGTACGACCCGTGGGTGTACCTCGGCTGGATCGCCGCCGCCACGCGCGACATCGCGCTGGCGACCGGTTCCATCGTGCTGCCGCTGCGCCACCCGCTGCACGTGGCCAAGGCCGCGGCTTCGGTGGACCAGCTGTCGCGCGGGCGGCTGGTGCTCGGCGTGGCGTCCGGCGACCGTCCGGTGGAGTTCCCGGCGTTCGGCGTCGACATCGAACGCCGCGCGAGCCTGTTCCGGGAAGATTTCGAAACGATCCGGCGCGTGCTCGAGACCGCGTTCCCCGTGCTGAAGACCTCGCGCGGCGTCCTCACCGGTGCGGCCGACCTGGTGCCCAAGCCGATAGGGCGGCTGCCCCTGCTCGTCACCGGCAACAGCGGGCAGCCGCTGCCGTGGATCGCCGCGCACTCGGACGGGTGGATCTCCTACCCGCGCTCCATCGAGCGCCAGGCCGAGACGGTGGCACGCTGGCGTGCGCATGTGGAGGAGGCCGCACCGGGGCGCTTCAAGCCCTTCGCCCAGTCGCTGTACGTCGACCTCGATGCCGACGCGCAGTTGCCGCCCACGCCCATCCACCTTGGCTTCAAGTCCGGCCGGGAATTCCTGCTGCGCTTCCTGGAAGCCTCGCGCGGCATCGGCGTCAACCACGTGATCCTGAACCTGAAGTACGGCGCGCGGCCCGCCGCCGAAGTGCTGGAAGAGATCGGCAGCGAAGTGCTGCCTGCGCTCGCGCGCGCCGCGAACGACACCAGCACGGCCACGGCCGACGGCACCCTCGCCTGACCCGTCGCGTGGACCAAGGCCATGAAACGGATCTGCCTCTTGCTCGCGACTTCGCGGTGAAAGGGCTTCGATGCACAACGACGACAAGCAGGAGGCCCCGGTCGCATCGGCCGATGCCGAACGCGATGGGCGGGTCGATGAGGCACTGCGCGAGACCTTTCCCGCGAGCGATCCGCCGGCCTGGACCCTGGGGCAGGAGCGGCGCGCGGCGCCGCCGGCGACCGGAGACCCGCGCAAGGTGCGCATCTACGGCCGCGCCGGCAACGCCGCGGCCTACGCCATCCGCGACTTCCTGCACCGCTGCGACGTGCCGTTCGAGTGGGTGCAGGTGGACGACGCCGCGCCGCGCGAGCCCTTGTGCGTGTTCCCCGACGGCACCCGGCTGGAAGCGCCGACGATCCGGCAGATCACCGACAAGCTCGGCTGGTTCCGCAACCCCTCGCGCAGCGAATACGACCTGGCGATCTACGGCGCCGGCCCGGCCGGCCTGAGCGCGGCGGTGTATGCCGGCGCCGACGGGCTCAGCACCGTGCTGGTCGAACGCTGGGCCATCGGCGGACAGGCCGGCAGCAGTTCCCGCATCGAGAACTACCTCGGCTTCGACGAAGGCATCAGCGGCAGCGAACTGGCCGAGCGCGCGCGCCGCCAGGCCGACAAGTTCGGCGTCGAGATCCTGCTCGCGCGCGAGGGCCGGGGCGCGGAACTGCAGCCGGGCCGCGGCGTCGGCGTGCTGGAGGACGGCACACGCATCGTCGCGCGCGCGTCCATCTGCGCCACCGGGGTGGCCTACCGCCGCCTGGGCCTGCCGGGCGAGGACCGCTTCATCGGCGCGGGCCTCTACTACGGCGCCGGCGCCAGCGAAGCGCCGCTGACGGCGGGCGAGCACGTGTTCATCGTCGGCGGCGGCAACTCGGCCGGCCAGGCCGCGATGCACTTCGCCCCGCACGCCCGGCAGATCAGCCTGGTGATCCGCGGCGAATCGCTGCGCAGCACCTTGTCGCAATACCTGCTGGAACGCATCGCGGCGGCGCCCAACATCGAGGTGCTGGCGCGCACCGAGGTGACTGCGTTGCACGGCAACGGCACGCTGCGCGAGCTCACCTTGCGCGACAACGCCACGGGCCGCGAGCGGCGCATGCCGGCGCGCTGGCTGTTCGTGTGCATCGGCGGCGACCCGCAGACCCAGTGGGCCGAGGGCATCGGCATGGTGCGCGACGAGGCCGGCTACATCGTCACCGGCCCGGACCTGCTGCGCGAGGGCCGGCGCATGCACGGCTGGCCGCTGGACCGCGATCCCTACTACCTGGAGACCAGCATTCCCGGCGTGTTCGCCGCCGGCGACGTGCGCCACGACGCGGTGCGGCGCTGCGCGGCGGCGGTGGGCGAAGGCGCCATGGCGGTGGCGTTCGTGCATCGCGTGCTGGACGGAAGTTGAGCTTGTCCTTGCCGCGTCTCCTGCGCCCCAGCCGCTTGCGCCGCCGTCATTCGATCGCGTCGTGCCCGCGTTCCTCCGGCGCGACGCGGTCGTCGCGCTCGCGCAGCAACCAGTACACGAGGCCCAGCACCAGCGTGGCCGCCGCCAGCGCGGCGACCATCGCGGGCTGCGTGCCGGTCGGCTCGAGCACGACGAACTTGCGGCTCAATGCCAGCAGGGCGACCAGCAGCACGGTCTTGACCTGCACGACGCTGTCGCTGCGCAATGCGACCCGCACGATGGAATGCTTGAACTCGAGCGCGATCAGCAGGGTCATGATGCTGCCGAACAAGCCCTGGAAGACCTGGTGATCGAGCGGGTCGAGTGCGCCGGTCAGCAGCAGCGGCACCACGCGCACCAGCAACTGGATCAATGCGAGCGTGATCAGCACGGCGATCACGAGCGTGAGCAGGAAGACGACGCCGTGCTCGAAGCGCTCGTAGGCCGACATCACGGGCCAGTAGAGGCGCGTCTCGCGCAACAGCCTGGGGTGGCGCAGCGATGCCATGGCGGCCTCCGGTCACGGGGAACCGCGATTGTCGCGCCACCGCGCCGCGCCGGGAATGGCACCGCTTGCGAACCGCCGCCGTGCGCCACGGACCGCAAGCCGGTGGAAGAAGGCCGCGCGGCGGCTCCCTATGCTCCTGGGGAACAAGGAGTGCCCATGGCAGCAGTGATCGAAGTGGACGAGCGCGGTTTCAACGAGGCGATCGCCGGCCCCAGGCCCGTGCTGGTGGATTTCTCCGCCGCCTGGTGCGGCCCTTGCCGCGCCATGGCGCCGGCGCTGGAAGCATTCGCCGCCGAGCGCACCGGCGACCTGGCCGTGGTCAAGGTCGACATCGACGCGGCGCCAGCCGTCGCGACACGCTTCGGCGTCCGTTCGGTGCCTATGCTGGTGCTGTTCCAGCACGGCAAGCCGGTCGTCCTCCACGCCGGCATGCTGAGCGAGACGCAGCTCGGCGCGTTCTTCGACCGGCACCTGCCCGCGCGCGAGAGGCGCGTCGTGGAGCAGGACCCGAACCGGCCGCAGGTCAACCTGGACTGGTGACAACGCGCGTTGCGTGACTACGGCACGACCACCGTCTTCACGTTGACGAATTCACGGATGCCCCAGGTCGACTGCTCCCGGCCGTAGCCGGAATCCTTGATGCCGCCGAAGGGCAGGCGCGGGTCCTCCCTGACGCACGCATTGACCCAGGCCATGCCGCAATCGAGCAGGTCGGCGGCGATGTGCTCGCCGCGCTGCAGGTCACGCGTGAACACGCAGGCGCCCAGGCCGTAGGCAGAATCGTTGGCGGCGGCTATCGCGGCGCGTTCGTCCGCCACCGGCACGATGGCGGCGACCGGGCCGAACAGCTCCTCGTCGAACGCCGGCATGCCGCGCCGCACGTCGGTCAGCACGGTGCTCGGATAGAACGCCCCGGCGCCTTCGGGCACCACGCCCCCGAGCAGCAGGCGCGCGCCCGCCGCGACGCTGGCCTGCACCTGCGCATGCAGCGCGTCCCGCAGGTCGCGCCGCGCCAGCGGGCCGACCTCGGTGGTGTCCAGCAAGGGATCGCCGACGGGCGCCGCGGCCATCAGCGCGACGAAGCGCGCCTCGAAGGCGGCACGCACGTCCTCCACCACGATCATCCGCTTGGCCGCGATGCAGCTCTGGCCGCTGTTGCCCAGGCGGCCTTCCGTGCACACCCGGGCGGCAAGCTCGATGTCGGCATCCGCGAGCACCAGGTACGGGTCGCTGCCCCCGAGCTCCAGCACCGACTTCTTCAGCTTGCCCCCAGCCGCTCGCGCGACCGCGGCGCCGGCCGGCCCGCTGCCCGTCAGGCTGACCCCGCGCACCAGCGGATGCGAAACCAGCGCTTCGACGTCCTGGCTGGCCAGCAGCAGCACCCGGAGCAGGTCGCGCGGCAGCTCGGCGCGCACGAACACGTCCTCGATCGCGAGCGCGCAACCTGGCACGTTGGACGCATGCTTGACCACCACCGCGTTGCCCGCCGTCAGCGCCGGCACGGCCATCCGGAATACCTGGTGGAACGGCCAGTTCCAGGGCTCGACGCCGACCACCACGCCGAGCGGCCGGTAGACGACGCGGCTGCGGCTCCACTGGGTGGCGATGGGCTCGTCGGCCAGCATCTCGGCCGCGTGCTCGGCGTAGTGCCTGCAGAGGATCGCGCAGGCGCGCACCTCCTCCAGCCCGTTGCTCACCGGCTTGCCCATTTCTTCCGCCATCAGCTGCGCGTACTTGCGCTGGTTGCGCAGCAGGATGTCGGCGGCGCGCTTCAGCGGCGCCGCCCGATCCGCGAAGGCCGACCGCCTCCAGTCCAGGAAGGCCGCGTGCGCGCGCTCGACGATGCCGGGCAATGCGGAGGCGGGTGTGAGTTCGTAAGGGGCGATCGTCTCGCCGGTGGCAGGATTGATGGATTGGATGGTCATGGGGCTATCGTGGCCCGATGGATGCACCGGATGTTGCCGGCGCTTGCTGGCGCTGGCCGGTTCGTGCGGACCTCTCGCCCGGGCCGCCTCGCGACGCCGCGAACGACTGCGGCAGCTACCCTGTGATCGATCTGCGGCAATCGAACGAGACAAGGTGGTGAAGACCGAGCGCTTCCACTGCCCATAGCGGCCCTCGAGCGGCGCGTCGAGGAGCGGTGGGGATGCACGGAGGGACGAAGTCATCGCGGCTCCGTTGCGGCAAGGCATCCATGCAGTTCCAGCGGGCCGGCCGGGTCGAGCGCAGTCCTGCGGCGCGTGTCCGATCCCTGCGCTTCCCGCGCCGTGCCGCGGCACGGCGACGTCGCGTGGCGTAGCCTCGATCCCTTGCCACGATGGAGAGTGAACCATGACAGTCCTTGCAGGCATCCCCCGGATCG
>FTHB01000215.1_pt1 | contig 12847 bp, 13 predicted proteins | sample 1640851 | NCBI WGS metagenome assembly FTHB01 (sample SAMEA3914788, study PRJEB12502) | metagenome | biome: forest; material: soil | place: Canada | collected 2011-07-03 | depth 0.1 m
ACGCCGGAGGGCGCGCGCGACTACCTCGTGCCCTCGCGCGTGCACGACGGCATGTTCTTCGCGCTGCCGCAGTCGCCGCAGCTGTTCAAGCAGCTGCTGATGGTGGCGGGCTTCGACCGCTACTACCAGATCACCAAGTGCTTCCGCGACGAGGACCTGCGCGCCGACCGCCAACCCGAGTTCACGCAGATCGACGTGGAGACCTCCTTCCTCACCGAGGAGGAGATCCGCACGATGTTCGAGGGCATGATCCGCAGCACCTTCAAGAACGTGATCGGCGTGGACATGCCGGCGTTCCCGGTCATGAAGCACGCCGATGCGATGCGCCTGTACGGCTCCGACAAGCCGGACCTGCGCGTCAAGCTGGAGTTCACCGAGCTCACAGACGTGATGAAGGACGTGGACTTCAAGGTCTTCTCCGCTCCCGCCAATGCCGAAGACGGCCGCGTGGTCGGCCTGCGCGTGCCGGGCGGCGCGGGCATGAGCCGCGGCGAGATCGACGGCTATACCGAGTTCGTGAAGATCTACGGCGCCAAGGGCCTCGCGTGGATCAAGGTCAACGACGTCGCCGCCGGCCGTGACGGCCTGCAGTCGCCCATCGTGAAGAACCTGCACGATCGCGCGATCGCCGAGATCGTGAAGCGCACCGGCGCGCAGAACGGCGACCTGATCTTCTTCGGCGCCGACAAGGCCAAGGTCGTCAACGACGGCATAGGCGCGCTGCGCGTGAAGGTGGGCCACAGCGAGTTCGGCAAGACGCACGGCCTGCTCGAAGGGCAGTGGAAGCCGCTGTGGGTGGTGGACTTCCCCATGTTCGAGTTCGACGAGGACGCGCAACGCTGGAACGCGGTGCACCACCCGTTCACCTCGCCCAAGGACGGCGACGAGGACTGGCTGGAGACCGACCCCGGCCGCTGCATCGCCAAGGCCTACGACGCCGTGCTCAACGGCATCGAGCTCGGTGGCGGCTCGGTCCGTATCCACCGCGAGGACGTGCAAAGCAAGGTTTTCCGCGCGCTCAAGATCAACGAGAGCGAGGCCAAGGCCAAGTTCGGCTTCCTGCTGGACGCGCTGCAGTACGGCGCGCCCCCGCACGGCGGCATCGCCATCGGCCTCGACCGCTTCGTCATGCTCATGACGGGCGCGGAGTCGCTGCGCGACGTGATCGCCTTCCCGAAGACGCAGCGCGCCCAGGACCTGCTGACCCAGGCGCCCGGCCCGGTGGATGAGAAGCAGTTGCGCGAGCTGCACATCCGCCTGCGCAATACGGCAGCGGCCTGAGCGTACGGGGGAGTCCGCTTTCCCCCGCTCATTCCCGCTCGCGCGCGAATGACGGTATTCTGGTGACGTGTCGTCTCAGAGGCCGTTCAAGATCCCGCTTTCCGTGCTGGTCGTGATCCACACGCCCGCGCTGGACGTGCTGTTGATCAACCGCGCGGACACGCCCGGCACCTGGCAGTCGGTGACCGGCTCCAAGGACCACGAGGACGAGAGCTTCGAGGAGACCGCGATCCGCGAGGTGCGCGAGGAGACCGGCATAGCCGCGTCCAGCGGCAAGCTCACCGACTGGAACGTGGAGAACGTGTACACGATCTACGCGCATTACCTGCACCGTTACGCGCCAGGCGTCTCCACCAACCGCGAACACGTGTTCGGCCTGTGCGTTCCCGAGGACACGCCCGTGACGCTCAACCCGCGCGAGCACACGGCGTACCAGTGGCTGCCGTGGCGACAGGCGGCGGACACCTGCTTCTCGCCGTCGAACGCCGAAGCCATCCTGATGCTGCCGGAATTCTGCCGATGAACGTGCTGCGCATCGCCACGTACAACATCCACAAGGGTGTGCAGGGCCTGGGGCCCGCGCGGCGGCTGGAGATCCACAACCTGGGCCATGCCGTGGAGCAGCTCGATGCGGACATCGTGTGCCTGCAGGAAGTGCGCAAGCTGCATCGGCGCGAGGAGCGCTACTTCACGCGCTGGCCCCAACTGCCGCAGGCGGAGTTCCTCTGCCCCGAAGGCTACGTGGCGGTCTACCAGACCAATGCGAAGACCAAGCACGGCGAGCACGGCAACGCGATGCTGTCACGCTGGCCGGTGGTGTCGCAGGGCCACGAGGACATGTCGGACCACCGCTTCGAGCAGCGCGGGCTGCTGCACGTCGAAGTGGAGGTCGGCCGGCGCCAGGTGCACGTGATCGTGCTGCACCTGGGGCTGATCGCCTCCAGCCGCGCGCGCCAGATCGAGCAGCTGGGACGCTTCATCGAACGCGAGATCCCGCGCAAGGCGCCCCTCGTGGTCGCCGGCGACATGAACGACTGGGGCGCCAAGCTGCGGCCGGCCATGAACAGGCTGGGCCTGCAGGACTTCCTCGGCGAGCGCGCATGGACCTACCCTTCGCGCCTGCCGCTGACGCAGCTGGACTTCGTCTATTCGCGCGGCCTGAAGCCGGTGGGCCTGGAGATCCCGCGCGGACGCATCTGGTGGCGCATGTCCGACCACCTCCCGCTGATCGCGGAGTTCAAGCTCTAGCGGGCAGAGCATGCGCCACGCGATCCCGCCCCTGCGCGCCGGCCATCACCTCCAGCTGCTGGAAGGCAGCCGTCACTTCTTCCCCGCGCTGGTCGCGGCCATCGACGCGGCGCAGCGCGAGGTGCTGCTGGAGACCTACATCTTCGACCCGACCGGCAGCGGCGCGGACGTCGCGTACGCGCTGGAGCGCGCGGCGCGGCGCGGCGTGACGGTGCACCTCGTCATGGATGGATTCGGCACGCCGGAGCTGCCGCCCTTCTGGCAGATGCGCTTCGACGCGGCGCGCGTGCAGTGGGCGCTCTACTCGCGCACCACCGCCTTCGGCCTGCTGTCGCTGCGCCAGTGGCGGCGGCTGCACAGGAAGCTGTGCGTGGTCGACGGCGTGGTCGGGTTCTGCGGCGGCATCAACATCCTGGACGACCTGCACGACCCCAACCACGGCGCGTTGCTGTCGCCGCGCTTCGACTTCGCCTTGCGCGTGCAGGGGCCGCTCGTGCAGCAGATGCACGAGACGATGCAGCGCCAGTGGTCCCGCATCGAGGCCCTGGGCCAGCTGCGCCGGGCCCGCCTGGGCGGCGCCTTCGAGCGCTGGCGCGCCGCCTACCGCGTGCCGCAGCCAGAATCGCCGCTGCAGCACGACGCGAGCAATGCGCGCGCCACCCTGCTGCTGCGCGACAACCTGCGCCATCGCGCCGTGATTGAACGCTCCTACCTGCGTGCGATCGGCCGCGCGCGCTCGGAGGTCATCATCGCGAACGCCTACTTCGTGCCCGGCGGACGCATGCGGCGCGCGCTGGTCAACGCCGCGCGCCGCGGCGTGCAGGTGAACCTGCTGCTGCAGGGCCGCTACGAATACTTCATGCAGTACTACGCATCGCGTCCCGTGTTCGGGGCGCTGCTGCGCGCGGGCATCCGCATCCACGAGTACGCGCCCAGCTTCCTGCACGCGAAGGTCGCCGTCATCGACGGCCGCTGGGCGACCGTGGGCTCGTCCAACCTCGATCCGCTGAGCCTGCTGCTCGCGCGCGAAGCCAACGTCGTCGTCGAGGACGAGGGCTTCGCCAGGCGCCTGCGCGAGCGCCTGGTGTACGCGATGGTGAACGAGGGGCACGCCATGGACCCGGCGGCCTACGAGAGCCGATCGCCGTGGCAGCGGGTGAAGGAAACGCTGGCGCTGGTCGTCATGCGGGTGCTGCTGATGATCCAGGGGAAGAAGTACCTGTGAGCGCGAGCGACCTGGTCGTCCAGCGGCCCGAGGGGCTGTACTGCCCGCCGGGCGACTTCTACATCGACCCGTGGCGGCCGGTGGCGCGCGCGGTGATCACGCATGCGCATTCCGACCACGCGCGCTTCGGGAACGGCCACTACCTCGCGGCGGCGCCGGCCGAAGGCGTGCTGCGCGCGCGCCTGGGCGACATCGCGCTGCAGGTACTGCCCTACGGAGAGCGCATCGTGCACCACGGCGTGACGCTCTCGCTGCACCCCGCGGGCCACGTGCTGGGATCCGCGCAGGTGAGGCTGGAGCACGGGGGCGCGGTGTGGGTGGCGAGCGGCGACTACAAGGTTGCCCCGGACCCGACCTGCGCGCCCTTCGAGCCGGTGCGCTGCGACGTCTTCATCACCGAATCCACCTTCGGCCTGCCGATCTACCGCTGGTGCCCCGACGACGAAGTCTTCGCGGACATCAACGCATGGTGGGCGCGCAACGCGAGCCACCAGCGCGCGAGCGTGCTGTGCTGCTACTCCTTCGGCAAGGCGCAGCGCGCGCTCAATGGCGTCGATCCTTCCATCGGCCCCATCATCGTGCACGGTGCGGTGCGGCCGCTGAACGATGCGTACCGCGCCGCGGGGGTTTCACTGCCCGACACGCTGATGGTCACCGACGTCAAGGACAAGGCCGACCTGCGCCGCTGCCTGGTCGTGTGCCCGCCCGGCGCGGCGGCAAGTCCCTGGCTGCGCCGCTTCGGCGATGCGCAGACGGCGTTCGCGAGCGGCTGGATGCAGGTGCGCGGCAACCGCCGGCGCGGCGGCTACGACCGCGGCTTCGTGCTCTCCGATCACGCGGACTGGCCCGGCCTGCTGGAGGCGATTGCGGCCACCGGCGCGCAGCGCGTGATCGTCACGCACGGTAGTTCGAACGTGATGGTGCGCTACCTGCGCGAGCGCGGACTGCAGGCGGAGTCGTTCCAGACGGAGTACGGCGACGACGTGGTGGAGGCGGACCTGCAGCCGCAGCCTGAAGAGGAGGCGAAATGAAAGTCATCGTCCTGGGAGGCACGGGCAACTTCGGCGCGCGCGTCAGCCGTGCGCTCGCAGCGGATGCGCGCATCGAGCTGTTGGTGGCCGCGAGGGACGCCGTTCGCGTGCAGGAATTCGCCTCGGGACTGGGCGCCACCGGCGCCGTCCTCGATACGACGGACGTCCGCTTCGCCACGCAACTGGCGGAACTCCGGCCCGACCTGGTGATCCACACGGCGGGGCCGTTTCAGGGTCAAGACTACGACGTCGCCCTCGCCTGCGCTCAGGCGGGCAGCCATTACATCGATCTCGCGGACGGTCGCCGCTTCGTATGCGACTTCGGAGCGGCCCTGGACGCTGCGTTCCGTAGCGCGCGCCGCTGCGGGATCACGGGCGCCAGCACCGTCCCCGCCCTCTCGTCGGCGGTCGTCGATCGCTTCCGGGAGCGCTTCTCGCGGATGGAAGCCATCGATTTCTGCATCGCCCCGGGGCAGCGGGCGCCTCGCGGTCCGGCGACCATCGCCGGCGTCCTCAGCTACTGCGGCGAGCCCGTGCAGGTGTGGAAGGATGGCCGCTGGCAGCAGCAGCGCGGCTGGGCCGCCCCGGCGCCGGTGCGCTTCGCGCGGATGAAGCCCCGGCGCGGCGCGCTGTGCGACATCCCCGACCTGGAGCTTTTCCCACAGCGCTATCCGGGGGTGTCGCAGGTGATGTTCAGGGCCGCCCTGGAGGTCGCGCCCACGCAGTACGCATTTGCAGCGCTCGCTGCGCTGCGCGCTGCAGGCCTTCCGGTGGCCTCGCCGCGCGTGGCCAGCCTGCTGCACCTCGCGGGCAAGCTGTTCGACCCTTTAGGGACCCCCGATGGAGGCATGGTGGTGCGCTTGCTTGGCGAAGACGCGAACGGCGCGCCGCTGCAACTCGCCTGGCACATCTTCGCGCCGGACCATCATGGCCCGGAGATCCCATGCATGGCGGCGATCCTGCTGGCCCGTCGCCTCGCCCGCGGGGACACCTTGCAGCCCGGTGCGCGTCCCTGCATGGGAATGGTGACGCTGGACGAATTCGCGCCGGAGTTCATGCGGTGGGGAATGGCAACGGACGTGGTGATGGAGGACGCCCATGGTGCATGACCGCTTCGAATACGTCATGCCTGCGCGCGCGGACGTGGTGTTCGATGCGTTTCATTACCACCGCTGGCCGCATCGGTGGGACTCGCTGGTGAACGCCACACACGTGCTGGGCGGAGCCCCGTGTCCCTTCGTGGGTGCGCTCACGGAAAACAGCGGAGGCGGCCTGCTGCGGCCGCTTGCCATGCGGACGCGCTTCGTGTCGTACCAGCCCGCGAAGGTTGCGGCGGCGAACATGGAAGGTCGCGCGTTTCCGTTTTCGCGCTGGGCGGCATCGATGCGTCATCGCCCGCTGGACGACGGTCGCTCCGTCATGATCTACACCTACAGTTTCGAGTGCTCCCCGCGCCTGCTGCGGTGGCTGCTCGAGCCCGTCACCAAGTGCCTCTTCGATTGGCAGACGCACAAGCGCTTCGGTCGCATGCGGGCGTTCCTGCATGCGCACGCGCAGGAGGTGCACGCCTGGCAGCAAGCCGAGCGACCGCAGTGACCTACCTCTGGATCAAGTGGCTGCACATCCTCGGCTCCGCCATCCTGTTCGGCACCGGCCTGGGCATCGCCTTCTTCGCCTGGTTCGGCTACCGCCGCGGGATGGAGCAGGGCGACCTCGGCCTGATCCGCGGCGTTCTCTCGCTCACGGTCACCGCCGACGCGATCTTCACCGCGACGGCGGCCGTGGCGCAGCCCGTCACGGGCTACCTGCTCTGGCGGATGACCGGCGGGTCCTGGCCGGACCGGTGGCTGCTGTATGTGCTCGCGCTGTACGTGTTCGTCGGTGCCTGCTGGCTGCCGGTCGTGGCCTTGCAGATCCAGTTGCGCGATGCCGCGATGCGCGCCGTGACTGTCGGCCAGCTGGACGCGCGCTTCCATCGCCGGTTCCGCACCTGGTTCGTCCTTGGCTGGCCTGCCTTCCTCGCCGTGCTGGGCCTGTTCGGGTTGATGCTCACGCGCGGCTATTTCCGCTGACATGAAGCGCTTCGCCCGTCTCTTCAGCGAGCTGGACGCCACCACTTCCACGAACGAGAAGGTGGAGGCGCTCACGCGCTACTTCGACGAGGCGCCGCCGCGCGATGCGGCGTGGGCCGTCTACTTCCTCGCGGGCGGCAAGCCACGGCAGGTGGTCAAGACGGCCTCTCTCGTCGCGCTCGCATGCCAGATGGCGCAGATCGACCCCTGGCTGTTCGACGAGTGCTACCAGGCCGTCGGCGACCTGGCCGAAACCATTTCTCTCGTGCTGCCGCGCGGCGACGAGCCCTCGGACGTGGGACTCGCGCAATGGGTGGAGGACCGGCTGCTGCCCCTGCGCGGCCTGCCCGACGAGGAAGTCGCGAAGCGCGTGGCGCAGTACTGGCAGGAACTCGATGCGCTGGGCCGCTTCCTGCTCACCAAGCTGGTGGGCGGCGGCTTCCGCGTGGGCGTGAGCAAGCTGCTGGTGCAACGCGCGCTGGCCACGCATGCGGGCATCGACGCCAAGCGCGTGGCGCAGCGGATGATGGGCTACACCGACGGCAAGGTGATGCCTTCGCCCGAGCGCTACGAGCAGCTCGTTGCCAGGGTGGAGGAGGGCGTGCCCGAGCAGCGCGATGCGGGCCAGCCCTATCCCTTCTTCCTGGCGCACCAGCTGGACGTGCCGCCGGAGCTGTTCGCGTCGCGCCTCGGGCCCGTCGGCGAGTGGATGGTCGAGTGGAAGTACGACGGCATCCGGGGCCAGGTCGTGAAGCGCGCGGGTCGCACGTGGATCTGGTCGCGCGGCGAGGAGCTGGTCACCGAGCGCTTTCCCGAGATCGAGGCGCTCGCGCAGGCACTGCCGGACGGCACGGTGCTCGATGGCGAGATTCTCGTGTGGAGCGAGCAGGCGGATCCGCTGACCGGCGAGGTTGCCGGCCGACCCGCACCTTTCGCACTGCTGCAGCAGCGCATCGGCCGCAAGAACCTCACGAAGAAGATCCTCGCCGAAGCGCCGGTGAGTTTCATGGCCTACGACCTGCTGGAGCAGGACGGCGAGGACTTGCGTGGACGCACGCAGAAAGAGCGTCGCGCGCGGCTGGAGTCGCTGTTGCAGGGCACCGCGTTCAGGCTGTCGCCGGTGGAGACCGCGGCGTCGTGGCTGGAGTTCGCCCAGCGTCGCGAGCGCTCGCGCGAGCTGGGCGTCGAAGGCTTCATGCTCAAGCGCCTCGATGCGGCCTACGGCACGGGACGCACCAAGGCGGAAGGCCTGTGGTGGAAGTGGAAGATCGATCCCATGAGCGTCGATTGCGTGCTGGTGTACGCGCAGCCCGGCCACGGCCGGCGCTCCTCGGTCTACACCGACTACACCTTCGCCGTGTGGAACCGCCAGCCGGCCAGCAGGGAGGAGGCCGACGCGGTCGAGGAGGCGATCGCGCGCAAGGAGCCGCCGCAGCCCGGGGCGCTGCAGCTCGTGGCCTTCGCGAAGGCCTATTCGGGCGTGACGGACGAAGAGTTCCGGATGGTGGACGGCGTCATCCGCCGCAACACCGTGGAGAAGTTCGGTCCCGTGCGCAGCGTGAAGCCCACGCTGGTGTTCGAGCTGGGCTTCGAGGGCATCAACCGGTCCGGCCGGCACCGCAGCGGCATTGCCGTGCGTTTTCCACGCATGCTGCGCATCCGCCACGACAAGCCCTTGCACGAGGCCAATACACTGCAGGACCTGGAGGCCCTTCTCGCCCTGTGATGCGCACGACCGTCCTGCTCCTCGCGCTCGCTGTCCTGGCGCCGCCGAGCGCCGCGGCCGGCGTGTTCCGTTGCCAGGATGCGGCCGGCAAGGTGGCCTACCAGTCCGAGCCCTGCGACGAGCGCAGCAGGCAAAGCGAGGTGCGGCTGCGCGACGACGCGCCGGATCCGGCCGCGCCGCCCCGCGTCTCCGCCTGGAAGGGATACGCGCCGCCCAAGGTCGCGGCCCTTGCCTTCTACTACGACCCGGCGCAGGAGCCGGTCGGTTTTTCCACGGAGCAGATGGAGGCGAACATCCGCAAGGCCATGGCGACGTGGATGGCGGGCTGCGAGGTGCGCCTGGCGTACATCGGCCGCAGGCCCACGCACCTGCCGGCCACGCCCGATGCGGTGCCGATCCGCTGGGCTCCGGAGTTCATGTACGACCAGCGCCACCCGGCGGACGGGGTCAGCATCATCGCCGGCATGGGCGGCCCCTCGTACGGCATCGCGGTGCGGCCGCGTTTCCGGGATGCGGACATGCTGTCGGTGCTGGTGCACGAGATGGGCCACGTGCTGGGCCTGCCGCACAACCACGAGGACACGAAGTCCGTCATGAGCTACCTGCGCGACGAGGCGACGCGAAGCAATCCCCAGCCTTCGCCCGGGGACTACCGCGACTGCAACGTGTCGATGCAGAAGATGTTCGGGGTGGAGTACAAGCCGACGGCCGACGCGCCGCCGCCTCGCGCGAGCGCGCCCATGACCGACCGCGAGGCGCTCGAGAAGATGCGCGGCGCGCCCTCGCGCCAGCCACAGTGAGGATTCAGCAGCAGGGCAGCTCGATCACGAAGGACGTGCCCGCCTCCGCGGTGGAATGCACCTGCACTTCGCCTCCGTGCGCGCGCACGATCTCCCGGACGATGTAGAGCCCGAGGCCCACGCCCTGGCTGCGCGCCTCGGCGCCGCGCACCATCGGCGTGAAGAGCCTGGCCTGCACTTCGGGCGGAATGGGACTGCCCTGGTTGTGGACCGTGATGCGGAAACGCTCGCCTTCGGTGTCGGTGCGGACCGTGATCGGATGGTCCGGCGCGCCGTGCGAGGCGGCATTGGCCACGAGGTTGCCCACGGCCTGCGTGATCCGGTGCGCGTCCGCCAGGCACCGGCCCGTGCCGCGGCGCACGTGCTGGATCCGGCTGGCGGGAAAGGCGACGGCAAGTTCGGCGACGTGGTCGGACACCGCCTGGTGCAGGTCTGTCTCCTCCTTGCGCATGCTGATGCCGCCTCCCAGGCGGGCCTGGGTGAAATCCAGCAGGTCCGCGATGAGGTGCTGCACCCGCGAGACGGCTCGCGCGATGCGGCCCACGCAGGCCGCCTGCTGTTCGGGCGACACGCCGCGCTCCAGCAGCAGCGCGCTCATGTGGATCACCGAGAGGGGGTTGCGGATGTCGTGGCTGACCACGCCCACCAGCTGCTCGGCGAACTGAGCGCGGTCCTCGGCCTGCCCGCGGGCGGCGTTCAGTTCCTCCTGGTCGCGCGCGTGCTGCGCCGCGAGCTCCTCCAGGCGCCGGCGCTGCAGCAACAGCTCGCGTTCGTACTTGTGCCTGTCCTCGGCCACGATGACGGAAACGTGCAGCAAACGTTCGCCCCCGAAGGCGCGCTCGGCGATGTTCACGAGCGTCGGCAGCGCGCGGCCGTCCCGGGTGCGCAGTTCGAGCTTCACCTCCGCCACCGAGCCCTGCATGCGCAGCAGCGGCTGCAGGTGCGTCTGGTAGAAGATGCGGCCGCCCATCGTGAGCAGGTCCGGCAGGCGCAGCTGGCCGACCAGGTCGTCCCTGGCATGGCCCAGCCAGCGGCAGAGGGTCTCATTGACCTGCAGCAGCGTGCCGTTCGGACCCGCCAGCATCAGCCCGCACGGCGCGGACTCGTACAACGCCTCTGCCCCGGGTATCGGGGACGTGTTCATGCTAGAGGCTCGAGAGGAATCGCTCCATCGCTTCCGCGCTGGCGCTGGGCGCGCTGAGGTGCGGACAGTGACCCACGTTGTCGATCACGGCGAGCGTGCAGTGGGGAATGGTCCGCTGCAGGTAGTCGCCCACCGAACGTGGCGCGATCAGGTCCTCGCTGCATTGCAGGACGAGCGTCGGCGATTGCAGGCGGGGCAGGTCGGCGCGATGGTCGGACAGGAAGGTGACGCGGGCGAACTGCTTCGCGATCTCCGGGTCGGTGCGGCAGAAGCTGTTCGTCAGCTCCTGCGCGAGTTCCGGCTGGTCCGGCGCGCCCATGATCGCGGGGGCCATGTTGCTGGACCAGCCCAGGTAGTTGCTCTCCATGGTTTCCAGCAGCGACTCGATGTCCGCGCGCGTGAAGCCGCCAACGTAGTCGCCGTCGTTGATGTAGCAGGGCGAGGGTCCCACCATGACCTGCGCCAGGAACCGGTCGGGGCATTGCAGGTTTGCCAGCATCCCGATCATCGCGCTGACCGAGTGGCCCACGCAGATGGCCGGCGCGTCGGTGACTGCGGCAAGCACCTCGCACACATCCGAGGCGTAGCCGTGCAGCGTGGAGTACTTCTGCGGATCGTAGGCATTGAGGTCGGACCGGCCGCTGCCCACCAGGTCGATCAGGATGCACTGGTGGTTCTCGGCGAAGTGGGGCGCCAGCAGGCGCCACATGTTCTGGTCGCAACCGAAGCCGTGGACGAACAGCATCGGCGGTCCCTTGCCGTGCACGTGGACGTTGTTGCGGGAGTGGGCGGACATGGGTGGCCTCAGGCAAGTGGAGAACCAGGCGCAAGGGCGCTGCCGCCTGGGGATCCGCGTGACTGTGACGGCAGAAGTCGCACAGGTCTGTCCCGAGGGAGCGTGGCGCCACGTAGGAGGCCGCCGACGCGGCGCGACCGGCCCCTGCCGGCGCCGGCAGGGGCCGGAACCATGCGCCCTCATGCATCGCTACCGAAATGAGAGCGAACTTGCGTTTCCGGCATTGGTGTGCGAGGGGATCCCCCTCGTGGCGCGGGGCGGCCTGCGCGGTGTTAGCATTCCCCATGCTGATGAAAGCCGATCCCTCCAGCCAACTGACGCCCGCCACGCCCGACGAGGGCGTGCCCGTGTCGGTCAAGATCCGCGAGCGCCTGCAGGCGGCGCGCAAGCGTTTCCATTCCAACGACAACATCGCCGACTTCATCGAGCCGGGCGAGATGGACGCGCTGCTGGACGAGGTGGAGCAGAAGATGCAGACCGTGCTGGACAGCATGGTCATCGACACCACCAGCGACCACAACACCGCCGACACCGCGCGCCGCGTCGCCAAGATGTACCTCAACGAGGTCTTCCGCGGCCGCTACGTCAAGGCGCCGCCGATCACGCAGTTCCCGAACGCGGAGCACCTGAACGAGCTGATGATCGTCGGCCCGATCACCGTGCGCTCCGCCTGCAGCCACCACCTGTGCCCCGTGATCGGCAAGCTGTGGATCGGCGTGATGCCCAACGAGCACACGAACGTGATCGGCCTGTCGAAGTACGCGCGCCTGGCCGAATGGATCATGGGCCGCCCCCAGATCCAGGAAGAAGCCGTGGTGCAGCTGGCCGACCTGATCATGGATCGCACCCAGCCCGATGGCCTGGCCATCGTGATGGAGGCGCGCCATTACTGCATGGCCTGGCGCGGCGTGAAGGACCTCGACTCCAAGATGATCAACTCGGTGATGCGGGGCGCCTTCCTCAAGGACCCCGCGCTGCGCCGGGAATTCCTGGCACTGATCCCGCAGAAAGACTGACCCCATGATGGTTCGTCTCCTCTATTGCAGCCGCGCGGTCGACACCAGCCCGCAGGCGATCGAATCCATCCTGACGCAGTCCCGCCAGCACAACTCGGCGATCGGCATCACGGGCATCCTGTGCTACGGCGACGGCGTCTTCCTGCAATGCATCGAAGGCGGCCGCATGCAGGTGAGCGGGCTGTACGGCAGCATCCAGCACGATGCGCGCCACAAGGACGTCGCCCTGCTGCACTACGAGGAAATCTCCGAGCGCCGCTTCAGCGGCTGGAGCATGGGCCAGGTCAACGTGTCCAAGCTGAACCAGTCGATCCTGCTGAAGTACTCGGAGAAGCCCGAGCTCGACCCGTATGCGGTCTCGGGCCGGGTCTCGCTGTCGCTGCTGGAAGACCTCGCGGCCACCGCCGCGATCTGCGGCCGTACCTGAAGCGCCCGCCGCCCGCGGCATGACGCAACTGGTCGGCTGCGATTTCTCCAGCGCGCCCACGCGCCGCAAGCCCATCGTGCT
>FTHB01000287.1_pt1 | contig 12752 bp, 11 predicted proteins | sample 1640851 | NCBI WGS metagenome assembly FTHB01 (sample SAMEA3914788, study PRJEB12502) | metagenome | biome: forest; material: soil | place: Canada | collected 2011-07-03 | depth 0.1 m
GCTGGCCGCGGGACCGACGCTCGCCCTGACCTTCGTGCGCCTGTGGACGCTGCAGCGCGCCTGCGACGTCCAGGTCGCGCAGGCGGCGCTGGGCCCGGCCATCACGCTGTCCGAAGCCGTGGCGAAGCGGACCAGCGAGGACTCCTTCCAGTACGACCAGCGCTTCGGCGCCGGCCAGGACGTGTTCGATGCGATGACGCGGCTCATGGAGCAGCGCAGCGGGACGCACTACAAATCATGAGCCCCCACGCTTGCGACTTCGTCTGCTGCGCTGCCGCCCGAGGGGGCCCCAGCTTCCTTGAGGCGGCTCGGCGGAGGCTGGCATGAAGGCCTGCATCTACGGCGCCGGCGCCATCGGCGGCTGGATGGGCGTGAAGCTCGCCAACGCAGGCTGCGACGTGAGCGTGGTGGCGCGCGGCGCCACGCTGCAGGCCTTGCGGCAGCACGGGCTGCGCCTGCAGGAGGGCAGCGAGACGCTCACGGCCCGTGTCCAGGCGGAGGCGTCGCCGGCGGAGCTCGGCGTGCAGGACCTCGTCGTCATCGCGGTGAAGGCGCCGGCGATGGCGGAAGTCGCGAAGGCGATCCGGCCGCTGCTGGGCCCGGACACCATCGTCCTCACCGCCATGAATGGCGTGCCCTGGTGGTTCTTCCAGGGTTTCGGCGGCAGCTACCAGGGCACGCGGCTGAAGGCCGTGGACCCGGACGGCGCGATCGCCGAAGCGGTGCCCGCGAAGCACATCGTCGGCTGCGTCGTGCACGCCAGCTGCGCGCTCAAAGCGCCGGGCTTCGTGCAGCATCACTTCGGCAACAAGCTGATCATCGGCGAGCCCTCGGGTGCGAAGTCGCAGCGCGTGCTGCAGCTCGCGGGCCTGCTGGAAAAGGCGGGCTTCGAGACCGTGGTCTCGGACCAGGTCCAGAAGGACGCCTGGTACAAGCTGTGGGGCAACATGACGGTCAATCCCGTCAGCGCGATGACGGGCGCCACCACCGACCTGATCCTCAACGACGACCTGGTGCGCGGCTTCATCTCCGCGGTCATGCTGGAGGCACGCGAGATCGGCGCGCGCGTCGGCATCCCGATCGCCCAGCAGCCCGAGGACCGCCACCAGGTCACGCGCAAGCTGGGCGCCTTCAAGACCTCCATGCTGCAGGACGTGGAAGCCGGCAAGCCGGTGGAGATCGACGCGCTGGTGACCGTGGTGAAGGAGATGGGCGAGATGACCGGCGTGCCCACGCCTTTCACCGACGCGCTGCTAGGCCTCAGCCGACTGCACGCCCGCGTCCTCGGGCTCTACTGAGAACTGCGACACGTTGGCGGCCGCCGTCGGGTCGGCATGGTGCAAGGCCGTCGCGAGCGGTGCCGCGGCAGGCCTGCGCGGCGCGGCGGACACCGGCTTGCGGCGCAGGAAGCGCAGCGCGGACTGCAGCATGTTGCGCCAGGTGAGCTGGTAGGCGATCAGCAGGGTGTCGCCTTCGTGCTGCCCGGGATTGCGCGCCGCGTAATAGGCCACCAGCGGATCCGCGAGCACTTCCGGCGTGTCCGCGTAGACGCCTTCCCGGTAGCGCTGCTTGCCGAAACGGCGGATCACGCCTTGCGCCGGGTCGTAGTTCTTCTCGCGCTGCGCCAGCATCACCGCGTGGACGATGGCCGCCACGTGCGGCGGCATCGGCCGGTCCGGCTGCGGCCAGCACGCGGGTGCGTAGCGCACCAGGCTGCGGTAGCTCTTGAAGGTGGAGGCACCGAAGATCACGTAAGGCGCCGGGCCGCGCCGCAGCAGCGCCTTCTTCCAGGAGCGCGCGAGGCCATCGCGCCACGCCATGCCCCGGTTGCGCAGCTCCGGCGCCACGGCCACCCACCCGACGTAGATGACGGGCACAGGGCGGCCTGCCACCTCCACTTGCATCCACTCGCTCGCGGCGAATCCGGACACGACGCCGGTCTGCGGATCCCGCCAGATCCGCACCTCGGGAAAGCTCGCGAGCGCGCGCTCGAAGTCGTCGCGCGACCGATCGACGATGCGCGAGAAGAAGTGCCACAGCTGGTCGCGCTCCGCCGCGCTCATCGCACGGGGATCGATCATTTCCGCCTTGGGTTTCATGGGCAACCTCGCAGTCACGCTCCGCACCAGCCTCGCTCAGGGGCGCGATGGTGGGGGCACCGCGGGCGACGGTCAAGACAAGCCCATGCCCCTCGGGTAGGATTCAGCGCGACCATGAGAGCCCGCCGTCCCGCCCCGCCATCCGCGCACGCACGCGCCCGGCAGGCATGAGTGCGGCCGCGCCGGCCCGCGCGCTCAGCGGAGCGGCCTTTGCCACGCTGCTGCTGATCGCGCTGATGATGGGTGCGAACCACGTCGCCGCGCGCATCGCGTTCAACAACGGCGTCGACGTGGCGACGGCCGTCGTGGTGCGCAGCACGACCACGGCCCTGGTGATCGTCGCGTTGCTCGCATCGCAGGGCGTGCAGGTGCGCTTCAGCGCGCGCCACCGGAAGATGCTGCCCGCCATCGGCCTGCTGGTGGGCGTGCAGAGCCTGTGCCTCTATTCCGCGGTCGCGCGCCTGCCGGTGGCCCTGGCCCTGCTCGCCTTCAACACCTACCCGATCTGGACGGCCTTCTGGTCCGCAGTCGTTTACCGCAAGCACGCGGAGAAGGCGACGCTGGTGGCGATGCCCGTGATCCTGGTCGGCCTGGCTCTGGCGCTCGATGTCCTGGGCGCCGCTTCCGGGCTCGGGGCGTCGGGCCAGTGGGCGCAGATCGGCGCCGGCGTCGCCTTCGCACTGGCCGCGGCCGGCACCTTCGGGCTGGCGCTGGTGCTCACGCAGCATGAAGCCGGCGACGTCGACGGCCGCGTGCGCACGGCGAGCACGATGACGATCGCCGCGCTCGTGGCGCTGGGCACGGTGATGCTGCAAGGCGGCTTCCACCTGCCCACCGCTCCTGCCGGCTGGGGCGGCCTCGCGGCGCTGACGCTGCTCTATGGCAGCGGCTTCACCGTCATGTTCACCGTGCTGCCGCGCCTGGGCGTCGTCGGCAACTCCGCGATCATGAACGTGGAGCCGGTCTTCGCGCTGGTGCTGGCCTGGCTGATCCTCGGCCAGGCCATCGCGGGCATCCAGGTGGCCGGTGCGCTGCTGGTGGTCGGGACGGTGATGGTGCTGGGACTGCGAAAGAAATAGAGGGGCCGCAGCGGGTTCACCCCTGTACGACCACCGGCACGCGCGGCGCCAGCGCGCACATCAATTCATAACCGACGGTGCCCGCACTGGCGGCCACTTCGTCGATCGCCAGGACCGCGCCGTTGCCGGCCACGCCCCACATCGTCACCTCGCTGCCGAAACCAGCCTGCGGCACGGGCGTGAGGTCCACGGCGATCATGTCCATGCTGACGCGGCCGATGAGGCGCGTGCGCACGCCCTCGACGAGCACCGGCGCGCCCGTCGTGCAGAGGCGCGGGTAGCCATCGGCATAGCCGCAGGCGACGATGCCGATGCGCAGCGGCGCGTCGGCCATGAAGCTGGAGCCGTAGCCCACGGTGTCGCCGGGCTGCAGCTGCTGCACGGCGAGCACGCGCGTGGCCAGCGTCATGGTGGGCCGCAGATCCCAGTGCGCGATGTCGTGTTCGGGAAAGTCGGGCGCGCTGCCGTACACCGCGATGCCCGGGCGGATCCAGTCGCTGCGCACGGCCGGGTCGCCCGCGTGGCGCAGCGACGCCGCGCTGTTGGCGAGCGAGCGTTCGCCGCTCAGGTCGCGCGTCGCTTCGGCGAACGCCCGCATCTGGTGGCCGATGCCGCGCTCCACGTCCGCATCGCTGAAGTGCGTCATGAGCGAGATCTCCTCGACCTGCGGCAGCGCGTCGAGGCGCGCCCAGGCGGAGCGGAAGCGCTGCGGCGCGAAACCGAGCCGGTTCATGCCGGAGTTCATCTTGAGGAACACGCGGTGCGGCACCTGCGTCTTGTGCGCGGCCAGCCATTCGACCTGCTCGTCGCAGTGCACCACGTGCCACAGCCCCAGGCGCGAACACAGCTCCAGGTCGCGTGGCTCGAACACGCCCTCCAGGAGCAGGATGGGCCCGCGCCAGCCCAGGGCCCGCACGCGCTCGGCCTCCTGCAGGTCCAGCAGGGCGAAGCCGTCGGCTGCCCGCAACGCGTCGTACACGCGCTCGATGCCATGGCCGTAGGCGTTGGCCTTGACGATGGCCCACACCTTCGCGTCAGGGGCGGCCGCCCGCATGCGCGCCAGGTTGTGGCGCAGGGCTTCGACATGGATGGTGGCGAGGATGGGACGCGGCATGACGGGCTCCGGATGGTCATTCTGTCATTACCCAGCGTGATATAACCCCGTGTCGCTTGGAGACAGCAGAGCAATGAAGGGCCAGCCCGCCTGGCCCCGCCCCAATTCGCACGGATGAAGCGCGGTTTCTACACCATCATGGCGGCGCAGTTCTTCTCGTCGCTCGCGGACAACGCGCTGTTCATCGCCGCGGTCGAACTGCTCAAGTCATCCCACGCCGCAACCTGGCAGGCCGCGGCGCTCGTTCCCATGTTCGCGCTGTTCTACGTGGTGCTCGCGCCTTTCGTGGGCGCCTTCGCCGACGCGCGGCCCAAGGGCCAGGTGATGTTCTTCAGCAATGCGATCAAGGTGGTGGGCTGCCTGATGATGCTGTTCGGCATGCATCCGCTGTTCGCCTTCGCCATCGTGGGCCTGGGCGCCGCGGCCTACTCGCCCGCCAAGTACGGCATCCTCACGGAGCTGCTGCCGTCATCGCAGCTGGTGAAGGCCAACGGCTGGATCGAGGGCCTGACCATCGCCTCCATCATCCTGGGCATCCTGCTGGGCGGCCAGCTGGTGGGACGCGTGGTCTCCGCGCGCCTGCTGTCCTTCGACCTGCCGTGGATCGACACCGGCATCGAGACGCCGCCCGAGGCGGCCATCACCGTGCTGATCGCCATCTATGCCATCGCGGCCTGGTTCAACACGCGCATCCCGCACACGGGCGTCGAGATGCGGCCGATCCCGCGCAACGCGCTGGAGCTGGTGCCGGACTTCTGGAGCTGCAACGGCCGCCTGTGGCACGACCGGCTCGGACAGATTTCGCTGGCGACCACGACGCTGTTCTGGGGCGTGAGCGGCAACCTGCGCTACATCATCCTGGCCTGGAGCGCCGCGGCGCTGGGCTACAGCACCACGCAGGCCTCGTCGCTCAGCGGCGTGGTGGCGATCGGCACCGCGGTCGGCGCCATCGCCGCATCGATGCGCGTGCGGCTCGATCGTGCCACCGGCGTGATGCCGCTGGGCATAGGCATGGGCCTGCTGGTGATCGCGATGAACTTCATCCACAACGTGTGGATCGCGGCGCCCTTCCTCATCCTGCTCGGCGCCCTGGGCGGCTACCTCGTGGTTCCGATGAACGCCTTGCTGCAGCACCGCGGGCACAACCTGATGGGCGCGGGCCGCTCGATCGCCGTGCAGAACTTCAACGAGCAGGCCTGCATCCTGGGCCTGGGCGCGTTCTACAGCCTGTCCGCCGGCATGGGACTCAGCGCCTTCGGCGCGATCTCGGCGTTCGGCGTGGTCGTGGCCGGCGCCATGTGGCTGATCAAGCGCTGGCACGAGCGCAACGCGATCGAGCACAAGGACGAAGTGGACCACCTGCTGGAGATCGCCCGGCACGACAACATGCATGGCTGATTCGGCCGGCAGGCTGGCGCCGGTGGCGGCGCTGGTCGTCAATGCCTTCGTGTGGGGCTGTTCCTGGTGGCCCTTCCGCGCGCTGCAGGACCAGGGCATGCACGCCCTCTGGTCGACGTCCCTGATCTACCTCGTGGCCTTCAGCGGCTTCGTGGCACTGCGGCCCGCCGCCCTGCCGGAGCTGCTGCGCACGCCCGGCCTGTGGCTGCTCGCCGCGGCCGCGGGCATGACCAACGTGGGCTTCAACTGGGCGGTCACCATCGGCGACGTCGTGCGGGTGGTCCTGCTGTTCTACCTGATGCCCGCTTGGTCGGTGCTGCTCGCGTGGCCGCTGCTGGGCGAACGGCCTTCCGCCGCCGGACTCGGTCGCCTGCTGCTCGCACTGGCGGGCGTGGCCACCGTGCTGGACACAGCGGGCTCCGGCCTGCCCTGGCCGCGTGCCCTGCCCGAGTGGCTGGCGCTGGCCGGCGGCTTCAGCTTCGCGCTCACCAACATCCTGCTGCGCCGCCTGAACTTCGTCACCGCCGGCTCGCGCGTGCTGGCGATGTTCGGCGGCGGCATGCTGCTGGCGGGCGGAGTGGCCTACGCCGGCGTGCAGCAGGGCACGATCGCCGCCTTGCCCTTGCTGGGTGGCAGCGGCTGGCTGCTCGCGTTGCTGCTGGCGGCGGGCTTCCTCGCCTCCAACCTCGCGCTGCAGTTCGGCGCCTCGCGCCTGCCCGCGCACACCACGGCGCTCGTGATGCTGTCGGAAGTCGTGTTCGCGAGCCTGTCGTCCGTGGCGCTGGGCGCGGCGGAACTGACGCCGCGCACGCTGGCGGGAGGCGCCTTGATCCTGGCGGCCGCTACCTGGTCGGCCTGGCCTCGCCACCGGGAGGCCGCCGGCGCACAATAGGCCGGATGGCCACCATCTACGACTTCGAGGCGCAGCAGATCGGCGGCGGCCCCGTGCCGCTGTCACAGTTCCGCGGCAAGCCCCTGCTGATCGTCAACACGGCGAGCGCCTGCGGCTTCACGCCGCAGTTCGCCGGCCTCGAGGAGCTGCACCGCCGCTACGCCGCGCAAGGCCTGGTGGTCCTCGGCTTTCCCTGCAACCAGTTCGGCCACCAGGACCCGGGCAGCAACGAGGAGATCGCGAACTTCTGCCAGGCGAACTATGGCGTGAGCTTCCCGATGATGCAGAAAATCGACGTCAATGGCGGCGATGCGCATCCGCTCTATCGCTGGCTCACGGCCGAAGCGCCAGGGCTGCTCGGCTCCAAGGCGATCAAGTGGAACTTCACCAAGTTCCTGGTCGGCAAGGATGGCCAGGTGCTCAGGCGCTACGCCCCGCAGGACGCACCGCGCAAGCTCGAGAAGGACATCGAGGCGGCGCTCGCTGCCTGAGTACGCGCCTTCGCGCAGCTGGAATCAGGCCGGCGCCAGCGCCGCGTCCAGCACTTCGATCCAGTGCCGCACCGGCAGCTGCGTTCCGCCTTGCAGGTGATGGATGCAACCGATGTTGGCCGAGAGGATCGCCTGCGGCTGCAGCGCGCCGAGATGCCCCAGCTTGCGATCGCGCAGCGTGTGCGCGATGTCCCGGTGCAGCACGGAATAGGTGCCGGCGGAGCCGCAGCACAGGTGCGATTCGTTGATCGCCACGCGCACGCTGAAGCCGAGGGCGGTCAGGCCCCGCTCCACGCCGCCGCGCAGTTGCTGGCCATGCTGCAGCGTACAGGGCGGGTGGTAGGCGAAGACGCCCGGCTGCGGCCGCACCCTGTCCTTCAATGCCGCGACGAGGCCGGGCAGCAGCTCGCTCAGGTCGCACGTGAGCGCCGCGATGCGCGCAGCCTTCTGCGCGTACGCGGCGTCGTGCTGCAGGTGGTGGCCGTACTCGCGCACCGTGACGCCGCAACCGGAGGCGTTCATCACGATCGCCTCGACCTCGGCGCGTTCCACGAACGGCCACCACGCGTCGATGTTGCGGCGCATCTGCGCGCGGCCGCCGTCCTGGTCGTTCAGGTGGAACTTCAGCGCGCCGCAACAGCCCGCCTCGGGCGCGACCAGGACCTGGATGCCGGCGGCGTCGAGCACGCGCGCCGTGGCGCTGTTGATGTTGGGCATCATGGCCGGCTGCACGCAACCCGCGAGCATCAGGACCTTGCGCGCATGCGTTGCACCGGGCCAGCGGCCCGCATCCTGTTTCGGCGGCACCTTCTCGCGCACGCGCCCGGGCAGCAGATCGCGAACGGCCTGCCCCAGCTTCATCGCGGGCTTGAACAGCGGCGACGTCAGTCCTTGCCCCAGCGCGGCCCGCAGAGCCCGCGAAGGCGTGCCTCGCGGCACCTTGCGATCGACGATGGCGCGGCCTATGTCCACCAGCCGCCCGTAGTCCACGCCGCTGGGACAGGTGCTCTCGCAGTTGCGGCAGGTGAGGCAGCGGTCCAGATGCAGCTGCGTCTTGCGCGTGGGCTGCTCGCCTTCCAGCACCTGCTTCATCAGGTAGATGCGCCCGCGCGGTCCGTCGAGCTCGTCGCCCAGCACCTGGTAGGTGGGACAGGTGGCAGTGCAGAAGCCGCAATGCACGCACTTGCGCAGGATGGCCTCGGCCTCCTCGCCTTCGGGCGTGCCCTGGAACTCGGGGGAGAGATGGGTCTGCATCAGAAATGCGGGTAGAGGCGGCCGCGGTTGAAGATGCCCGCGGGATCGAACTGCTGCTTCAGTCGCTCGTGCAATGCGGCGAGTGCCGGGGCGAGCGGCGTCATGCGGCCGCCGGCATCGCCGCGCGCCGAGCGGAACAAGGTGGCGTGGCCGCCGGCCCGCAGCGCGGCTTCGCGCACGCGGGGTCCGTCGGCGAGGCGCGCATGCACCCAGCGCTGGGCGCCATGCCATTCGACGAGGGGCGATGCGGGAAGATCCAGCACGGCTGCCGTCTGGGGAACGGAAATGCGCCAGAGGTCGTGATCGGCCGCGGCAGTGAACCAGGGCATGCGTTGTTCGCGCAGCGCCTGCCATTGCGGCGCGGCGCCGGCGTTGTCCAGGTGCTCTCCGCCCATACTGCGGCAGGCCGCATCGACCGCCGCGCGCGCGCCGCGCAAGCGCAGGTAGAGCGCGCCCTGGCCTTCCTCTTCCACCCAGCAACTGGCGTTCAGCGGCAGGGGCTGCCCGCCCCAGGCATGAAGACTGGCGAGCGCTTCGTCCTGCCGCATGCGAAAGCGCAGCGTGGCTTCGGCGGGAGCCACCGCGAGTACCTTGAGGCTCACTTCGGTGACGAGGCCCAGCGTGCCCATCGCGCCCACCATGAGACGCGACACGTCGTAGCCGGCGACGTTCTTCATCACCTGGCCGCCAAACACGAGATCCTCGCCGCGGCCGTTCACCAGCTGCAGCCCCAGCACGTAGTCGCGCACGCTGCCGACGCTTGCGCGCGCAGGACCCGACAGGCCGGCGGCCACCATGCCGCCCACCGTCGCTCCGGCGCCGAAATGCGGCGGCTCGAAGGGCAGGCACTGCCCCCGCTCGGCCAGCGTCGCCTCCAGCAGGGTGAGCGAGGTGCCCGCGCGCACGGTCACCACGAGCTCGCTGGGCTCGTAGCTCACGATGCCCGCAAGTTCCTGCGTGGCCAGCAGCTCGCCTTCCAGCCGTTCGGCGTAAAAGTCCTTGCTGCCGCCGCCGCGGATGCGCAGGGGCGTGCCCGCGGCCGCGGCGGCGCGGATGCGGTCCACGAGGCGTGCGAGCGGGGCGTCCATGGGCGCGGATGTTACGGCCGCCGCGGGTTCACGACCGGCCTGGCCGCCTGAAATCATTTGCGCTCAGTCGATGAAGAAATTGACGGGCAGGCCCGCCACGTCCACGCGCATGGCCAGCACGCAGCCGGAATGCGGGAAGGCCGCGAGCTCCTCGGCCGGCCGGCCCTGCCGCGCCGTCGTGAGGAACAGCGTGCGTCCGTCCGGACCGCCGAAGCAAGGCATCGTGGGACAACGCGCCGGCACCTCGAACGCGGCCACGATCGCACCGTCCGGGGACAGGCGCAGCAGGCGGCCGCCTTCGAACATCGCGACCCAGTAGTGGCCCTCGCAGTCCACCGCGGCGCCGTCGGGGCGTCCGCCGTAGCCTGGCTGGCCCGGCTGCCAGCCGGCGGGCTTGTCGGCGAACTGGCGGAACACGCGATGGTTGCGCATCGCGTTGCCCTGCGGCTCCCAATCCCAGGCCTGGATCACGTGGCGCGCGGTGTCGCTCCAGTAGAGGGTGCGCTGTTGGGGCGACCACGCCAGCCCGTTGGCGGCCGTGGCGTTGTTCGCCTTCAGCTGCACCAGCGGCTTGCCTTCCTCGCCGTTATCGGGTCGGCAGTCGACGCAGTAAAGGTCGGCCTTGCGCGCGTCCTTGGGCTCGTAGTACGTGCCGGCCCAGAAGCGGCCGAGCGGATCGGCCTTGCCGTCGTTGAAGCGCGTGGTCGCGCCGTGCTGGAAGCGCACGATGGGAGCCAGGGCGCCGCCCCAGCTGCGCGCGCGGTAGATGCCATCGCGCAAGGCAAGGACCAGGCCGCCGCCCGCCGCGGGTGCGATGCAGCCCGGGTCCTGCGGCAACGGCCACGCGTCCTGCGCGCCGCTCGCCGGATGCCATCGGCGCACGCGGCGACCGGGGATGTCGACCCAGTACAGCCTTTGCTCGCCCGGATGCCAGAACGGCGATTCGCCCGTCGCATCGGGCTCGGCGACAGCCACCTCCCACGTCACGCGGCAGGCTCCGCCGCGATGCGCAATTGCGCGACGAGCGACTCGCCGGGCTGCAGCAGTGCCAGGCCGAGATCCTGCGCCGGTGCGCCGCCCGCATAGCGATGGACCGCATTGGGCACGTGGCTGGCGGGGACCAGCACGAGATGCCGCGGATCGCTCGCGACCAGCAGGTGCGTGAGTCCCGAGTGCAGGCGCACGCGCAGGAGGGGATCGTCCACCTGTACGGCGCCGTCCCAGCCATCGAAGCTGCGGTCCTCGTCCAGTGCGGCAAGGGCGGTGTCCAGCCCCCCGACCGCCGTGCGCGTCGCAGGCAGCCGGTCCGCGTCCATGTCCCAGCGCCCGCCCGCGCGCAAGGCGAGGCGCGCGCGGGGACGCCGTTCGAACAAGGTGCGCCAACCGAGGCCCAGCGGCGCGGCAACGCCCGACTGGTTCGTGACGGCGAGCGTCATCTCCAGCGCATCGGGGGCGAGCCGCAGCGTGTGGGAGCAATCGAAGGCGAAGGGCCAGCTGCCATCGGCGCGGTGTTCGAAGGCGAGCATCGCACTCGTGGCATCGACCTCCAGCACCTCCCACGGCCGCTGCCATCCGAGTCCGTGGATGGCGGCCGGCGCGTCGCCCGGGTGATGCACCTGCGGCTGCTGCGTGCCCTGCCAGACGACGGCGGCCTGGCCCACGCGATTGGAGAACGGCACGAGCGGATGACAGGCCGCCTGGCGCGCGGAGCCCAGCTGCGCCGCGGGCATGGACGCCAGCACCGGGACATCGCGCAGCCACAGCCCGGCGAGCGCGCCGCCCCGCTCGGGGACCACTTCGCAGCGCAGCGCACCCGCGCGCAGTTCGATCATGGACTTGTCTCCTCGGCCTGTGAGCCCATTGTGCATGGGACGGCCGGCAGGCGGGTCCTGGGCTGTCGCGACGTTCGCCCGGGCAAAAAAAGGCCCGCCGAAGCGGGCCAACATCCAAAGGAGATCTTGCCTGTCTTCGCGGCGCGCGCCGTGCCTGGTTCGCGCGCCGCTCCCCGAAACCTCAGCGGTTGTAGGCGGCCTCGCCGTGGCTGCTGATGTCCAGGCCTTCGCGCTCTTCCTCTTCCGTTACGCGCAGGCCGATCAGCAGGTCGACGATCTTGTAGCAGATGAAAGCCACCACGCCGGACCAGATGAAGGTAGTGAGCACGCCCTGGAACTGGATCCAGACCTGGCCGCCGATCGAGTAGTCGGGGCTGGTCTTGTTGGCAACGTAGTCGTAGATGCCGACGCCACCCAGGGTGGGCGAGGCGAACACGCCGGTCAGCAGCGCGCCGGTGATGCCGCCGACGCCGTGCACGCCGAACACATCCAGCGCGTCATCCGCACCCAGCAGGCGCTTGAGGCCGTTGACGCCCCACAGGCAGACCAGGCCGGCGATCAGGCCGATCACGATCGAGCCCATGGTGCCGACGAAGCCGCAGGCCGGCGTGATCGCCACCAGGCCGGCGACGGCGCCGGAGGCAGCGCCCAGCATGGAAGCCTTGCCCTTGGACAGCGCCTCGCCCGAGATCCAGGACAGAGCGGCCATGGCGGTCGCCAGCAGCGTGTTGGTGAAGGCGAGCGCCGCGCCGCCGTTGGCTTCCAGGTTGGAACCGGCGTTGAATCCGAACCAGCCGAACCAGAGCATGGCCGCACCGACCATGGTGAGGGTCAGGCTGTGCGGAGCGAAGGACTCCTTGCCGAAGCCGATGCGCTTGCCCACCAGGTAGGCGCCCACGAGGCCGGCCACGCCGGAGTTGATGTGCACCACGGTGCCGCCGGCGAAGTCCAGCGCTCCCTTGGCCCACAGCCAGCCGCCGTTGGCGGTGACGGTCTCAAGGGTCTTGGCGTCGGTGATGCCATCCGGGCCGTCCCAGTACCAGACCATGTGCGCGATCGGCAGGTAGCTGAAGGTGAACCACAGCGCGCAGAACAGCAGCACGGCGGAGAACTTCATGCGCTCGGCGAGGGAGCCCACGATCAGCGCGCAGGTGATGGCGGCGAAGGTGGCCTGGAACGTCATGTAGGTCAGTTCCGGAATCACCACGCCCTTGCTGAAGGTGGCCGCCGTCGAATCCGGCGTCATCCCGCTCAGGAAGATCTTGCTGAATCCGCCGAAGAAGGGATTGCCCGCGGTGAACGCCACGCTGTAGCCATAGATCGCCCACAGCACGTAGATCATCGAGGTGACCACGAAGACCTGCATCAGCATCGACAGCATGTTCTTGCTGCGCACCAGGCCGCCGTAGAAGAGCGCCAGGCCGGGAATGGTCATGAACAGCACGAAGGCCGTCGCTGTGGTCATCCAGGCGGTGTCGCCCTTGTTGGGCACGGGCGCCGGCGCC